>ERZ838827.36-NODE-36-length-202456-cov-9.579908_pt1 | contig 202456 bp, 152 predicted proteins | sample MGYA00519881_ERZ838827 | MGnify/ENA primary metagenome ERZ838827 (study PRJEB31850, sample SAMEA3708842) | human gut metagenome | biome: human gut; feature: human-associated habitat; material: faeces | place: China | collected 2014 ...
CTCGTTGCGGGACTTAACCCAACATCTCACGACACGAGCTGACGACAGCCATGCAGCACCTGTGTCCAGATTCCCTTGCGGGCACTCCCGAATCTCTTCAGGATTCCTGGCATGTCAAGGCTAGGTAAGGTTTTTCGCGTTGCATCGAATTAATCCACATCATCCACCGCTTGTGCGGGTCCCCGTCAATTCCTTTGAGTTTTAATCTTGCGACCGTACTCCCCAGGCGGTCTACTTCACGCGTTAGCTTCGTTACCAAGGTTAAAAAACCCCAACAACCAGTAGACATCGTTTAGGGCGTGGACTACCAGGGTATCTAATCCTGTTTGCTCCCCACGCTTTCGTGCATGAGCGTCAGTCGCATCCCAGGGGGCTGCCTTCGCCATTGGTGTTCTTCCAAATATCTACGCATTTCACTGCTACACTTGGAATTCCACCCCCCTCTGATGAACTCTAGTCCTGCAGTCACAAATGCAATTCCCAGGTTGAGCCCGGGGATTTCACATCTGTCTTACAGAACCGCCTGCGCACGCTTTACGCCCAGTAATTCCGATTAACGCTTGCACCCTACGTATTACCGCGGCTGCTGGCACGTAGTTAGCCGGTGCTTATTCTTCAGGTACCGTCAGCAGACCATGGTATTAACACGGTCCTTTTCGTCCCTGACAAAAGCAGTTTACAACCCGAAGGCCTTCATCCTGCACGCGGCATGGCTGGATCAGGGTTGCCCCCATTGTCCAAAATTCCCCACTGCTGCCTCCCGTAGGAGTCTGGGCCGTGTCTCAGTCCCAGTGTGGCTGGTCGTCCTCTCAGACCAGCTACCGATCGTCGCCTTGGTGAGCCTTTACCTCACCAACAAGCTAATCGGGCATCGGCCGCTCCAATTGCGCGAGGTCTTGCGATCCCCCGCTTTCACCCTCAGGTCTCATGCGGTATTAGCCACCCTTTCGAGCAGTTATCCCCCACAACAGGACACGTTCCGATGTATTACTCACCCGTGCGCCACTCGCCACCCGGGAGCAAGCTCCCTGTGCTGCCGTTCGACTTGCATGTGTAAAGCATGCCGCCAGCGTTCAATCTGAGCCAGGATCAAACTCTTTAGTTCAATCTCTGTTTGTCGCTCTTCGCCGGAATTGAAAGAGAAGGAATTAACCTTCGTCTTTCGGCTTTTCCTTCAAAGCGCGAACTTCGTAAGTTTTTTGAGTGCCTTTGAAAGTCACCCTTGAAACTGCCGATGTTCACACTTATCGGTTCGTTGAATTCTGATTTTTAAAGAACAGCGCTCCGAAGAGCACAGAATTGAGAGTTTATCAACTCGTCAACTCTTTGTCAAATTTATTCGCTGATGACTTGGCGCCGTCAGCGAAGGATTGAAATTAAACACCTTTCCGCAGGCTTTGTCAAGACTTGTCGTAAAAATACCGCAAACACGGTATCCCTCCGGCTCACGCCTTGGATTTTTCGGGAAAGAGAACCTCCGAGTACCCGAAGGTCCGCCAGTCCGTTACGTGCATCGGATAGAGAATGCCGACCAGATGATCGGCCTCGTGCTGGACGACTCTGGCGTGCAGCCCGTCGACCGTTCGCTCGATCCTGTTGCCCTCAAGGTCGAACCCCTTGTATCGGACCGCAACCGGCCTCACGACCCTGCCACGAAGCCCCGGCACCGAGAGGCAGCCTTCCCAGGCGCTCAACGTCTCTTCGCCGACGGGTTCGACAACGGGATTGATGAGCACGGTTCTCGGAACCCTGCGTGCGCCCGAAGCCTCCTCGCTCTCCTTCGTACCGAAGCAGATGACCTGAAGCGAGACGCCCACCTGCGGTGCGGCAATGCCTATGCCGCCCTCGGCGTCCATGGTGTCCCACATGTCGGCCACGAGCCTTCGGAGCTCAGGCGTACCGAACGCCTTCACGGGCATCGCCTTCTCAAGAAGCAGCTCCTCGCCCATCTTCAACACGGGACGGATCATTCGGCCCCTCCCTTCTGCGCGTCAGCACGCACGGTCTCCCTGACGATGTCGACGACGCCCCTGACGGCACGTGCAAGCGACGACTCGAGCGACGCAAAGTCGATCTCATCGGCACAGTCGCCCATGCCTGCGGCATGGTTGACGGAAACACAGATGCCCGCATAAGGAAGATCGAGCTCCCTGGCAAGGGCACACTCGGGATAAAGCGTCATGCCGATCATGTCGGCTCCGTCCCTGCACATGCGCCTCACCTCGGCCGCCGTCTCCAGCCTCGGGCCCTGAGTGCACGCATAGACGCCCGTAGTCCTCACGTCCGCACCGAGCCTTTCCGCGGCCTCAACCAGTCTGGCGCTCAGCGCCCTGTCGAACGGCCACGTCATGTCGACGTGCTTCATGCCGGCAGTCCCGAAGTCATCGTAATAAGTGACTTCACGGCCCCAGGTGTAGTCAAGCAGCTGATCGGGAACCGCAATGCGGCCGGGCCCCATGTCCGGCTCAACACCGCCCACGGTCCCGACGGCGATCACGCCCTCGACGCCCGCCTTCTGCAGCGCCCAGATGTTTGCACGGTAGGGCACCCTGTGCGGGGCGAACTCATGCTTCACGCCATGGCGGCGCAGGAAGACGATCGGCGCTCCGCCGAGGCGTCCGAAGACAAGCGGTGCGCTCGGTGTCCCCCAGGGCGTCGTAATCTCGATTTCCTCGCAGTCCTCAATGACGTCGCTGCCGGTAAAGCCGGATCCGCCGATCAGTGCAAGCATCTCACTTTCCTCAAAATGATTTCTTTGTCTGGCGCCCGCAGACAGCGGGCGATCTTCGTTTTTTTTTCAAGAGACGGGGGCCTGGCACGTGTATCGCCCTCGTGCATTCCCGCTCCGCAACAGGACTTTCCACCGCATCAGGGCGAAGCGCAGTTGAACAATTGAACAACCACACTCCGTCAATGCCTCTGCGAATCAGGCTCAGAAAAGGGCGCCCTGCTGCGGGCCTTCGTCGCCCGCGCTCCCTGTCTCCGTCCCTGCAGCCCGTTTCTCTTCAGGATTCGCAGGCACGTCGGAAGCATCCTGAGCACTGACCGCACCCTCGGCTGCCGTCTTCTCCTCTTTCTCAGCTTCAGGCGCCGCATCAGGCTTTTCGCTTGAAGCGCCGCCCTCGAGCATGGCAAGGAGAGTTTCCTCGTCGATCACCTTCACACCCAGCGTCTGCGCCTTCTCGAGCTTGGAACCCGCCTCCGCGCCCGCAACCACGAAGTCGGTCTTTTTGCTGACGGAACCCGATACCTTGGCGCCCGCCGCGATGAGACGGTCTTTCGCTTCGTCGCGCGTGAGCGTGGGCAGCGTCCCTGTCAGCACGAAGGTTTTGCCCGCAACATCGGAGGCCTCCGCTGCCGGCTTGGGCTCCACCACGGGCCAGACGACGCCGGCAGCGACGAGCGCCTCGATCACGGTGCGGTTGTGCGGCTCCTTCAGGAAGGCATGAATGCTCTCGGCGATGATCTCACCCACGTCGTCAACCTCTGTGAGCGCCTCCACGTCGGCGGCCTCAAGATTGGCAAGCGTGCAGAAGTGCTGTGCAAGCGACAACGCGGTCGCCTCGCCCACATGTCTGCATCCGAGCGCGAAAATGAAGCGGGCGAACGTCGTGTGCTTCGCCTTCCCGATGCTTTCAAGCAGGTTCGAAGCGGCCTTCGGCCCCATGCGCTTGACGGGCTTCTCAAGATCCTTCGTCGCCGTCGTCGGCGCGATGAGATCCTCAGACTTGAGCGTGAAGATGTCGGCTGGACTCTTCACCAGCCCTTCGTCCACAAGCATGTTGACGATCTTCTCGCCGAGCCCGTCGATGCCCATGGCCCTGCGGGAGGCAAAGTGAACGAGGGAGAGCTTCATCTGAGACGGACAGTACAGGCCGCCCGTGCATCGCGTGTCCTTCTCCTCCTCGTCGCGGATCGTGGCCGAGCCGCAGACAGGGCAGACGGACGGCATTGCAAACGGCACGGTACCCTCGGGACGGCGCTCGTGCACGACGCGCACCACCTCGGGAATCACGTCACCCGCCCTGCGGACCACGACCGTGTCGCCGGGGCGCAGATCAAGGCCTGCAATATGGTCCTCGTTGTGAAGAGTGGCGTTCGAGACGGTCACGCCGCCCACGAAAACGGGCTTCAGGCGCGCGACAGGCGTGAGCTTGCCCGTGCGCCCGACCTGAATGTCGATGGCTTCGCAGACCGTCATCGCCTCTTCGGGCGGGTACTTGTGGGCGCAGGCCCAGCGGGGCTCGCGAGCAATGAAGCCGAGCTCCCTCTGAAGCTCAAGGCTGTCCACCTTGTAGACGACGCCGTCGATGTCGAAGGGCAGCGTGTGCCTGATCTCCGCCACCTCATCATGAAAGGCCGCGAGCGCTGTCGGCCCCTCGACCCTTCGGCGAGTGTCCGCAACAGGGAATCCGAGCGACGCAAGTCTGTCGAGAACTTCCGTCTGCGTGGGCGCGAATTCGCCGCCCGAGACTTCACCCAGCGCATAGGCGTAAAAATGAAGCGTCCTGCGTGCGGTCACTGCAGGATCGAGCTGGCGCAGGGACCCCGCCGCCGCGTTTCTCGGATTGACGAAGGTCTTCTGCCCCTCCTCTGCCTGACGCCGGTTGAGCGCCTCGAAGTCGTCGCGATGCATGATCACCTCGCCGCGCACCTCCAGCACGTCGGGAAAGTCGCCCTCCAGACGAAGCGGGATCGTGCGGATCGTGCGTGCATTCGCGGTCACGTCCTCCCCTGCACTGCCGTCGCCGCGAGTGGCGGCCTGTACGAGAACGCCCTTTTCATAACGAAGATTCGTTGCCAGACCATCGAACTTGAGCTCGCAGTCGTACGCCACGGCAGGATCCTCATCCGCGAGCCCGAGTTCGCTGCGCACGCGGCGGTCGAATGCCGCCGCACCTTCGCTCGAAAAGTCGGTCTCGGTGTGAATGGAGAGCATCGGCACGGCGTGTACGACCTTTGCAAGGTCGCTTCGAACGGCACCGCCCACGCGGGCCGTGGGCGAGGCAGGACTCTTCCATTCGGGGAATCTGGCCTCAAGGGCCTTGAGCTCATTGAACGTGCGGTCGTATTCGGCGTCGGGAACGCTCGGATTGTCAAGCACGTAGTACTCGTAGTCCCAGGTCTCGACGAGCTTCTCGAGCTCGCGCATGCGGGCGGGGGCTCTGGAGGGCTCGATCGCCGCAGCCTTTGCGGCACCGTCGAAGTCGTCGTTCGAGAGGGTTTCAGTCTTTGTCGGTTCGGTCATGTCTTGCATTCCGAAGAAGCGAAGAAGAAAAGCCCGCCGCCGGGCGGCTTGCGTCCGAATGCGGCGGGCAGTGAATGATGCTTGATGCGGATCCTGCGTCAGGCGCTTCGCGAGAAGAGGAGCCTTGCGCGCTCGGAGCCGGGACGCACGCCGCTGGCGGCCATCTGCGCGTCCTGATGCTCGATCTCGTCCTGAAGGATCAGGCCGCCTGCAGCCTCGATGCGGTTGCCCGCGCCGTCTACCCAGACGCCGCCGAGATGGCAGGCGATGTGGTTTGCAAGCTGGAAGAAGCGCTTGAGGTCGCCGCGCGGCACGTTGGCGAGCGGGACGTCAAAGGAAAGGCGCAGCTGGGAGGAGTCGGCGCCCGCCAGCGAGAGCGTCATCAGAGGCTCTCTGGAACCTTCGTCGATTCGAAGCTCCCAGCGGCCGCTCGCGCTGACGAAGCCCGCGCCCTCGGCAACCTTCGTCACCTCCTCGAGGGTGAGCCCCTCCTCACGCGGAGCGGGGACGATCGAAACCTCAAGCAGCTTGTCGTAGTAGTGGATGAAGCGGGAGATCTGAACGGCCGTCGAGACCGCCGTCTTGATGTCGCAGGATGTGCGCACATCAACGTCGTTCTGGGCGGCAGTCTGCTCGAGCACCTGCAGGAAGCTCGAGGCGGAAACGTCGTCAAGCACGGCGGCGCGATTGGCGATCAGGATCGTCGCGACGATGTGAACGGCCTCCGCAGGCAGACATTCGGACGGGTAGTAGAGGCCGTCCTCGGCGGACTTTGCCCAAAGCGACACGGGCAGCGGCAGCGAAAGCTGTCGGATCTGCGTGACAAGGGAGTCCATGGAGCCGAGCGGGAAGGTCTTGCCTTCATAGGGCGTCACGTCGAGCACCCACTGGATGCCGTGGTCGACGGGCGGCTTTTCGATGCCGGCGATGCGGCCTGCCTTTCGTCCGCCGCGGGCGGCCTCGCGCTCAAGGCGCGCCTTCTGCTCCTCGGCGAAACGTTCGTAGACGGGCGGCTTTTCAGACGGAAGGTCGTCCCCGGAGGCAGGCTGAACCGCCTCGTGCGGCTCGTCGTCGTCCACCATGTCCTCGAGCTGAGGCTCGACGCGGGGCTCGGGCTTCTCTTCGGCGAGCACGTCCTTGCGAACGTCGCCTCCCGCCTGCAGGCGGGCCTTGCGGCTTGCGCGCATGCGGCGCTCCTCGCGCATCGAGCGCCAGAAGAAGAAGGCAATGACCACCAGGGCGGCCACGATAAGAATGATCTGAGTCTGACTCATTTGAATTATGTCCGGCTTTGTGGGCGCCCGACGCGGGCGCAGCTTCTGTTGATTGTACGCACTTTTGACGGATTCGCCACGACGCGCGTGCGGGACGCGGAACCGCAGGCGTCAGTTCGCCATGCGGACCGCGTTCTCGATGTCGACGCTCACGACGCGGCTCACGCCGGGCTCCTTCATCGTCACGCCCACAAGCGCTCCCGCGAACTCCATCGTCACGCGATGATGCGTGATCATCAGGAACTGCGTCTCGCTCGACATGCGGCGGCACAGCCCTGCAAGCCTCGCCTGATTGGCCTCGTCAAGGGGCGCATCCACCTCGTCGAGCAGGCAGAAGGGCGCGGGATTGAGCCTGAAGATCGCAAAGACGAGCGCCGTGGCCGCGAGGGCCTGCTCGCCGCCCGAAAGCAGCTTCACGCCCGCGTTCTTCTTGCCCGGCGGCTGAGCCTTCACCTCGACGCCCGCGTTGAGCACGTCGTCTCCCGACATGACGAGCGAGGCGACGCCGCCTCCGAAGAGCTCGGAGAACGTCTCGGCAAAGTGACCGTTCACCTCCTCGAACGTCTCCCTGAGGCGTCCTCTGGTCTCCGCATCGATCTTTCTGATGGCGGCCTCCAGAGTTTCAATGCCCTTTTCAAGGTCCTCCACCTGTCTGGCCGTCGCCTCGAGCGTCCTTCTCACCGCCTCGAGGTGCTCGAGCGCGGCATGATTGACGGGACCCAACCCTGCAATCTCGCTGATGAGCCTCAGCACCTTGGCGCGAAGGCTCTGAGCCTTCTGCGGACGCTCCGCCGCGCGACGCGCAAGATCCGTCCTGTCGGCCTTGAGCTCGTCGAGCCTCTCCTCGAACTGAGTCCGAAGGCTTTCCTTCATCTGCTGCTCGACCCTCTTGACGCCGAGCGCCTCCGTCATGGGCATGACGTCCGCCTGCGCGGCCTGCCAGCGGCCCTGAGCCTCGGTGAGCGCAAGTCTGGCCGAAGCCGTCGCGTCGCGACGTGCTGCGTGCGTGCGCTCCGCCTCTTCAAGCACCTTGAGGGCGGCGGCCGACGCCGCGTCGCCGAGCACCTTCGCGCTCTCCTCAAGGAGCCTGGAGGCCTCGACAAGACGCGCCTCCTCTCGGGCGATGTCGCTTCGAAGAGCCGCCTCGCTCTGCGCATAAAGACGGGCCGACTCCGAAAGCTGCCTCAGCTTCGCGCGTGCCAGCTCCGCCTTGTGCCTCACGGCCGCAAGCGCAGCCGTCTTCGTCTTGAAGCGCATGTCGGCTCGCGCAAGTTCGGACGTGAATCCTGCGCCAGCGCGCACGGCGCGTTCAGACGCCGCCTCCGCCTCGTCTGCCACTACGCCCGCCTCCTCGGCAAGCGCCCTGGCCTCCTCGCCTTCGGCCTCAAGCTCCTCCCTGCTGCGACGCAGATCGGCAAGACGGGTCTCGTGGGCCGCAACCGCCGCCTCCGCCGCCTTGATCCTGAGCCTCAGGTCGGACACCCCCGCCTCAGCAACACGGGCGCCCTGAGCCGAAGTACGTGCGGTCCGTTCAGCGGCCTCGGCCGCCGCTCCTGCCGCATTCCTGTCGTCATCAAGCTTGCCCAGCCTGTCCTCAAGCTCATGGAGGCGGTCCCTGAGTGCGGAGATCTCCTGTTGGCGAGAGAGCACGGACTGTCCCGGATCGCTCGCCGTCCAGACGACAAGGCTCCGGCTCGTGAGCCGGTCGCCCTTCGGAGTCACCAGCGTGACGCCTTCGGGAAGCCTGGCTCTCAAAGCCAGCCCCTCCGAAAGGCTCTTCACGCAGTAGACGTTCGCCGCAGCGTCCGTGAGAGCCGCCGTCGCGTCGGACGAACGGCACCTGACATGCGAGGTGATGGGTTCCAGCCTGACGCCGTCGAGTTCGAGTGCAGGGCGGCCCTCCTGCGTCTCACCTCGTTCAACGAACGAGATGGCGACGGGCGGCCGGCGGCTCTCGTAGCCCTGAGCCATGCCGAGCCGGCTCAAGAAGCGCGCCCCCAGCCTCGATCCGACAACGGCCTCGACGGCCGTCACCCATTCGGGGTCGGCCGAAAGCGCCTCGGACAGGCGCGGAAGACCGTCAAGCCCTTCGGCGGCCTCGAATTCGGCAAGCCGCCCCTTTGCCTGAGCCCCCGCCTCAACGGCCTCAAGGGCGTCGAGCTTCGCGGCCGTCTCCTTTTCCTGAGCAAGAGCTGCGAAATAGGCCTCGTTGGCTGCGTCTCTTCTGTGTCTCGCCTCCGCAGCCGCCTCAGCCGCCTCCTCTTCAAGTGCTCGCGCCTCCTCTGCGGCGGCCTGAGCCTCCTCGAAGTCGAGCTTCATCGCCTCGAGCCCCTCCTTGTCGGGCGCTTCGAGCGTTCCCTCGGAAGCTGCAAGCCTCAGAAGACGCTGCCTGAGATCCTCGGCACGGCGCTCGGCCGCCTCAAGCCGCGCAAGTGCAACACGTGCCTGAGCCTTCGCGTCGGACTCGGCTCTTCGAGCTTCGGCCGCGCGGGCATTGACGTCGTTCAGGGCGTCCTCGGCAGAGAGAACCTCCTCCTGTGCTGCGGCCTCCTCTTCGCCCGAGAGCGCAATCGTCTCCTCAAGCTCGTCCGCCTCGGATGCCTGGGCCTCTCTGGCGGAAACAGTCTCGGCAAGGCGTCTTTCCTTGGCCGCCTTTGCCTCTCGGGCTTCGGCTGCGGCTCTTTCCGCTCCGGCCCTGCGTTCGCGCTGCCGTCTTTCCTCGGCTTCGGCTTCGGTAAGCGCACGTTCGGCCTGCCTCAGTCCTGCGGCTGCCTCAAGCTCCTTCGCCTCGGCTTCGCGTGCCGCGGACTCGAGCGCGGGAAGCGACGCCGCCTCACGGGCGGCGTCGGCCTTTCTGGCCTCGATCTCGGCCTCGCCGCGCGCAATGTCGGCGGCAATCCCGTCGAGCGTTCTTTTCACGTCCTCATACTGGATCCAGTACCAGAGGGATTCGGCGGCGTTGCGCTCGTCCGTGAGCGCACGCCACTTCCCTGCGAGCTGCGCCTCGCCCTCAAGCCTTGCGGCCTCCTCTTCCTTGACGGCCTGCATGTCGCGCACGCGCTCGAGGTTGCCCCTCGTCTGGCTGAGGAGCGACTCCGTCTCCCTGCGTCGCTCGCGGTAGAGCGAGACGCCTGCGGCCTCCTCAAGGTAGACGCGCATCTCCTCGGGCTTGGCGCGGATGAAGTTCGAGATCATCCCCTGGGAGATGATGGCGTAGCTGCGAGGCCCGAGCCCCGTACCGAGGAAGATCTCCTGCACGTCTCGGCGGCGCACCTGCTGATGATTGATGTAGTAGGCGGACTGGCCTTCGGCCGTCACGACGCGCTTGACGCTGATTTCGCCGAATTCCGACCACGCCCCCTTGAGGCGTCCGTCGTCGTTCGTGAGGCTGAGCTCCACGCTCGCGCGCCCGAGGGCGTGACGCGTGGTCGAGCCCGCGAAGATCAGCTCGCGCATCGAGGACGAGCCGCGCAGTTCGGAGACGCGCGCCTCGCCGAGCACCCAGCGAACGGCGTCGATGATGTTCGACTTGCCGCAGCCGTTGGGTCCTACGATCCCGACAACGGGATGCTCGAGCTCGATGAGCGCCGGATCGGCAAAGCTCTTGAAGCCTGCGAGCTTGATCTGACGTAAGCGCAAGAAGGTCTCCTGAAAAGGTGCGGCCGGTTGATGGAAGGCCCAGTGCGCCGCAGACCGGCGGCGCAAACAGGCGTGTCTGCCTATTCTAAATGAGGGCCGCCCGCGGGACATCCCCCTGCACGGACGGTCGCCCCCGCCGACCTTATAATGTCGGGCATCGCCGCAGACGCGCCGTGTCCGATCCTTCGGACCTGCGCATCGCCTGCGCACCCTCCGTTTTCCGCGTTCCCGCGGGCGCCGCATTCGCCGCGTCCGCCCCTTTACTGGATACCGCCATGTACGAAATTGCTCCGCTGCTTGATGACCCCATTCACAATCTGAAGACCATCCGCGACGTCTTCCGCTGGGCGATCACGGAAATGGAAAACGCCGAGATCTCCTACGGCCACGGCTCTCCCGACAGCTGGGAGGAAGCCTCCTTCCTCATCTGCCGCGGCCTCAAGCTTCCGTTCGACCACTTCGACATGTTCCTCGACGCCGCGCTCACGCACAACGAGCTCTCCCGACTCGTGCACCTCATCGACCGCCGCGTCCACGAAAAGGTCCCGACCGCCTACCTGCTGCGTGAGGCCTGGCTCACCGAGCACCGCTTCTACATCGACGAGCGTGCGCTGATTCCGCGTTCCTACATTGCCGAGCTTCTCGAGGAGGACCTCGCCCCCTGGGTCGAGGATCCGTATGAAGTGGGCAGCGTGCTCGACCTCTGCACGGGTTCGGGCTGCCTCGCGATTCTCGCCCAGGGCACCTTCCCGAACGCAGAAGTGACGGGCTCCGACCTCTCGCCCGACGCGCTTGAGGTCGCCAAAATCAACCGCCGCGACTACGGCATGGAGGAGACGCTCGAGCTCGTTCAGGGCGACCTCTTTGAAAACCTGCAGGGCCGCACGTTCGACATCATCATCTCCAACCCGCCCTACGTCACGCAGGCGAGCATGGACACGCTGCCCTCCGAATACCGTCACGAGCCCGCCATGGCGCTCGGCGCAGGCGACGACGGCATGGACGTCGTGCGCCGCATGCTTCCCGAAGCCGCCGCACATCTCAATGACGGCGGCATGATCATCGTCGAAGTGGGCGACGGCTCCGAAGCGGTCGAGGCGACCTTCCCCGGCCTCGAGATCATCTGGCTCGCCACCTCGGGCGGCGACGACCAGGTCTTCCTCGTCACGAAGGAAGCGCTCCTCAACTACTTCGAACAGTAATCCAGCGTCATGCTCCGACTTCTCAACCTTTCGCTCTCCCGTGGCACCCGCGTCCTCTACCGTCATGCGACGCTCACTGCGGCGCCCGGCGAGCGCATCGGCCTCGTCGGCCCCAACGGCTGCGGCAAGTCCACGCTCTTTGCGGCCGTGCTCGGCGACCTCTCTCCCGAAGACGGCGACATCGAGACGCCGCCCCGCGACAGGATCGCCCACGTGGCGCAGTCCTTCGTCGCCGACAACGTCCCCGCCGTAGACTTCGTTCTCGGGGGCCACGCTCCCCTGATCGCCGCCCGCGCTGCGCTCGCCGAAGCCGAAAAGGCGGGCGACGACATGCGTCTTGCCCAGGCCCACGCCAATCTTGCCGAGCTCAACGAAGGCGCGATCGTCGCACAGGCCCGCACCATCCTCGCGGGTCTCGGCTTCAGCCAGACCGACGTCGACCGCCCCGTCTACGACTTCTCGGGCGGCTGGCGAAACCGCATCGCGCTCGCACGCGCCCTGATGTGCCCCGCCGACCTGCTTCTCCTTGACGAGCCGACGAACCATCTCGACATCGACTCGCTCATCTGGCTCGAGAACTGGCTGCGCCGCGTCGAGGCGACCGTCGTCATCATCTCGCATGACCGCGAGTTTCTGGACCGCGCCGTCACGACGATCTGGTCCGTCGAGGACGACACCGTCTGCCGCTACGCAGGCAACTACTCCGCCTTCGAGTCCCAGCGCATCGAAAAACTCAGGCTGCAGGATGCGGCCGCCAAGGCCTACGAGCGCGAGGCGTCCCATCTCTCGAGCTTCATCGAGCGCTTCCGCGCCAAGGCGACGAAGGCCCGTCAGGCCCAGTCCCGCATCAAGATGCTCGAAAAGCTCAAGGCCGTCGAGCCCGTGCGCGCCAAGCGCGAGTGGCGCTTCGAATTTCCGAAGCCCGTGCGCCTGCCCGAGCATCTCGTCGACACGGAGAACCTGCGCCTCGGCTATGACGAGCGCGTCGTGATCGACCGCGTCACGCTCTCGATCCGCTCGGGCGAGCGCATCGGCATCCTCGGCATCAACGGCGCCGGCAAGTCCACGCTCGTCAAGGGCATCGTCGGAGACCTTGCTCCGATGGCGGGCGAACTTCGTCGCGGTCAGGGTCTCGAGATCGGCTATTTCGCCCAGCATCAGCTCGATCAGCTGCGTCCCGACGAAAGTCCGCTCGAGCACATGCGCCGCATGGCGCCCGACGTGCGCGAGCAGGACCTTCGCGACTACCTCGGCATCTACCGCTTCTCGGGTGACTTTGCATCCGCCCCCGTCGGCCCGATGTCGGGTGGCGAGAAGGCCCGCCTTGCGCTCGCACTCCTCGCCTGGCGCAAGCCCAACCTTCTGGTGCTCGACGAACCGACGAACCACCTCGACATGGAGACGCGCGAGGCCCTGACCATGGCGCTCTCCACCTATGAGGGCGCAGTGCTGATCGTCTCGCATGACCGCCATCTTCTGCGTGCCACGACCGAGCGCCTCATCCTCGTGCACGACGGAGCCGTCCAGCCCTATGACGGCGACCTTGACGACTACGCCCAGCTCGTGCTCGAACACCGCCGCACCACGGTCGCAGCCGAAAAGGCGGCGAACCAGGCCGAAAGGCTTGAGTCCGGCGAGCGCGAGCCCTCCCAGAACCGCAAGGAGGCCCGCCGCGCCGAAGCTCAGGAGCGCCAGCGCATCGCCGCCCTGCGAAAGCCCCTGCAGAAGGAGCTTGCCAAGGTCGAAAAGGAACTCGCGCAGAAGAACGAGGAGCTCAGGAAGCTCTCCGATCGCCTTGCCGACGGCGACTTCTATACCTCGACGGATCCCGACGAAGTGGCTCGCGTGCTTCGCGAACACGGCGAGCTCAAGCCCGTCGTCGAGGAGCTAGAAATGCGCTGGCTCGAACTCTCCGAGGAAATCGAGGCCGTCTGCTGACGTCCTCCGAGCCGCACCATTTCTGCAAGGCCGCCCCGCAAATGGGCGGCCTTTCTTCATTGAGCCCCGACCGACCGATGCGAAAGGCATGCGCATCGGCTCCTTCACGCGTCCCGCGCCCTCTTTTGCTGATATGATTCACGCAAATCGGAAAGCCCCGGCAGCCCTCAGGGGCCGTCACGACCAGGGGTTCTTCCTCCCGACAACGCCCTTTCCGCCCGTACGGAGTCCCACATGCGCAGATACAACATTGCAGCGACGCCCGGCACGCTGCACGCCTTCAAGTCCAAACGCGTCGTCGTCGACCTCAACAAGGCCGACCTCACGAGCGTCTCGGCCGTCGTGATGACGGCCGACGAGGCGCTCTCGGGCCAGCTCGAACGCGTCGAGGCGACGGCGTTCGGCATTCCCGTCATTCTGCTCAACAACGGCGCCAAGCTCCCGACCGAGCTCTTCGGCAAGGTCGTCTCCGTCATCAACTCCCAGCCCGACAACGTCGGCCTCTACGGCCGCCTGATCGACGCCGCCGCCCAGAAGTACGAGGACCAGATCCTTCCGCCCTTCTTCGGCAAGATGGAGTCCTACGTCCGCAACGGCAACGTGCACTTCGACTGTCCAGGTCACCAGGGCGGTGCCTTCTTCCGCCGTCATCCGGCTGGCCGTCAGTTCGCCGACTTCTTCGGCGAAAACGTCTTCCGCTCCGACCTCTGCAACGCCGACGTCGCGATGGGCGACCTGCTCATCCACGAAGGCGTGCCCCGCGCCGCCCAGATGGCGGCCGCCAAGATCTACAACGCCGACAAGACGTACTTCGTCCTCAACGGCACCTCCGCCTCCAACAAGGTCGTGCTCAACGCGCTGCTCACGCCGGGCGATCTGGTGCTCTTCGACCGCAACAACCACAAGTCGAACCATCACGGCGCGCTCATTCAGGCGGGCGCGACGCCCGTCTACCTCGAGACCGCCCGCAACAGCTACGGCTTCATCGGCGGCATCGACGACCACTGCTTCGACGAGAAGTACCTGCGCGAGCTCATCCGCGAGGTTGCGCCCGAGCGCGCCGATGAAAAGCGCCCGTTCCGCCTCGCCGTCATCCAGCTCGGCACCTACGACGGCACGATCTACAACGCCCGTCAGGTTGTCGACCGCATCGGCCGCCTGTGCGACTACATCCTCTTCGACTCCGCCTGGGTCGGCTACGAACAGTTCATCCCGATGATGAAGGACTGCTCGCCGCTCCTGCTCGACCTCGGTCCCGAGGATCCCGGCATCTTCGTGACGCAGTCCGTCCACAAGCAGCAGGCCGGCTTCTCGCAGACCTCCCAGATCCACAAGAAGGACCTTCACATCAAGGGCCAGAAGCGCTACTGCACCCACAAGCGCCTCAACAACGCCTTCATGATGCACGCGTCCACCTCGCCCTTCTATCCGCTCTTCGCCGCGCTCGACGTCAACGCGAAGATGCACGAGGGCGAATCCGGCCGCCGCCTCTGGGCCGACTGCGTGCGCGTCGCGATCGATGCGCGCAAGGAAATGCTCGCCTGCTGCCACTACATCAAGCCCTTCATTCCGCCCACGGTCGACGGCAAGGCCTGGGACAGCTACCCGACGGAGCAGATCGCGACCGACATCAGGTTCTTCGCCTTCAATCCCAAGGACAAGTGGCACCACTTCGAAGGCTATGCGCCGCAGCAGTACTTCGTCGACCCGTGCAAGTTCCTGCTCACCACGCCGGGCATCAACGCCACGACGGGCGAGTACTCCGACTTCGGCATTCCCGCCTCCATTCTCGCGAGCTTCCTTCGCGAGAACGGCGTCGTCCCCGAAAAGAGCGACCTCAACTCGATCCTCTTCCTGATGACGCCCGCCGAGGACCATGCCAAGATGGCGCACCTCATCACGCAGATCGCCCGCTTCGAGAGCTTCGTCGACGACGACGCGCCGCTCTCCGAAGTGCTCCCCGAGCTCTACAACGCCCACAAGGAGCGCTACAAGGGCTACACGATCCGCGAGCTCTGCCAGGAGATGCATGACTTCTACAAGTCTGTCAACGTCAAGGGGCTCCAGAAGGCGATGTTCCGCAAGGAGCACTTCCCCAGGCGCGTGCTCAACGCCCAGGAGGCCAACTACGAGTTCATCCGCGACAACGTCGAGCTCGTGCGCCTGAGCGAGGCCGAGGGCCGAGTGGGCGTCGAGGGCGCGCTTCCCTACCCGCCGGGCGTCCTCTGCCTGGTGCCGGGCGAAGTCTGGGGCGGCGCTGTGCTGCAGTACTTCCTCGCCCTTGAGGAGGGCATCAACCTCTTCCCGGGCTTTGCACCCGAACTGCAGGGCGTCTACATCGAGGAGGACGAGGACGGCCGTCAGGTCGCCTGGGCCAACGTGCTCACGCACGAGCGCGAGGCCGAGCTCCTCGGCAAATCCCTCTGACCCCGATTCCGTCGGAAAACGGCCCGGAAGCCGCAAGGCCTCCGGGCCGTTTTTGTCTCCGGTCCCGCCGGCTAGGCACATTCTCCTAGAGACGATTACCTATCAGGCGTTTTCAGTGAAGAAAACTTGAGGTATTACCTTTCACGGATGCACGGCATCCCGCAAAATGAATCCATCGGACGGCCGCATACGCATTCGATTTCCCATACCAACAGGCCGCTCCCAAGGAGTTCATCATGCAAAAGCGCACCTTCATCAAGTCTCTCGCCGCCGTCACGGCGCTCGGCGCCATCGGTCTTCTCACAGGCTGCGGCGAGGAAAAGGCGGCTGAAAAGCCCTTCCGCGTGGGCGTGACCGCAGGTCCGCACGCCGCCATCGTCACCGAAGCCGCAAAGGTCGCGGCGAAGAACGGCCTCAAGGTCGAGGTGGTCGAATTCACTGACTACGTGACGCCCGACACGGCCCTCAACGACGGCGCGCTTGACGCCGCGGTCTACCAGCACGAGCCCTTCCTCCTCAACTTCAACAAGCAGAAGGGCACGAAGCTCGCCAACGTAGGCAACGCCGTGGTGCAGCCGATGGGCTTCTACTCCAACAAGGTGAAGTCCGTTGCCGACATTCCCGAAGGTGCGGTCATCTCCGTGCCGAACGATCCGACGAACTGCGGACGCGGTCTTCTCCTCCTGCAGGCCGCAGGCCTCATCAAGCTTCCCGAAGGCATGGGCAGCGAGGCCTCTCTCGCCGACATCGTCGAGAACAAGCGCAACCTGAAGATCAGGGAGCTCGAGGCCGCCCAGCTGCCCCGCAGCCTCGATGATGCGCTCGTCGCCGTCATTCCGATGAACTACGTCATCAGCGCGGGCCTCTCCCCGCAGAAGCAGGGCTTCTACTTCGAGTCCCTCGAGGCGCCGTTCGCGCTCATCATCATCGCCGCGCATCAGGACCGCAGGAACGACAAGAGCGTTCAGGACTTCGTCAAGTACTACCGCTCGCCCGAAGTCAAGGCCTTCGTCGAAAAGACCTTCAACGGCACGATCAAGCCGAGCTGGTAATCACCGCCTTCTGCGCATGACCTCCCTCAGGGCCCGCACGGACTGCCTTCCGTCGGGCCCTAGGCGTTTTCCATGACCTCCTCTGTTGAAGGGGCATGTGAACTGCTACCATGACGGCGCGCGCCCGCCACTCGCAGTAGCGGATGGACGGGACGCCGTCAGGATGGCGCCATGAATTTCACCTCACTTCTTCAAGGACGGCAGGCCTGACGCGGCCGGCCTGCGTCCTCCCGGGGCTTTCGCCTTCCGGACTCCCGTCGGCACGATCATTCCAACAACACATCCAACCGACAAGGGAGACCGAAACAAATGCTCGGCATCCTCATTACCGTCGCAGTCATTGCCGTCGTGGCGTACTGCGTGCTCAAGAACTACTACCCGCCCATCGTCCTTCTTCTCGCCGGCCTGCTCATGCTCGTGTGCGCCTGGCTCATGGGCGTCGATCCCGTCGACGCAAAGAAGAGCACGAACTTCGTGGGCTTCGACTTCGTTCAGGCCTTCACGAACCAGATGAAGGGCCGCCTTCCCGGCCTCGGCCTCAACATCATGCTCATCGCGGGCTTCTCCTTCTACATGGACCGCATCGGCGCCTCGAAGGCACTCGTGAAGCTCTGCGTCAAGCCGCTTTCCGCCGTCCGCTCCCCGTACGTGCTGCTCGCCATCACCTACGTGGTGGGCCAGTTCATGGCGCTCTTCATCAACTCCGCCGTGGGCCTCGGTCTTCTTCTGATGGCCAGCGTCTATCCGCTCCTCGTCGCGCTCGGCGTCTCCCGCGCCTCGGCCGCCGCCGTGATCGGCTCGACCTGCTGCCTTGACCTCGGTCCCTCGTCCTCGAACGCCATGCGTGCCGCCGACCTGATGTCGACCGACGTCGTTACCTACTTCGTCCAGAGCCAGATTCCCGTCGCCGTCTGCGTGATCGCCACGGTTGCCATCGGCCACTTCTTCGTCCAGCGCTGGTTCGACCAGCGCGACGCCGCCCGCGGCGTCGCCGACGGCGCTCCCGTCAAGGCCGACCAGAATGACCTCGAGAAGGCCTTCGAAGGCGCGGGCCCCGTGCACTACGCGCTTCTGCCGATGCTCCCGCTCGTTCTCCTCATCGTCTTCTCGCCGATGGTCTACGACGGCATCAAGCTTTCCCTGCAGACCGGCATTCTGGTCTCCATCCTGATCTCCTTCTTCGTCGACCTGATCACGCACTTCGACTTCAAGGAATGCTGCAAGCGCACGAGTGCCGTCTTTGAAGGCATGGGCAAGGTCTTCACCTCCACCGTGGCCCTCATCTGCTGCGCCGAACTCTTCGCGCTCGGCATGAACAAGATGGGCGGCATCACCACGATGATTCAGGCCGCCGCCTCCATGGAAAGCGCCGGCGTCTGGGTGATGCTCTTCATCATGCTCGGCATCATGGTCGTCGCCACGATCGTGACGGGTTCCGGCAACGCCGCCTTCTTCGCCTTCTCGCCGCTGCTTCCCGAAGCCGCCGCCAGCGTGGGCATCAACACCGCCGTGCTCGTCGTGCCCGTCCAACTCTCCGCCGGCATCGCCCGCACGATGTGCCCGATCGCCGGCGTGATCATCGCCGTCGCCGGCATTGCGGGCCTCACGCCCTTCGAAATCATCAGGCGCACGATTCCGGTCATGCTTCTCGCGCTGATCGTCAACGTCGCCGCCTCCGCCGCCTTCCTCTAACCGCGGAACACGGCCTTCACCAAAGGAGAAACTGAAATGGCTATTCTCATCAAGAACGCACGCGTCTTCGCGCCCAAGGATCTCGGCGTGGTCGACGTGCTCATGGCCAATGAACGCATCCTCGCCGTCGGCAAGGACCTCGCCCCCAACCTCCCCGACCTGCAGACGGTCGAAGCCGGCGGCATGATCATGACCCCGGGCTTCTTCGACCAGCACATCCACGTCACGGGCGGCGGCGGTGAAGGCGGTCCCGCCACCCGCACGCCCGAGCTCGTGCTCTCCGAACTCGTCGCCTGCGGCACGACCGACGTCGTCGGCGTCTCCGGCACCGACTACACGACGCGCTCCATCCCGAACCTTCTCGCCAAGGTCCGCGCCCTTCAGGCCGAAGGCGTCTCCGCCTGGATGTACACGTCCAACTACCGCTGCCCGCCGACGCTTCTCACCGACTCCATCGGCAACGACCTCTTCTTCATTCCCGAGGTCCTCGGCGTGAAGATCGCCCTCGGCGACCACCGCTCGAGCTTCCCCGACGTCCAGACGGTCCTCTCCATGCTCGCCGACATCCGCGTCGGCGCCATGCTCGCAGGCAAGATCGGCTTCCTCCACATCCACAACGGCAACATTCCCGGCGCCTTCGCGATGTATGAGGAAATCGTCTCGCGCGGCTTCCCGATCAAGCACATCCGCCCGACCCACTGCGGCCGCATCCGCCACGTCTTCGACTCCGCCGTCCAGTTCGCCCTCAAGGGCGGCTGGATCGACATCACGACGGGCGCCTCCTGCTGCTTCGACCATCCGGCCCAGGCCGTCGTCGAGGCGATCGCCGCAGGCGTCGACCCGACTCACATCACGCTCTCGACCGACGGTCACGGCTCCGTGCCCCGCTTCAACGACAAGGGCGAAATGGTCGGCCTCGGCGTGGGCGGCGTGGACGGAAACCTCAAGGAAACCATCCGCCTCATCCGCGATCACAACATGCCGATCGAACAGGCCCTCACGTTCACGACCTCGAACGTCGCCGGCGCCCTCGGCATCAAGGGCCACGGCGTCATCGAGACGGGCGCCTGCGCCAACGCCTGCCTCTTCACCGAGGACTTCGAGCTCAAGGGCGTCTTCGCCCGCGGCCGCGAAATGATGCGCGACGGTGAAATCCTCGTGAAGGGCACGTTCGAGTACTAACGCCGAAACAGGCCGATAGGCCCGCGTCCGCACGTTTTCAGGAGCCGGTCCTCCCTCAGGGAGGCCGGCTCCTTTTTTCGACATCTCTTCAACAATCAGGGACTTTGCCTGACCCATTGAGGAGATTTACAATTCTCTTTGGTGCGTCCGCCCCTGCGGCCGCATGTTGAAAAGAAAAAAGAGGATCCCATGGACATTGAACTCGAATGGCTGCAGGCCACCTTGAACGATGCCTCCGAAGCGCTTCAGGACGCGCTCCAGAAGGTTGAAAACGGCGATCAGGAAGACGCGCTCGAAGTGCTCAACCACGACCTCGTGCACGTGTACGCGAAGCTCAACTACGCCGTCAACACGGCCCGCCTCGGCCCCGCGGCTCTCGACGCCATGAGCGAGGACGAACTGATCGGCTGGCCCGCCCGCATGCCCTTCCTCACATTCGACGAGATCGACACCCTCGGCGAGGACGAAGAGGATGAAGAAGCGGTCGAGGAAGAGACTGATGAGGACGTCAAGTAAGGTCCGGACTCCCGAACGGAAAGACTGCAAAATAGAAAAAGGCGCGGACAGCAGATCCGCGCCTTTTCCTATTTCAATGTTCCTGATTTCGACTCTCAGTCGTCTCCGCGTCCGGGACGCAAGTCCGAGAGACGCCAGCCACAGGCGAACATGACGGCGAAGTAGGCGACGGCTGCGGCCGCCACCATGGCGAGCACGCCGCCCGCGCGCATGAGCCACGGCATTGTGGTCCAGGAGACGAAGGTCTGCCCGTACCAGAGGCCCGCACCCATGAGAAGCGTGGCGAGCGCGATGCGAAGCACCGCCTTCGTCCACCCGGGAAGCGGCGTGTAGATGCCGCGGCGCATCAGGATGATCAGAAGCGTACCCGCATTGAAGACGCTGCCGACGCCGACCGAAAGGGCGAGCCCCGCATGCGAGAAGAGCGGCACGGAGACCAGGTTGACGAGCTGCACGACCACAAGGCTCCAGAAGGCGGTCTTGACGGGCGTGCGGATGTCCTTGCGGGCGTAGAAGGCGGGCGCAACGATCTTGAGCGCAATGAGCCCGATGAGGCCGACCGAATACCCCACAACGGCGAGTGCGGTCTGGCTCACGTCGTCGGGCGTGAAGCTTCTGCCCTGAAAGAGGAAGGAGACGAGTGCCTCGCTCGTGAGCCAGAGGCCGACGGCCGCGGGCACGGCGACGAGGACGACGAGCCTCAGTCCCCTGTCGAGGAGCGAGTTGTAGCGCGCCGTGTCGCCCTTCGCATAGGCGCTCGAGAGACCTGGGAGGAGCACGGTGCCGAGCGCAACGCCCAGAAGCGCCGTCGGGAACTCCATCAGGCGGTCGGCGTAGTTGAGCCAGGTGACCGCGCCCTTGCCGAGATGGGAGGCGATGTTCGTGTTGATGAGAATCGAAAGCTGTGCGACGCCCACGCCGAAAAGCGCGGGCACCATGAGCCTGAGGACGCGCCTGACGTCACCGTCGGCCAGACTGTCCCGAAGCCCGCGGGGACGCACCCGGATCCCGAGCCTGCGAAGCGCCAGATACTGGGTGCCGAGCTGCAGGACGCCGCCTAGGATTACCGCCACGGCAAGCGCCCAGATGGGCTCGGCCATGCAGGGCGCGAGAAGTACGGTGCAGCCGATGAAGGAGAGGTTGAGGAGAACGGGCGTCACCGCCGGCACCGCAAAGCGCTTCCAGGTGTTGAGGACGGAAGCGGCAAGCGCCGTGAGCGCCATGAAGGCGATGTAGGGGAACATGAAGCGGGTGAGCGCGCTCGCGAGGTCGAAGGCCTCGGGGTCCGACGCAAGGCCGCTCGCGATCGCCCAGACGAGCAGCGGCGCCGCCACGACGCCGAAGATGCTCGCGGCGAAGACCGAAAGCGCGAGCACGGTGAAGACGTGGTCGATGAAGGTGCCCGCCTCGCCCTCGCTTCTCTCCTTCACGTCGGCGAGCATCGGAACGAAGGCCTGCTGGAAGGCCCCCTCCGCAAAGAGGCGGCGCAGCATGTTCGGAAGCCTGAAGGCAACGTAGAATGCGTCTGTCTCGGCCGAGGCGCCGAAGAAGCGCGCGATGAGCATGTCGCGGATCACGCCCGTGACGCGGCTCACCAGAGTCAGGCCTGAAACAGTAAGAGCAGACTTCAAGAGCGACATGTGTCATCCCGTCGGAAATTGGAAAATCGCAAAAAATTCTACTAGAAAACGCGCCCTCGGCTTGGAAATTTGATATAGTTGAGGGCTTTTCGGAGTCACGCAATTCAAAGCCTCCGTTCTGACAGGCCGACTGATGCCCCAACCTCAGGCGGACGAAGGACGGAAGTGTTGCGCAAGGCTCTGGAAATTCACGAAATCTTTGGTGTCTCGCGCAACCGCGATGCACTTTCCCCGCCTCAAGCGGAGGTTATGCAGCGGCGTCCGGACAGCGCATGATGCGCACCACGGGAACACCGGGATCAGGCATCCCATCGGGATGCTCTGGACGCCAACTGTTTAATTTACAGGCAAGGAATTTAAAAAAATGGCCAATACCAAGCAAGCTCGCAAGCGCGCCCGCCAGATGGTTGTGCGCAACATGCACCTCTCGGCTCAGCGCAGCCAGTTCCGCACCGCCATCAAGGCCGTGCGCAAGCTCATCGTCGCCGGCGACAAGGCCGCCGCTCAGGAAGCCTTCAAGAAGGCTGAATCCGTGATCGACTCCATGGCTCGCAAGGGCGTTCTCCACACGAACGCCGCTGCTCGCCACAAGAGCCGTCTCTCCGCTTCCATCAAGGCCATGGCCTAATCGGAACGTCGGATCCTGACAAAAAAAAACGCACCTCCTCGCGGGGTGCGTTTTTTTTCGTCCCTCTCCCTGCAGCTTCAGGCGGCGCCTGCGGGAAGCACGTAGAAGAGAACCGAGAAGAACTGGAGCGCCGTACCGCCCAGCACGAAGAGGTGCCAGATGGCGTGGTTGTACGGGATCCGCTCCCAGAGATAGAAAATGACGCCGAGCGAGTAGACGACGCCGCCCGCTGCCAGAAGCCAGATGCCCGCAGAGGGCAGGGCCGCCATGAGCGGCTCGAAAACCAGCACGACGCACCAGCCGAGAAGCAGATAGAGCAGGCAGTTGAGCCACTCGGCCCTCTTCATGAGCACGGGCTGCAGAATGATGCCCGCGAGCGCGATCGACCAGACCGCAATGCAGAGCATCGTGCCCGTCGTCCCCTTGAGCGTGACGAGACAGAACGGCGTGTACGAACCCGCGATCATGACGTAGATCGCCGAATGATCAAGCACCTGCAGAATGCGCTTGACGCGAATGTTCGGGATGGCGTGGTAGAGCGTCGAAGCCGTGTAGAGAAAGATCATAGACGCGCCGAACACTGCGGCGGCCGAGATCGTGGCGGCGCCCGCCGTGACGGGCATCATGCAGAGCATCACGACGAGCCCCGCAATGCTCAGCAGCGCAGCGACGCCGTGCGTCACCGAATTGGCGATCTCCTCGCCTGTCGAATAGTAGCCGACTGCGGCCGCAGGACTGTTGAAAGGCATGCCAGCAAATCCTCCTTCAAATCATACATTTTGTATTCATGCGAAATTAAAGGAAGAAACGAAATGTCAGGGTTGTAACCGTGCGCTATTTTACTTCGTGCCGAGGAGGCTCCGGACAAAGGCAGGAAAGCAAAAGAGCCGCTTGCGGAGCGTGTCCGCAGGCGGCCCTTTTGCATGATCATTGATCACGGATCAAGCTTCAGCCCAGACGCACGGGCTCCATCTCGAGCTTCACGCCGAAGAGCTCGAAGACGCGCTTCTGAATCCTTTCAGCGAGCGCCATGACGTCCTCGCCCGTGGCGCCGCCTCGGTTGACGAGGATGAGCGCATGGTGCTCGTAGACGCCAGCAGGGCCTTCGGCAAAGCCCTTGAAGCCTGCGGCCTCGATGAGCCAGGCGGCGGCGAGCTTCATGCGACCGCCTCCGAGCCTGTAGTAGACGAGGCTCGGATGCTTGGTGAGGAGCTCGTGCCAGTGGACCTTCGTGACGATCGGGTTCGTGAAGAAGGAGCCTGCGTTCCCGATCACTGCGGGATCGGGCAGCTTGCGGGCGCGCACGGCCCGCACGATCTCGCTCATGACGGGCGCGGTCACGGTTTCGGCCGTGAGGCCCCGGGCCTCAATCTCAGCCTCAAGGTCCTTGTAGCCCAGTACGGGCGTCCAGACGGCGGGAAGTCGCAGCGTTGCGGAGAGCACCACGAAGTTGCGGCCCGCCTCGGTCTTCATGATGCTGTGGCGGTAGCTGAAGTCGCACTCCTCGACGGTAAGGACGCGCACGACCTTTTCGGCGCGGTCGTAGACCGTGACGGAGGAAAGGCGCTCAGCGAGCTCGACGCCGTAGGCGCCGATGTTCTGCACGACGGCTCCGCCCACCGTGCCCGGAATGGCGGAGAGGTTCTCAAGGCCACCGATGCCCGCCTTGAGGGTGCGCGCCACGATGTCGTCGAAGACCTCGCCCGCGCCGCACTTGACGAGCACGTCGCCGTTGGGAGCGGCGGACATCTCCACGCCCTTGATCGTGATGCGGATCGTCATGCCCGGCACGCGGCTCATCGCGATCGTATTGGCGCCCGCGCCGAGAAAGTGCACGGGCAGACCGTTGGCGTTCGCTTCGGCAAGAAGAGCCTCAAGCTCGTCGAGCGAGCCTGCCTCGGCATAGTGGTCCGCTTCGGAACGCGTCCCGAAGGTGGTGAGGCCGTCGAGCGGCCTGTGGGCTTGGATGCTTGAAATCATGGCGTTTTGACGGCTGTCGCGAGCCGCCCCTTGTTGTTAGTTCTGACTTGATTATAGGCAGGGCCTGCTCCACGCCCACGCAAGATGCACCCGCGCCCGTGGTTTGTCCCATCCCGCCTTGACAGGCGGGGCGGGATGCGGTAGAAACGTCGGATCCCGCAACGGCCGCTCCGCGGCCCACACTTTTGGAGACTCAAATGCCCTCTTTTGACGTTGAAGTCAAGGCCGACGCCGTCGAGCTTCGCAACGCAGTCGATCAGGCCCAGAAGGAAATCGGCACCCGCTACGACTTCCGCGGCACCAAGGCTTCTGTCGAGCAGAAGGACCTCGAACTCTACCTCGTCGCCGAAAGCGACTTCCAGCTCCGCCAGGTCCGCGACGTGCTCATCGGCAAGCTTGCCAAGCGCGGCATCGACGTGCGCTTCCTTGATGAGACGAAGGCCCCCGAAAAGATCGGCGGCGACTGCCTCAAGCAGACCATCGTCGTGAAGGAAGGCGTCACGAAGGAACTCGGCAAGACCATTCAGGGCATCATCAAGAACGCCAAGGCCCTCAAGCTCACGGCCGCCATTCAGGGCGACATCGTGCGCGTCTCGGGAGCCAAGCGCGACGCCCTTCAGGAGGCCATCGCGCTTCTCAAGACCGAAGTGAAGGAAGTTCCGCTCAACTTCACGAACTTCCGCGCATAACGAAAGGCTGCAGGACGACGTCCTGCGCTTGAAGAACAAAGAGGACGCCCGTTCGGGCGTCCTCTTTGTTCTTCAGCTTTGGAAAGGGACTCAGATGCCGAGCTTTGCAATCCTCTCGGCGACCTTCGACTCGATCGCCTCGGACGTGAGGCCCACGTCCTCGAGAAGCTCGGCCTGCGTGCCCTGTTCGATGAACTCGTCGGGCAGGCCGAAGCGCATCACGGGCCTGACGACTCCGTTGTCGGCCAGCACCTCGAGGACGGCGCTGCAGGCGCCTCCCATGAGCATGCCCTCTTCGGCGCAGACGATCAGATCATGCGTGCGCGCGGCCTCAAGCACGGCCTCCTCGTCGATCGGCTTGACGAAGCGCATGTCGATGAGCGTGCCGTCGAGCTTTTCGGCAACGGGAGCGAGCACGTTCGTCATGCTGCCGAAGCCGAGGAAGGCCACGCGACTTCCCTTTCGCAGGGTGCGCGAGCGGCCGACGGGAATCGTCCCGTTTCCGGCCGTCACCTCGACGCCTGGGCCGCGGCCGCGCGGATAGCGGACGGAGGCGGGGGTGTCCATCGAGTAGGCCGTGTTGAGCATGAGGCGGCACTCGTTCTCGTCGGAGGGCGTCATCACCGTCATGTTCGGAATCGTGCGAAGAAGCGAAATGTCGAAGAAGCCGTGGTGCGTCGCGCCGTCGGCGCCCACCAGACCACCGCGGTCGATTGCGAAGACGACGGGCAGGTTCTGGAGCGCCACGTCATGAATGACCTGATCGATCGCACGCTGCAGGAAGGTCGAGTAGATCGCCACGACGGGCTTGATGCCCTCGCAGGCAAGGCCTGCGGCATAGGTGACCGCATGCTGCTCGGCGATGGCGACGTCGCGGTAGCGCTCGGGATAGCGGCGCGCGAACTCGACGAGACCCGAGCCCTCGCGCATGGCGGGCGTGATGCCGTAGAGGCGCTTGTCGGCGGCGGCCGTGTCGCAGAGCCAGCGCCCGAAGACTTCGGTGTAGGTGGGTCTGCCCGGCTTCTTTTCGGGAAGGCCGAGAAGCGGATCGAAGACGCCCACGCCGTGGTAAGCCGTCGGATCCATTTCAGCGGGCTCGTAGCCCTTGCCCTTCTGGGTCGCGACGTGCAGCACGCACGGACAGTTGAGCCTGCGCAGGTTCTTGAGCACCTCGACGAGTCCGACGACGTCGTGGCCGTCGACGGGACCGTAGTAGTTGAGGTCGAAGCTCGAGAAGATGCCCGAGGGCGGGCTCACGAAGTTGATCGCCTGCTTCTCCATGCGCTTGGCGATGTCCCAGAGTCCGGGCACGGGCTTGAGGACGCGCTTGGAGATTTCGCGCGCGCACGTGTAGGCGCGCGTCGAGACGATCTTCGCGAGATGATTCGAGAGCGCGCCCGCAGGCGGCGAGATCGAGCAGTCGTTGTCGTTGAGGATGACGAGAAGCCTGACGCCTTCCTTCCAGACGCCCGCATCGTTCAGGGCTTCGAGCGCCATGCCGCCCGTCAGCGCGCCGTCGCCGATCACGGCGATGTGCCAGCGGTCGGTCTTGTCCTCAAGGCGGGCCGCAATGGCCATGCCGAGTGCGGCCGAGATCGAGGTGGAGGAGTGCGCGGTGCCGAAGGCGTCGTAGGGAGACTCCGTGCGCTTCGGGAAGCCCGAGAGGCCGTGGTGCTTTCTCAGCGTGGCCATGCCCTCGCGGCGCCCCGTCAGGATCTTGTGGGCGTAGGCCTGATGGCCGACGTCCCAGATGACGCGGTCCTCGGGCGTGTTGAACGCCGTGTGAATCGCGATGGCGAGCTCCGTCGCGCCAAGCGAGCTCGAAAGATGGCCGCCCGTCTTCGAGACGGACTCGACCATGAACGCGCGGAGCTCCTGAGCGAGCTGCGGGAGCTGGTGCACGTCGAGCCTGCGCAGGTCCGCAGGCGAGCTGATGGAGTCGAGAAGCGTTAGCTGAGTCACTTGAGGGTGGCCTATATGTGAAGTTGGGTCATTTTAGTGCGAGCGTGCGATCACGTAGTCGGCGATCTGTGCAAGACGGTCGACCGCGCCTTCGGGAACGGCGGGATCGGCCGAGACGAGCGCAAGCGCGGCATTGGCGCGGTCATGCAGCTCTCGGGCGCGCGTGCGTGCACCCTCGAGCCCGAGGAGCGACACCCAGGTGGGCTTGTCGTCCTTCTCGTCTTTGCCGGCGGTCTTGCCGAGGGTGGCCGTGTCCTGCGTGCAGTCGAGAATGTCGTCGACCACCTGGAAGGCCACGCCGAGCGCGTCTGCATAGGCCGCAAGGCCTCCCCTGGCGCCGTCGCCGAGCCTGTCCCAGTCGCCCGCCTGAGCGCCGCAGAGGACGGCGGCCTGAATGAGGGCGCCGGTCTTCATCGCCTGCATGCGCAGGAGCTCGGCCTCGCCGGGATGCCCTCCCACCATCGCGAGGTCAAGGGCCTGACCGCCGCACATGCCGCGCACGCCGGCCGCACGGGCGAGCGTGGCGCACAGGCGTGCGGCCGCAGCCGGCGGCTCGACGGCCGCGAGCACCGTGAAGGCTTCCGTCTGAAGCGCGTCGCCCGCGAGCATCGCGGTCGCCTCGCCGTACTGCACGTGCACTGTGGGCTTGCCGCGGCGAAGCGTGTCGTTGTCCATCGAGGGCATGTCGTCGTGCACGAGCGAATAGGCGTGCACGAGCTCAAGCGCAAGCGCCGCGCGGTCAAGCGCCTCGGGACTCGCGCCCGAAACGGCGCCTGCGGCGTAGGCCAGAAGCGCGCGCACGCGCTTGCCGCCGCCGAGGACCGCATAGCGCATGGCACCGATCAGCCGCCTGGGCTCGCGGCCCGGCTTGGGCAGCGTGCTGTCCGCATACCACTCGAAATGCCTGGCCGTCTCGGTCATCCAGACCTTGAAGTCGTTCTCGGAAGCTTCCGTCATAGAGTTCACCTCTCTTTCTTTTGTCGTGCGCCGCAACCGCAGGGGATCAGAAGGGCGCCACCTCGTCGTCGGATTCGGCGCGCAGCGTCTCGATCGTCCTGCGCGCCTCCTCGAGCTCTCGCCTGCAGCGCTTCAGAAGCGCCGTGCCGCGGGCATACCCCGCCACGCTTTCCTTGAGCGTCGCTTCGCCGGAGGCCATGCTGCTCGTGAGCTCCTCGAGCTCTTCAAGCGCCTCTTCAAAGGTGAGTTCCTCAACGGGTTTAAGATCTGTCATCGAAGTCATTCTTCCAAAAATGCCGTCCGGCCCGAAAAGGCCGAAAACGCGCCGCCCGCATTGTCCGGGCATATCCTTGCATTGTACCTAAAGCCCGAGCGTTTCTCTGACGGACTCCGCCTGCGCCCCCGCACGCAAGCCGTCCAAACGCCGCAATCGCCCGCCGATCATGATCAAAAGCCTCTGGATGCTCGTCGCATCGCTACTCTTCGCCCTGATGGCCGCCTTCGCCCGCATGGGCGCCTCCGACTTCTCCGCGCTTGAGCTCGTCTTCTACCGCTCGGCCTTCGGCGCCGCCGTCATCGCCCTCTGGGTATGGGCGAAGGGCTTCACGCTGAGGACGCCGCTCGTGCGCGCGCACTTCATGCGCAGCTTCCTCGGCACGTTCGCACTCACGATCTGGTTCTACGCAATCTCGAAGCTGCCGCTCGGCACCGCCATGACGCTCAACTACACGAGCCCGCTCTACATGGCCCTCATCGTCATCTTCCTTGCCGTAAAGAACGGCGAGTCCTTCAGCCGCGCGAGCGCTGCGGCCGTCGTGCTGGGCTTCTTCGGCGTCACGCTCGTGCTCAAGCCCGAACTTTCGCCAGGCCAGACCTTCCCCGCGCTCGTCGGCCTCACGTCCGGCTTCTTCGCCGCCCTCGCCTACTTCCAGATCCGCCAGCTCAGCCGCATGCAGGAGCCCGAATGGCGAATCGTCTTCTACTTCACGCTCTTCGGCACGGTCTGGGGACTCGGCGGGCACCTGCTGCTTGCGGGCGGCATGACGCCCGTCACCTGGGACAACGCGCCCGCTCTCCTCGGCATGGCGGTCACCGCCACGGGCGCCCAGCTTGCGATGACCCGCTCCTGGGGCAGCGCCAACACGCTTCTCACCGCCGTCTTCCAGTACTCGGCCATCGTCTTCGCCGCAGGCTTCGGACTCGCCTTCTTCGACGAACCCGTCGGTCTCATGAGCGCCGCAGGCATCGCCGTCATTCTGGTTTCGGGCGTCTGGGCCGCCGTCATCGCCAAGAAGAAGTCCTGATGAAAACGAAAGAGCCGCACGCGAGGACTCATGGCCCCGCCGTACGGCCCCTTCTTGCATTCAGGTCTTTCAGGATCAGTGCCCGTGAGGATCCGCCTGCAGCTCGACGCCGGGCTCCCCATGCTCATGTCCCTCGTGGCCGTGGTCATGCCCGATGCCGAGGATGACGGTGCTCAGCAGCACGCCCGCAATGAAGAGAACGAGCTGCCTGAGGCCGTCTCGCCTTGACCTGCAGTCCCTGAAGACCTCGGGCAGCAGGGCATGAAGCGTGATGAAGAGGAAGGAGGCGGCGGAGGCGGCAAGCGCAAAGGGCAGCGCCTCACGCGAGAAGCTCACGGCGGCCCAGCCCGCGACGCCGCCCGCCAGAGTCGGCAGCGCCGCGGCCACGCACCAGAGCACGGCGCGGCGAGCATCGAGTCCGCAGTTCTTCAGAATAACCATGTAGCCCGTCGACTGGGGAATCTCGTGGCAGCAGACGGCAAGCGCCACCAGCCAGCCCGCACGCTCGTCCATGAGGAAGGTGCTGGCAATCAGCACGCCGTCGACGAAGTTGTGCAGTCCCGCCCCCGTCATCACGGCCGTCGCGGCCGCACACCCCGGATGAGCCTCGCCGCATCCCTCGTGCCCGTGATGCGTGAAGATCCGCTCCAGAAACAGAAAGAGCAAGACCGTGCCGAGCATGACGAGTCCCAGGTCATGCGCCTCGACCCCGGGCATCTCAAAGGCCTCGGGAATGAGGTGCGTGAGCGCAACCGCGGCAAGCAGCCCGCAGGCGACCGCGAGGAGCTGCTCGGAGAGGCCCGCAAGCCATCTGCAGGAAAGCAGCGCGGCAACGGAAATCGAAAGGACTCTCGTCAAAACGCCTGCGGCAAGGATGTGTAGAAGAGTATCCATGTTGTTTTCTATTGACTATCGAAGAGGCGGAGGGCAGCCTTGAAACCCTGTTTTCGGGCGTTGGCTATTGTACGACAGAGCGCCGAGCCCGACCATCATGCACGCTCCCTATAAAAACGCCCATGCCAATAGGTAAATAATCATTAACTGTCTTTTGATCGAAATCAATATCGCGGCGCAATCCACGTCCATTGGGCGGCCCCTTCGGAAACTCCCGCAAAAGCAGACTGAAGCACGCGCCGACGAATACGCGTTTACCCTAGGTCTTATATATGAGCTAGGTGAATAGAATCGAATCAAGGCGGGAGCAAACATTCCGTCAGCGTCGTTGCACCCTCTTTCCAACCGTGCGGCGGCTATATAAGAGTAACAACAGCTAGGGGTGGAGATTATGTCCCCCAAAATAAAAATCAGTCTGGCCTGGCAGATGATGATCGGTCTCGCGCTCGGTATCGTAGTCGGCGCGCTCGTTGATTCCTCCTTCGCCCAGACGTGGCTTCAGCCGCTCGGCGACCTCTTCATTCGTCTGATCCGAATGGTGGTCGTTCCTCTCGTTCTGGCAACGATCATTGCCGGCGCCGCCGGCATCTCCGACACGTCCAAGCTCGGTCGTGTCGCCGTCAAGGTGCTTCTCGTCTATGCCGTGACGACCGGCATCGCCGTGGCCTGCGGCCTGCTCTTTGCAGGCATCATCCAGCCGGGCATGGGCCTTGACCTCTCCACCGAAGGCCTTAAGGCCAAGGAAGTCGTGGCGCCCCCGCTCGTCAAGACGCTGCTCGCCATCGTCCCGATCAACCCGATGCAGGCCATGGCCGAAGGCTCCATGCTCCAGATCATCTTCTTCGCGGTGATCTTCGGCTTCGCCCTCTCCGGCCTTGGTGAACGCGGCAAGCCCGTGCTTCACTTCTTCGAAATCGTCGGCGACGTGATGATCCGCGTCACCCACATGGTCATGCTGTACGCCCCGATCGGCGTCTTCGGCCTCATCTCGTTCACGGTCAGCCGTCACGGCCTCGCCGTCCTGCTTCCGCTCGGCGCCCTCATTCTCACGGCCTTCCTCGCGACCGTCGTTTTCGTCGGTCTGGTCCTGCTGCCGCTCGTGCGCATCGTGACCGGCATGCCGATCATGACCTTCCTCAAGGGCATCTTCGAACCGTGGCTCGTCGCCTTCACGACCTGCTCGTCCGCCGCCGCCCTTCCGGCCAACCTGAACGCCGCCCGCAAGCTCGGCTCCACGAAGGCGATCTCCTCCTTCTCGATCCCGCTCGGCAATACGATCAACATGAACGGTACGGCCATCTACATGGGCGTCTGCTCAATCTTCGCGGCTGAAGTCTACGGTCTTCCGCTCACGATGGCCGACCAGCTCACCATCGTTCTGATGGGCGTTCTCGCCGCCGTCGGCACCGCCGGCGTTCCGGGCGCAGGCCTGATCATGACGACGATCATCTTCACGCAGGTCGGCATTCCGCTCGAAGCCGTTGCGCTCATCGCCGGCGTCGACCGTATTCTCGACATGATCCGCACGTCCATCAACGTGGTCGGCGACGTGGCCGCCGCCGTCATCGTCACCAAGATGGAGGGCGACCTCAATTCCGAACCCTATGTCGAGGGAGCGGACTAAGGTTCGCTGAACCGCTCTGACAAACCATGAAAACGCCCCTGCAGCCAAGGCTGCAGGGGCGTTTTCCTTTCTGAATCAGATCGTCGGACTACTTGCCCGAAATCGGCGTCAGGGTCTCGGCCTGAACGCGCAGCTCCTCAAAGGGCAGGCGCAGGGCCCTGCCGAAAACCTCGTAGCGGACGTCCCTTCTCAGGGTGACGCCCGTGCGGGCCTCGTTCGGAATCTCGACGCGCACGCTGCCCGTGCCGTCTTCAAAGACGTAGACGCCGTCCTCAGGCTCGGCCGTAATGTGGCCCCTGAAGTAGACGAGCTCGTCGGCCCGGGCGTTCTTCTGAGCGGCGGCCACCGTGTCAAAGCTGACGTAGGCATGGCGCGCCGTGACCTCGGCCTGAGCGCCGCCGAGTGCGAGGGCAAGCGCAAGGCCTGCCAGACAGGACTTGAACATTTCTTCTTCTCCTTTGCAGGCACGCTCCCAGAAGAACGCCTGCGTGGATGCGTGATTGATGAACGAACGGGCGCCAGCGCGGAGGATTCACCTGAAGCCCCGTGAGGGTTGCCTGCGCCACATTCTCATGGGCCATCATTTTGCGCCTTTGCGGCGTGTGAAGCATGCGCCGATGCTTGCCCTAGGGCAAGAGATGCCGTGAAATCCCGTGAATCACACGCGAATTGAATGACACGCTCTGATACAGATGCAAACGTCGGTTCATACCTCCAATATGGTATGTTTTGCCTGTCGCGGTCAAGTCCCGGCCGCATCAAAAAAAAGGAGAAAAACTGCCATGAAGCTGCGCCACGCCGCCGCGATCGTCCCGTGCGCCATCGCACTCACCGCCTGCACCGCCGTCACCGGCACCCAGAACGCCGACCTCGCGGGCCGCTCCCTGATGTGGGCCGACGGCGCCACCGAGGAATGTGAAGTTCCGCCGTCCATCAAGTTCGGCGCCGACGGCAAGGTCTCCGGCAACGCAGGCTGCAATCTTCTCGTCGGCGGCTGGACGCTCCAGGGCGACAAGCTCGACCTCTCTCAGCTCGGCTCCACCCGCCGCATGTGCGGTCCCGAACTCATGAAGATGGAGGACGCCTTCCTCTCCAACCTCGGCAAGACCGTCTACGTCGAGACCGAGGGCGACAAGGTCAGGCTCCTTGACGCCGAGCGCAAGCTCGTCATGACGCTCGTGCCCGAAGCCCCCGGCGTCTGCAAATAAGATCTGGATGCACCATTCCAAAAAGGGAGGCCCGTTTTCACGGACCTCCCTTTTTCTTTTGCATCAACTCTTGGGAAAGAGGATCGAAAGCCGTCAGTGCGCGGCACCCCAGCTGTCCCCCATGCCGACCTCGGCGACGAGCGGAACGGAGAGCGAGGCGACGGCAGCCATCAGTTCGGGCACCTTCCTGCGCACGAGTTCGGCCTCGTCGGCAGGCGCCTCGAGAATCAGTTCGTCGTGCACCTGCAGGACCAGCCTGGTGCGAAGGCCTTCGGCTCTCAGCCAGGCGTCGACCGCAATCATGGCCTTCTTGATGAGGTCCGCCGCAGTGCCCTGCATGGGCGCATTGATGGCCGCGCGCTCGGCGGCCGCCTGAACGGGCTTGCGCGAACTCGCGATTTCGGGAATCCAGAGACGGCGTCCGAACGCCGTCTCGACGTAGCCGCGCTCATGCGCCTCGGCACGCTTGGCGTCCATGTAGACGCGCACGCCGGGATAGCGCGCGAAATACTCGTCGATGTAGTGGGCAGCCATGCGGCGCTCAATGCCCAAGTTCTGGGCAAGACCGAAGGCGCTCATGCCGTAGATGAGGCCGAAATTGATGACCTTGGCCATTCGGCGCTCGTCGGACGTCACCTCCTCGGGCCTGCGGCCGAAGACCTCCGCTGCGGTCGCACGGTGAATGTCCTCGCCGCGCGCGAAGGCGTCCAGAAGCCCCTTGTCCTGCGAAAGGTGGGCCATGATGCGAAGCTCGATCTGCGAGTAGTCGGCGGAGATGATCACGTTGCCCGACTCGGCGACGAACGCCTCCCTTACCGCACGCCCCTCATCGGTTCGCACGGGAATGTTCTGCAGGTTCGGATCCGAACTCGCCAGACGCCCCGTCACGGCGACGGCCTGACCGAAGGTCGTGTGCACGCGGCCGTCCTTCGGGTCGACCATGCGCGGGAGCTTGTCGAGATAGGTGCTCTTGAGCTTCGTGAGACGACGGTGTTCGAGAATGAGCTTCGGCAGCGGATAGTCGAGCGCGAGCTCCGTCAGGACCTCCTCGTCCGTCGACGGCGTTCCTGTGCTCGTCTTCTTGCTCGAGGGAAGCCCGAGCTCGGTGAAGAGCACCTGCGCGAGCTGCTTGGGACTCGACAGATTGAACTCATGCCCCGCCGCCTTGTAGGCGTCGGCCACGAGGCCGTCGATGCGAACGGTAAGGGCCTCGGACTGCTGCGAGAGCCTGAAGTCGTCGAGCGCAACCCCCGCCTCCTCCATGCGGCCGAGCACGCCGATGAGGGGCTGCTCAAGCGTTTCGTAGATCTCCATCAGCCCGTCCTCAAGATCGAGCCTCGTCATCAGCACGGCATGAAGCGCACGGATTGCGGCGGCCTCCTCGCCGAGGAGTTCCACGACGGCCTTCGGATCGGCGTCCTTCGCCGCAATAGCCTTCGCGCCCTTGCCGACGACACTCTCGCGAGTGGGAATCGAACGCGCAAGCGAGCGGGCGGCTAGAAGCGGCAGCTCGTGCTTCAAGTGAGCCTCAAGCACGTAGCTCATCAGCATCGTGTCGTGCAGCGTGCCGCCGAGCCTCACGCCCTGGGCGAGGAAGACATGCGCGAGCGTCTTCGCGTCATGCGCGACCTTGGCCGCAGGCCCCTCGAGCCAGGGGCGCATCACGTCCATGACGTGCGCGACGGGGAGCTCCTCCGTGAAGCGGATCACGAAGACGTCCTTGATGGAAAGCGCGACGCCGAGCGCGGCGGGCTCTGCATGACGTGCGTCGCCCTCCCAGAGCATCGTGAGCGCGACGGGCATGGCGCGGCTCTCGTCGAGGAGCCTCCCTGCGAACAGCTCGAGCGTCATGCGGTCGGCGATTTCGGTCACGGGCAGCTCGTCGGGACGCTCGGCCAGCGCGGGCGAAAAGCTCACCTGCATCACAGGTGCGGCGGGTGCCGCCTTTTTGGCGGGGGCGGGCTTCGGAGCAGGCTTGGCGGCAAGCGCCTCAGCCGCAAAGGCCTCTCTGGAAAAGAGTCCGCCGAGATCTTCGGGCTCGGCCGTCCCTGTCGCCGCAGCCGCCTCGGCGGAGACGCCGATGCCGGAAGGCGCGGCGCGCTTGAGGGTCGAGACCGACATCTCCCAACGACGGCAGAAGGCGGAGACGGCATCGGGATCGGCGGTCTTCACGACGAGGGCCTCGGGCACGCATCCCTCGGGAAGCTCGACCGTGCGGCAGATCGTGGTGAGGCGGCGTGCGTCGTCAAGGAAGGCAAGACCCGCGCGCAGATATTCGCCCGCCTTGCCCTTCACTTCGCCCGCATGGGCCTTGACGCCCTCGAGGTCACCGTACTCGGCGATCCACTTGGCGGCGGTCTTCGGACCGCACTTCTCGATGCCGGGCACGTTGTCGACCTTGTCGCCCATGAGGGAGAGGTAGTCGACGATGCGCTCGGGCGGAACGCCGTACTTTTCAATGACGCCCTCGCGGTCGTAGAACTTCACGTTCATCGTGTTGATGAGCACGATGTCGTCGTCGACGAGCTGGGCCATGTCCTTGTCGCCCGTGGCGATGATGCTCTTCATGCCCGCGGCGCGCGCCTTTTCGGCGATCGTCGCGATCACGTCGTCGGCCTCGACGCCGGGCACCGAAACGACGGGCCAGCCGAGGTCCTTCAGAATGCCGTGAAGCGGTTCGATCTGCACGCGCAGGTCGTCGGGCATCGGAGGACGATTGCTCTTGTACTCAGGGAACATCTCATGGCGGAAGTTCTTCCCCGGCGCGTCGAAGATGATGACGGCGTGATCGGGCTTGGCAAGCGCCCAGACCTTGCCGAGCATGCCCAGAAAGCCCCGGACGGCCCCCGTCGGCTCGCCCGAGCTCGTGCGAAGGTCGGGAAGGCCGTGAAAGGCGCGGAAAAGATAGTTGGAGCCGTCGATGAGAAGAATCTTGGACATGTCGGAAGCCGTTGCTGCAAATGTATGAATGGGCCGGAATAACCGGCTGCCGTAAGAATAGCCGAAAAAGCCGTCCGCCACGGCGAAGCCCGGAACGCATCCATACATGCGGACACACTTCGCCTGTCGCCTCTGAACGCCGCGCCGTGGCACAATTGGACTGACAGGGCCGCGATGCGCCGCAGGAGGTCTCGCAGGCGCATTCCGACCATTCACGGGCCTGACGCCCGCCGGCCCTGCCTCCCTTCACCGCGCCGCCGCTTCCGACGAAGCCCATGACGAGCGGCGCAAAGGATTAGCCATGACAAAAACCAGAAACTGCCTGTCCGCCCTCTGTCTCATCGCCTTTTCGGCCGCCGTCTGCGCGGCTCCTTCGGCTCCGAACGACGCGCCGCCCCCGTATGCGGGCGACGTGAAGGTCGAGAAACCCGCTCCGCAGCCCGGGCCCGCAGCCCGCAAGCCGTCCGCCGAGGAAGCCAACCCGCTCCTTCCGAGCAAGGCCGACATGGAGAAGGCCCGCGAGGAGCGCGCCCACGGCCACCTGCCGCCCAAGTTCGACCGCCAGACCAAAATCGAGGAGGTCCGTGACGAAAACAACCGCGTCACCGAATACGTCGTGACGCCGGGCACCACACAGATCCCCTATCGCATCGAGAACAGGGCCGAGCGTCCGATCGACTCCTCGCCCGCAGGCAACTCCAAGAGCACGCTCGGCACGACCAAGTTCATCGAACTCGGCTGGTAACCACATCCCTTTATGGCACAAGCATTCAATTACGCCGACGGCCTGCGCTGGTTCGGCGAGGGCGTCCGCGCCCTCAGGAACCGGCCGCTCGGGCTCGTCGGCATCGTCGTCTTCTACGTCCTCATAAGCGGCCTGCTCTCGGGCCTGCCCGTCGTGGGCACGATCCTCGCAGGCATCTGGATGCCGTTCGGAGCCGTGCTCACGGGTTTTGCCGCCCGCGAAGCGCTCGCAGACAGGCTCCCAGGATACGCACCGCTTCTCGCCGCCTTCAGGAAGCAAGGCATGCGCCTGCACCTCATCGCCGTGGGCCTCATCAGCGCGGGCGTGCTTGAGCTCGTCATGCTCGTCTTCCAGCTGCTTTCCGCCGACCAGATCGCGCAGTGGAAGATGGTCGAGGGGGCGATCGACCCCGAAAGCGTCGCGGCACACTTCCCGGCCGCAGGCGTTGCGGCGGCGCTCGTCCTCTACATTCCGCTCTTCATGGCGACGCTCTTCGCGCCGCTTCTCATTGCGGACGCGGGCCAGGGCGCGGGCAAGAGCTTCTTCTACTCCTTCTTCGGCATCCTGAGGAACTTCTCGGCCTGCCTCACGACGGCCGTCCTCCTCGTGCTGATGACGAGCGCGGCGGTCTTCCTCACCGTCGGTGCGGGCCTTGCCGCCGGGCTCGGCGGCGCCACAACCTACATCACGCCGATCATCGCGATCCTCGTCACGACGATCGCGCAGGCCTGCGTCTGGCCGATGTACCGCGACCTTTTCGGTCCGAAAAACCTCTTCGAGCGTCTCGACTGAGTCCGCCCGAACTCATTGTCGGCCCTGTCGACATCATCAAGGAAGGCCGCGTCACCGCGGCCTTCTTCACATCCTCACGCCTCGAGCCCCTCAAAAAGCGAGGGCTGTCCGTCGTCCCTCTGCGCGGGCGACCCCACGGCAAGCCCCAGCAGCCTGACGCCGCCCTTCGGAATCTCCATGCCCGCCAGAAGCCTGCAGGCATCCTCCGCCAGCCTCGTCATGGCGTTCACATCATAGGGAACCTCGGTTGCCGCCGAGCGTGTGCGCGTCGTGAAGTCGTGGCTTCTCACCTTGAGCGAAAGCGTGCTTCCCGCAAAGTCCGCGCGACCGAGCCTGACGGCAAGCTCAGCGGCCAGCTCTCCGATGATCTCCCTCAGGCGCACGGGATCCCTGACGTCCCGCTCAAAGGTCCTCTCGCACCCGACGCTCTTGCGAACGCGGCTCGACCTCACGGGCCTGTCGTCGATCCCGCGCACGAAGCGGTAGAAGTCGTAGCCCGACTGCCCGAAGTGGCGCATCAGGTCGGAGAGCGGCACGGCCCGGAGTTCGGGCGCCGTTCTGATGCCGAGCGCATGGAGTCTGGCGGCTGTGGCGGGGCCCACGCCCCAGAAGGCCTCGACGGGCAGGCGGTCGATGAAGTCAATCGCCCTTTCGGGATGGATCGTGCAAAGGCCGTCGGGCTTTCGCCAGTCGGAGGCGACCTTGGCGAGGAACTTGTTGTAGGAGACGCCGGCGCTCGCCACGAGGCCGAGTTCCTCGCGGATCGCGCGCTTGATGGCGACCGCCACCTCGACGCCGAGGGCGAGCCCCTGCTTGTTGACGGTCACGTCGAGAAAGGCCTCGTCCAGACTGATGGGCTCGATCACGTCGGTGTAGCGCCTGAAGATCTCGTGGATCTGACGGGAGACGGCCTTGTAGTGGCTCATCCGTCCCTCGACGAAGATCAGTTCGGGACAGAGCTCGCGCGCCCTCGAACTCGGCATGGCGCTGTGCACGCCGAAGCGCCTCGCCTCGTAGCTTGCCGTCGCAACGACGCCGCGCCCCTGAGCGTGTCCGACCGCGATCGGGCGTCCCCGAAGCTCGGGGCGGTCACGCTGCTCGACCGAGGCATAAAAGGCGTCCATGTCGACATGCACGATCCTGCGCGAGACGTCGCGCACGAGCGTGAGGCCTTCGGCCCCGTTTCCTGCGGAAACGCAGGCGGGAACAGACTGTGAAGCGGGAGGACGTGTCGCCATGGTCGTCATTGTCGGGAAAGGAGGATTTCGAACCACAGGATAAATCAGATCGTCAGGCCTCGAGGCGCCGTCTACCTCCAAATTCCGTCTTTCGGACATGGTCGGCGAGTTGCAAAAGGACTACAATCTCTTCCTTACATTTCGTACCCTCAAATCCAAGGAGATTCCTTCAATGCCTCATGTTGTCTGCGAAGCCTGCATCGGCTGCAAGCGCACCGACTGCGTCGACGTCTGCCCTGTCGACTGCTTCCGCGAAGGCCCGAACTTTCTCGTGATCGACCCCGACGAATGCATCGACTGCGCCGTGTGCATCCCCGAATGCCCGGAAGCCGCCATCTTCGCCGAAGAGGACGTCCCTGAGGATCAGCAGGAATTCATCGCGCTCAACGCCGAGCTCGCCCGCGAATGGCCCTCCATTACGCGCCGCAAGCCCTACCCTGACGACGCCGACCAGTACCACGGCGTCAAGGGCAAGCTGAAGTTCCTCAAGCGCTGACAAGCGCTGGCGATGGCGGCTCTTGCGAAGGGCCGCCATTTTTTTCATCATCTTCCACCCGGAGGCTGCCGCCATGCAGACCGTCAAGCTCACGAGCCGTCGCGAAGTCGCGCCCGCCGTTTACGAACTCCTCTTCACTCGTCCCGAGGGCTGGACCTTCGAGGCGGGGCAGTTCGCCCGCATCGGCCTTGCCGCCGACGGCGCCGAGCCCGTCTTCCGCGCCTACTCGATTGCAGGCTCGCCCAAAGCCGAAGGCCTGCGCTTTCTCGTGAAGTCCGTCGAAGGCGGCGCACTCTCGCCCCGTCTGTGCGCCCTCAATCCGGGCGACGAAGTCCTGCTCGACGGCGAAGCCCAGGGGAACCTTCTTCCCGCCCGCATTCCGGGCGGCGACACGGTCTGGATGCTCGCGACGGGCTCCGGCCTTGCGCCCTTCATCGCCATGACGGGCGACGAAGGCACGCTTGGCGCCTGGAAGAAGCGCATCCTCGTCATTGGTGCTCGCACCCGCGAGGAGGTCGACCGCCTGGCCGCCTACGCCGAGAGCGAGGCTCGGATTCCGCTCACGATCCTCACGGCTGCCTCCCGCGAAGCGGGCGAGCTCACGGGGCGCATTCCCGCACTCATCGAGTCGGGCGCCCTCGAGGCGAAGGCCGGTGCCGCCTTCACGCCCGAATCCGCCCGTCTGCTCCTGTGCGGCAACCCCGACTTCATCCGCGAGACCCGCGCCCTCATGAAGGCCCGCGGCATCGTATCGCCGCGTCTGGGCAAGCCGGGCCAGCTTCTCGTGGAATCCCTTTGGTAAGCAACCATTCCCCCGCCAGCCCCATGACCACGCTTGAGGAAATCGACGACCTGCTCCCGCAGACGCAGTGCCGCCAGTGCGGCTGCGACGGGTGCCTAGCCTACGCCCGCGCCATTCTTGAGGAAGACGCGGCCATCAACCGATGCGCGCCCGGCGGTGCGGAGGGCATCGCCCGTCTTGCCGCCGCCACAGGCCGCCCCGTCGTGCCGCTTGATCCCGAATACGGACGCGAAGTGCCCTTCGCCGTCGCGCGCATCCGCGCGCGTGACTGCATCGGCTGCGCCTGGTGCATCCGCGTCTGTCCGACCGACGCCATTGCAGGCTCTCCCAAGCACCTGCACGGCATCGTGGAAGAGCGCTGCACGGGCTGCGCGCTCTGCCTGCCAGCCTGTCCCATGGACGCGATCGACATGGTCGAAAACGGAAGAACGTGGACGCTGGAGGATGCGCACAGGGCGAGAGAGCACCATCGGAATGCCGCAGCCCGCCGCGAGCGCCTCGAGGCCGAGGACCGCGCCCGACTCGACGCACTCCGAAAGCCTGCGGCTGAAAAGGCCGCCGGCCCCTCCGCGCTCATCGCGGACATCATGGCTCGAGCCCGCCGTGCAAACGCCGGCGACAACAGAGGAGGACTGAAATGATCAAGGCTGCAGACCGCGGCGCATTCATGGCGGCGCTCGCCGCCGCGCACCCTAATCCCGAGAGCGAGCTCAACTGGACGACGCCCTTCGAGCTTCTCGTCGCCGTCGTGCTCTCCGCACAGGCGACCGACAAGGGCGTCAACATCGCGACGGCCAGACTCTTTCCTGTTGCGAACACGGCCGAGCAGATCGCCGCACTCGGCGTCGAGGGCCTCACGCCCTTCATTCAGACGATCGGCCTCTACCGCAACAAGGCCAAGAACGTCGTGAGACTCTCCGAAATCCTTCGCGACGAATACGCGAGCGAAGTGCCCGAGGACTTCGACAAGCTCGTCGCCCTGCCCGGCGTGGGCCGAAAGACAGCCAACGTCGTCCTCAACGTCGCCTTCGGACACCCGACGATCCCCGTCGACACGCACATCTTCCGCGTCTCAAACCGCACGGGACTCGCCAAGGGCAAGACGCCCGACGAAATTGAAACCAAGCTCGAGAAGATCATTCCCGACGCCTACAAGCACGAGGCTCACCACTGGCTTCTTCTTCACGGCCGATACTGCTGCAAGGCCCGCTCGCCTGAATGCGAACGCTGCCCCGTCGCGCAGTGGTGCAACGCCCCCGAAAAGAAGAAGCGCCTTGCCGACTTCGGATCCCCTTCGAAGTCAGAGTGATTCCCGTTTTCCGGCGCCTATGCAGTTTGTCCTAGCGGCTTTTCCCTAGACGGCATGACATAGACGCAGAGAGGTCGAAATAACCCCTTCGAATGACGCCCGGACGATGTCCGGGCGTTTTTCGTCTGCCTAAAATCACATGAAGGCGACAGACCCTCGGACGGCCGCCAGGAACAGAAAACCTCGAATTCGAACATTCAGTTGAAAACAGGAAAAGCATCATGACAAAGAGTTGCACATGCCACCAAACCCCGACGCCCTCCTACAGCCAGATCGGCAAGCCCAAGGAAAGCTCGGTGATCGGCGAGATCCTCGCCCTCGCCGCCCGTCCTGAAGTGATCAGCTTCGCCGGCGGCCTTCCCTCCGCCGAAGGCTTCCCCGTCAAGGCCATCAAGGATGCGGCCGACTGGGTTCTGGAGACGTGTCCGCAGGTGGCTCTGCAGTACTCCGCCGTGGGCGGCATGCCCGCACTTCTCGAAGCCATCGCCAAAATCGAGACCGACCACGGCGTGCCCACGACGCCCGACGAAGTCATGATCGTCTCCGGCTCCCAGCAGGCCCTCGACATGATCGCCCGCGTCTTCACCGACGAGGGTGACAAGGTCCTCGTCGAAACGCCGACCTACATGGGCGCCCTCTATGCATTCGAGCTCTGCAAGCCGAAGTTCGTCAGCCTGCCGACCGACGATGAGGGCCTCAACCCCGACCTGATCGACGACCGCGTCGCGGGCGCCAAGTTTGCCTACGTGATGCCCACCTACCAGAACCCGACCGGCCGCACGATCAGCGAGGAACGCCGCCGCAAGCTCGCCGAAAAGGCCCGTCAGTACGACTTCTGGCTCATCGAGGACAACCCCTACGGCGAGCTCTACTACGCAGAGCGTCCGCCGGTCTCCCTGCGAGCCTTCGCGCCCGAGCGCACGCTGCGCCTCGGCACGATGTCCAAGGTGCTCGCCCCCGGCTTCCGCCTCGGCTACATCTGCGGTCCCAAGCACGTCCTCAACGCCCTCAAGCAGATGAAGACCTCCATGGACCTGCACACGAGCACCTACACGCAGCTCATCACCGCCCGCGTGCTCGACCAGGACCTCTTCAGCGAACACCTCCCCGCCGTCCGACGCCTCTACGCCGAAAAGGCCAAGGTCATGCTCGACAGCCTCGAGGAGTTCATGCCCAAGCACCCCGAAGTCAGCTGGACGAAGCCCACGGGCGGCATGTTCATCTGGCTCAACCTCCCGAAGAACGTCGACTCCGCCGACCTGATGAAGAAGGTCCTCGCGTCCGACGTGCCCGTCGGCTTCGTGCCCGGCGTGGCCTTCTACACGGACAATCCCGAGGTCAACCACTGCCGACTCTCCTTCGTGACGGTCCCGTCCGAAAAGATCGTGGCGGGCATCAAGTCCGTCGCCGAAGCGCTCAAGACCTTCCTCTGAGACTTTCCCGATCTTTCTCCCCGACACAGGCGGCGCACGCTCAAGACGTGCGCCCGCCCCGCCGCCAAGGGCCTGACAGGCATCTACCGTCAGGCCCTTTCACATTCCTCACATCTTCCCTCCGGCCCGCAGGCCTCCCTGCGGGCTTTGTTTTTGTCGAGCAGAGACAGAACCGAAAGCAACCCGAAAGGCCATTTTGTCGACAATACATACACCTTTGAAAGGCCTCTTGTTCAATCGAAAAGGCCAAAACTAAGGTCTTTGGAGGAGGTGTTTTCGCATCAAGCAACAAAGGCTCGATTAGTCCGTTCTTCATTGCGAAATCCGTCGTTCAACTCATTACGATTGCACAACGCACTTCCGGAAAAGCCCCCTCGAGGCCCGCCGGAATTCCACTGGCAAGACAAAGGAAAAACACACATGACCACCATCTTCATCGACGGCGAAAGCGGCACGACGGGCCTGAGGCTCCGCGAGCGGATTGCCGACAGGGCCGACCTCAAGCTCATTTCGCTTCCCGCAGACGAGCGTCGCTCCCCCGACGCCCGTCTTGAGGCGATGAAGGCGGCAGACGTGACGGTGCTCTGCCTGCCTGACGACGCCGCACGAGAGGCGGTGAAGCTTGCCGACGAAGCCGGCACCCGCGTGCTTGACGCCTCGAGCGCGCACAGGACCGCTCCCGAGTGGGTCTACGGCATGCCGGAACTCATGAACGGCCGCGCCGCCGAAATCGCGCGCGCATCCAGAGTGTCGGTGCCGGGCTGCCACGCCTCAGGCTTCATCCTGCTTGTGGCTCCGCTTGTTTGCGCAGGCATCATTGCGCCGGACGCCTTCCTTTCGGCCACATCGGTGACGGGCTATTCGGGCGGCGGCAAAAAGATGATCGCCGCCTACGAGACGACAGGCCGCACGGCCTTCGACAGTCTGGCCATGCCGCTTCCCTACGCCCATTCGCAGACGCACAAGCACCTTCCCGAAATGACGGCCGCCGCAGGTCTTGCTCGTCCCCCCGTCTTCCAGCCCATCGTGGGGAGCTTCCGCTGCGGCATGCTCGTGACGGTTCCGCTCGATCTTGGACTTCTCGGCACGACGAAGGAGGCCGTTCAGTCCGCCTGGGCAACGCACTACGCAGGTTCCCCCGTCGTGCGCCCCGTCGAATTCGAGTCCCTTCTTGAGGACGGCGCCCTGCGCCCCGACGCGATGGCGGGACACGACGGCATGAAGATCGCGGTGTCGGGCGGTCCCGACCGAGTCCTTCTCACCGCGCTTTACGACAACCTCGGCAAAGGCTCCTCCGGAGCCGCGCTCGAATGCCTGAACCTCATGACGGGCTCCAATCCCGCCCGAGGGCTCAGCCTTTCCTAACCCGGCTTCTTTCAGCCACCCCGTCGACACGCTCGACTCCAAACGCACCAAGACAAGAAGAACACCATGACTGACAGCAACACCGCCGTGACCTTCCTCCCCGATGGCAACGTCTGCACCCCGAAGGGCTTCCGGGCCTCGGGCATTCACTGCGGCCTTCGCCGCAACAAGACGAAGAAGGACCTCGCCCTCATCGTCTCCGACGTTCCCGCCGCCGCAGCCGCCGTCTACACGCTCAACGCCGTCAAGGGCGCGCCCATCGCCGTCACCAAGGCCAACATCGCCGACGGACGCGCGCAGGCAATGCTCTGCAACTCCGGCAACGCCAACACCTGCGCCCCTAACGGCGAGGCGATCGCCCGCAAGATGTGCATGCTGCTCGCCGAAGCGTCCGGCCTCAGCGCAGACGACGTCATCATCGCCTCGACAGGCGTCATCGGCCAGCCGCTCCCGATCGAGCCGATCGCCGCCGGCATGAAGCCTCTTGTCGACGCACTTTCCTACGAAGGCGGCGAAGACTGCGCAGCCGCGATCATGACGACCGACCTCGTGGCCAAGCACTGCGCGGTCACGGTCGACATCGGCGGCAAAACCGTCACCGTCGGCGGCATCGCCAAGGGCTCCGGGATGATTCACCCGAACATGGCCACGATGCTCGTCTTCATCACCACGGACGCAGCGATCTCTTCCGAGATGCTTCAGAAGGCCGTGAGCGCCGACGTTCAGAACACCTTCAACATGATCAGCGTCGACGGCGACACGTCGACGAACGACATGCTGAGCGTCATGGCCAACGGCCTTGCGGGCAACGCCGAAATCACGGCGGCAGGCGCAGACTTCGACGCGTTTGCCGCCGCGCTCCACACGGTCACTTCTCACCTGAGCCGCGCCATTGCCAGAGACGGCGAAGGCGCGACCAAGCTCCTCACCTGCACGGTGACGGGCGCGACTGATGATGCGGCGGCCCGCGTGCTCGCCAAGAGCGTCATCTCCTCGAGCCTCGTGAAGACCGCCATGTTCGGTTCCGACGCCAACTGGGGCCGCGTGCTCTGCGCGCTCGGCTACAGCGGGGCTCCGTTCAACCCCGAGGCGGCCGACGTGTCGTTCGCCTCCGCCGCGGGCATCGTCGACGTCTGCCGCGCAGGCCGCGCGCTCGACTTCTCCGAGGAGCTTGCCAAGAAGGTGCTCCTTGAAAAGGAAGTCTCCATCATCGTGACGCTCCACGACGGCGATGCCGATGCAACCGCCTGGGGGTGCGACCTCTCCTATGAATACGTTCGCATCAACGGCGACTACCGCAGCTGAGGTCAAGACCATGAACGAACTCACCGACTTCGACATCGCGAGGCTCCTGAGCGACTCGCTCAAGTACGTCAGGCTCTACCGCGGGCACACCGTCGTGGTGAAGTACGGCGGAAACGCCATGAAGAACCCCGAGCTGCAGCAGCAGGTGATGCACGATCTGGTGCTCCTCTCGATGATCGGCATCCGCATCGTACTCGTTCACGGCGGCGGTCCCTCCATCAACAAGTCGCTCGCCGCCCTTGGGATCGAATCGAAGTTCGTGCGCGGACTCCGCGTCACCGACGAGGAGACGATGCGCGTCGTACAGCGCGTGCTCGCAGGCGAGACGAACAAGGACCTCGTCAAGCTCCTGTGCGCCGAGGGCGCGAAGGCCGTGGGACTGTGCGGACTTGACGCAGGTCTCATCACCGCACGGCCCGAAGCGGAGGATCTCGGTCTCGTGGGCCACATCACGGGCGTCGACGTCTCGATTGTCGAGACGCTTCTCGAAAAGGGATGCATTCCCGTCATCGCGTCCGTAGCCGGTGACGGCGAGGGCCGAAGCTACAACGTCAACGCCGACACGGCAGCCGCTGCGATTGCCGGCGCGCTCGGCGCGCGCCGCCTCGTGCTGATGACCGACATCAACGGACTCATGCGCGACGTGAAGGACCCCGATTCGCTCATCTCCGTCCTCACGACGGAGGACATCGGTCCGCTCAAGGAACAGGGCGTCATTTCGGGCGGCATGATCCCGAAAATCGACTGCGCGCTTCACGCCATCGAATCAGGGGTTGAGCGCGTCGCCATGATCAACGGCACGCTTCCCCACAGCATCCTCGTCGAAATGCTCACCAAGGGCGGCATCGGCACCCTCGTCAAGACCGGAGCCCGCACTGCTGCGTCCGCCTGAGCGGCCGCACCACGAACAGAATTCTCTGAAGGACATTCATCATGAAGGACATCAAGACCATCGACAGCCTTTACCACGCCTGCACCTACGGGCGCGCGCCCGTCGTCTTCGAGCGCGGCCGCGGAGCCCGTCTCTGGGACGACAAGGGCCGCGACTACATCGACTTCGGCAGCGGCATCGGCGTCATGAGCCTCGGCTATGCCAACCCCGAATGGGTGAAGGCCGTCTCCGAACAGGCCGCAGTTCTTCCGCACACCTCGAACCTCTTCTACAACGAGAAGACCGCCATGCTCGCGGGACGCCTTGCGCTTCGCACGCACTTCGAGCGCGTCTTTCTTTCCAACTCTGGCGCCGAGGCCAACGAGTGCCTGATCAAGACCGCCCGCAAGTGGGCCTCCGACACCAAGGGAGTAGGCGAGCATCCCTTCGTCACGCTCGTCAACAGCTTCCACGGCCGCACGCTCACGACCGTCACCGCCACGGGGCAGGACACGTTCCACAAGTTCTTCGGGCCCTTCACGCCGGGATTCCGCTACGTGCCCGCAGGCGACCTTGCCGCACTCGAAAGACAGCTTGACGCCGAGGACTGCTCCGCCGTTCTCGTCGAGATCGTTCAGGGCGAAGGCGGCGTGCGCGCGCTCGACGCGGACTACCTGAAGGCCGTCGAGGCGCTCTGCCACGAAAAGAACGTGCTCTTCTGCGTCGACGAAGTGCAGACGGGCAACGGCCGAACGGGCACCTGGTTCGCCTACGAGCAGTTCGGCCTTTCGCCCGACCTCGTCTCCACCGCCAAGGGCCTCGGCAACGGACTTCCCATCGGCGCGACGCTCATGGGCCCGAAGACGGCCGAGGTTCTGACGCCCGGCACGCACGGCTCCACCTTCGGCGGCAACCCCGTCGCCTGTGCAGGCGCACTCAGCGTGCTCGAGCAGATCGACGACACCTTCCTTGAGACCGTCAAACAGAAGGGCGCCTGGCTCACCGCCGAACTGGAAAAAATCCCCGGCGTGAAGGACGTCTCCGGACTCGGTCTCATGCTCGGCTTCTCGGTCGAGGGCTGCAAGTCCGCCGACATCAAGGCAAAGGCCCTCGACAACGGTCTTGTCGTCCTCACCGCCAAGGACCGCGTGCGCCTGCTCCCGCCGCTCGCCATCACCGAGGAGGAGCTTTCCGACGGCCTGCTGAGGCTTGCTGCCGCCATTCGCGAGGTTCAGGAAGCCGCACACTAAGCCGCCTCCGACCTGCCCTCCAACACACCATCGAAAACGGGGAGTCCTGCCGCTGTGCAGGGCTCCCCGTTTTGTGAGGCTTACAGATGAACAACAAAAAAATGAGCGGCGGGTGCGCATTGCACGCATCCGCCGCTCTCTCAGACCCCCAACAGCGCCGGGCGGAGATGTACCCGTCAGGAGAGAACCAAGGAGTCCCTCCATCGCCTGCCTCTCGGACGACCCCCGTTGTCCTTTGGTGAGAGGCCTGCGTTCGCTGTCGTTGAACGTATCTTGCCATACTTGAGAATGATTCTCAATGCCATTTGAGGGTATTTTCGGAAAAACGCGTGCTCCATTGACATGCGTCAACCTTGAGGTCCATCCGTACAAATTCTCAGGCTCCCCTGTCCTGCAGTCGTTTCCATCGAATACCATGACGAGCCCTGAAGGTGTCGGGACGGAGAACCGGCAGGATTCCCGGGCTGCCCGCCTGCCGCCAGGCGGGCAGCCGTTCGGAGCTACTGCTGCTCGTGTCTGGCCTCCTCGGAGAGGATGAGCACGACTCGGGTGCCGCCTGCGGGCGAGACGCGCTCGACGTCGACGAAGGCGCCGATGCGGGATGCGCGCTCGGCCATGATCGAGAGGCCCACGTGCTGGCCCTTTCGCTCGGTGACGAGCGCATCGTCGATGCCGACGCCGTCGTCGGTGATCGTTACCTTGAGGTCGGCGTCGTTCTCGATGCGGATGTCGACATTTTCGGCATGAGAATGCTTGCGGACGTTGGAGAGCGCCTCCTGGATGATGAAGATCACCTGAAGCTTCTGGCGCGGCGTAAGCTGCGGGCCACGCCCCGAGACGCGAAGACGCGCGTTCATGCGGGACTGCCCCTCGAAGCGATCAATCACGGTCCGTACGCCCTCGATGAAGCCTTCCTTGTGCAGACGCTCGCGGAAGTTGAGAAGGAGTTCGCGCACGTCCTCGTAGCACTCCTGAACACCCGTGCGAATGGCGGAAAGGGATTCGTCACGCAGCGCAACGTCGTTCGTACGGATGGCGTCCGACAGGAACTGCACCTGCAGGTTGAGGAAGGAGAGCGCCTGAGCGATCGAGTCGTGCAGGCCCTGTGCAAGGAGCTGACGTTCCTGCACCACGGCGAACTGGCGGTCGCGCTCGATGAGGCGGTTGCTCGCCACGGCGACGCCGAAGTGGGTCACGAAGTTCTCGAGCAGGCGGATGACCTGCGTCGTGAGCTGCGGGCTTTCCTTGAAGAAGAGCGTGAAGATGCCGAGGTCGCCCGGCGTCGAACGGATCTGGAAGCTGTAGGCCGTCTTGAAACCCGCGTCGGCAAAGCGTCTGGAGAGCTCGTCCTCAAGCTCGGTGAGCTGGAAGCAGACGGGATAGGTCTTCGAGAGCACCGAGGGCACGATGCCCGCGTCGCCCGGCAGATCGTTGACCGCCTTGACGAGGTCGACGGAAAGTCCCTCGGCCGTGAGGAGCTGCATCGAGTCGTCACGTCCCGAGAGCAGCTGGAGCGTACACGCATCGGCCTCGGTCTGGCGCATGATTCGCGAGACGAAGCCGTCGGCAAGGTCGTCGAGGCTGCGACGCTGCGTGAAATAGGAGGTCATCTCGTAGAGCTGCGCGAGATGGCTGTTCTTTTCTTCGACGCTGGCCGTCTTCTCGGCCACCTTCTGCTCGAGATTGTCGTGAGAATCCTTGAGTCTGGCGGCCATCTCGTTGAAGCCTGCGGCGATCTCGCCGATTTCGTCCTCGCTCCTCACTTCGGTGCGGGCCGTCAGGTCGCCCGAAGATAGCCGTCCGATGGCGCCGCCGAGCTGCTCGAGGGGACGGATCACCCAGCGGAGCAGAAGCGCCATGATCGCGAAGAGACTGCCTATCGCAAGCACGATGAGGAGGCCCTGCAGATAGCGGAGCTGCCACAGGAAGTGCGCGCGATATTCGTCGATGTCGTTCGTCAGCGCGGCGAGCTTCTCGACATAAAGGTTGACGTCGCCCATCATCGGTTCGCGGGCGCCGCCGCGGGCGGCCGTAAGGTGCGGAAGCACCGACTCCTTCCACTCAGAGTCGATGCTCTGAAGCGACGCACGGATGGCCTCCGTCTCAGGCACGAGAAGCGGACGCCACTGATCACCCTTCTGGAGAAGATCAAGTCCTGCGTTGACCGTACGGACTTCGTTGTCAAAGTCCCTGTTGTCATACTGCGGAAGCGCATAAAGCGCGGTGCGGAAGACATGGAACCTGATGTCCCCGATGATGTTCGTCGCAGCCGACGAACTCTCAAGCTTCCAGTTGAGCATCATCGTATACCCGATCGTGGTCACGATGAAGCTCACCCAGATGAGCGTGAGAAGCAGAAGCCTCGCCGAGAGGCTCTTGAAAAAGCGGAGCGGATTGAGTTTCACGACGTGGATCCTTCCTGTGTTCCGTTTGCGCGTCAGATGAGGCGCGGATTTTCGTCCTCGAGCTGGATCGTGAGGCCTCCCGCGGAGCCGGCACCCGACGAGCCGTCGCCTTCGTTTTCAGGCTTGGCGGGCGTGATGGGGGCGATCGACTCGACCGTCCAGGTGACGCCGATCTGGCGGCCCTTGCGGGCGCGCTGCATGCGGAACTCCTCAAAGGACTTGCGGGTGATCTGCACCTCTCTGGGCTTGCCGCCTCGTCCCGTGCCGGAGGCGGTGAGACCGCGCTCGTCGACGAGCGTCATGCCGATCATCCTTTCACCGGGCTCAAGCTTCACGAGCGAAACGCCCATGCCGCCGTTGGAGAGTCTGCGGATCTCGTCGTGTGCGAAGATCACGAGACGGCCCTTCTCGGTAAGACAGGCGATCAGCGGCATCTCGGCGCAGCCCTCGGCGGGCGGCATCAGCGTGACGCCGTCGGCCATGCGCACGAAGGTGCGGCCGATGCGCTGCGAGGCCTTGAGGTCTCCGATCGTGCACTTGAGCCCGAGGCCGTCCGACGTGCCGAGCACAACGTCCTCCTTCTCACGGCCGGCAAAGACGCCGACGAATCGCTTCATGCCCTTGTCAAGGTCGAAGAAGGACGTGACGGGCAGGCCGTCGCCCCTGCCGCCGGGAATGGCGGAGACCTTGCAGGTGTAGACGCGGCCCGTGTCGGTGACAAAGCTGATGTCGTCGACCGTGCGGCACTCGACCGCACGCTCGAAGCCGTCGCCCACCTTGTAGCTGAGCAGCGTGCAGTCGTGCCCGTGACCCTGACGGGTTCTCAGGAAGCCCTTCTGCGAGAGCACGACCGTAACGGGTTCGTCGACCACGTGCTGTTCGGCCTGAACGACGCTCGCCTCCTCGATGAGGGTGCGGCGGTCGTCGCCGAAGGTCTTCGCGGCCTGCTCGATCTCCCTGGCCACGGTGCGGCGCAGAACGCCGTCGCTGCCGAGAATGCGTTCGAGCGAATTCTTTTCCTTGTTGAGTTCGGCGAGCTCCTTCTCGATCGCAATGGCGGCAAGACGAGCAAGCTGGCGGAGCCTGATTTCAAGAATGTCGTCCGCCTGACGATCAGTGAGACCGAACTCCTTAATCAGAGCGGGTTTCGGCTCATCGCTGTTGCGGATGATCTCGATGACGCGGTCGATGTTGAGAAGGACGAGCGCACGGCCCTCGAGCACGTGAATCCTGTCGTTGACCTTGTCGAGCCTCGCCTGAGTGCGGCGGCGAACGGCCTGCAGGCGGAAGGCGATCCACTCGCGGATGATCTCGAGCAGGTTCTTCTGCTTGGGCTTGCCGTCATTGCCGAGCATGACGAGGTTGACGGAGACGTTGGACTCCATCGACGTCTGCGAAAGGAGCGCCGCCACGAACTCCTCGCGGTCGATGCGGCTGCTCTTGGGTTCGAAGACGAGGCGCACGGGCTTTTCCTCAGTCGACTCGTCTCGAACCCTGTCGAGGATGGCAAGCATGGCGCTCTTGGCCTGCTGCTGTTTCGACGAAACCGTCTTCTTGTCCTTTTTGGCCTTCGGATTCGTGATGGCTTCAATCTGGTTGAGCACGTCCTGCGAGGACGAGGCGGGCGGGAGTTCGTCGATCACGAGCTGCCACTGGCCGCGGGCAAGATCCTCGAAGTGGTAGCGCGCACGCACGGTGAGCTTGCCCCTGCCCGTACGGTATATGTCGCGGATCGTGCTTCTCGGGCTGATGATCTGGCCGCCGCACGGGAAGTCCGGCGCAGGCAGAACCTCAAGCACCTCGTCAAGCGTTGCCTCGGGCTTGTCAATCAGCAGCGTGCAGGCGGCCGCGACCTCCCGCAGGTTGTGCGAGGGAATGTCGGTCGCCATGCCGACGGCAATGCCGGACGAGCCGTTGAGCAGCACGAAGGGCAGCTTCGCGGGCAGAACCACGGGCTCCTGGAAGTTGCCGTCATAGTTGGGCGTGAAGTCGATTGCCCCCGTGTCCACCTCTTCAAGGAGCAGACTTGCGATCGGCATGAGGCGCGCTTCGGTGTAACGCATGGCGGCCTGAGAGTCGCCGTCCCTGCTGCCGAAGTTGCCCTCGCCGTCGATGAGCGGATAGCGGAGTGAGAAGCTCTGCGCCATGCGCACGAGCGCATCGTAGACCGACTGGTCGCCGTGGGGATGGTACTTGCCGAGCACGTCGCCGACGACGCGCGCGGACTTGACGGCCTTCGTGCCCGCCTTGACGCCCATGCGCTCCATGTCGATCAGAATGCGGCGCTGCACGGGCTTCTGGCCGTCGGAGACGTCGGGAAGCGCACGGCTCTTGACGACCGACATCGCGTATTCGAGATAGGCCCGGCTTGCATAGCGCGCGAGCGTGAGCTGACCGTCGGATTCGACACCGCCCGTCATCACCTCGTCAACGCGTGCACCAAGAGGCGACGCGCCCTCATCTTCGGAAGCCTCTGCAGCATCCTCCTCAATGCGGGCCTCCTCCGTCACGTCCTCTTCGATCTCGCGAGCGGAGGACTCCTCAGGAGCCGTCTCCTGAACGGGTTCGTCAGCCTGCACCTCGACGCTCTCCTCAACCTCGGGAAGCAGAGGCGTCTGAACGGGTGCTTCGGCAGATGCCTTTGCGACCCTGCCGCCAGCGGATTTTTTCCTTGCCGGCGTTTCTTCCGCCTTCTTCAAATCGTCTTCATAAACGAGCATCTGGTCGCCGAAGAGACCGCCGTCGTCCTGGACCTCGGGATTGAGGCCGCCTTTCTTTCTTGCCATATCGTCTCTCTCCAGCTCAGACGTCCGCCTCGACGCGGTCGCCGTATTCTTCCATCCAGAGCTTGCGGCTGCCCGCGCTCTTCGTCGCCATCAGGAGGTTCATCACCTCACCCGTCACGGCCTCGTCGACGTCGCCCATCCCCACGGGCAGCAGCCTGCGGGTGTCGGGATGAAGCGTCGTCTCAGCGAGCTGTTGGGCCTTCATTTCGCCCAGACCCTTGAATCGGGAGATCGAGATCTTGTCTTCCTCAAATCCCTCCTTCCTGAGGGCCGTCAGGGTGCGAGAGAGCTCGCGATCATCGAGACAGTAGAACTTGCGCTCGGGCTTGCGGCCCTTCTTCGGCACGTCGACGCGATAGAGGGGCGGCATGGCCACGTACACGTGCCCGAGTTCGATGAGCTTCGGGAAGTGACGGTAAAAGAGCGTGAGAAGCAGCACCTGAATGTGACTGCCGTCCACGTCGGCGTCGGACAGAATGCAGATCTTGCCGTAGCGCAGTCCCTTGAGGTCGGGATCTCCGTCCGCAGGGTGCGGATCAACGCCGATCGCCACGGCGATGTCGTGCACGGTGTCGCTGCCGAAGATCTTGTCGGCGTCGACCTCCCACGTGTTGAGGATCTTGCCTCGCAGCGGCAGCACGGCCTGAAACTCCTTGTTGCGGCCCGACTTGGCGGAGCCGCCTGCAGAGTCGCCCTCCACAATGAAGAGCTCGTTCATGGAAATGTCGTCGGACTCGCAGTCCGTGAGCTTGCCGGGGAGCACCGCAACGCTCGAGGACTTCTTCTTCTCGTACTTCGTCGACTGGCGCTGGCGCGCCTGAGCCTGAGAGACGATGAGCTCCGCGAGCTTCTTGCCTTCCTCGATGTGGTCGTTGAGCCAGAACTCGAACTGCGGACGCACGAAGCCGCTCACGAGCTTCATCGTCTCGCGGCTCGTGAGCTTCTCCTTTGTCTGCCCCTGGAACTGAGGATCAAGCGCCTTCGTGGACAGCACGAAGTTGGCCCGGCTGAAGACGTCCTCGGAGAGGATCTTCACGTTCTTCGCCTGAAGGCCGTGCGCCTGCATGAAGGCGAGCATGGCCTGATACAGGCCGTCCTTGAGCCCCGCCTCATGCGTGCCGCCCTGCGGCGTCGGGATGAGGTTCACATAGCTCTCGCGCTCAAGCCCTCCCTCGGTCGTCCAGATGACAACCCAGGCCGCGCCCTCGCCCACTGCATAGCCGTCACCGGCATCCTCAACGTAACCATGCGCTTCGAAGGGGGCGACAAGCGGTTCGGCTGCAATCTCGGAGAGGAGGTATTCGCGAAGACCGCCCTCATACTTCCAGCATTCCTCCCTGCCTGTCTTCTCATTCTTGTAGACCACTTCGCAGCCGGGCAGCAGCACGGCCTTGGAGCGAAGCAGGCGAATGAGCGCACCCTCGGGAATCGCGGGGCTGTCGAAGTACTTCGGATCGGGATGAGCAGTCACACGCGTGCCCGTCTGGGACTTCGGACGCGGAGAACGGCGGGACTTGAGGGGGCTGACGACATCGCCGTCGGCAAAGCCGATCGTCGACTCCTCGCCGTCGCGCCAGACGGTGACGTCGAGCGTCGTCGAAAGTGCGTTCGTCACCGAGACGCCGACGCCGTGCAGGCCGCCCGCAAAGGAATACGGACCCGAGCCGTCGGACTTGGCGAACTTGCCGCCTGCGTGCAGCCTCGTGAAGACAAGCTCGACAACAGGCACCTTCTCCTCAGGATGAAGCCCCGTCGGGATGCCTCGGCCGTTGTCCTCGACCGTGATGCCCCCGTCGGCATGAAGCGTCACCGATATGCGCGATCCGAAGCCTGCAAGGACCTCGTCCGTCGCATTGTCAACGACTTCCTGAATGATGTGGAGAGGATTGTCCGTGAGCGTGTACATCCCCGGGCGCTGCTTGACGGGTTCGAGCCCCTTGAGCACCTTGATTGAGGAGACGCCGTAGTCCTCCGCCCTGCCGTTTGTCTTCGCCATGATTACTGATTCACCCGACCGATTTTCAACACATCCAACAAAGAGGCGGATCCGTTCAGCATCCGCCTCAAAACTGTGCAAGGATTGTAACCCATGTTTTCAAAAAGGCCGTCCCCTCCCCACCGTCTGATGAAAAGGCGTCGCAGGCAGGCGGCTTCGCATAAAATTAACCGATCGATCCTTACAAGAAAAGGCCACCCTATGAGCAAACTTTACATGGGCTTTGACGCGGGCACCCAAAGCGTCAAGGTCGCCGTCTATGACGAGCATTTCAACTGCCTCACGAGCCACAGCCTGCCCACGCACCTGCACTATCCGCAGCCCGGCTGGGTCGAGATGAGCGCCGACGAGTTCCTCGAGATCACCGTAAAGTCAATGGCCGCCTGTGCTCAGTCCCTCAGGGAAATGGGCAGGGATCCGAAGGACGTCTGCGCCGTCATGGGCGACGGCATCATCTGCGGCATCGTCGGCGTCAATGCCGATGGCGATGCCGTGACGCCCTACATCAACTATCTTGACAGCCGCACGACACCCGACGTCGAGGCCCTCAACGCCCGAGGACTCGAGATCTGGGGCCGCGAGACGGGCAACCCCGTCGCCTCCCCGATGTTCCCCGCGATGTTCGCCCGCTGGTTCCTGAAGAACAATGAGGCCTTCAATCGCGACGGCGTGAAGTTCGTGCACAACGCCCCCTACATCCTCATGCATCTCGCGGGCCTCAAGGGCGAGGACGCCTTCATCGACTGGGGCGCCATGTCCGGCTGGGGCCTGGGCTACGACGTCCAGAAAAAGTGCTGGTCCGACGAACAGCTCGAAATTCTCGGCATCGACAGGAAGTACATGCCCGAAATCGTGAAGCCCTGGGACAAAGTCGGCGGCCTTTCCGAGGCAATGGCCGAACGCACGGGCCTCAGGGCGGGCATTCCCATTCTGGGCGGCGCAGGCGACACGATGCAGTCCATGCTGGGCTCCGGCATCTTCGAGGCAGGCCAGGGCGTCGACGTGGCGGGCACCTGCGCTATGTTCTGCGTCTCGACGAAGGGCATCATCCCCGAGCTCTCCAAACCGGACACGGGGCTCATCTTCAATTCGGGCACGCTCCCCGACACCTACTTCTACTGGGGCTTCGTCCGCACGGGCGGTCTCGCCCTGCGCTGGTTCAAGGACAACGTCTGCAAGAAGGCGGACGATGCTGCCTACTACGGCCCGATGACGGAAGGGGCGGAGAAAGTGCCCGCAGGCTGCCGCGGCGTGATGTTCCTGCCCTACCTTACGGGCGGTTCGGGCGAAGAGAAGGAAGCGAGCGGATGCTTCCTCAACATGACCATGGACGACGACCAGTTCGTCATGTGGCGTGCCGTGCTTGAAGCCATCGGCTACGACTACATGGGCCTTGCCGACAGCTATCGTGCGGCTGGCGTCGACCTCAACCGCATCACCGTGACGGAAGGCGGCTCACGCAACGAGCTCTGGAACAGGATCAAGAGCCACATGCTCGGCGCGGACGTCGTGCGCTTTCGCAATGCGGGCGGTGCGGTCCTCACGAACTGCATCGTCGCGGCCCACGCCGTGGGCGACGCGCCCGACGTCAGGCAGGTGCTCTCCGACAACATCGAGCGCGACGCCGAGTATGCACCCGATCCCGCGCTCACGAGCCGCTACCGCACGCTTTACGACATGCGTCAGAAGCTCGTGCGAGAGGACATGAAGGCCGCCTTCAGCCGCCTCGTCGCCATGCGAACCATCGAATAACGCCTCGACCCGTTCAGCTCGAGAAAGGGCGCCCGTTCCGGTCAGGAGGGGGCGCCCTCTTCTTTCGAAGAATGGAAAAGGGGCGCCGTCCGTCGGACATGCGCCCCTTTGCGGGATCAGGCAAAGCCGGAATTACTCGGCGTCCTCACCCTTGTTCTCGCCCTTGATGAAGTCGGGGCGGAGGATCTCTTCGCCGAGCTCCTGACGGAGGGCGGAAAGATAGCCGCGGCGATCGGCTTCGCCGTAGATCGTGGCGAACTCACGCGAGAGGGACTTCAGCTCGTTTTCGGTCGGAGCCTTCACCTTGGCGGCGTTCACGAACGCGACGAAGTAGGCGCCGCCGTCAACCTGCATGCCCGTGTAGGCGGGGAGCTTGTCGGCGGGAAGCGCAACCATGCGGTCGACGAGCTGGGCGGGATGACCGAGCAGATTCTGGCGGGAGACCCAGACGGCCTTGCTGAAGCCGTCAAGAGACTTCGACTGGCGGACCTCGGCGAGCTTCTTCTCGCCGGCGGCCTTGGCGAGCTCGCCCGCCTTGCGCAGCTTCAGACCGTCCTCGATCTGCCCCTTGACCTCGTCAAACGGACGAACGGCCTTCGGGAAGTGCTTCTCGACGCGGGCGGCGACAAGCTGATTGGAGCCCACTTCGACGGCAGCGGAATTGCGCTTTTCCTGCAGGCATTCGGAGCCGTAGAGGTTTTCAAGCACGTGTTCGTTGAAGAACGGAGCCAGTTCGGGATCGGCAGGACCCTGACGCGTAACGTCCTCGGCGGTCATGAGCTTGAGACCGAACTTCTGGGCGGCGGGCTCGAGGCTGTCGGCCTGCTCGTAGACGATGTTCGTGAACTCTTCTGCCTTTTCGGAGAATTCGCGCAGAGCCATCTGGTCGATGTATTCGGCCTCGATGTCAGCGCGGACTTCGTTGAAGTCACGCACGCGGGCCGGATGGATGTCGGTCACGTAGATGACGTGCCAGCCGAAGTCGCTCTCGACGGGGCCGACGATGTCACCCTTCTTGGCGGAGAAGACGGCGTCCTCGAAGGGCTTGACCATCATGCCGCGGCCGAAGAAGGAGAGATCGCCGCCTTCAACGGCGGAGCCCGTGTCGGCGGAATTTTCCTTGGCAAGCTTGGCGAAGGAGGACGGATCGGCCTTGGCCTTGGCGAGGATCTCTTCGGCCTTCATCTTGGAAGCGGCCTTGTCGTCGCCGAAGCTGATCAGGATGTGGCTGGCACGACGCTCCTCAGCCGTGGCGTAGCGCTGCTTGTTCTGTTCGTAATAGCTGCGCACGTCCTCTTCATTGGGCTTGATGGAGGCCTTGAAGCTTTCGGGCGAGAGGACGACGTACTGGGCCGTGACGTGCTCGTCGGCCATGAACTCGGACTGATGGCCGTCGTAGTAGGCCTTGACCTCATCAGGCGTCACCTTCACGTCGCCCATGTACTGGTCGATGTTGAAGATGAGCGTCTGAACTTCACGCTCTTCGGTGATGATCTTGTGCAGATGCTCAACAACGGCGGACGGCACGGGATAGGTGGCGGTCACGCCCGTGAGAAGAGCCTCCTTGGCGAGGTCGCGGCGGACTTCAGCCACAAACTGCTGGTCGCTCTTGCCCTGGCTCTGGAGGAAGCGCTCGTAGAGCGCGGGAGAGAACTGGCCGTTCTCCTTGAGCGCGTCGGCGTTCTTGATGAGCGCAACGGCTTCCTGCTCGCTCACGCCGACATGCTCCCTGGCAACCGTCTGGGTGACGGCGGCCTCGTCCATCAGATTGCGCACGAGGGCTTCGCGGGCCTCAGGCGTGTCGAGCATGCCTGCACGGAACTGGTCGCCCATCTGCTGGCGAAGGCGCTCGAGCTGCTGGCGCTTAGCCTGGTCGAAGAGTTCCGGCGTAATGGCGCTGTCGCCGACCTTGGCGATGGAGTTGTCAGCCTGGGTCATGCGGTTGTAGCTGTAGATGCCCGTCACGACGAAGCTCGGAATAATCAGCACCATGGCGATGAACATCAGCCAGCGCTTGTGATCGCGAAATGCCTGAAGCATGAACGTTTCCTTGTTGTCTTGGCCGACTGTCGCCCGACGGACGCAGAGAGGCCTCGTTCCCGATGATTTTTTAGAGCAAAAAAAAGGCGAACCGCAAGGTTCGCCTCTTTTCAGAATCTGTTGGCGGAGTGGACGGGACTCGAACCCGCGACCCCCGGCGTGACAGGCCGGTATTCTAACCAACTGAACTACCACTCCGTTTTCAGAGCTGTTGCATCAGCAGAGAAGCGTATTATACAGAACTTTTCCAATCTGTCAAGAAGTTTTTTTCCCAACTCCTCAACTTTTTTGACTGGTGGGTGCTGAGAGGGTCGAACTCCCGACCATCGCCGTGTAAAGGCGGTGCTCTACCAACTGAGCTAAGCACCCCCACGGTAAAAGTCCTGCATGACGCCTCTTTGCGCGCTACAGAACTCGGATTGTACACGATGCCTTAGGCAAAACCATACCGCAAACACGGTATGCCTTGCGCGCTTCGGCCATTCCTCAAACGTGTTCGGCCCGGCCGCTTGCGCGGACGGGCCGAACATCATTTCATGCGAGGAACCTCCTTCTCAGAAGGCCCTCTTCCCGCAAGGTCAGGCATGGACCTCTAGCGCGGGGGCCTTGCCGGCGTTGCCAGTCTTGGCAGGCTTTTCCTCTGCGGCGGGCGCAGCGGCTTCGCCGGTCGCGGCCCCTGCTGCAGCTCCAGCCTTTTCAGCTTCGGCCGGGAGAGGCTCGGGCAGGCGGACGAGTGCCTGTGCGATCACCTCATCGATGGTCTTCACGGGGATGACTTCGATCTGAGTCCTGGCGGTCTCGGGCACGTCCTCAAGATCGCGCCTGTTGACATCGGGGATCAGGATCTTCGTGCAGCCCGCACGGACGGCGGCGAGGAGCTTCTCCTTGAGGCCGCCGATTTCTAGCACTTCGCCGTGAAGCGTGATCTCGCCCGTCATGGCGACGTCGGAGCGCACGGCAATTCCCGTCATGGCCGAGATGATGGCCGTGGTCGTGGCGATGCCTGCCGACGGACCGTCCTTGGGCGTCGCCCCCTCAGGATAGTGGACGTGAAGGTCGGTTTCGTAGAAGCGCTTCGTGTCGATGCCGAGGTTGGCCGCACGGGCGCGCACAACGGAGCGGGCCGTCTCGACGCTTTCCTTCATCACGTCGCCGAGGCTGCCCGTGCGCTGCACGGCCCCCTTGCCGGGGAAGATCTGGGCTTCGATAACGAGCATTTCACCACCCACGGACGTCCAGGCCAGGCCGTTGACGACACCCACGCGCGGCTCCTTGCCGGCAAGGCCGATCGTGTACTTGGCGGGCCCAAGATAGGTGCTGAGGCTTTCGGGCTTGATCACCACCTTTTCAGGCATGCTGCCGCCCTTCTTGTCGGCGGCGAACACAACCTTGCGGAAGATCTTGCCGATGAGGCGCTCAAGTCCGCGCACGCCCGCCTCGCGGGTCCAGTAGCGGATGATGTCGACGATGGCCTCTCGGGTGAGGTCGACCTCTTCAGCCTTGAGCCCCGTGGCGCGAAGCTGCTTGGGAATCAGGTGGTGCTCGGAGATGTGGATCTTCTCCTCCTCGGTATAGCCCGAAAGAGAAATCACCTCCATGCGGTCCAGCAAGGCCGGCGGAATGTCGTAGCTGTTCGAGGTCGCCACGAACATCACGTCGGAGAGGTCCACCGGAATCTCCATGTAGTGGTCGGCAAACGCATTGTTCTGCTCGGGATCGAGCACCTCGAGCATGGCCGAAGCGGGATCCCCGCGATGGTCCGTGCCCATCTTGTCGATTTCGTCAAGCAGGAAGAGCGGGTTGCGCACGCCGGCACGGACCATGCTCTTGATGATCTGGCCGGGCATGGAGCCCACATAGGTGCGACGGTGGCCGCGAATCTCGCTTTCGTCATGCACGCCGCCCAGAGCCACGCGCACGTACTTGCGGCCCGTGGCGCGGGCGATGGACTCGCCGAGCGAGGTCTTGCCGACGCCGGGCGCACCCACGAAGCAGAGGATCGGAGACTTCACCTTGCCCACGCGCTTCTGAACGGCGAGATACTCGAGAATCCTCTCCTTCACCTTTTCGAGACCGGAGTGATCCTCGTCAAGAATGCGTGCGGCGGCCTCAAGGTCGCGCGAAACGCGGGACTTCTTCGTCCACGGATAGTCCGTGAGCGTTTCGATGTAGCTGCGCACGACGACGGACTCGGAGCTCATCGCCGGCATCTGGCGCAGGCGGCGAAGCTCGTTGCGCACGGTCTCCTCGGCGTACTTGGGCATCTTCGCCGAGGCGATGCGGGCTTCAAGATCGGCGTATTCATCATCAGCGCCCTCATCCGTGTCGCCGAGCTCCTTGCGGATGGCCTTGAGCTGCTCGTTGAGATAGTATTCGCGCTGGTTCTTGTCCATCTGGCGCTTGACGCGGCCGTCGATGCGGACATTGAGCTTCTGAAGATCAATCTGGGTCAGCAGGAAGTCGATCCCGTGACGCAAGCGCACCGCAAGGTCGGCCTCGGCAAGCATCTCCATCTTGGCGGCAACAAGCCCGGACATCTGGCCACAGACAAGGTCAAGCAGACGCTCGGGATCAGTCTCCGCGTCGAAACGGCCCGCAGGCTCGCTCTTTCCAGTGCCGAAGGAGCCGTACTTCTTCCACTCGCTCATCAACTGGCGGCGCAGCGGCTCAAGCGTGTGCTCAGGGGCGTAGACGGTATGGAGGCGGGTGCAGCGGGCCACAAGCGAGCCGTCACGCTCGAAGAGCGAGTCGAGGCGATAGCGGGCGAGGCCCTCGACGAGCATCTTCGAGGTGCCGTCGGCCAGGCCGAAGAACTGCATCACGCTTGCGAGCGTGCCGACCCCGTAGCAGTCGTCCTGCTTGGGCGCATCGGTGTTGGGCTCCTTCTGCGTGACCACGAAAACGTACTTGTTGTCGGATTGAAAAGCCTTCCTGGCGGCGTTGACGGAAGCCTCGCGCGACATGAAGACGGGCACCAGCGTCGAGGGGAAGATCACCATGTCCCGCACTGCGACAGCAGGCACTTCAATTTGTTCGGGGTAAATCACTTCCCCGTCGGTCATGTTGTCCAAATCTGTAGTCCTAGTGAATGTTCGGTTCGGTCTTGAGTATATGGGGGCCAGAGCCCCCGTTTTCAAGTCGTATGCAGATCAGTTTCGTCAGTCGCGCTCGATGAGCTCGACAGGTGCGCCCTTCTCGACCGTCTCACGCGTAACGCGCGCCCGCGCGATGTTTCCACGCGTCGGAATGTCGAACATGGCATCAAGGAGCACGCCCTCAACGATGGAGCGCAGGCCTCGGGCGCCCGTCTTGCGGGCGATGGCCTTTTCGGCGACCGCCTTGAGCGCGTCGGGCGTGAACTCGAGTTCGACGTCCTCCATGCCGAGCAGGGCCTGATACTGGCGGACGATGGCGTTCTTGGGCTTCGTGAGGATGGCGATGAGCGCCTCCTCGTCGAGCTCCTGAAGCGCAGCGATCACGGGCAGACGGCCGACGAGCTCGGGGATCAGGCCGTACTTCACGAGGTCGGCGGGCTCGACCTGGCTGTACACCTTGGTGAGGCTCTTGTCGCCGTCCTTGCTGAAGACGCGGCCTCCAAAGCCCATCTCCGCCCTTTCGGTCCGGCGGCTGATGATGCTCTGCATGCCGTCGAAGGCGCCGCCGCAGATGAAGAGGATCTGCGAGGTATCGACCTGAATCATGGCCTTGCCGGGATTCTTGCGGCCGCCCTGAGCGGGCATGCTCGCCACGGTGCCCTCGACGAGCTTGAGCAGCGCCTGCTGCACGCCTTCGCCGGACACGTCGCGCGTAATCGACGGGTTCTCGCTCTTGCGGGCGATCTTGTCGATTTCGTCAAGGTAGATGATGCCTCGCTGGGCGCGCTCGATGTCGCCGTCGGCGGCCTGCACGAGCTTGGCAACGATGTTCTCGACGTCCTCGCCCACGTAGCCCGCCTCGGTGAGCGTCGTCGCGTCGGCAATGGCGAACGGCACGTCGAGCGCACGGGCGAGCGTCTGCGCCAGCAGCGTCTTGCCGGAACCCGTCGGACCGATCAGAAGAATGTTTGACTTCTGAAGCTCGACGGAGCGCGCAGCGTCCGCCTGGTTCTTCAGTCGCTTGTAGTGGTTGTAGACCGCCACGGAAAGCGTGCGCTTGGCGCGCTCCTGACCCACGACGTACTGGTCGAGCAGGTCATAGAGCTCCTTGGGCTTGGGCAGGGGCTTCTCAGCCTCGGGAGCGCTCTCGGGAGCGGGGCCGCTCCTGAGCTCGTCATTCATCGAGCGGATGCATTCGCCGCAGATCAGTTCGCCGCGAATGCCGGAGAAGAGCTCCTTGCACTCGCTCTCGCTACGGCCGCAGAAGGAACAGGTTCGCATGTCTTTCACCTCGATTCCGCTCAAAGCGCCTTTTCAAGCTCGGCGCGCGTCGTGAAGATGCGGTCGACGAGGCCGTAGTTCATGGCCTCCTCGCCCACGAGCCAGTAGTCACGCTCGGTGTCGAGGGAGACTTCGGAAACAGGCTTGCCGCAGTTGTCGGCAAGAATCTGGTTGAGTTCCTGCTTCGTGCGCAGGATCTGGCGGGCGGTGATCTCGATTTCGGTCGCCTGGCCCTGAATGCCGCCGAGCGGCTGATGGATCATGACGCGGGAGTGCGGCAGCGCATAGCGGCGGCCCTTCTCGCCCGAGCTCAGGAGGAGCGCGCCCATCGAGGCGGCAAGGCCCACGCAGATCGTGCAGACCTTCGGACGAATGAACTTCATCGTGTCGTAGATGCCCATGCCGGCGGAAACGGAGCCGCCGGGGCTGTTGATGTAGAAGTAGATGTCCTTGTCCGGATTCTCGCTCTCGAGGAAGAGCATCTGTGCAATCACGAGGCTCGCGGACTGGTCGTTCACCTCGCCCGTAAGGAAGATGATGCGGTCGCGAAGGAGGCGCGAATAGATGTCGTAGCTGCGTTCGCCGCGGCCGGTGTCTTCAATGACATAAGGGACTAGCATTTTTTTATTCGCCTTGTGGAAAAAGGGGTATCTGCCGATTGTAGCGGAGCGAGCGGAAAAGCTCCCGCCTGCGGACCACGGAAAAGAAAAAAGAGGCATCCGGCGTGTTGTCCGTGATGCCTCTCGAGTCGATCAGGGCCGGGCGCGGCAGGCCGCGCCCGCAAGTCTGACGTCGTCCCGTTCGTTAGAACTGGCCGGCCATCAGCTTGTCGAATTCAACCGTTTCCTCAACGGTCTTGGCCTTGGCGAGGATCCATTCGGTCACGTTGTTTTCCGTGGCCTGGGCGCGGAGGTTGCCCACGCGGTTCTGGTCCTTCATGATGTACTCGATGACTTCTTCCGGCTTTTCGTAGCTGGAAGCGATGTCGGCGGCGATTTCACGAACCTGTTCGTCGGTACCGGAGATATTTTCCTGAGAGATCAGGGCTTCGACGAAGAGGCCGAGGCGCACGCGGCGTTCAGCCTGCGGCTTGAAGGCGTCGACGGGCATGGCGGGCATCTTCTTGACGTCGATGCCGCGGCCGGCGAGGTCGCTTTCCATCTGCTGGCGGAGGGCTTCGCACTGGTCGTTCACGAGAACGGTCGGAAGGGCGAAGTCGCAGGCGTTGGCGGCGGCTTCCATCACTTCGGCCTTGGTCTTCGTTTCGAGGCGGGCCTTGACTTCGCGTTCGAGGTTGGCGCGGATTTCAGCGCGCATGGCTTCGACACCACCCTTGACGCCGAGGCTGGCGGCGAATTCGTCGTCAACTTCCGGGTAGGCGGGTTCGGCGACTTCAACGACTTCAACATCGAATTCAACGGCCTGGCCTTCGAGTTCCTTGATGCCGTAGTCGGCGGGGAAGGTCATCGGGAAGGTCTTCTTTTCACCGGCAGCCATGCCCGTGACGGCGGCTTCGAACTCGGGGAGCATGCGACCCTGGCCGAGAACGAACACGTAGCCTTCGGCGGAACCGCCCTGAAATTCAACGCCGTCCTTCTTGCCCTTGAAGTTGAGCTTGACGCGGTCGTCGTTGGCGGCGGCGCGTTCCACGACGTTGTACGTGGCGCGCTGGCGGCGCATGACGTCGATCGTCTTTTCGACTTCGGCGTCCGTCACCGGGCAGACGTAGCGCTTGAGTTCGACGGCGGAGAAGTCGGGAACCTGAACGTCAGGGAACACTTCGAACTTGGCCGTGAAGTGCATGTTCTCCTTGTCCTCTTCGTTCTTGGCGGCGTCGATGCGCGGATAGCCGGCAATGCGGAGCTCGCTTTCGGAAGCGGCCTTCTGCCAGGCTTCGCCGACGAGCTGGTTGATGGCTTCGTCATAGGCCTGCATGCCGTACATGCGGCGGACCTGAGCGGCCGGGACGTGACCCTTGCGGAAGCCCGGGAGCTTGGCGTTCTTGCCGTAGTTCTTCAGGGCCTTTTCGGTGAGTTCTTCGGCGGAAGCGTAGGAAACGACCAGGTCGAGCGTGCGTTCGAGCGGGTTGACCTTGGCGACCTCTTCGGTCTTGACGGTTTCTTGTTCAGTCATCGCAGTAGTCTTTATAAAAGTCCGCCCGCTTGACGCGCGGCGGAATTTGTGGAAGAGATCCGTCCCTTTGCGGAACGGACCGCGTGAAAAATCCTTTCCAGAGCGAAGCGCACCCGCATGCAGCGGACCGTCGTTCGTTCTCTTCTATAAAAAGAGCATCCGCCGGCTTCTGATGTCGGCGGACCTGAATTTTTTAATTATAGCGGAGAAATTCAGCCGTTGTTTCAACGGGTTCCTGCGGGAAACCCGCTCCCCGCACCGAATTCGGCCTCGATTCCGGCGCCGTCCTCCTCTTGTGCAGGGGACGCCTTCCTCCGCATCCCGCACGGCCAATTGCTTACAATTCCTGCGGCGAGGGCCTTTCGAGCTTGCTAAAATTTTTCTCCGGCTCAATCCGGCCTGCGCCGGCCCTCATCTTCCTTCTGCCTTCAGAACCATGCGGTCCCGTCTTTCCCTTCTAACCATCTCCTTCGCCATGCTCTCCCTTCTTGCAGGCTGCGCAACTGCGCCCAGGGGGACGGACACTGATGCGGGGACGCAGCAGGAAGTCACGAGCACCCGCCGTCACACGACCGCAGAACGCTTTGCAAAGACCACCGACAACGAGCTTTACAACGAGCGGATCGCACAGGTGTCAAGGGACATACGCGCCATCTGCACCTCGCCAGCAAACCGTCCTTACTATGCGAAGACGCCCTGCCTGCCTTCGGGCATGACGGAGGCTCACCTCAAGGACGGCTCGCGCATCACCCCGGAGGCGCGACGCGTCGCTGAGCGCGTCTTTGCAAGCCTGCACAAGCTCAACGAGGACACCCGCAGCCTGATGATCTCCTCGGGAGACGCCCGCCTCATCAAGCTTGCGCGCCATTCCCGTGAAATGGTCGATCCAAAAATCTCCGCCCTGCAGTCCTCGCTTCTCAAGGGCGCCATGACCTGGGCCGAGTACAACCGTGCCCGTCTCGAGGTCTACGAGGCAAGCAGGACCGGCGCTCCCGCCGAATGACACGCCGTCAGGCTCAAGGCAGGCCATCCGCGCCCTGAATTCCTGTAGAATGCGTTGTTCGTGCGGGGATGGCGAAATTGGTAGACGCATCAGGTTTAGGTCCTGACGCCGTTGAGGCGTGTCGGTTCGAGTCCGACTCTCCGCACCACGGATTAAGAAAGAAAAGGGAGACGCTACCGAGTGTCTCCCTTTTTTCATTCAGCCCGCCTCAGGGCAAACGGGGCGCGGCCGTGCGCCCCCTTCACAAGTCAGTGCTGGTGACCGCAACCGCAGCCGCAGGCGCCTTCCTCGTGATGAGGATGGTGATGATGCTCTTCACCGTCATGATGATGGTGGTGCTCGCCGCAACCGCAACCGCACTCATCTTCATGGTGGTGATGATGTTCGCCACAGCCGCAGCCACACGCTTCCTCGTGGTGATGGTCATGACCGCCGCAACCGCAGCCGCATTCCTCTTCGGCATGATGGTGGTGATGGCCGCCACAGCCGCAGCCGCATTCCTCTTCGCCGTGATGGTGATGATGACCGCCGCAACCGCAACCGCCGCCACAACCGCAGCCGCCTGCATGACGCTCGATGCGGACGGGTTCGAAGGCCTCTTCGACCTCGGTGACCTCGAGACCGATCATGCCGAGCATCTTGGCGATGTTCGGGAGCGGCAGAACGGCGAAGCCCTCGGGAGCTTCGGCCACTTCGACGCCGCGGTTGATGAGGGCGCCGACGGCCTCCTGCATCGTGCGCAGGTCGCCCGTCACGTGAAGAACCTTTTCAACGGCGGGACGCACGACCCAGAACTGGCCTGCGTCGTCAACGAAGACGTCGTTGACGAAGAGCGGGCGCTTTTCCTCAACGGAGACGGCGATCACGCCTTCGGGCGTTTCAAAGGAGTCCTCCCAGGCCATGCGCTGGGCGGACGTGAGAACGAGCTGCTTGGCGCGGGCGAGAATGGGCTGGGCAGGGGCCGCTTCGGGCGGCAGGAGCTTGGCAAAGGTCGTCATTTTGAATTCCTGTGAGGCCGGCGCCTCGCGAAGCGACAGGCTTCGCCCTCAGGCGCCGACAAGTGTCTATCCATTTTAAGCAAAGAGAATCATTCGCGTGTAAGAAAACTTTGCGTCCTGCAAAGGCTATTCGACGGCGGCCGCCAGCGCATCGGAAAGACGATCGACGGCAATGACCTCGAGGCCCTCGACGGGCGTTCTCGGCGCATTGGCGCGCGGAATCACTGCCTTTGCAAAGCCGAGCTTCGCCGCCTCGCGAAGCCTTTCCTGACCTCTGGGCGCAGGCCTGATTTCTCCGGCGAGGCCCACTTCGCCGAAGACGACGAGGCCGCGGAGCAGGGGCTTGTTTCGAATGCTCGAATAGATGGCGCACAAAAGCGCAAGGTCGGCCGCGGGCTCCGAGATCTTCACGCCGCCCACGGCGTTGACGAAGACGTCCTGATCAAAGCAGCCCACGCCCGCGTGGCGGTGCAGGACCGCAAGAAGCATGGCAAGACGCTGCGAGTCCACGCCGAGGGCAAGCCTCCTCGGCGCGGGCAGGTGCGTGGCGTCAACGAGCGCCTGAATCTCGACGAGAAGCGGGCGAGTACCCTCCTGCGTCACCAGCACGGTCGACCCGGGAATGTCAGACTTGTATTCGGAGAGGAAGATGGCCGACGGGTTCGTCACGCCGCGAAGACCGTGATCCGTCATGGCGAAGACGCCGAGCTCGTTCACGGCGCCGAAGCGGTTCTTGAAGGCGCGCACGAGACGGAAGTTCGAGTGCTGGTCGCCCTCGAAATAGAGCACCGTATCGACGATGTGCTCGAGAATTCGAGGACCGGCAAGAGAGCCGTCCTTCGTGACGTGACCGACGAAGATGAGGGTCGTGCCCACGGTCTTGGCCATGCGCGTGAGTCTTGCGGCGCACTCGCGCACCTGAGAAACGGAGCCCGGCGCGCTGTCAAGCTGGCTCGAGAAGATGGTCTGGATCGAGTCGATCACGACGTACTCGGGCTTGCGGCTCGAAATCACGCTCTCGATGTGCTCGAGCTCGATTTCACTCATGAGGGTGAGGCCGCGGGGCTCAAGCTGAAGGCGCTGCGCCCTGAGCGCGATCTGCGTGGGGCTTTCCTCGCCCGAAACGTAAAGCGCCGAATGGCCGAGCTCGACGAGTCTGGCCATGACCTGCAGCAGAAGCGTCGACTTGCCGATGCCGGGGTCGCCGCCGATCAGGGCGACGCATCCCTTCACAAGCCCGCCGCCCATGACTCGGTCGAATTCGCCGAGTCCCGTCACGGTGCGGGGGATCTCCTCGATCGCCACGTCGGAGAGGTCCTGCAGGGAGCCCGTCGTGTCGACGAAGCCGCCTGCGGGACGCGGCGAGCCCGCGCCGTAGCGGGCGGCGGCGCCCTGCGCCACCTTGAACTCCTGGAGCGTGTTCCAGGCCTTGCAGTGCGGGCACTGTCCCTGCCACTTGGCAGTCGTGCCGCCGCACTCATTGCAGACGAATTCGGTTCTGGTCTTGGTCGTGCGGGGTGCCATCGGTTGCCGTATGTCGGTTGTCAGTGCTTGATGTGAAGCGGAACGCGGCGTGCAAGCGCGCAGATGAGCTCATAGCCGATCGTGCCTGCAGCGGCCGCCACTCGGTTGACGGGCAGGTGCCTGCCCCAGAGCTCCACGCGGCTGCCAAGGCCTGCGGACGGGATGTCGGTGATGTCGATCTCGAGCATGTCCATCGAGACGGCGCCCACGAGCGGCGCGATGGCGCCCTCGACCCACGTGGGAGAGCCGTCGGGCATCGAGCGTGGATAACCGTCCGCGTAGCCGCAGGCAACGATGCCCACGCGCGTGGGACGCTTGGCGATCCAGCGCGAACCGTAGCCCACGGCCTCGCCCGGTGCAATCTCCTGAACGGCGATGATCTTCGCCGAGAGCGTCATGGCGGGAATGAGGCCGAGCTCCTCGGAGGAAATGTGGGAGTCGGGGCTCACGCCGTAGAGCGCAACGCCCGCACGCACGCCGTCGCCGCCCACTTCGGGATGCCAGAGGATGGCGGCGGAGTTGGCCATGCAGGCCGCCGTGGCGGAATGCGCAAGCCTGCCCATGCGGGTGAGCTGTCGGGAAACCGATGCAGGCGCATCGCCGAGATAGCTCGGCTCGGCGTTGGCAAAGTGCGTGACGACGCCCATCACCTTCACGCCCGGAATGGACGTGAGGAGGTCGTAGATCGTGCCCACCTCGACGGGCAGGAAGCCCAGACGGTTCATGCCCGAGTTCACCTTGATGTGAACCTTCACCTCGCGCAGCTGCAGACGCTTGAGAATGTCGATCTGCCACATGGAGTGGACGACCGTCTCGACGTCAAGGTCCTGAAGCGGCTCGATGTCCGTTTCATCGAAGAAGCCCTCCAGAAGCAGCACGCGCTTGTGCCACCCCGCGCGGCGCGCGCGTTCGGCGTCGCACAGGTCGATGGTCGCAAAGCCGTCCGCATCAGCGAAGGCCTCGACGGCGTTCTCAAGACCGTGGCCGTAGGCATTGGCCTTGACGACCGCCCAGAGGGTGCGGTCGCCGACACTCTCACGAAGGCGGGCAAGATTGTGCTTCAGCGCCTGAATATCAATTTCAGCGTATATGGGACGGGGCACTCGAATACTCTTCTTTCATAAGTCAAGGGAACCCGCACGGGGCGTCTCGTGCAGAAACCCGTTAATGTTACTCGCCTGCGCCGCGATTCGTTCGGATTTCACAATTTGAGAGTGACTCGGCCCGCCTTCCGCCTCTCCCCGTTCTCGGAAGGAATTTGCACCGAATGTTTACGTACGACCTCAGGCAAGGTAGACTTAATGGATTGACCTCCAACCATTCAGGCTCATTCACAGGCTTTTATGAACCGCGGCTTCTATACCATCATGTGCGCGCAGTTCCTGTCGTCTCTGGCCGACAACGCACTGCTCATCGCTGCCATCGCCCTTCTGACGAGCATCAACGCTCCTGACTGGATGACGCCGCTCCTCAAGCTCTTCTTCGTGGTGAGCTACGTGTGCCTTGCGGCCTGGGTGGGCATCTTCGCGGACTCGATGCCCAAGGGCCGCGTCATGTTCCTGACGAACTTCGTCAAGGCGGTCGGCTGCCTGCTGATGCTCTTCGGCGGCCACCCGCTTCTCGCCTACGCGATCGTGGGCGTGGGCGCAGCGGCCTACTCGCCCGCGAAGTACGGCATTCTCACCGAGCTTCTCCCGCCGCAGAAGCTCGTCGTCGCCAACGGCTGGATCGAGGGCCTCACGGTTGGTTCCATCATTCTCGGCGTCGTGCTCGGCGGCGTTCTCATCAAGCCCGAGATCGCGCAGCCCATCCTCGATCTGTTCCATCTCGACGCTCTCGGCCTGTCGAGCTTTGCCGAGGCCGCCATCTTCGCGATCGCCTTCGTCTACCTCGCCGCCTCGGCCGTCAACCTCGCCATTCCCGACACGGGCGTGCGCTATCCCCCGCAGAAGTTCGACCCCGTCGACTCCATCAAGGGCTTCGTCAAGAGCTGCCGCCTTCTCTGGAGCGACCGTCTCGGTCAGATCTCCCTCTCCGTCACGACGCTCTTCTGGGGCGCAGGCGCAGTGCTTCAGTTCCTCGTTCTCAAGTGGTGCGACCACGCGCTCGGCATGGATCTCTCTCAGGGCGCCGTCATGCAGGCCGTCGTGAGCCTCGGCATCGCCGTCGGCGCCTTCCTCGCCGCCGCCAAGGTTCCCCTCAAGAAGTCCCTCAACGTTCTGCCCATGGGCATCTGCATGGGCGTGCTCGTCGTGGGTGCCTCCTACTTCACGCGCGACATTGCGCCCGCAGGCGGCCTCTCGCTCTTCGGCTTCGAGCTTTCCTGGGCCGTCATGATCGCCGGCCTCATCATGATCCTCGTGGGCATCTGTGCGGGCTTCTTCGTCGTTCCGATGAACGCGCTCCTGCAGCACCGCGGCCATGTCCTCATGAGCGCGGGCCGCTCCATCGCCGTGCAGAACTTCAATGAGAACTCCTCCATCCTCGTGATGCTCGGCGTCTACTCCCTGCTCATCAAGGCCGACCTATCGGTTCCCGCCACGATGATGATCTTCGGCGTCTTCGTGAGCATCTCCATGCTGCTCGTCATCCTCAAGCACCGCCGCAATCAGGCCGAGTACGACAGTACCCACCTGATCGGCGAAGGCACCCGCCACGTGACCGAAGAGCACTGATCAGCATCGCCCAAGGCACCCTCCCGAACGGGCCCTGCACGACAGCACGGGCCCGTTTCCGTTCATGGCTCCCAGCCATGAAGCGCAAAAAGCCGAACGCCCTCTCCTCGCCAGCAAACAACACAGCAACCACCTGCGCCTCCTCCGTCGAAAGCCCCATCAAAGCCTCAGAAAACGCGAGTACAAGAAAAAGCGGACCGCCTCCACGTCGGGAGAACGGTCCGCCTGAAGACGTCAGGAGAAAGTCCCTGCCTTATGCGGCGGCGGGAACCGCCTCGTCGTCCTTTTCATCCTTGCCGAGATCATGGTTCACCATGGCTGCAACCGTAGAGTCGGACCAGACGTTGAGCGTCGTTTCGATCATGTCGATGACGGCGTAGAAGGGCAGGATCACGCCCATGAGCATGATGGGCACGTTCATGCTTGCGAGAAGACTCGCCGAAAGGAAGAAGCAGCCCATCGGAACGCCGGCGTTGCCCACGGCCGCGAGGGTCGAGATCAGAATCCAGGCGGCGAGCATCGGCAGCGTCACCTCGGCACCCGCATTCTGCATCAGGTAGACGACCGTGACGAGGATGAAGGCGGCGCAGCCGTTCATGTTGATCGTCGTGCAGATCGGCAGCACGAAACGGGAGACGGGGCGGGCGACGCCCACGTTGTTTTCCGCGCAGGACATCGTGACGGGCAGCGTGCCGGCGGAGGACTTCGAGAAGAAGGCGACTGCAAGCGCAGGCGCCATGCCCTTGGCGACGCGGATCGGATTGACGCCGCGGGCAAGCATGAGAAGCGGAAGCACGACGAGCATCTGGATGAAGTTGGCGGCGAGAATGACGCCGAAATAGGTGCCGAGACCGCCGATCTCAACGCCCTTGTTCATCTCGACGACAAGCGCGGAGATGAAGCCGAAGATGCCGATCGGAAGCACGCGGATGAGCCACTTCACGAGAATGAAGAGGACCTCCTGAGCGCCCGTGAAGAAGGCGAGCAGCACCTCCTGCGAGCGGCTGTCGCGCGGCAGGCGGGAGATTGCGATGCCGATGGCGGCGGAGACGAGCAGGACAGAGAGCACGTTCGCGGAGAGGAACGGTGCCAGGAAGTTGTCCGGAATCACGGACTGGATGTACTCGAGATAGGAGTGCTCCGCCACCTGCGGCGCGATGGCGCCCGCCGTCATGGCGACGTTCGCGGGAGACATGGCGACGTAAAGAACGGCGGCGAGCGTGGCCGCCAGAATCGTCGTGAAGAGCGTGTAGAAGATCGTGTGGCGGAAGATGCGGCCAGACTCGCTCGAACGGGAGATCGAGGCGAGCGTCGCGATGATCGACACGGCGATGATCGGAATGCTGATGAACTTGAAGAGGCGAATGAAGATCGAGCTCACGAAGTCCGCGAATGCATGGATCGTCTCGCCGCCCCAGAGGCCGCTGCAGACGCCGAGCACGATCGCAACGAGATAGGCGGCCGCCATGGCGGTCTGGGAACCCTTGACGCGGGGCCTGGCTTCGTCGGGGGATTGAGTCATCTGGGAGTTTCCTTCTTGTTTTTGAAAAACTGCAGTGCTGCGGACCCGCAGCAGTCTTTTCGAAGTGTATACCCGAGTAACTCGCTCAGGTATATCCCCGCATCCTCATTTTGCGTCAACAAAAATCAGGCATACTGTTCCGGCCTGCAGCAGTAGCGAACCGATCCATCTAAGCACAACTGCCTAGTTCGACTCACCGTCATCCAAAGGCGTCTGCCCCGCAGGGTAACGCCGCCTTCTGACGACAGCAGACGAAAAAGAGGCGGAAGACCGTGAGACCAGTCCTCCGCCTGTCAAAAGACCTTCCGGAGAAAAAGGAAAAACCGGAAGGCATTCCAAGACAACTTGTTCCGTCTTCGCCCTTTTTCTCTCAGAGCCCAATGAGGCGCTCGGGATGGGAATAGACGTTGGCGCGGCTGCGACGGCAGAAGGCCGCAAGCGTGATCCCGCACTCTCGTGCAAGTTCGACGGCGAGCGCCGTCGGCGCGGAGACGGCGAAGATGATCTCGACGCCGCACATGGCCGCCTTCTGAACCATTTCGTAGGAGGCTCTGGAGCTGATGACAAGCGCGCCGTCACGCCAGCCCCTGCGGGCACGAAGACCGAGCAGCTTGTCAAGCGCGACATGCCTGCCGACGTCTTCGGCGCCGCCCGCAAAGCTTCCGTCGGGACGAACCCAGACGGCGGCGTGGGTGCAGCCCGTGATGCCGCCGAGGCGCTCGACACGCTCCAGATAGCCGAGGGCGTCGGCATAGGCCGCCATCGGGAAGGTCTGCTCGTGCGGTACGACCCGCTTTTCGCGCACGGCCTCTCCAAGGCTTTCGACGCCGCAGATGCCGCAGCCCGTGCGGCCCGTCATCGAGCGGCGGCGTTCCTTGAGCTTCCAGAAGCATTCGGACGAAATCGTGAGGTCAACCTCGATGCCGCCGCGGCAGGCCTCGCGCACCTCGCAGGCATAGAGATGCGAGGCGTCGGGAATGATGCCCTCGGCAAGCGAGAAGCCGAGCGCGAATTCCTCGAGCATCGAGGGAGAGGCCATCATGACGGCGTGCGAGATGCCGTTGTAGACAAGCGCAACGGGAACCTCCTCTGCCACCCAGTCGAGCGCAGGCTCGTCTGCATTCATGCGAAAGACCTCGACCTCGCGGCCCCCCAGACGCTCGACGCCGCCCATGGAGACGGGCATGCAGGTCCCCGCCTCAATGGCGGTCGCTAGTGCGTGTTCGGCCTTGTTCAAGTAAGCGCATCCCATGTTCGTCTCCCGTGCGTTTCGTGCCAGCGGCGTCTCGTTGCGGAAATATTGGTCCTCAGGCTTCCTTGCCCTCAACGGCGTTCTGATAGAAGAGCTCGAGCCCCGTCATGACGATCTGCTCGACGTCGGCGCAGAAGTTGAGCTCCTCTCCCGCGAAGATCGTCGGGAAGGCGGCATGACAGCCGGCGCAGACGTGCAGGCGGCGCGTTTCGTCAGTCTCGTCATGGATGTAGGAGAGGTCCGAGACGGCCTGATCGCCGCAGACGGCGCAGCGGATGCGCTCGAAGACCCAGTGTGCGCCGCAGCACGTGCACCAGAGCTGCTTGACGTGCCCGTTGAGTGGCGTGTCGGTCACGCTCGCGACGGCGGCGTCGGAGCCGCAGACGGGGCAGTGAAGCAGCCTGTTGTGATGCGTCGTGTCGGTGCCTGTTCTGGCGATGCGGCGACTGCCTTCGTCGGCCGCCTCGTCAAGGAAGACGCGAAGTGCGAGGCCGAGCACTGGAAGAAGGAAGATGTCAAGAAGGTCGTCCTCACCCGCGTGCACCTCGACGGCATGGAGATACCCCATCGGATCGCGGCCTGCGATCTCAAGGAGCTCATCCGACGCAAAGCGCGTCCAGTCGACGGCTCGGCAGGCTTCGAGCATGTCGCCCTCGATCTCATCGTTGTCGAGAAGGACCGCCGCGATGGCGTCGACCGTCTGCAGGAAGCGCTCCGAGTCAATCGTGACGGGACGGAGCGAGAGAAGCGTCTCCTTGCCCAGACGGGCGGCCTCGATCTCTTCGTCAGTCCACTCGGGAGCTTCAGCGGCAAGCTGTGCGCGCAGATCCGCCGCCTTGAGCAGCGCGGGCGCAAAGAGCGCGAGACGCGCGACGACGCTTTCGTCCTGGTGGCCGGCGGCACGGGCAAGGGCCCTTTCGATCGACTTGCGGTTGAGCATGTGACTTTCCTTTTTTTCAAGGCACTCCGTGCCGTAAGCCCGGAATGCGCTGTTGTCTGATTGTGGATTCGGCGCCTCTTCGGGCGTCCGGAAAGAGGTCTCCAGGTCTCTAGAGGCCTCTTTCCGGACGAGCCCCTTGCGGGGCCCGTCCGGGGGCCGTCGGCGTCGCAGAAGCACCGGCGGCTCTTTCGGAGAGTTCGGAAAAGCTTCCCCTTACTTTTCCTTGCCGTCCTTTTCAACGGTCACGTTCTTGCCGAGGGCGATTTCCTCATTCGCCCAGTAGCCCCAGTGGTAGACCGCGTCGGACTCGCTCACCTTGCCGTCGCCGAACATGATGCGGGCGGTGCCGCGGTACGGCTGGAAGATGCCGGCGCCGAGATAGATGTGGGCGATGCCGACAAAGACGGTGAGGAAGAAGAACACGTCATGCACGAGGTGTGCAAGAAGCAGCGTTTCGGGGGCGAAGTCGACCTTGAGGCCGGAGCCGGTCGGGAGACCCGTGTTGAGCCAGAGCACGATGCCCGAGAGCGCAAGCATGATGCAGAAGAACAGCAGGGCGCCGTCGGCGAGACGCTGGGCGGACTTCACGTGGTGCTGCGGGGGCATGTGGACCTTGCCCGGCGCAAACAGATAGAACGGGAACTTCATGGCCCAGGTCACGTCGTCCTTGTCCCACTTGCCGAAGATGTCCTCCTTGAAGAGGTGCACGAAGCCGGCGGGCGACTTCAGCACGGCGAAGAGCGGAACGAGGATGAACGGAACCGCGAGGACGCGGTGGAGCATGCGCATGGTCTGGGTGAACTCACCGCCCATGATGCCGCCGCCGAGGCTCGGAACGAACACGAACACGCCGGTGACCGCGAGCAGGATGCAGGCGACGGCGGCAACGCCGTGAGTCACGCGGGTGAGCAGAGAGTGACGCTGAATGTATCTGGTCATTCTGAGTCTCCTATTACTTGCCGGAGGCTTCTTTTTCAAGAAGCTCCTTGACTTCACGATCGGCGGTGGCGCGCTGTTCAGGCGTCCAGTGCTTCTTGGCTTCCTCGACGGTCACCTTTTCGCGGCGGTAGCCGGTGGCGGCGACGAAGGAAACGGCGAGGCCGGCGAGCACCGCAGCGGTGCCGACACCGGTCACCGTGCGCATGGCGTTCATCATGCCGATCATCTTGTTGGGCTTGGGATCGGTCGGGAGGCCGTAGGCTTCGTGACCGAACTGGCAGACCTGCAACACGTGCAGACCGCCCATCTCGTTGACGCCGTAGAGCTCGGCCTTGTCAAAGCCCTTCTTCTTGAGGAACTCGACTCGCTTCTGACCGAGCGCGATCATTTCGTCGCGCGGGCCGAACTTGAGCGCCTCAGGCTGGCAGGTCTTGACGCAGGCCGGGATGCCGCCCTCTTCGAGACGGTCGATGCAGAGCGTGCACTTGTCCACGCATCCGTCCGTCGGACGGAAGCGGGGCACGTCGAACGGACAGGCGGACTGGCAGTACGTGCAGCCGTTGCACTTGTCCGTGTCGTACGCGACGACGCCGTTCTCCTTCTTGTAGAGGGCGCCGGACGAGCAGATCGCAACGCAGGCGGCGTCCGTGCAGTGGTAGCACGAGCGGCGGCCGATTGCGAAGTTGATCGGCTGGTACTTGTTGCCGGACTCCTTCTCGTCGAACGTCATCACGAGACGCGTGTCGCCGTTGAGGTCAGGCGGGTTCTGATACGTGCCCGAGAACTTGTTCTCGTTGAGGCCGAGCTTCGAGGGAAGCATGTTCCACTGCTTGCACGCAACCTGGCAGCCCTTGCAGCCGGTGCAGTGCGAAGAGTCGAACAGCATGGCGACTTCTTTAGTGTTTGCCATCATTCATCTCCATTGGCACGCCGTCAGGCTGCCTTCTCAAGGTTGACAAGGAACGCCTTGTATTCCGGAATGTACGAGTTCGGGTCACCGACGTTGGGGGTGAGGTCGTTCACGTTGTCGCCGGTGGCGAGCTTCGTCGCCCAGGAGAAGTGGTGCGGCATGCCGACCACGTGCGTGAGCTTGCCGTCGATCATCATCGGCTTCATGCGGATGGTGATCATGGCGTCGACCACGACGGAGCCTCGGTTGTTCCAGACGCGGACCTTGTCGCCCGGACGAATGCCCTTTTCCTTCGCAAGCTCTTCGGAAAGCTCGATGAAGTTGCTCGGGATGAGTTCGTTGAGCCACGGGATGTTGCGGGTCTGCGTGCCGGACTGCCAGTGTTCGACGACGGAGTAGGTCGTGACCACGTACGGATAGTCCTTGATGCTGCCGCGGCGGACCGACGGGTCCTCCGTGAAGCGGGCGCACGGGTTGCCGCCTGCACCGTTGAGGAGGTTCTTCACCGGAGCCTCATGCGGCTCGAAGTGCTCGGGCAGCGGACCGTCGGCCATCGAGTAGGCGAAGAGACGGGCGTTCTGCTCCCAGGTCATGAAGAAGGCGTTGTCGTCGGGGGCCTTGGCCGTGACGAAGTCGCCCACGTCGTTCTGGAGCCACTTCTTGCCGTCCCACTCGACGAGCACGCGCTTCGGATCCCAGGGCTTGCCCTTCGGGTCGGCGGAGCAGCGGTTGTAGAGGATGCGGCGGTTGGCGGGCCAGGCGAACGACCAGCCGGGGAAGAGACCGAGACCGGTCGGGTCCTCCTTCGAGCGGTTCGTCATCGGCTGCTTCATCGGATCGAGCTTCTGGGCCTCATTGTTGTAGTAGCCTGAGAAGATCCACATGCCGCAGGCGGTCGTGCCGTCGGCCTGAAGCTGGCCGTAGCCCTTGAGGAGCTTGCCGTCACCGACCGTGTAGCCGTTGAGGGCCCAGCAGAGGGCGCGCAGATCGGGCTTGCCGTCGATCGTGTAGTCGAAGTTCGTCTTCAGGATCTGATCCGGACAGGCGCCGCCTTCCTTCTTGTAGAGCTCGACGATGTTCTTCCAGAGAAGCATCATCATCTCGAAGTCGGAACGGCATTCTCCCGGCGGTTCGATGGCCTTTTCACGCCACTGGATCCAGCGGCCGGAGTTGTTGATGGAGCCGATCTTTTCATAGATGAGCGCGGCGGGCAGGAAGTAGACCTCGGTCTTGACGTCCTCGGGCTTCATGTCCGGAGCTTCCCAGAAGGTCGAGGTCTCCGTCTGGAACCAGTCGGCGACGACGAGCCAGTCGAGGTTGGCCATCGAGTGGCGGGCGTGCTTGCCGTTCGGGGTGGAATGCATCGGATTCATGCCCCAGCAGAAGTAGCCCTTGATCTTGTTGTCGCGCATGTCGTTGAACGACATGATCGTGGAGTAGTCGCCGTAGTCGAGCTTCGGGCTGATCTTCGGCAGCAGGTCGTAGCAGTAGTCGTTCTCGACCGTGGCGTTGGCACCGAACCATTCGCGAAGCTGGGAGATCCAGAACTTCGGCTTGTTGGCGTAGTAGCCCGCAGCGTACGTTTCCTTCGAAAGATAGTCGGCGAGCTTCGGGTGAGCCTTGCCGGTCGGCCAGGAGAGATAGGCGGGAGCCTGATGCGAGCTTGCGCCGACGTCGGTCGAACCCTGAACGTTCGGTTCACCGCGAAGGGCGTTGATGCCGCCGCCGGCGATGCCGACGTTGCCGAGCAGAAGCTGGACGACGCACATGGCGCGGCAGTTCTGGGAGCCGTAGGTGTGCTGCGTCTGACCGAGGGCGTAGAGGATGGAGCCCGCCTTGTCGGGACGGCCGGTGGAGGCGAAGACCTCCCAGACCTTCTTCATGACGTCGGGATCCATGCCGGTGACGCGCGTGACGAGCTCGGGCGTGTAGCGGGCATAGTGACGCTTCATGACGTTGAGGACGCAGTTCGGATCCTGAAGGGTCATGTCGCGCTTGAGGACCTTGAGATCGGGCGTCTTGAACTTCGGCGTGCCCGGACGGTTGACCCAGGCGAAGGCGGAGCCTTCGGAGGTGTCCCAGACGGCCTTGTGATCGACGTCGTAGCCCCAGGTTTCATTGTCGTAGCGCTTCGTTTCCGGATCCCAGCCGGAGAAGAGGCCGTGATCGACGTCGAACTTGAAGTCGGGACGCAGCAGGCAGGCGGCGTTCGTGTAGTGTAGGACGTATTCCTTCTGGAAGAGGTCGTTCTGCAGGATGTAGTTGATCAGGCCGCCGTAGAAGGCAAGGTCGGAGCCCGGACGGATGCGGGCGTAGATGTCGGCGCGGGCGGCCGAGCGGGAGTAGCGCGGGTCGACCACGATCCACGTGGCGCCCTTGTCCTGGGCGCGCTCGACCCAGCGAGAGGAGAGCGGATGGTTTTCGACGTTGTTCGAACCGATCGACATGATGACGTCGGAGTTGGCGAAGTCGCACCAGTGGCTCGTCATGGAGCCGCGGCCGAACGACGGCGCAAGACCAGCAACGGTCGAGGAGTGACAGACGCGGGTCTGGTTGTCGATGGCGAGGACGCCGAGGCTGCGCGCGAACTTCTGCACGAGCCAGCCTTCCTCGTTGTTGAGCTGGGCGGCGCCGAGGCTGGCGATGCCGTCGCAGCGATTGACCGTCACGTCGCCTTCCTTCTCGACGAAGGTGGCGTCGCGGGTCTTCTTGACGTGCCTGGCGATTTCAAGAGCGGCCTGATCCCAGGAAAGACGCTCCCAGGTCTTGCTGCCCGGACGGCGAACCATCGGATAGAGCACGCGGTCCGGATGAAGCTGGGCGCGGCGATCCTTCGTCACGATGTTGCGAAGGCCCCACATGGCGGCGCCCTTCGGGCACAGGCCGCCAAGGTTGACCGGATGATCCGGGTCGCCTTCAAGATTGATGAGTTCGCCGTTTCGCGTCGAGCAGATCGTGCCGCAGCCGCCTGAGCAGTAGCAGCAGATGTTCGTCGTTTCATTCACGCTGGTGAGCTTGTAGGGCTTCTTGGAGCCGCCGGCCGCATGGGCAGCCGCACCGGCAAGACCGGACGCAGCACCGCCGCCGAGAAGCAGACCGCGCTTGAGAAAACTTCTGCGAGATACTTCCATGGGGGATCCTTCTTGGAAAGTTGTTGTTCTTGCCGCCGCATGAGCGATGCACCGAATCAGGGGCGGCGCATCGCGGCGGTGATTTTCGCCATTGACAGAGGGGGACTCCGTCGACATCGAGAGTCTGCTCTCATGTCAAATTCATGACAACCCTACTCTCGCAGTAGTTTTCAACCATCACCCCCTCCCTTGGCTTTAATACCACTACCACCCCGGAGGTACGCCCGACGAAGGATCTTCAACGGGAAACGCATTTCTGCAGGAGAGCTCCGCTATTCACAACAGGAATAGCGAGTTGTCCAAAGATCACATGGCAGGCATACCGCATTCACGGTATCCTCAGGTTTTCAAGCCTGCCTGCCCGAAGCGTTTGCGGAAAACGCCCACTGCGCCCTTCTCTTTTTTTTGCTATTCTTTTGCCTACGGGTTTACCCGAGACCAGCAAAGGGCGAACGACGCCCAACCTTCCAAGACTGTCTTCAGCTCGAAACCACACCATGCTCAACAGCGGACACGGTCATCAGACCCTCGGCAAACTTCTTTCGCGCTGCCTTCGCGGCGCGGCGGGCATTGCCGCCGGCATCGGCCTCGCAACGGCAGCCGCAGCGGCCCTTGCCGCCGACGCGCACTGCGACGTGGTCGTGATCGGTGCTGGCGGCTCAGGTCTCACGTCGGCGCTCTCCGCTGCCGAAGCGGGCGCGAAGGTGATCGTCGTCGAGAAGATGCCCTTCATCGGCGGCAACACCGTTCTTGCCACGGGCTTCATGCTCGGCGTCCCGAAGGGCGAGCCCCGCGAGCTCGAGCAGCTCGAGAGCGACATGATCCGCAAGGGCGGCCGCACGGCCGATCAGGCCCTTCTCACGCGCATCGTCTCCGGCTCGGGCGAAGCCGTTGAATGGCTTCGCGGCTACGGCGCCGAACTCGAGCCCTTCTGCATCACCCGCGACGACAGCCTTCAGACGGCCTGCAACCTCAATGAGGATGGGACGGTTTCCAAGCGCGGCATCCAGCCCAAGCGCGGCCTCATCGGGCCCGAAGTCATCAACGCCCTTCTGCACGGCATCGAATCCCGCGGCGTTCCCATCCGCACCCGCACCGCCGTCAAGCGAATCACGACCGACGCCGAGGGCCGCGTCAACGGCGTCGTCGTCCTCAACACGAAGGGCAGGGAGTACAGGATTGAGGCGCCCGCCGTGGTCATCGCAACGGGCGGCTTCAGCGCAAACGAGGCGATGGTCTCCCGTTTCGCACGCCACACGCAGGGCCTGCAGTCCACCAACTCCCCCGCCGCCACGGGCGACGGCATCCTTCTTGCCGAAAACATGGGAGCCAGGACGGTCGACATGCACGCCGTAACGGTTCATCCGACCACGCTTCCTTTTTCCGGTCTCATCCTGCCTCATCAGGTGCGCGTCAACGGTGCGATCCTCGTCAACGACAAGGGCGAACGCTTCGCCGACGAGCTTTCCGAAAAACTGGCGGGGCAGATCCGCGACAAGAACAGCGGCCGCGCCTGGCTCATCTTCGATCAGGCGATGATCGACGACATGCCCGTTCTCAAGAGCTACGCCCGCTCGGACTACTTCATTCGCGGCACGTCCGACCTTGAACTCGCCCGAGGCATCCGCGTGCCTCCCGAAAAGTTCCACGAAACCCTCGTGCGCTACCGCAGCATGGTCGACCGTCAGGAGGACACGGACTTCGGCCGTCCCCTGCTCCTGAGCCGCCTCGACAGCTCCCCGCTCTACGCCGTGAGCGTACGCCCCGGCATTCACACGACGCTCGGCGGCCTCAAGATCGACCCGCATGCCCGCGTCCTGAGCGACAAGGGCCCCATTCCCGGTCTCTATGCTGCGGGGGAAGTGACGGGCGGCGTCCTCGGCGCCAGACGCCTTGAGGGCGCAGGCCTTACCGCAGCCATCGTCTACGGCCGCATCGCCGGCGCCGAAGCTGCAGACTGGGCAAAGCTGCGCGCGAAGACGAAGCCTGCGACTGGAACGGGCGGCTGAGGACCACTCCGTCGCCAGACGACGCAACCTGACGCGGCCTCCGTCATAATGGTTCCACAGAACCAACGGAGGCCCTTCCTTTGCAAAAGCTTCGCATCTTTCACTCGGCCGACTGGCACATCGGCAAGGGACTCGGAACGATCGACCGCACGGACGACTTCCGGGTCTTCATCCGCGACTTTCTCGAACTCGTCGAGAAGCGCAGGCCCGACGTCATTCTTCTTGCGGGCGACATCTTCGACACGTCCATGCCCGCAAACAGTGCCCAGCGCCTCTATTACGACATGATCCGAGCCCTCTCGGGCACGTCGGTCAGGGCCACAGTCATCACGGCGGGCAACCACGACTCGCAGCGCTTTCTCGAGGCCCCCAGGGCACTTCTCGAAACGATGAAATGCTTCGTTGCGGGCGAGTCGCCCGAAAGCCAGGCGTTCATTCTCCGAGACGCCGCGGGCGAGCCCCTCCTTGCCGTCGCTGCCGTGCCCTTCCTGCGCGAGGGCGACGTAAGAGGCGGCTCAATCGACGACACGGACGCCACGAGGGCCGCCAGATTCGAGTCGGGCGTCAGAAAGCACTACGACACCGTGAAGGGCTTTCTGGACGAAGCGCTCGACGGCGCAAGAGTCCCCCGAATCGCCATGGGCCATCTGTTCGTGACGGGATCGCGCCTGCGCCCCGACGGCGACCCGACAACACCGAACGAGAGTGCCTACGTGGGCTCTCTTCGCAACGTCACGGCCGACGCCTTCGGCACGGACTGGGACTACGCCGCGCTCGGACACATTCACAACAGCCAGACGGTCAAGGCACAGGTTCCCATGCGCTACAGCGGCTCTCCCGTCTCGCTTTCCTACTCGCACATACAGTATCGCCACCACATCGTCGAGCTCACCTTCGATGAAACGGGCAGCATGACCTTCGAGGAACTTCCCGTCAGGCAGCCCCGTGAGTTCGTCCGTGTCAGCGGCACGTTCGAGGAGCTTCGCGCAGGCATTGCCGAGGCCGGCACAACACATGAAAAGCCCTTCGTCGAAGCGACGCTCACATCAGACGAATGCGTGCCCGACCTTGCAGGCGAACTCACCGCCTGGGGCGAGGCGCACGGCGTCATCGTCACCGCCGTGCGCAACCAGCAGGCCGCGCGCAAATACGAAGAGGACGAGCTCAATGCGCCGTCCCTCGACGACCTGACCCCCGAATCCGTCTTCAAGTCCTTCCTTGAGGAGCGCTTTGAAACGCGCGAAGGCGCGGACGACGCCTACCGCAAGCTCATGCCGCTTCTCGACGAAGCGGTCGAGGAGGTGCGCATCGAGACGCGCCCCGCCATCGAGAGCGCCGACACACCCAACCAAAAGAAGAACACCGCCGAGGAGGTTCCGGCATGAGGCTCCTGCAACTCCGATTCACGAACATCAACTCGCTTGCGGGCACCTGGGAGATCGACTTCACGAACGCCGACTTCAGGCTCAGTCCGCTTTTTGCCATCATCGGCCCGACGGGCAGCGGCAAGTCGACGATTCTCGACGCCGTCTCGCTCGCGCTTTATGCCACGACACCCCGCATGACGGACACGCACGTCAAGTTCGAGGGCCCCGACGCCTGCCCCGTCATGACGAAGGGTGAAGGCACGGCCAGCGCCGCCGTGCGATTCGAGGCGGACGGCCGCGAGTACCTGTCGCGATGGAGCCGTCGCACGAAGCGTACGGGCAGGCTTTCCGAGGATGAAGTCGAGCTTGTGGCTTTTGCAAGCTCCGAAGACAGGACGGGACGCGTCATCGCCAGTCAGAAGCGCCTGTGGGAAAGCGAGATCCAGCGCATCACGCGCATGTCCTTCCCGATCTTCACCCGCTCGGTGCTGCTTGCGCAGGGGGCCTTCTCCAACTTCCTCAAGGCCGCCGACGACGAGCGTGCGAATCTCCTCGAAAAGATCACGGGGACGGATCTTTATTCGGCCGTCAGCATGAAGATCTTCGAGAAAAACCGAAGCGCCCGCGACAGTCTTGACATGGCCGTCGCCAGACTCGAGGGCATGCAGATTCTCACCGACGAGGATCGCCGCGCGCTGGAACAAACGGTGACCGAGCTCTCGCTCAAGGTTCCCGCCATGGAAAGAGCCTCGAAAGCGCTGGATGAAGCACTGCGCTGGCGCAGGGGACTCAACAGACTGACCTGCGACCTTGCCGACCGCGTCAGGGTCGAAGCCGTTGCGAAGGCGGCCGAGGCTACCTTCGAACCCGAGCTCAGGAAGGCCGAACGCGCCGAGCGGGCCGCAAAGCCTGTCGAGCGCCATGAAGAGCTTCTCAAAACCGAGGTTCTGTTCACACGCAACAAGTCCGAACTTGCCGAAGCGGAATCTCAGCTTGAAGCGGTTCGCACTGCCCTCCCTGATCTGGAAGCTGCCCTGAAGACCGCCGCGACGACGGAGCAAGGAGCCGCAGCCACCAGAGACGGCTTCATGCCCGAATACCGCCGCATGCTTGAGGCTGACGAAGGCATCAGGCGGCTCTCTCACCAGGCGTCAACCGCTCAAAAGACTGCCGAAGCAGCCTTCGAGGCTGAGAAGACCGCATGTGCAGACCTCGAAACAGCAGCCGCCCGACAGAAGAAGGCCGCCGATGAGGCCGCCCGCCTGCAGGAGCACATGACCGCCACTGCCGCCGACGCGCAGCTCGAGGCTCCGCTTGCGCTTCTGAAGCAGTCTGCCGCTGCGATCGAAACGCTCGCCGCCCGCCTGCGGCAGGAGGAGCAGAATGCCGACACCCTCGCGGGACGTCTTGAGCTCGGCCGCGTCAAGACGGCATCATTCGACGCAGAGGCGAAGGCCGCCGTCGAAGCCCATGCCGCGTGTCAGACCACTCTGGAACAGGCTCGCAAGACCCTTGCCGCCATGCAGGCAAAGAGCTCCTACGAAGCCACACTGCTTCGCATGAAGACTCTGACCGAAGAGATGGCACTCGCACGCCACGTCGAGACGCTCCTTCAGCAGAAGGTTTCGATTGAGGCTAGCACGGCCCGCATGGCCGCGACGGCCGACCCCATCTGGTGGGAGGCCTCGGGTGCTCCCGAAATGCAGGGGCTTCTGCACCGTCTCGAAGAGCGCCTCGATGCCATCGAGAAGCGCCATCCGGGACTTTGCACCGTACTGTCGACGCCTGACAACACGCACCTCAAGTCTCTCAGTGATGAACGAAACGCATTGGACAAGTGGACGAGCGATCTTGCAGAAGGCGAGCGCGCCTGCCGTGCCGCAGAACTCAAGGAGCGCGAGGCGCTGGAAAACAAAAGCCTGTCCGCAGAAAGATTCCGGAAGGCGCAGGCTCTTCTCGAAAAGCTTGAGGGAGAACTCAGGCATACCCTCGAGAACCGTGACGCCGCCTCCAAGGCTCTGGAGGCTGAAAAGACGCATGCTCAGGAACTTCGCTCGCAGCTTCCTGACACCGACGCTGAACTCGATCTCCCCGCGCTCTGCACCACACTCGAAGCCCGCGTTGCAAACCGAAGGAAACTCGAAGCTCAGGCAAGCCAGGCAGCCGACGCACTCACCCGCGCCGACCGGACGCTTGCCGTTTGTCAGTCCGATGCCGTCAGGGCAACACAAGCGAAGAACACCGCGGAAGCAGCGTACGGCGCGGCGAAGAAGGCATGCGCTGACGCTGTCGCTCTGAGAGCGGAAGCCTTCGGAGAACGCAATCCCGAAGCAGAGCTCACCGCTCACGATCGGGCCCTCAGCGAGGCCCGCGCCCGCCTGCACGCCGCGCAAGACGCTCTCTCAAAGGCGCAGGCAAACGAAAGGGAAGGCACTGCCCGTGCCGAAACGCTCAGAAAAACCTCGGCGGATCTGGACGCCCAGATCACAGAGAAGCGCACTGCTCTTGCCAAGGCACTTGAGGATGCAGGTTTTGAAACGATCGACGAAGCCAGAGGAGCCGCTCTGCCGACCGAGACGATCAGGGCGTGCAGAACGCAAATGCAAAAGCTCATCGAAGAGCGCGTGCGTCTTTCCGGCGAGGTCGCGCAGCTTGATAGACAGGTGAAGGAAGAATCCACCAAGTCTCTGACAACAGAGACGGCCGAAGCGCTTGCGCCTAAGGCGGCGAATGCCGCCGCCGAACTCCTTGCAGGCAGGGATGAACTGAGCGCAGCGAAAAAGTCGATGGCCGAGGATGACCGACGTAGACTTGAAGCCGACGACGCACGCAGGGAAATCGAACGTCTTCGTGAACTTGCCGGTCAGTGGGAGCAGCTCAACATGCTGCTCGGCAGCCATGACGGCAAGAAGTTCAGGGCGGCCGCCCAGAAGATCACGTTCCGCATCCTTCTCAAGCTCGCCAACGAGGCCATGAAGACCATGTCGCCCCGCTACCAGCTCAGGACGGGCGGACCATCGGGTCTTTCTCTCGACGTCATCGACCACGAGATGGGAAGTCAGGTGCGCACCTCCCAGAACCTCTCAGGCGGCGAAAGCTTCATGGTGAGTCTGGCGCTTGCCCTCGGGCTCTCACGCATGGGCGGCCGAAATCTGAGGGTCGACACACTGTTCCTCGACGAAGGCTTCGGCACTCTCGACGAGGACACGCTCAACAAGGCGCTTTACGCCCTCGAGACGCTCCAGAAGTCGAGCGGCAAGCTCATCGGCATCATCTCCCATGTCAAGAGCATTCGTGAACGCATTGATGCGCAGATCGTCGTGACGAAGCGTCCCGGAAGCGGCAGAAGCACGCTGTCGGGACCTGGAGTCACGAAAATTGACGCAGAATAACTGTACAGTTCCACAACAAGCTCAAAAGAAAGCGAAGCCCTGCAGGGTCACTCCCGCAGGGCTTCTTCAAGTCAGGTGAGAAAACACTCAGCGTGTAAAGTCAACGTCCTTCACCAGTTCGGACACTCCCAAGTATTCGGCAAGCGCCCTGACATCAGGGCAAAGCACGGCAGGCTTCGAGGCGATGAGGTCCTGAAGCGTCGATGCGCCGTAAGTCATGGCTGCAGCATCGCAGCCGTAGCGGTGCGCCATGATCACGTCGTGGGTCGTATCGCCGATCATGACCGTTCGTTCGGCAGGAACATCAAGCTCGACGCCAATCTTCTCGAGCATCTCGGCATTGGGCTTGGGGAGACATTCGGACGCCGTCTGCGTCGTCATGAAGAAGCCTTCCAGTCCCGTGCGCTCGAATACGCGCCGAAGGCCTTCACGACTCTTGCCCGTTGCAACCGCCGTCCTGAGGCCTCTTGCATGAAGACCGACGATCAGCTCGCGCATGCCGGGAAAGAGGATCACGTCCGCCTCGTGCGGGATGTACCATGCGCGGTAGATTTCACCGAACCTCATGTGCTCGGACTCGGGACAGTCAGGCACGACCTTGAGAATGGCGCTTCGCCAGTCGAGACCGATCACGCCGCAGGCATCCTGAAAGGACGGCACGGGATAGCCCATCTCGCGCGCGGCATGCTGAATGCCCTTCGCGATAAGGGCCGTTGTGTCCATGACGGTGCCGTCCCAGTCAAAGACAAAAAGATCGTACTTCGGTGCAAAGCCCGTCATGTCAGCGGCCTTCCTTCTCATCAAGAACCTTTAGAAGCGCAGCACAGTCCTCAGGCATCGGCGCCTGAATGTCGAGCGCTTCGCCCGTCACGGGATGCGTGAAGCGCAGGCGGGCGGCGTGCAGGAACATGCGCTTGAGAGGCGCACCGAGCAGGCCCCGCGACACCTCCCTGTTGAAGTCGAAGTCCCCGTACTTGTCGTCACCCACGAGCGGGAAACCCTGGGAGAGCGCATGGACGCGAATCTGGTGCGTGCGCCCCGTCTTGAGCTCCGCATCAAGATAGCTGACGGAGCCGTAGCGCTTCAGAAGCGTGAAGATCGTGTGGGCGGGAACTCCCTCGACCTGATCGACGCGCACGCGACGCTCGCCCGAGGGCAACAGATAGCGCGCGAGCGGAAGCTTCACGTGCTGGCGGTCGTTGACCCAGTCGCCCTTGACGAGCAGGCGGTAGTGCTTTTCAATGCCGCCGCCCTCCTTCATCATGTCGTGAAGGCGCACGAGCGCCTTGCGGCTTCGACAGACGATGATGGCGCCGGAAGTTTCGCGGTCGAGCCGGTGAGCAAGCTCAAGGAAGGGCTCGTCGGGACGCGAGGCGCGCAGGCGCTCGATGAGACCGTGCGAAATGCCCGAACCGCCGTGGGCGGCAATGCCCGAAGGCTTGTTGACGATGAGAAGATGTCTGTCCTCGTACAGAACGGAAACCGTCCCTTCGGCAAGGGGCACGGCCGCAGGCCTGCCTGCGGGCTTCTGAGAGATCCTGATCGGAGGCACGCGCAGCAGGTCGCCCTCGACGAGCTTCGTCTCCGCCTTGACGCGCGACTTGTTGACTCGCACCTCACCCGCCCTGATGATGCGATAGATGTGGCTTTTGGGCACGCCCTTGGCGACGCGCGCAAGATAGTTGTCGACGCGCTGGCCGTCCGCATCCGGGCCGACCGCAATCCAGTTGACGCCGTCAGTACGCAAAGACGTGATCCTGGACGAAGGCTGGATGGAAATTTCCGCTTTGTTTTCTCCACTCATCGTTTATACTTGTCGGCTATGATCGTTTGAACCACCGTCCGCCCGACGGCTTCAGGCGGTCAGGTTTCAGACGTGACGAGGCTTGAAGGCGCCCCGTCAGGCATTGATGCGGCCCGAAGCCGCGTCATGACGCGCATTCTCTCACGTTTTCATCGATTTTTGTGTCCGCCGCCCCACTGGCGAAGCGTCGGGCTAAAACCCATTTTGTTCAACAGGCGTCCCGGTACCCGGCGTACCGAGCCCTCGCCAAGGCGTCCGCGCCGTCCGACAGGGCCTCCGCGATGCGCCGCACCGTTCTCGAAACGGCTCCCCGACATTAAGCTCGCAGCCCCGGCAGCGCCGTGAGGCCAGCTTGAGCATTTGTCCGCCCCCTTTGCGGCGGTCGTGTCCGGAACCGAAGCGAGACGAGCGGAGAAGCATCGCAACCGGTCAGCCGGCCGAGCAGCCCGCGCCTGCGACGGCTCCTGCCGAGAGAGGGATGCAGGCGGCATCAGGGCGACAATCCCCGATGCCGTTGCCTTTGAAGCTGAAATTCACTTGTCTGCCGCTCCGGGCTGTCAGCCCGGCCTGAGCGGACCCCGGACTGGGAAATTCGAGGGAGGTCCCTCTTTCCCGCCGCGCAGCACGCACTGGCGCAGCTCCCCCGTCTTCCCTTCGGGTGTTGAGCGCGTCGCGTAGAGCCATCTGCGCCCGAAGCCTCCGACGGGTCTGAAAAATGCTCCGGCCGCGCTTATCAGCGTATGCACCGGCGGGCTTTTCCTCGTGCTCCGCACGATGGAGAAGGCTCGGAATGCTGTGAGGGATTGAGCCCGTTCGAACGCTCTTGCGTCCGCTCGCGAAGACTCTCCCCAGTTGCCCCTGATCGGGGCAGACACAGCGCCGTTGACGCACCCGACAGCAACCAGGATGGCCGGCCGCAGGGCTCCGAAAGGTGCGTCACACGCGCCGTGGGAGACCTGCGTGCCGTCGGCGCCGAAACGCGCGGAAGACGCCGCCCGTGCCGACCTCAACGAGGTCCTGCATGACGGGCCTGCGTCCTTCGATGCGGCTGAGGCGCGCTTGCCGTTGCCCGCAGCGAATGCAGGGACAGGCGCCGTTTCACTTCAAGGCACGCCAAAGTCCGCCCGCGTCAGTGGCGGCCGGAGTGCAATGCCATGAAGCGCATGCTTTTCAATGCCACGCACGCGGAAGAAACCCGCGTTGGCATCGTCGATGGACAGAAGCTCATCGACATCGACATCGAGACCGTGGGCCGCGAAGCCCGCAAGTCCAACATCTACAAGGGCGTCGTGACCCGCATCGAGCCCAGCCTCGAAGCCTGCTTCGTCAACTACGGCGAAGAGCGCCACGGCTTCCTTCCCTTCAAGGAAATCTCCCGCGCCTACTTCAAGGAAGGCGTCGACGTCCGTTCGGCCTCCATCCGCGAAGCCATCACGGAAGGTCAGGAACTGATCGTTCAGGTCGAGAAGGAAGAACGCGGCAACAAGGGCGCCGCCCTCACGACCTTCATCAGCCTTGCCGGCCGCTATCTCGTCCTCATGCCGAACAATCCGCGCGGTGGCGGCGTCTCCCGCCGCATTGAAGGCGAGGAACGTCAGGAACTCCGCGAGGCCATGGAAAAGCTCGACCTGCCCGGCGGCATGTCCACCATCGCCCGCACGGCCGGCATCGGCCGCACAACCGAAGAGCTCCAGTGGGACCTCAACTACCTCCTCAAGCTCTGGGAGGCCATCTCCGAAGCCGCCGCGCCGCAGTATGAGCTCGTGCGCGAGGAAAACGGCCGCCGCACCACGCAGCTCGTCAAGACGAGCGTCGTCGAAGGCCGTCCGCTTCGCCGCGCCAATCCGCCGCCCTTCCTGATCGTTGAGGAATCCAACCTCGTCGTGCGCGCCATCCGCGACTACTTCCAGCCCGACATTGGCGAAGTGCTCGTCGACACGGACGAGATCTATGAACAGGCTCGTCAGTTCATGTCGCACGTCATGCCCGACATGGTCGGCCGCGTCAAGCGCTACCGTGAGGACATTCCGCTCTTCACGCGCTTCCAGATCGAACACCAGATCGAAACGGCCTACTCCCGCACGGTTCCGCTGCCCTCCGGCGGCGCGATCGTGATCGACCATACCGAAGCCCTCGTCGCCGTCGACGTCAACTCCGCACGCGCCACGCGCGGTGCCGACATCGAGGAGACGGCCTTCCGCACCAACTGCGAGGCTGCCGACGAAGTGGCCCGCCAGATGCGCCTGCGCGACCTTGGCGGCCTCATCGTGATCGACTTCATCGACATGGCCGACACGAAGAACCAGCGCGCCGTCGAGCAGCGTCTCAAGGACGCCCTCAAGTACGACCGCGCCCGCGTCCAGATGGCCAAGATCAGCCGCTTCGGCCTGATGGAGCTCTCCCGCCAGCGCCTGCGTCCGGCCCTTTCCGAAGGCAGCCACGTCACCTGCCCGCGCTGCAACGGCGTCGGCGTGATCCGCGACACGGAAAGCTGTGCCCTGCAGGTCCTGCGCATCCTTCAGGAAGAAGCCATGAAGGAAGGCACGGGCGCCGTGCACGCTCAGGTTCCCGTCGACGTCGCCACCTTCCTCCTCAACGAGAAGCGCAACGACATCACGAAGCTTGAGGCCCGCCACCGCGTGCCCATCGTGCTCATTCCGAACACCAAGCTCGAGACGCCTCACTACCACATCGAGCGCCTGCGTCAGGACGACGAGCGCCTCGAAGACACGACGCCGAGCTTCAACCGCGCCGAGGACGTCGCTCAGGTGGCCGACGATCCGTACGCCCTGAAGAGCCAGGAGGACAAACCCCAGCGTCCGAAGCAGGTGCCCGTCATCAAGAACGTGCTCCCGCGCGATCCCGCTCCAGTGCATCCGCAGAAGGCCGAGGAACCCAAGGCCGAGGCCGGCAAGTCTGCCCAGCTCCAGCCCGTCACGCAGGAAAAGGGCCTCTTCTCCCGCATCATGAGCTTCCTCTTCGGCAGCAAGGATGAGAAGAAGGAAGAGGAAAAGAAGGTCGAGGAAAACAAGACAGAAGGCAAGGAAAAGTCCAAGGACGCAAGCCGCGAAGACCGCCGACGCCGCAGCGGCCGACGCGACTCCCGTCGTGACGCCTCCTCCCGCACCCGCCGCACGGAACGCAGCGAGGAAAAGGCCGACAAGACTGAAAAGTCCGCCAGGCCCGAAGAGCGCACCGAAGAGAAGAAGCGCCGCGAGCGTCCCGCCCGCCGTCCGGCCGCCGAGGCCGCCCAGCAGGCTCAGGACGCCCGTGACGAGTCCGTCGAAAAGGCCGAGGGCGAACGCACCCAGCGCCGCCGCTCCCGCCGCCGTCGTCCTGCCGAGGCCGAAGCTCAGGCCGCCCAGCCCGAAGCCCTGCAGGCCATCGTCTCCGAAGCCCAGGAAGTCGCCCCCGCTGCTCAGGCTGAAGTCGCTCCCGAGGTGAAGGAAGAGGTCAAGACCGAAGTCAAGGCCGAACCCGTTGTCGAGACGCCCGCCGAAGCGGTGACCGAGGAGCCGAAGGCCGACGAGGCTGAAGCCGCTCGTCCCGAAGGCGAGGAGGCCGTCGACGAAGCTCAGGGCGAAACCCGCCGCCGTCGTCCGCGCCGCCGCCGTCGCAGCGGCAAGGCCGCAGGCGAGACTGCCGAAGGCGCCGCCGAAACGACCGCCGATGCCGCTCCCGAAGCTGCCGTTGAGGCTCCTGCCGAAGTGAAGGCCGAGGAACAGGCGCAGGCCAAGCCTGAAGCTCAGGTCGAATCCCGGCCCGCCGAAGACGTCAAGCCCGCAGAGGATCTCTTCGCAGGCATGGACGTCGGCGCCTCTGAACTCGTTCAGGTCGAGACGACGGCCAAGGCCGAGCCCTCCGACTACGTCGAGGCCCAGCCGCGCGGCCGCAAACCCGTGCATCAGGCCGTTGAAGCCGCCGAAGAGCCGCTCGTGCAGATCGAAACCCGCTCTGCCGAGGCTGAAGCCCCCAAGACGGAAGCCGACCTGCTGAAGAGCCCCGAGCACATGGCCGACGTGGCCCAGCTCATCACGGAAAGCTTCGAGAAGTCCGACCGCCGTCCACGCCGCTCCCGTCGCAGCAAGGTCAAGCCGGACGAAACGGTGAAGACCCACCTGAAGCCGATCGCCGAAGCCGTCGCCGGCATCGTCGCCGAGCCCGATCCGCTCGGGAAGATCGCCGTCGCCGCCAAGGCCCTTGAGGCCAAGGAGGAAGAGGCGGAAAAGGTTCAGGTTCAGGCTGAAGCTGTCGAAGGCGCTGTGGAATCCGCTGTTGAAGCCGCAGCCGTCGTCGAAGCCGCTCCCGCTGTCGAGACCGAAGCCGTCGTGCATGCGCCGCTCACGGGCGACGTGGCCGAAGGCCTTGAAGCCAACCTCGCCCGCGCCGGCCTCGAGCAGGTGCACACCAAGCCCGAGCTCGTGACCTTCAAGGGCTACGACGTCGTCCGCTACAGCGGCCGCCCGATGCCCGTCAAGGCTGAAGGCGAGGCCGAGGGCCCGCTCGAACAGGTTCATACCCGTCCCGAGCTCTGCCACCCCGTCGTCTACGAGGCCGTGCGCTATCCCGGCCGTCCCTATCAGGCTCCCGCTGCTCTCAATGAAGAGCCGCTCGTGCAGGTTCACACCCGCGAGGCCTGATGAGCCCTGATGACTGAAGGGGCGCCAGCCCCGGTCAGAGCCCACAAGGGCGCCGAACGCTTCAAGGCGTGCGGCGCCCTTTTTCTTCTACAATCATCTTCATCTCCACCTCTTCCTCCGCACCATGTCGTCCTACCGAGGCCGTTTCGCCCCCTCTCCCACAGGCGCCCTTCATGCAGGCAGTCTTGTCGCCGCCATGGCGAGCTTTCTCGATGCGCGCGCCCACGACGGCGTCTGGCTCGTTCGCATCGAAGACATCGATCCTCCCAGGGACATTCCGGGCGCAGGCGAACACATCATCCGCACCCTCGCAAGGCTCGGCCTTGCATCGGATGAGCCCGTGCTCTGGCAGCACGACAGATACGAGGCCTATCAGGCGGCCCTCGATCGCCTGATCGCCCATGGGCGCGTATACGGCTGCGCCTGCTCCCGCAAGGAAGCAGCCCTGCGGGCCGCCGAGCTTGGCCTTCCCGCAGGCGTCTATCCAGGCACATGCCGCTCGGGAACGCACGGGCGCCCTGTGCGCGCCATGCGCTTTCTGACGACATCAGGAACCACCACCTTCACCGACCGCCTTTGCGGCGACTTCACACAGGACGTTGAACACGAAGTCGGCGACTTCGTACTCAAGCGTGCGGACGGCCTCTGGGCCTATCAGCTCGCCGCCATCGTCGACGACATTCATCAGGGCGTCACCGACGTGGTGCGCGGCGCCGACCTGCTCGACAACACGCCTCGTCAGATCCAGCTCATCGAGGCGCTCGGTGCCCAAGCTCCCCGCTACATGCATCTGCCCCTGGTGCTCAACCCCGAGGGGCAGAAGCTCTCTAAGCAGCAGGGGGCAACGCCCCTTGATGAGGACGATCCGCTCGGCGAACTCGAGCGTGCATGGATGCACCTCGGATTCGACAGACTTGGTGCAGACTCAATCCATGCCTTCTGGGATGCGGCGCTCCCCCTCTGGAAGTCGAAGCACGCCGTCCCGTAACACCTCCGAAGAAGGCGCAGATGCGACAAAAGGCGGCGCTCTCGAGAAGAGCAACCGCCTTTTGAAAGGAAACCGTGGTGACGATCAGCGGATGATGCGCGGCGCCACCGAAGCCATGCGGGCCATGGCCGAGTCGTCCGGGTGCGCATGCTCCTCAAGCATGCGGTCCATCGTCTCGTCGCTTTCGTCCTCTTCATCCTCGCTCACGATGCGGTCTGCGATAGACAGGAAGCCCGGCACGATGACATTGTCGTCGCCCACGGCATCCTCGTCGGAAGGTTCGGCGACTTCCGTCACCTTCACCTCGAACTGAAGCGCCATGCCTGCGAGCGGATGATTGGTTTCGAGCACCGCCATGCCGTCGGCAATGTCGGTCACGTGCCAGCGTCGGCCGTCATTGGCCTCGCCGGGCACGCCCTCGAAGACAAGACCGCGGACCACGGTCTCGGGGGTGCCCAGACGTTCAACCGGCACCATGACGAGCGAATCGGGATCGTATTCCCCGAAGGCATCCTCGGGCTCAAGCTTGATGAAGAAGCCTTCACCAGGGAAGCGGCCCTCAAGCGCAGCCTCGAGCTTCGGGAAGATGTCGCCGTGCCCGTGCAGATAGGTGAGCCCCTCGGGGCCCGATTCCTCAAGAATCTTTCCGGACATGTCCGCCATGCGAACGGACAGGGTTACGAGCATGTCTTTCTTGACGGCAAGCGCCATGTTTTCACTCCCAGCCGCACTCGGCAGCTGCCTCTTCCAGACGTCTCCAGCCCGTTGGCCGTGCGACGCCGGGGCGCAACAGCAGGTACAGCATCAGAAAAATATTTGCGCCCGGACAGATCACGAACAGTGCCCAGGCCCCCGAATGACCGGCATCGTGCAGCCTGCGCGCCGCGGAGACGGTCATGAAGATAAGAATGAGATTGATGAGGAGAGGATAGACGAAGCGGCCGATCCACGTCAGCATCTCGTCGCTGATGAACTCGGCGTCGGCTATCGGATTGATCATGAGCCAGAGAAAAAGCCCCGCCAGAAGCGCGCCCGTCGTCTCCAGGGCGTAAAGCCTCCTCCCGCTTCGGAACTGCGGGCAGAATCCCATGGCGAGCGTGCTCCAGCGCATGATGCCCCGCCTCAGAGCCCCTCGAGGATCTGCACCCATCGCACGAACGCAGACTGGGTGAGACGCCCCTCGTTGCGCGCGGCAACAAGCCCCGCCCTGACGGCGGCCACCTCAGCCTCACGGCTTTCAGGCGAAGCCTCGATGCGCGCCTTCGCTCCAGCAATGAGGTCGGCAGCCCAGTCTTCGGCCTCGGCGCTCATGCGCTCGCGAATGATCGTGCCCTCCAGATCGGGCCCCGGCTCCACGACCTCGCCCTCAAGCGTCTCGCGCACTTCGCGCGCAGGACGCCTGACAGTGTCGCTCCGTTCGGTTCGACGCACGGGCGCGGCATCCCTCACCGTCATCACGGCAAGCGGATCCGGACCGAAGCGGTTGAGCCCCTTCTTGCCCGGCATCAGACCGAGGATGACGAGCACGATGATCTGAAGGCCGGGCACGATCAGAAATACCGCCGCAACGGCCCCATAGCTGATGTCGTGCAGTCGGCGCACGACGGCCGACACCAGAAAGGCGGCCAGAAAGAGGAGCCACCCCCATATGAGAAGATCGAGCCCCTTCTGCGCGGCGCCTCCGCCCGCAAGGCCCGAAAGCGAGTCGAGCGCCAGTCCGCCCGCCGCCGCAAGCACGGCCAGCGCCGCAAGCGTGCGCCAGTAGGCGCCGCGGCTCGCACGTCCCTTGAAGGACAGAGAGAGGATCTCATTGACGGCCACACTCATCGTTCATCAATCCCTGAAGGCAAGCGGTCCAAAACTTGAAAAGCCCCGGAGGACCTCTTCGATAGAGTCCGGATCCGAGGCTTTGAACGGGCCCGCGGCAAGCCGCAGGCCGGATGCGCCTTTCGGCGGTCAGCGGAGCTGCTCGGCGAGAAGCGTCAGGATGCTTCCGGCGGAACCCGTCGTATCGGCGCCACCATCGGCACCGAGCACCTGAATGCGGGTCACGGAGCCTTCATCGCCCAGATGGATGCGGTATTCGGGCGCCTCAATGGCCTCGTCGGAACCGAAGACGCGCTTGAAGAAGCCGCGTTCGGACTTGACCTTGGCTTCATAGGCGGGGTCAAGGTAGCGGACGATGAAGTTGCCGGCGGCACGGTCGCGGTCGACAAGCTCAAAGCCCATGCGGTCGATGAGGAGACCCGTGGTGCGCCAGGCGCGGTCAAACGGCTCCTTGAGGACGACTGCCTCAAGCGTACCGTCGGCAGCCTTCACAACATCGCTGCGGGACTCGCGCTTGGTGATGTCCTCAACAACGGCCGCATCGGCCTTCTTGATCGGCTGAGCATCGGGATTGAACTCCTCGTCGATGCGGATGGCCAGACGCTGAAGCATCTCGGCCTCCAGCGTCGGATCGGAGGGACCAGGCTGCCAGACCGTGGAGTCGCTCTGAGATCCGGTGACGACCTCGACCATCGAACGATGCGTCAGGAAGATGTCGCTCGTGCCGTCGTCATTGCGCTCGATGCGGCAGCGGTACTGATCGCGTTCGCCCGTAGAGTAGGCGAAGTCGAGCACCTTGCCGATCGTGCCGCGGATGATGTCCTGCGGGAGCTTGGCCTTGTTTTCGGCCCATTCGGTCTCAAGGTAGCCGGTCTTGGCGTCCTGACGACGAATCGTGAGGCCGACGCTCGGCCAGAAGTCGGTGACGACGGTCCAGAGCGGCTCGGCGTCGGCGTTGACGCGAAGCCAGCGTTCGTTGCCGTCGCGCATGAGCTTGGCAACGACCGTGCGCTGCACGATGGAGCCGCGCTCCTGAGTGGCTTCGCCTGCGACCTGAGCCCTTGCCATCTCGGTGTTGGCACTGACGACGCCCGGACGGGACGGCACCTCGAAGCGGTTTTCATTGGCGACAGGCGCAAGATCAGGCGGCACTTCGAGATTGGCACGCGTATTGGAGGCTTCGTACTGGACCTTGTCGTCCGTAAAGTTGATGCCGAGAGCCGAGCAGCCGCCAAGGACCAGCAGAGCAGGACAGAGAGCGGCGGCACGCAGCGTACGCTTATTCATCGGGGTAATCCTTTGCTAGAGAAACCAATGCGGAACCGTGCGTCGAACACAGGCCGGGAAGGCCCCGTCCGGAATAGCTCCGCGAAAAAACGTCTCCGCCGTGCGAAGACCTCCGGCCGCAGGGCGGCCGACAATATCCTGAAGAGTTTAGCAAACTTGACCGCCTCAAGGCGCTTTTGAAAGCGGCCGATTGCGGTAATTACGGAGGTCCGCCCTCAGAGGCCGAGTCCCGCCTCAAGCGGAGCGGCGTAGCACTCCGCAGGCGCGTGCTTCATGAGGACGATTCTCGCGACGCACGTATCAGCGGGAGTGAGTCCCTCCTCGTAGGCGACGACTCGCGCATCGGCAGGAGCCAGGCGAATAAGCTCCCCCTCCGTCAGATAGTGGTCGGGATTGCGCGGATGCTCCCAGAGCATCATGTTGGCTTCCGTGAAAGTCTCCATGATGAGGACACCGCCCGGCATCAGGCTATCCCAGTAGTGCGGGAAGTGCGGCCTGTGCAGGTAGTTCGTCACGACGATGCCCGCAAACCGCTCCGCCTCCCATGGCCAGCGCTCTTCCTCGAGATCCCTGCACTCGAGCGTCACGTTCGGAAGCTCTGCAAGGGCCTCGACGCCCGTCAGGTCGATGTCGCAGGCTAGAACCCTGCGGCCCTCAAGAGCCAGAAGCGCCGTATGCCTTCCGGGCCCGCAGGCCACGTCCAGCACCTCGCCCTGACGGGGCAGCAGGTGCTTCCAGCGAAGCACCCAGGGCGAAGGCCTCGTGAAGCATTCGGAATAGTCGTTGCGCGCCATGGCACCTCCCATCAAAGCACGAGTTCGACGAGCCAGCGTCCCGCCTCGAGGAAGGGACGGGCGAAGAACCCGAGGCCGCCGCCCGCCATCAGCACGACGAGGATCACCATGCCGTAGGGCTCGATCCTGTCCAGAAGGCTCCTGCCGCTCGAGGGCAGAAGTCCCCTCAGGATGCGGCCGCCGTCGAGCGGCGGAATCGGAATGAGGTTGAAGGCCATCAGCATCAGGTTGACCGAGATGCCGGCCGCGCACACGCTGATCACGAACCGTTCGGAGATGCCGAGCATGACGACGAGCTTGAGCACCACGGCCCAGCCGATCGCCTGCAGAAGGTTGGAGGCGGGCCCCGCAAGCGCCGTGAGCATCATGTCGCGGTTGAAGTGCCTGAAGTAACGTGGATTGATCGGCACGGGCTTGGCCCAACCGAAGACGAAGCCCGCGCCGCCCGTAAGAGCGGACATCAGGACAAGCGCCCCGGGCACGAACACGGTGCCGACGGGATCGATGTGGGGAACGGGATTGGCCGTCACGCGGCCGAGAATCCAGGCGGTGTCGTCACCAAGCTTCTTCGCCGCCCAGCCGTGCGCGGCCTCATGGAGCGTGATGGCGAAGATGAGCGGAATGGCGTAGACGCAGATGATCTGAATGGCGTTTTCAATCATGGAAGGAGCAAAGGCTTCGGGGTGCAGTGGAAAGACTGCGCCCGGATGGATTTACGGAAGGGGTTCAATCGTGAAAGTCTGCCACAAACCCGCGCCGTGCACGCCGACCGACCCGCGTAAATGTCGACAGACTGTTTGAAAACGTGTCAGCGGCGGCGCGGAATGATGCGCCAGACGGGCGTGAGATCCTCGGGAATCTGCGGCTGCGTGCCGGGCATGGGACGCACGGTGCCAGGCGCATGCCAGTCGGAGCCCGAACTCGCGAGAAAGTCCATGCGGCGCGCGACGTCCGCAAAGAAGACGTCCGCATCGCGGGACTGGGATCCTGAGCAGACCTCAATCGCCTCGCCGCCCGCGTCCTTGAAGGCCTTGAGAAACTCGTCGAGCATCCAGGACTCGCTGAAGCTGTAGCGTCCGGGATGTGCAATGACCGCGACGCCGCCCGAATTGTGGATGACGTCGACCACTTCGGTGAGTCCCGGCCAGTCGATGTCGACGCAACAAGGCCTCCCCGTCTTGAGAAAGCGGTCGAAGGCCTCCTGATACTCCTTCACGACGCCCTCCTGCATGAGCCAGCGTGCGAAGTGAGTGCGGGAAAGGTTGTCCTTGTTGTCGGCAAGCGAAAGCGCGCCCTCATAGGCGCCGCGTATGCCGTAGAGCTGCTCGAACCGTTCGCCGATGAGGCGGCCGCGCCGGTCACGCTTGGTGCAGATGCTGCTGAAGAATGCGTCGATGCCTGGCGCATCAGGATCGAGTCCGAGCCCCACGATGTGCACGACGCGTCCTCCCCATCCTGTCGAGATCTCCACACCGGGAATGAACCCCACGCCGAGCTCCTCGGCGGCGGCCGATGCCTGCCTGACGCCGTCCATCGTATCGTGGTCCGTCAGCGCCATGAGCTCCACACCGTTTGCATGCACGAGCCGCACGAGGTCGGCGGGCGAAAGCTTCCCGTCGGAAACATTGGAGTGCATGTGCAGGTCGATGATCATCGGAAGGGCCTTGTGCGGGAGGTACGTAGTAATTTTTGATTATACGGCCGCGCGTTCAGGACCGCTTGAGGCGGACATTGTATTCGGCTCACTTGAAAAGGCGTCCCCTCGCCCCCATATAAAGCGTATTGCTTCAATTGCGCACGGGCCCGCTCCAGTCGCGGCGGGCTAATGATCCCGCCTGCGCCGCCCGCACTGCGCGCGAACACACAGGAATTCATATGGACGCCCTTCAGAAACTGCTTTTCCAGCGTGCAGCCGTCCGCGGCGAGACCGTCGTGCTTCACGACGAATTCAGCCGCTCGGTCGAGCATCAGCATCTGCCCCTCGCCGTTCGCCGCCTGGCGGGCGAAGTGACGGCCTCCGCACTTCTTGCGGCAGCCGCCCTTGAGTTTGACGGCACGGTGCTTCTGCAGATTGCGGGCGACGGTCCCGTCAAGCTTCTTGTGGCGGAAGTCCGTCCCGACCTCCTCTTCCGCGTCTCCGTAACAATGCGAGAGGACGCAGGCGAGATCAGCGCCGACGCAGGCATGACCGAACTCGTCAACGCAGGCGACCGTGGTCGCTGCGCGCTCATTCTCGACCAGACGGGGCGCGATCCCGACACCCAGCCCTATCAGGGCGTGGTGAGTCTTGCAGGCGAAACCTTCGCCGAAGCCATGACGAACTACTTTGCAACGAGCGAACAGGTCGAAACGAAGATCAAGCTCGCAAGCGACGAATCCGGCGTCGGCGGCCTGATGCTGCAGAAAATGCCGCTTCTCGGCGGCAAGGCCCTTCCCGAGGACTTCGACGAGGAAGGCTGGCAGCGTCTCAAGATCTTCGCCGACACCGTCAAGAGCGAAGAGCTCCTCACGCTCGATCCCGAAGAGATCAACCGCCGTCTCTTCTGGGAGGAATCTCCGAACGTCACGCTCGAAGCCAAGCCCGAATTCAAATGCCGCTGCTCCGACGAAGGCGTGCGCAGCATGATCCTTTCCTTGGGCCGCGAGGAGGCCGAAGCCATCATCGCCGAACGCGGCTCGATCGACGTCACCTGCCACTTCTGCGGTCAGGTGCGCTCCTTCGACAGCGCTGATGTTGCGTCTCTTTTCGCGGGTGCTCCCGCCCAGCCCAGAACGCTCAACTGATCAGGTCTCCCGGGAGGAAAACTTCACTTTCCTCCCAACCTCACGAGCAAAGAAAAACGCACGGTCTGATTGCGGCGGATCGTGCGTTTTTTTCTGGCCTTACTGGCGCTTCGTGCGGGACGGAGGCGCGCGAAGGTTCTTGGGCGCATGGTAGAGGTCGGCGCGCTTCGCGGAGAACGTCGGCGCGGAGCCCGGCTTGATGTTGGGAGAGCGGTAATCAGGCATGCTCGCGAGCTCGCGGGCCCTCTGCTCATATTCTCCCGGCGTTTCAAGGCGGAAAAGCACCTCGTCGTCCTTCACCATGTAGAGCTCCCTGCGGGCGCGCTCCTCAATGGCGTCCCTGCGGTGCTCAAGCGAATAAAGCTCCGCGCCCAGAGCCTCGTTGCGGTCCTGCTGAACGCGGTTGGCCTCATTCTGAAGCGCGAGCGCCTCCTCAAGCTCGGCGGCACGAAACCATGCACCACCGGGCCCGAAGAGCTGGAACCCCACGACGCAGATGCCTGCCGCCAACACGAGCATGAAGATGCGCGTCATCGCTTCAAGGCGTCCGTCTTACTTGCGAAGGCAGTAGAAGGCGTCGCGGCCGGGGTACTGAGCCACTTCGGCAAGGTGTTCCTCGATGCGAAGAAGCTGGTTGTACTTGGCCATGCGGTCGGAGCGGCTCATGGAACCGGTCTTGATCTGACCAGCGTTGAGACCCACGGCGATGTCGGCGATCGTGCTGTCTTCCGTCTCGCCCGAGCGGTGGGAGACGACGGCGGTGTAGCCCGCGCGCTTGGCCATCTCAATGGCTTCAAACGTTTCGGTAAGCGTACCGATCTGGTTGACCTTGATGAGGATGGAGTTCGCAACACCCTTTTCAATGCCTTCCTTGAGGATGGCGGGGTTCGTCACGAAGAGGTCGTCGCCCACGAGCTGGACGCGCTTGCCGAGAGCGGCCGTGAGCTTGGCCCAGCCTTCCCAGTCGCCTTCAGCCATGCCGTCTTCGATCGAGATGATCGGGTACTTGTTGACCCAATCCTCGAGAACGGCGATCCATTCCTCGGTCGCGAGGGCCTTGCCGGAGGACTTCTTCATGACGTACTTGCCGTCTTCGAAGAATTCGCTCGAGGCGCAGTCGAGACCGATCATGATGTCCTTGCCTGCTTCAAAGCCGGCAGCCTTGATGGCTTCGAGGATGAGCTCGATGGCTTCTTCATGGCTTTCGCACTTGGGCGCGAAGCCGCCCTCGTCGCCGACGGCCGTGGACATGCCGCGGGCGTTGATGATCTTCTTGAGGGCATGGAACGTCTCGGCACCGTAGCGAAGGGCTTCACGGAAGGACGGAGCGCCCACCGGAATGATCATGAACTCCTGCAGGTCGAGGTTGTTGTTGGCGTGAGCACCGCCGTTGATGACGTTCATCATCGGGACGGGCATCTGGAGGGCACCCATGCCGCCGAAGTAGCGGTAGAGCGGCATGCCGGCCTCTTCGGCGGCGGCGCGGGCCACGGCCATGGAGACGGCGAGGATGGCATTGGCGCCGAGGCGGCCCTTGTTTTCGGTGCCGTCGAGCGCAATCATCGTGCGGTCGATGTAGGCCTGGTCGGAGGCCTCAAGGCCCATGAGGGCGTCGGCGATTTCGCCGGAGACGTTGGCGACGGCAGTCAGCACGCCCTTGCCGCAGTAGCGCTTCGGATCCTTGTCGCGAAGCTCGAGAGCCTCGCGCACGCCCGTGGAGGCGCCGGACGGCACGGCGGCGCGGCCCATGGCGCCGCTTTCGAGCCAGACTTCGGCTTCAACGGTCGGGTTGCCGCGGCTGTCGAGAACCTCACGGCCGATCACATCAATAATTGCGCTCATCTTTTGTCCTTTCGTTTGGATGAAAAAGGGATGTCAAGGAAAGAAGACTCCCGCGGTTCGACGATGTTCCGTACGGATCGCGGGCATATCGGAATATTCTACTCGTTGATTGTGTCTTCAAGGAAGGGGCGAGACTTCACGAGGCGGTCGATCTCCACAAGGCTCTCAAGGAGCTCGCGCATACGGCCGAGCGGAACGAGGTTCGGTCCGTCGCTCTTGGCGGAGGCGGGCGTCGGGTGGGTCTCCATGAAGAGGCCAGAGACGCCCGCTGCGACCGCCGCGCGCGCGAGCACGGGAACGAACTGACGCTGACCGCCAGAGCACGTGCCGTTACCGCCGGGAAGTTGCACGGAATGCGTGGCATCGAAGACCACGGGAGCCGCCGTCTTGCGCATGATCACAAGGCTGCGCATGTCCGAAACGAGGTTGCCGTAACCAAACGAAGCGCCACGCTCGCAGACCGTGAAGACGTCGGGATCAAGGCCAGATGCCGAAGCGGCCTCACGGGCCTTCTCGACGACGTTGAGCATGTCGTCTGGGGCCAGGAACTGCCCCTTCTTGAGGTTGACCGGCTTGCCCGAGACTGCGCAGGCGCGGATGAAGTCCGTCTGACGGCAGAGGAAGGCGGGCGTCTGGAGCATGTCGACGACGGAGGCAACGACGGGGACCTCTACCTCTGTGTGCACGTCAGTGAGAACGGGCACGCCGACCCTCTCGCGAACGGCGGCGAGAATGCGAAGGCCCTCGTCCATGCCAGGACCGCGGAAGGAATGGACAGACGTTCGGTTCGCCTTGTCGTAGCTCGCCTTGAAGAGATACGGAATGCCGAGTTCGTCCGTGATCTCCTTCATGGCGGATGCGATGTCGACGGCCATCTGCTCGCCCTCAAGCACGCAGGGGCCGGCGATCAGAAAGAACGGGCGGTCGAGCCCGATGTCAAAGCCGCAGAGCTTCATGTTTGTTGTCCTCTTGCAGGAGGGCGGCGCCCCGGAAAAAGCGTCCGGACAAGACGGCGCCCGAAATGAAAAAGGCAGCCCCACGAACTGCAGAGCCCGTTGAGCTGCCTTGCGTCTAGGTCGGATCAGTCCGGCTTAGGCATGAGCCTTCTTTCCCTCGGCGTGCGTGACCGCGGCCTCGATGTAGGCCTTGAAGAGCGGATGGCCGAAGCGGGGGCTCGACGTGAATTCCGGATGGAACTGGACGGCGAAGAAGAAAGGATGGCCAGGGAGTTCCATCATTTCGGGGAGGTGCTCCGTCGGAGTCTTGGCGGAAATGACCATGCCCTTTTCCTCGAACTGGGCCACGTAGGCGTTGTTCACCTCGTAGCGGTGGCGGTGGCGTTCAGCCACGACGTCGCCGTAGATCTTGTGGGCGAGCGTGCCCTTTTCGACGGGAACTTCCTGACGGCCGAGACGCATCGTGCCGCCGAGATCGGACGACTCGTCGCGCTTCTGGACGCTGCCCGTGCGGTCCTTCCACTCGGTGATGAGGGCGACAACAGGGTGGGCCGTGTCGGGATCGAGTTCGGTGGAGTTGGCACCGCCGAGACCGCACACGTGACGGGCGAACTCGATGACGGCCATCTGCATGCCGAGGCAGATGCCGAGGAACGGGATCTTGTTTTCGCGAGCGAACTCGATGGCCTTGATCATGCCTTCCGTGCCGCGCTTGCCGAAGCCCCCCGGGACGAGGATCGCGTCGACGTCCTGAAGGATCTTCTCAGCGCCTTCCTCTTCGATCTGACCAGCGTCAACATAGCGGATCTTGACGCGGGTCTCCGTGCGGATGCCTGCGTGAATGAGTGCTTCGTTGAGGGACTTGTAACTGTCGGCGTAGTCGACGTACTTGCCAACCATGGCGACCGTGACCTCGCGCTGCGGGTTCTTGATGCGGCGAACGATGTCCTCCCAGGCGGAGAGGTCGGCCGGCCTCGTTTCAAGGCCGAGCTTCTTGCAGACGAGGTCGTCAAGATGCTGGGCGTGGAGCATGAGTGGCACTTCGTAGATCGTGGAGGCATCGGCGACGCTGATCACGCAGTCCATCGGCACGTTGGAGAAGAGCGAGATCTTGGCGCGCTCGCCTTCCGGAATCATATGCTCGGCGCGGCAGAGAAGCATGTCGGGATAGACGCCCTCTTCGCGGAGCTTCTGAACGGAGTGCTGGGTCGGCTTCGTCTTGAGCTCGCCGGCGGAAGGAATCCACGGGCAGAGCGTCAGATGAATGAAGCAGGTGTTGTTGCGGCCCACGCGGAAGGACATCTGGCGGACGGCCTCGACGAACGGCAGGGACTCGATGTCGCCGACCGTACCGCCGATTTCAACGACGGCCACGTCGGGTTTGCCGTCAAAGGTGCTGGCAGCGCCGCGCTGGATGAACTCCTGAATTTCGTTCGTGATGTGCGGGATCACCTGAACGGTCTTGCCGAGATACTCGCCGCGACGCTCCTTGCGAAGCACGCTCTCGTAGATCTGACCCGACGTGAAGTTGTTGGGCTTGTGCATCTTCGTGGAAATGAAGCGTTCGTAGTGACCGAGGTCGAGGTCGGTTTCCGCCCCGTCTTCCGTCACAAAAACTTCACCGTGCTGGAAAGGCGACATCGTGCCCGGGTCGACGTTGATATACGGATCGAGCTTGATCATGGTCACCTTCAGACCACGAGATTCCAGAATAGCCGCTAACGAAGCGGCGGCGATGCCCTTGCCGAGAGAAGAGACAACGCCACCGGTCACAAATACGTACTTGGTCATGAAGAAGAGCCCCACGCAAGGAGGAACAGGAAAAAATTAAAGCCAAGATTATACCTGAAGTTCGACAGACCGCCCGAAAAACGTCTCCGCTTCCGCGCCGCCTCCGAATCAGGCCGATTATTCATTGTACGAGAATTCTCCCGACGTCGACACGACTTTTTGCCGAGGCTCCCGCAGGGCTTTCCCGCCCGCCGTACGCGCACGGAGGAAACCCTATGGCTTAGAGAAGCTTCTCCGCATCGAGTACGGGCGCCGCAGGCGCGGCCCTCGGATCGTCGAAGTCCGCGCGGCAGGCGGCCTCGAACTCCGCATAGCGGCAGACTTCGCACTCTTCGTCGCTGCCGCGGAAGTTCCACTCAGGCTGAACGGTGACGTGGTCGATCTGGAACTCCTCATGAAGCTGCCTGCGCAACACGTCGAGGATCTTGGGCCAGCACTCGGGGCTCTCGATGTGCACGTGGCACTGGATGGCGCCGTGACCAGGGCTCATCGTCCAGACGTGCAGGTCATGCACGCGGTTGACGCCTGGGATAGCCTCGATCGCGCGACCGACGCTGAAATAGTTGACGCCTTCAGGCACGCTGTCAAGAAGAACGCGCGTCGAGTCGCGAAGGATCTCCCAGGTTGCATGCAGCAACAGACAGCAGACGACGAGCGAGAGAATCGGGTCGGCAATCATTGGACCGCCGAAGTAGATGACGGCGCCCGCGACGATGGCCGCCACGGAGCCGAGCAGGTCGCCCATCACGTGCAGAAGTGCCGCGCGCGTGTTCATGTTCTTGCGGTCTCGGGAGAGGGACCAGGCGACGAGAATGTTGATCACAAGGCCCACGGCCGCGATCGCCATGACGGAAAGGCCGGAGACGGGTTCGGGCGTCATGATGCGCGAGACGGCCTCGAAGAAGATCCATCCCACGACGCACAGCATCACGAGACCATTGATGAAGGCGGCGAGCACCTCGACGCGGCCATGGCCGAAGGAGTGGTCGTCGTCCGCCCCCTTCTGGGCGATCTTGTTGGCGACTAACGCGAAAAGCAGGCTCGCCGAGTCGGTCACCATGTGTCCGGCGTCGCCGATCAGGGCGAGAGAATTGCCCCAGAGACCGCCCACAAGCTCAATGACGGAGAAGCTGAGCGTGAGCGCAACCGCGAAGCCCAGCGCGCTCGTCTTCGTCTTTTCGGCCGCATGAAGCCAGTGGCTGTCTCCTCGGCCGTGACTCGAGAACTCGGAGTTGGGCTCGGGCTTTTGAAGAACGTCGTCGAAATGCTTCTGTTCGGACATGATGAATGGTGCCGTAGTTGACCTCTGCTGCGCGCAGACAAGCGCAAGGCCCGGACATCCTCAGGGCTGTCCAGGCCTTTGTTCTGATTTGAGACGGATTATAAAGCCTCCGCCTCCCTCAGGTATGCCCTCGGGCGGCGACAGGACTTACTTGCCGGTGAGCATCGCCACCGACCCGCTGCCTGCGAGAAGACCCGCGCTGGCATAGATGCCGAGCTTGGAGCGCGTGTCCGTGATGTCGAGATTGCGCATCGTGAGCTGACCGATGCGGTCGACGGCGGTGAACATCGAGTCGCCCTTCTCCATCGTGAGACGGGACGGTTCGTACGTCAGGTTCGGGCTCTTGGTGGAGACGATCGTGTAGTCATTGCCGCGGCGCAGCTCGATCGTCACTTCGCCGGTGACGGCACGGGCGACCCAGCGCATGGCACTTTCGCGGATCATCAGCGCCTGGCTGTCGAACCAGCGGCCCTGATAGAGGTAGCGGCCGAGCTTGATGCCGTTGATGCGGTATTCGGCGATCGTGTCCTCATTGTGGATGCCGGTGACGAGGCGTTCGTAGGCAAGGAAGAGAAGCGCCATGCCCGGAGCTTCATAGATGCCGCGGGACTTGGCCTCGATGATGCGGTTCTCGATCTGGTCGGACATGCCGAGACCGTGACGGCCGCCGATGCGGTTGGCCTCTTCCATGAGAGCGACGGGATTCGAGAACTTCTGCCCATTGATGGCGACGGGAACGCCTTCCTTGAATTCGACCGTGACCGTTTCAGGCTTGACTTCAACGTCGTCGCGCCAGAAGGCGACGCCCATGATCGGCTCGACGATCTTCATGTTGGAATCGAGGCTTTCCAGATCCTTGGCTTCATGCGTGGCGCCGAGCATGTTCGAGTCGGTCGAGTAGGCCTTCTCGGCGCTCATGCGGTAGTTGAAGCCCTCCTTCTGAAGGAAGGCGGACATTTCGGCGCGGCCGCCGAGCTCGGTGATGAACTGCACGTCGAGCCAGGGCTTGTAGATCTTGAGGTTCGGGTTGGCAAGAAGACCGTAGCGGTAGAAGCGCTCGATGTCGTTGCCCTTGTACGTGGATCCGTCACCCCAGATGTTGACGCCGTCCTCACGCATGGCGGCGACGAGCATCGTGCCCGTCACGGCGCGGCCGAGCGGGGTGGTGTTGAAGTAGAGCTGGCCGGCCGTCGAGATGTGGAAGGCGCCGGACTGAATGGCGGCGATGCCTTCGTTCACGAGCTGTTCGCGGCAGTCGATCAGGCGGGCGTTTTCGGCGCCGTACTCCATGGCGCGACGCGGAATGGCTTCATAGTCGGTTTCGTCGGGCTGGCCGAGATTGGCCGTGTAGGCGTAAGGCAGAGCACCCTTGTTCTTCATCCAACGAAGAGCAGCGCTCGTATCGAGGCCGCCGGAAAAGGCAATGCCGACTTTCTGGCCGACGGGAACGCTTTGAAGGATCGTTTCAGACATGTTTTGAGTTTCTTGTGAGTTCGTGTTGTTGTTTACCCAGCAACCTGGGGCCTGTGGCGATGATTATCCGCTCTCTCAGCCCTGCCTGCCGCCTCCGAACGCCACTATGTGAGACTTTTTGAAGAGTCCTCAAACAGCTTGAGGAGTTGTACCTAGACGGTCTGAGAACAACAGACAAATGGTCGACATATGACCGCATTTGTCCGCCTGCGCACCGCACCCATCGCAGGGAAACACACCAAATCCGTAAGAACCCTCAGGTACATGCTCGTTTGCTCTTAAACGACACCTTTCCTCCTTTCCCCTCCAGGAGAACAGTTCTCGAACAATTCGTTACAGGATAATCAGGGAAGAACTTTTCCATTTTTCCATAGGGGTTTTCCTATTTTTTAATCTTTGTAATCCAAGATCAAACGCAATGCACTGTTGATTGCTTGACCTCAATCAATCCGTATAGACTGAATGAGTTACCTAAAGGTACTGCGGTTCCAGGACCATGAAAACGAACTGCAGGGTACGCCTGACGGCCAGTCCGCCACTTTTCAAGCGGCGGACACTCAAACAACAGGAGCGCCATTCAACTGACGCGCTCCAAACTAGAGGAGCAAACAACCATGTCCATGAAGAAGACCCTGATCGGCCTCGGCCTCGTCGCCGCCTCCGGCGCCGCCCTTGCCCTTCCGAACATCGCCGTTCTCGCCACCGGCGGCACGATCGCCGGTGCCGGCGCCTCCGCCACGGGCACTGCCTATCAGGCCGGCAAGGTGAGCGTCAACCATCTCGTTGCCGCCGTTCCGGAACTTGCCAACATCGCCAACGTGACCCCGAAGCAGGTCGCCCAGATCGGCTCTCAGGACATGTCCGACGAAGTCTGGCTCAAGCTCGCCCAGACGATCAACGCCGACTGCACGAAGTATGACGGCTTCGTCATCACGCACGGCACGGACACGATGGAAGAAACCGCCTACTTCCTGAACCTCACGCTCAAGTGCGACAAGCCCGTCGCCATGGTCGGCGCCATGCTGCCGTCCACGGGCCTCGGTGCTGACGGTCCGCGCAACCTCTACAACGCCGTTCTGACCGCCGCCACGCCTGAAACCGCCAAGCAGGGCGTCGTGGTCGCCATGGATAACATCGTCGTCGGCGCTCGTGAAGTCATCAAGACCAACACGGTTCAGCCCGAAACGTTCCAGGCCGCCAACTTCGGCAAGGTCGGCACGATCTTCAACAACAAGGTGACGTACTCCACGCTCCCGGTTCGTGCTCACACGACCGCCACGCCGTTCGACGTCACGGGTCTGAAGGAACTCCCGAAGGTCGGCATCGTCTACAACCACGCCGGCGTGGAAGGCCTTCAGGCTGAAGCGCTCGTCAAGGCCGGCTACAAGGGCATCGTGAACGCCGGCGTCGGCAACGGCAACATCCACAAGTCCATCTGGCCGGTTCTTGAACAGGCCACGAAGAACGGTGCCGTCGTTGTTCGCTCCTCCCGCGTTCCGACGGGCGCCACCACGAAGGACGCTGAAGTGGACGACAAGGCCCAGCACTGGGTCTCCTCCGGCGAACTGAATCCGCAGAAGGCCCGCGTCCTCCTGCAGCTCGCCCTGACGAAGACCTCCGACTGGAAGGAAGTCCAGAAGTACTTCGACCTCTACTAATCGAAGTCTCCTACTGCGCTTCACATGATTGCTGAAGCGCAGGACTCAAGTCTTGAAAAAGCCCTGATCCGAAAGGTTCAGGGCTTTTTTCATCACAGCGGCGACAGAGCCGTAGCCAAGTCAGCTGTTGAACACATACAGGGACTCTCCAGAAACGACAATGGCCCGTTCACATTGAACGAGCCATTTCGTTTTGACGTCAAGATGTGCCTGGTGCGGCCACCGGGACTCGAACCCAGATCCGTCCCTTAGGAGGGGACAGTTCTATCCAGTTGAACTATAGCCACCACCGTCCTGTCTTGCGTCAGGGTAGTGAATTCTAGCAGATCCTGACCGATTGCAGTGAAGTCCGTGCAAAAAGCCAGCCCCACGCATCATTTCTTCTGCATGTTCTTAGCCGCAAGCGCAAGGAGGAGCTCCTTGCGGCCGACGTCGTTGAAGCGGATGTAGACGCGGGCATCATTGCCCGAGCCCGTGATCGACTCGATCACGCCGCGGCCGAACTTCTTGTGCTCGACCTTGTCGCCCGCCTCGTAGCCGAATGTCGAGCCGGCTGCGCGCGCGGCCGCCTTCTTCACGACAGGATCCTCACCCGAGCGGTAAGTGCCGCCTGCGCCCGAGAGCCCCCTTCGCCAGTCGTCCTTGTCCTGAGAAGCGGAGGAGCGCGAGGAACCGTAGGAGGACGAGCCTGCGCGGGACGACGAAGACGAACTCCAGTTGCGGGAGGAAGAGGACGAGCGGCCGTAGCTTCGCTCGCCGCCGCGCGATCCGCCGAAGGAAGGACGCTCCCATCCGTAACCACTTGCGCGACTCTGCCCGCCGTACGAACTCCTGTAGCCCTGTGCATCAGCCGTCAGGTCCTTGTTGTCGGCCAGCTGCTCAGGAATCTCGTCAAGGAAGCTTGAGGGTTCGTTCCTGCGGTATTCGCCGTACTGCATGCGGCTCTTGCAATACGTGATGACCAGACGCTGCTTGGCGCGCGTGATGGCCACGTACATCAGGCGGCGTTCTTCGGAGACGCCAGGCCCCCGCTCGTCCTTGAGGGCGGAGAAGTGCGGAAAGAGTCCTTCTTCGACGCCGGCGATGAAGACCTGCGGGAACTCCAAGCCCTTGGCGGCGTGCACCGTCATGAGCTGGACGGCGTCCACATCACCCTGCTCGTTCTTGTCACCCGCCTCGAGCGTCGCCTGAGTCAGAAAGCCCTGAAGCGGCGTCTGACCGCCCTCATCGGCGGGCCTGAAGGCAGGCATGCTGTCGGGCAGGCCCTCGTTGGCGATATATCCCGCCGCAGCCGACATCATTTCACGCATGTTCGCAATGCGGTCCTCGCCGTCCTTCTCGGCGTTGTAGTGGGCCTTAAGACCCGAGCGCACGATGACGAGCTTGATGGTGTCCTGAAGGCTGAGGGAATCCGCTTCCTCGCGCATGTTCATGATGAGCTCGCGGAAGGCCGCGAGCTTCGGGGGCACCTTGTAGTCGGGCGCAAAGAGTGTGCCGAAGAGCGTGAGTCCGCGTGCGGCGGCTTCGTCCGCCAGCGTCTCGATCGTGCGCGCACCGATCCCGCGAAGCGGGAAGTTGACGACGCGCTGAAAGCTCGTGTCGTCGCCCGGGTTGTCCATCAGGCGCAGATAGGCGAGCACGTGCTTGACTTCGGCACGCTCGAAGAAGCGCTGTCCGCCGTAGATGCGGTAGGGAATCCCTCGGGCAGCAAAGGCGCTTTCGAGCGCGCGCGACTGCGCGTTCGCACGATAGAGGATCGCATGGTCGCGCCAGGCGCGGCCTCTGGAGCGGTCCGCCTCGATTTCGCGGGCGATCCACTCTGCTTCAGCGCGGTCGTCGTCAAGCTCTGCCACGCAGATGCGGTCGCCGCGGCTGCCCGACGTCCAGAGATTCTTGCCGAGACGGTTCGAATTGTGTGCAATGAGCGCGTTGGCCGCGTCAAGAATCGTCCCCGTCGAGCGATAGTTCTCCTCAAGCCTGATGGGTTCCACAACGCCGAAGTCGCGGAGGAAGTCGCTCATGTTCCCCACGTTCGCACCTCGGAAGGCGTAGATCGACTGGTCGTCGTCGCCCACGGCGAAGACGGCGTTCATCGGTGCGCCGCCGGGGCCTCGTCCGAACCCCGCCAGCATCTGAAGCCAGCGGTACTGCAGGACGTTCGTGTCCTGGAACTCGTCGACGAGAATGTGACGGAAGCGGTTCTGATAATGCGAGCGGACGATTTCATTACGGTCGAGAAGCTCGTAGCAGCGCAGAAGAAGCTCGGCAAAGTCCACGACGCCTTCGCGCTGGCACTGCTGCTCGTAGGCCTGATAGACCTTAACGGCGGTCTCGTCGCCGCCCTGCTGGCCTGCGGCGTGCGACGCACGCATGCCGTTTTCCTTGTACCAGTTGATGACGTTCGCCACCTGACGGGGATCGTAGCTCTCGGTATCGATGTTGAGCGCCTTCATGACGCGCTTGACCATGGAGAGCTGATCGCTCGAGTCAAGGATCTGGAAGGTCTTCGGAAGCCCCGCGTCCTGGGCGTGGGTGCGCAGAATGCGGTTGCACAGGCCGTGGAAGGTTCCGACCCACATGCGGCGCAGATCGTAGGGCAGGATAGCCTCCAGTCGGACGAGCATCTCCTTGGCGGCCTTGTTCGTGAAGGTCACGGCCAGAATGTCTCCCGTCTGGGCCTTGTGCTCGCTCAAGAGCCAGGCGATGCGCGTCGTCAACACGCGCGTCTTGCCCGAACCCGCGCCCGCCAGAATGAGTACGCTCGTTTCGGGGGCCGTGACGGCCTGCAGCTGGCGGGGATTGAGGGACTGAAGAAGATCGGACGACATGCGGGGAAACCTCCGGCGAAGAATTCGGAAGCCGGCAGGAAGGGCCGGACGGGCTAAAAGGTAGCACATTTCGACGACAGGCTCACGCCCCCGCTCCGCTCCCCTCCCAAACGCCCGAAATCACGACCGGGATGCCGTCCTCTAGGCAGTCCCTGCAATGCCGAAGGCGCTCCGCAACAGGTATACTAGACAATTATTCTTTTTTTGAACCCTCTTCTTTGGAAGGCGTTATGCGCGAGACTTACTCTGCTCAGGCAGTGGAATCCGAAGTCCAGGCCATGTGGAAGGCCAAGGACGTCTACCGTGCCGTCGAGAACGCGGTCGACAACAACGGACAGCCCAAACCCAAGTTCTACGTCTGCTCCATGCTCCCTTACCCGAGCGGCAAGCTTCACATGGGACACGTCCGTAACTACACGCTCAACGACGTGATGTACCGCTTCTACCGCATGAAGGGCTACAACGTGATGACCCCGATGGGATGGGACGCCTTCGGCCTGCCGGCTGAAAACGCCGCCATCGCCAAGAAGGTTGCTCCCGCCGCCTGGACGTACTCGAACATCGCGGACATGAAGAGCCAGATGGAGCCGCTCGGCCTCGCCTTCGACTGGTCGCGCGAAGTCGCCACCTGCAAGCCCGAATACTACCGCTGGAGCCAGTGGATGTTCCTCAAGATGCTCGAGAAGGGCATCGCCTACCGCAAGACCCAGATCGTCAACTGGGACCCCGTCGACAAGACTGTGCTTGCCAACGAGCAGGTGATTGAAGGCCGCGGCTGGCGCTCCGGTGCCGTCGTCGAAAAGCGCGAGATCCCCGGCTACTACCTCGGCATCACGCAGTATGCTCAGGAACTCCTTGACGACCTCGACCAGCTTCAGGGCTGGCCCGAGCAGGTCCGCCGCATGCAGGAGCACTGGATCGGTCGCTCCGAAGGCGTGAACCTCTCCTTCCCGTACGAACTCGAGGGCGCCCCGAAGCTTCTGCGCGTCTACACGACCCGCCCCGACACGCTCATGGGCGTGAGCTTCGTTGCGATAGCCGCCGAGCATCCGCTCGCCGCCTACGTCTCCCGCAACCGTCCCGACCTTCAGGCCTTCATCGAGGAGTGCTCGAAGGGCAGCGTGAGCGAGGCCGACATGGCCTCCATGGAAAAGAAGGGCGTGCCCACCGGCTTCTACGTCCGTCACCCGATCACGGGCGACAACGTCGAGGTCTGGATCGCCAACTACGTTCTCATGAGCTACGGTGAAGGCGCCGTGATGGGTGTGCCCGCCCACGACGAGCGCGACTTCGCCTTCGCCAAAAAGTTCGGTCTTCCGATCCGCCAGGTCATCGCCGTCGAGGGCGAGACCTACTCCACCGAAGCATGGCAGGACTGGTACGGCGACAAGACGCTTGACGGCCGTCTCGTCAACTCCGGCAAGTTCGACGGCCTCGGCATCCACGAAGCCTTCGACGCCATCGCCGCCGACCTTAAGGCCCGCGGCCTCGGCGACAAGCAGGTGCAGTTCCGTCTGCGCGACTGGGGCATCTCCCGCCAGCGCTACTGGGGCACCCCGATCCCGATGATCAACTGCCCGTGCTGCGGCCCCGTGTCCGTCCCCGAGCAGGATCTCCCCGTCGTGCTGCCTGAAGACCTGATTCCCGACGGCTCCGGCAACCCGCTCACCAAGTGCGAGTCCTTCCTCAACGTCAAGTGCCCGAAGTGCGGCGGCGACGCCCAGCGAGAAACCGACACGATGGACACCTTCGTCGACAGCTCCTGGTACTTCCAGCGCTACTGCTCGCCCGACTGCTCCACGGCCATGGTCGACAAGCGCGCCGACTACTGGATGCCGATGGACCAGTACATCGGCGGCATCGAGCACGCCGTGCTCCATCTGCTCTACGCCCGCTTCTGGACGAAGGTGATGCGCGATCTCGGCCTCGTCAAGTACGACGAGCCGTTCAAGAACCTCTTCACCCAGGGCATGCTGATGGCCGACTGCTACTACCGCAACGGTGACGACGGCCGCAAGGTCTGGTTCTACCCGGACGAGGTTGAGGTCCAGTACGACGAGAAGGGCCGCCCCGTCGGCGCCGTCTGCAAGGCCGACGGCCAGCCCGTCATCCTCGGCGGCATCGAAAAGATGTCCAAGTCGAAGAACAACGTGGTCGAGCCGCGCGACATCATCAAGAAGTTCGGCGCCGACACGGCCCGCAGCTTCGTGATGTTCGCCGGTCCTCCCGATCAGTCCGCCGCCTGGTCCAACTCCGGCGCCGAAGGCACCTACCGCTTCCTGCGCCGCATCTGGAACTGGGCATTTGCGAAGAAGGACCTCATCGCAGGTGCAGGCGCCCTTGAGGGCCAGACGCTCTCTCACGACGCCAAGGCCCTGCGCCGTGAAGTCCACACGACGCTTCGCCAGGCCGAGTACGACTTCAGCCGCATGCAGTACAACACGGTCGTCTCCGCCTGCATGAAGATGTTCAACACGATCGAAGGCTTCAAGGGCGAGACGCCCGCCGATCGGGCGGCTCTCTGCGAATGCGCCTCGATCCTGCTGCGCACGCTCTACCCGATCGCCCCGCACATCACGACGGCGCTCTGGCAGGAGCTCGGCTTCGTCGAACGCATCGGCGACCTGATCGACGCACCGTGGCCCGAAGTCAGCGAAGACGCAATCAAGGCCGACGAGCTCAAGCTCGTCGTCCAGGTCAACGGCAAGCTCCGCGGCGAGATCCTCGTGCCCGCCGAGGCCGCTCAGGCCGAAATCGAAGCCGCCGCACTCGCCAATCCCGACGTGCAGCGCTTCACTGAAGGCATGACGGTCCGCAAGATCATCATCGTGAAGAACAAGCTCGTGAACGTCGTGGTCGCCAAGTAAGGCGCCGCACCTTCAAGCTGACCATCCCAAGTGGGCCTGTGTCCGACCGGACGCAGGCCCCTCGTTCTTTCGCACTCCCCGTCTTCTTGACTTCTTCTCGACTCCTGCGGTCGGCCGTTATAATTAATGGTTCCGAAGCCCTTCCAAGGGGCCTCCAACACCATCCTGCCATCCCGAGGATCATCTCCGTGACTTCCCGTCGTCATCTTCTCGGCGCCACCCTCATCGGCGCACTCCCGCTCACAGGCTGCGGCTTCCGACTGCGCGGCTCCTATTCGACGCCGTTCAAGACCCTGTACCTCCAGATGCAGGAAAACTCGCACCTTGCGGTGCGTCTCAGACAGGAGCTTCTGGCAGGATCTGACGTCACGATCGTGAACACGCCCTCCGAGGCCGAGGCGATCCTTGAACTCCTCTCCGACTCCCGTTCACGCGACGTCCTCTCGATCAACGACACGGGCCGCGCCCGTGAATACGAGATCACGCTCTCGCTCTCCTTCCGAGTGTCGAACCCCAGCGGCATCGACTACATGGAAGCCGTGACGCTCACCGCCAGCCGGGACCTCACCTACTCCGAATCGGACTTCCTCTCGCGTGAAAAGGAGGAGGCCTTCCTCTACCGCGACATGGAGGCCGACCTCGTCAACCAGCTCATGCGCCGCATCGAGGCGATCAAGCCCCCGAAGCTGGCGGGAGGCTGATCCGTGAAGGCCGACCAGCTCCAGGGCTACCTCGCGCGATCCGCGAAGGACGGACGTCTGGATCCCTTCTGGCTTCTGACGGGCTCGGACGCCTTCCTCGCCGTCGAAGCGGGCGACGCCATCCGTGCCGAAGCGCGCCGACAGGGCTACACCGACCGTCAGGTACTCGACATGAACGCCTCGGCGGACTGGTCGCGCCTGCCGATGGCCGCCGCCGACATCGGCATGTTCGACGACCGCAAGATCGTCGACATGCGCCTCTCCACTGGAAATCCGGGCAAGAACGGCGCGCCCGCCATCGTGAAGTATCTTGACAACCCGATCGACGGCGTCGTCACGCTCATCACGATGCCCGCCCCCGACTGGACGGTCACGAAGGAGGCGTGGTGGGGGGCGCTTCAGCGCAAGGCCACCGTCGTCGACTGCTCGCCCGTAGAGCGCGCACAGCTTCCCGCCTGGCTCAAGGCCAGACTCGCCCGCCACGAGCTCATCATGTCCCCCGAGACGCTCGACTACTTCGCCGACATGTTGGAGGGCAACCTCTTTGCTGCCGCACAAGAGATCGAAAAGCTCTCGCTTCTCCATCCGAAGGGAGAGATCACCTCCGAACAGCTCCGTCAGGCCGTCTCGAGCAACGCCCGATTCGATTTCGACACGCTCTTTGAGAGCATGCGCCTCGGTCAGGCCGACCGCATCGTGCGCATCATCGACGGGCTTGAAGCGCAGGCCGAGGCCCTGCCCTTCCTGCTGGCCATGCTCACAGCCGAAATCCGTTCCCTCATCAAGCTGCGCACGGGCTACGACAACGGCCAGTCCAGAGTGACCGGAGTCTTCGCGACGCCGTCCCTTCAGAAGGCCGCCCGCCGCCTCACCGTGAAGAAGCTCTGCGGCGCCCTCTCCGTCTGCGCCGACATCGACAGGCTCGTCAAGGGGCTTCCCGTTCCCAAGCGGGACTCCGATCCCTGGATCGAGCTCAAGAGCGTCGTCCTCTTTCTCGCCTCCTGAAGCCGGCTCCACGAGTGGAGACCTTCGCGCATCCGCAGGTCCTGCAAAGATCAAAGAGATGCCGTCGTTCGGGCTAAAATGAAAAGACATGCCCGGAAAATGCATGCCGCCCCGTCCTTTGAGGGCGGCGTTCTCCGGCCCTTTTTCAGGAACCGCGCATCATGCCCGAAATCACCATCACTCCCAGCGACTACATCAGCCGCATCGGCCGTCAGGCCCGCGAAGCCTCGCGCGCCATGGCCCGCGCCTCCACGGCCGCCAAGAACGCGGTGCTTGAACGCATCGCCGAGCTTCTGCTCGAACAGGAGGCGGACATCCGCGCCGCCAATGAGGCCGACCTCGAGGGCGCCCGCGCCGAAGGTCTGGACGAGGCCTTTCTCGATCGCCTGACGATCAGCGCCGCAGGTCTTCGCGCCATGGCCGAAGGGTGCCGTCAGATCGCCGCGCTCGAGGATCCCGCGGGCACTGTCACCGATCTTGCCTTCCGGCCGAGCGGCATTCAGGTGGGCCGCATGCGCGTGCCCCTCGGCGTGCTCGCCATGATCTACGAGTCTCGTCCCAATGTGACGATCGACGCCGCCGCCCTTGCCGTCAAGTCGGGCAACGCCATCATCCTGCGCGGCGGCCATGAGGCGCTTCGCAGCAACACGGTCCTCTGGGAACTCGTCGGCCAGGCTCTTGCCGAAAAAGGCCTCCCCGCACGCGCCGTCCAGCTCATCGAATCCTCCGACCGCGCCCTGGTGGGCGAGCTCATCCGTGCCCGCGACTACGTCGACGTGCTTATTCCACGCGGCGGCAAGAGCCTCGTCGCCCGTCTCACGGCCGAAGCGACCGTTCCGATGATCAAGCATCTTGAGGGCATCTGCCACACCTACGTCGACGCCGAAGCCGACCTCGACATGGCCGTTCGCGTGACTGAAAACGCCAAGACCCAGCGCTACTCGCCCTGTAACGCCACTGAAACGCTACTCGTGCACCGCGCCGTAGCCTTCGACTTTCTGCCTCCCATGGCCCGCGTCTTCCACGACCACGATGTCGAGATGCGCTGTGACGAGCTCTCCCGCCGCATCGTCGAACAGAGCGGCATGAGTGCCGTCGACGCCACCCCGCAGGACTGGGATACCGAGTACAATGCCCCGATCATTTCGATCCGCATTGTCGAAAGTCTCGACGAGGCGATTGACTTCATCAACCTCCATTCCTCGCACCACACCGACGCCATCATCACGAAGAACTTCGACAGCGCCCGCCGCTTCCTGCGCGAGGTGGACTCGAGCTCCGTGATGGTCAACGCCTCGACTCGCTTTGCCGACGGCTTCGAATACGGCCTCGGCGCTGAAATCGGCATCTCGACCGACAAGCTTCACGTGCGCGGTCCGGTCGGCCTTGAAGGCCTCACCTCGCTCAAGTACGTCGTGCTCGGCCACGGCGAAGGCCGCCGCTGACCGTCCCTTTCTGAACACACACCGACTGACAATCCATGGCCAACCTTTCCTTTTACGCCGTCTGCCCCTTCGGGCTTGAAGAACTGCTTGCAGGCGAAATCTCCGCCTGCGGCGCCGAACGCATCCGCGCTGCGCGCGGCGGCGTCTCCTTTTCCGGCTCCGCCGCCACGGCGATGGCCGTGTGCCTCAACTCCCGCCTCGCCAGCCGCGTGCTCATGAAGGTCGCCGAGGCCTCCTACTGGGACACCCGCGACATCTATGAAATGGCCGCAGACACCCCCTGGGAAAAATGGTTCGGTCCCGACCTGACGATCAAGGTCTCGGCCAACGGCCAGCGCTGCCCACTCGAATCGATCGACTTCGCCGTGCTCCGCATCAAGGACGGCATCTGCGACCGATTCCGCGACCTCGCGGGACGTCGTCCCGACGTCGAGCGATACAACCCCGACGTGCGCATCGCCGCCTTCCTCACCTACGACACCTGCACCTTCTATCTGGATCTTGCGGGCGAAGCCCTCTTCAAGCGCGGTTGGCGCCTCACCCACGGTGAAGCTCCCCTGAAGGAAAACCTTGCGGCAGGTCTTCTGATGCTCTCGGGCTGGGATCCCTCCCAAACGCTCATCGATCCGTTCTGCGGCTCGGGCACGATCGGAATCGAAGCTGCGCAGATGACCGCAGGCATGGCGCCCGGCCTCAACCGCCGCTTCGCCTTCGAAAAGCTCGAGGGCTTTGACGCCGACCTCTGGGCCGAAATGAAGGAAGATGCACGAGCCGCCGTCAATCGTCACGTCAGGATCCGCATTGCAGGCAGCGACATCTCGTCCCTCGTCGTCGAGAAGGCCGAGGAAAACGCCCGCCGCGCGGGCCTCGGCGACATGCTCGACGACGGACGCCTCACCTTCCGTCAGGGCGACGCCCGCGAAGCCTGTCCCGAAGAAGGCATGGCGCCCGGACTTCTCATCGCAAACCCGCCCTACGGTGAACAGTCCAACCCGAAGTCCGCCTCCATCCAGTCGATGATGAAGCACGTCGCCGACAATCTGAAGGCCAACTTTGCAGGCTGGACCGCCTGGATGCTCACCTCCGACCGCACGCTCCCGCAGCAGATGCGCCTCAAGGAGTCGCGCAAGACGGTTCTCTTCAACGGACCGCTTGAATGCCGCTTCTTCCGCTTTGACATGGTTGCGGGCAGCAACCGCAGGAAGCCGCGCGAAGAGGCGGACGAATAAGTCCCTCCGATCTCCTCGCAACAGAGCCCCCGTTCACAGCATGGGGCTCTGTTTTTCGAGCGCGAAAAAAATCCCCGCAACCGAAATCGCGGGGATTTTTCATGTCTGTCAGCCGGAGCCTTCAGATTAGTTCTTGCGAACCAGCAGTTCCTTAATACGAGCGGCCTTGCCGGAGCGGTCACGCAGGTAGTAGAGCTTGGAACGGCAGACATCGCCGTAGCGCTTCACTTCGATGGAAGCGATCGTCGGGGCGTAGAGCTGGAACGTACGTTCAACACCTTCGCCGGAAGAGATCTTGCGGACGATGAAGGAAGAGTTGAGACCGCGGTTGCGGCGGGCGATCACGACGCCTTCGAAGGCCTGAACGCGCTTGCGGGAACCTTCAACGACGTTGACGTTCACGACAACCGTGTCACCGGCGCGGAAAGAGGGGATCGTCTTGCCAGCGGTGACGCGGGCCATTTCTTCCTGTTCGAGAATCTGAATCAGATTCATTTTTTTCTCCAAAACCATCGTCATGCGGCTGTTTTTGAGGGAGCTGAGCCCACCGCCGAGAGGATGGCAAAATTAATCCAAAATCTTACTTCCAGCCGTTGGCGCGCAGCCACTTGCGGTCCGCATCGCTCAACTTGCCAGAAGAATCCGCGATTTTAATCAAGTCCGGGCGGGTTTGCAAGGTGAATCGCAAACTTTCTTCGCGCGTCCACCTGCTGATGTTTGCGTGGTGCCCGGAAAGGAGCACGGAGGGCACCTCCATGCCGCGCCAGACTTCGGGACGCGTGTAGTGGGGAGCGTCAAGAAGCCCCGTCGCAAAGCTCTCGTCCGACGTGGAGAGATCCTTGATGGCGCCGGGGAGCTGTCGCACTACGGCGTCCATCAGGGCGCATGCAGGGATCTCGCCGCCCGAGAGAACGAAGTCCCCGAGACTCACCACCTCGTCGACATAGGTCGACAGGAAGCGCTCGTCAATGCCCTCATAGCGTCCGCACACGAGCACGACACTCTCATCCTCGGCCACCATGCGGCGAACGCGCTCATCGGTGAGCTTCGTGCCGTTGGGTGCGAAGGAGATGACGCGGCCGCGGTTGCCGGATGCACGGATCATGTCGACCGTCTTCGCGAGCGGATCGGCCATCATCACCATGCCGGGACCGCCGCCGAAGGGGCGGTCGTCGACCGTGCGGTGTACGTCCTCGGTCATGGCGCGGGGATTCCAGGTGTGGCAGGACCACAGGCCGCGCTTCATCGCACGGGCGGTGATGCCGCACTTCGTGATCGAGTCGAAGATTTCCGGAAAGAGCGTAACGACGTCAAAGCGCATGATCCGCCTCCTCAGCGCCAGTCGGGCTGCCAGTCGACGGTGATCGTGCGGGCGTCGGTGTCAATGGCGATCAGATAGACGTCCTTCACGAGCGGAAGCATGAACACGGCCCTCTTGCCGTCAGCATTGTCGTATGCGATGACGAGCAGATCCTGCGCGCCGTTGGAGCCGATGCTCTCGACCGTGCCGAGGGCCACGCCCTCCTTGTTGACGACCTTGCAGCCGACCAGATCGACGGCCCAGACGGCGTCCTTGCCCGCATCGGGAAAGTCCGCGCGGGAGACCGACACGCGGCCTCGGGCGGCGTCGGCCGCCTCCTTCGTTTCACAGCCCGTCCACTTGGCGATGAAGCCGTCTCCGTGACGACGGAAGGCCTCGATGCTGAGCGTCGTGCGCACGCCCTTGAGGTCCGTGAGGACCCAGGTCCTGGCCTTCTGAAGCACTTCGCCGGATTCCAGCGGCACAATGCGCACCCATCCGCGGAAGCCGTAGGCGCCGGCGGTGCGTCCGAGCTCGACGAGATCGTCCATAACAACAGTCTCCGAAATTCAATCGTTTTTTGCGAACAAAACAAAACCCCGCAGACTCTCAGGCGTAGATACCGGGCTCCTGGTGCTGCGAACGGATCACGATGTGCTGGACACGAGAGGCACGACCGCTTGCGAGCGAGCCCGCACTTGAGGTTTTGCGGGGTTTCCGCGCCGTTTAAAGTCCGGCGCAATGACTAGTGCTTTCCGTCAGGAAATCAGGCGGCAGCCTTGGCTTCCTTCACGAGACGGGCAACCGTTTCGGAGAGCTGGGCGCCCTGGCTCTGCCAGTAGGCCAGACGTTCCTGATTGACGTTGAGACGGACGGCCTGACCGGCAGCCATCGGGTTGTAGTAGCCGATGCGTTCGATGAAGCGGCCGTCGCGACGGCAGCGGCTGTCGCAGACGTTGATGCTGTAGAACGGACGCTTCTTGGAGCCACCGCGGGCGAGACGAACGATAACCATGAGTTTACCTCTTTAACTTATTGGTTCAATTGAAAGCCGAAGCCCCCGTCACGAGGAGCGTTCGGAAGAATTCTTCATGCAGCGCGCGGTCAATCCGCCCGTTGCGAAAGGTCTGAATTTTATCTCACGGGAACACAGGACGCAAGTCCGTCAACGCGATTTTTTTCAGCCTTTTCTAAAAAGAAGCCGCCCGCGCAAGGCGGGCGGGCATGCAAGCGGGGAAACTCCCTCTTCTTACTTGGTGCCGAGTCTGGCGCGCAAAGCCTCAAGCGCCTCGACGCCGTCGGCGACGAGACCGTAATCGGCCACCTCGAAGATCGGAGCCTCGGCGTCCTTGTTGATCGCCACGACCGTCTTGGCATCCTTGATGCCAGCGGTATGCTGAATGGCACCGGAGATGCCCACGGCAATATAGAGCTCTGAGGCGATCATCTTGCCCGTCTGGCCCACCTGCCAGTCATTGGGGCAGAGCCCCATGTCGACGGCGGTGCGGGTGGCGCCGACGGCCGCGCCGATGGAGTCGGCGAAGGCCTCAAGGGTCTTGAAGCCGGCCTCGTCGAGAAGACCGCGTCCGCCGCCGACGACGATGCGGGCGGAGACGAGTTCGGGACGGTCGGACTTGGCTTCGGAGAAGCGCACGAAGCGGGAGGCGTCATAGCCTTCCGGGGCGATGACCTCCTCGACGACTGCGGATCCCTCCTGAGCGGCGGCCTCGAAGGCCGTCGTGCGGATCGTGGCCACGACGACGGGATCGGTCACCTCAACGGTCGCGAGAAGCGAACCCGCATAGATGCCGCGCACGAAGGTTTTGGGGCCCTTGACGTCGAGAACGTCGGAAACGGGGGAGACGTCGAGCTTCGCGGCCACGCGGGGCATGGCGGACTTGCCGACGGCGGAGGCGACGAAGAGCACGTGCGAATAGCCTTCGGCTTCGTCAAGCACGAGGCGTGCGAGCACTTCGGGCGACTCCTGGGCGAGCTGGGGATGGTCGGCGTAGTAGACGGTGCGCACGCCCGAGAGCTTCGCGGCCTGCTCGGCAACGGACTGGCCGTTGCTGCCCGCCACAAGGACGTCGACGACGTCCGTCATCCTGAGCGCAGCCGTGAGCGCCTGAGCCGTTGCGGGCTTGAGCGTCACGTTGTCATGTTCGGCAATCAAAAGAGCTGTCATTTTGCTTTACTCCCTCTTTTCTCAGATGACGTGCGCTTCGTTCTTGAGGCGGTCGACGAGTTCGTCGACGCCGGAGACCATGACGCCTGCCTTGCGGGCGGGCGGTTCCTCGACGCCGAGGATGCGGATGCGCGGAGCCGTGTCAATGCCGAGGCCCGCAAGCTCAATGTCCTCGACAGGCTTCTTGCGGGCCTTGCCCATGGCGGGCAGCGTCACATAGCGCGGCTCGGCAAGACGCAGGTCCGCCGTCACGACGGCAGGCGTTGCAAGCGAGACGGTCTGCGTACCGCCGTCGGTCTCGCGGGTGACGACCCAGCGGCCGTCCTCAAGGACGATCTCGTTGGCAAAGGTTGCCAGCGGCATGTCGCAAAGGGCGGAGAGCATCTGCCCCGTCTGGTTGGCGTCGTCGTCGATCGCCTGCTTGCCCAGAAGCACCAGATCGGGCTTTTCACGCTCGACGACGGCGCGAAGCACCTTCGCGACAGCGAGGGGCTCGAGGGACTCGTCGGTGCGGACGTGAACGGCACGGTCCGCGCCGATCGCCATGGCGACGCGCAGAGTGTCGACGGCCTTGAGGGGACCGACGGTCACGGCGACGACTTCGTCGGCGATGCCAGCCTCGCGAAGCGTGACGGCCTTTTCGACTGCGATTTCATCAAAGGGGTTCATCGCCATTTTGGCGAGCTTGACATCCACACCGGAATGATCGGGAAGCGGGCGCACCTTGATCTTGGCGTCCACCACGCGCTTGACAGCGACCAGGATCTTCATCAAAAAAACTCCAGTCCTATTGAGAGGGCGCGCCTTCAACCTGAAGCGCGCGCCGTCCATGAAAAATCAACTTGCGGGAAATTATAACGGGACTCACCGCCCGTTTCGCTTAAGGAAAAGGCCGTTTTGCCCGCGAAAACACAGGTTTCGCAATGCCCTCAGCCCGCACTCAGCGGAGTGGACCGAAGGCGTCCGACCCACCCGCAGGCGCCTTGAAACGGGAGGCGACGGCAAAGGCTGCCGAGACGCCCATGCCTGCAAAAGTCCACACCTCGTCCCCCGTGACGTTGCCCACCAGACCGCCGATGCCGCCGAAGACGGCCCCCGCCGTCCAGAGCTGTGCGTTGAGGCGCCTCACCCGCCCGATGAGCGCAATGAGAAGCGGCAGGGCCACTCCCGGCACGAAGAAGGAGTAGGCCGTGAGCAGCAGCCAGATGATGTCCTTCGAGACATAGACGGCCGCAGCGGCGGCAAAGCCGAAGACGCCCACGAAGAAGCGCACGGCGTTCGTACGGTCTCCCGCCAGAAGGCTTCGCTCGACAATGCCTGAGGCCGAAAGAAGCACCGTGTCGGCTGACCCGCAGAGCGCGCTGATGAGACCGAGCGCGAGCGCTCCCTTGAGCCAGGCGGGCATCTCCGAAGCACTCGAGAGCCAGCCCGCCACGGGCTGAGGATCCTGCAGGTTGAGAAGCGCAAGCCCCGTCACGACGACACCGAACCACACGAGACAGGGAGAAGCGATCCAGGCAGCGAGACGAGCGGACTGCCCGTCTCTGGCCGTGAAGGTGCGTGAGAACATGTCGGGACCCACGACATAGGTGATGCCCACGAGAAGCATCATCCTGCCCAGATCCCATGGCCCGAACCTGTCGCCCAAGGGGACGGGATCAAGCGCCATTACGGCGTCGGGACGGTCTCCGAGCAGCCAGAAGGCGGCAGCCGTGAAGCCGCCCAGAAGCAGGACGGCCTGAAAGGCATCGGTGCGGATCACCGCACTCTGTCCGCCCGTGATGGTGTGCACGATCACGACGCCCGCGATCATCACATAGAGCACCTCGGCGGCGAGCGGGCTCGAGAGCGTCAGCAGGAGCGTGTGAAGCGCAACGAACTGCGCGGCCGTGACGGCGATCCAGGAGACCGCAATGATGACGCCCGCCCAGCGCTCGGCATTCCTGCCCGCCACGACGCCGACCACCTCGGGAAGCGTAACAGCGGGAAGCGCACGGATCTTCGGAGCGATCCATCCGTGAAGAAGAAGGCCGACCGCACCTACGCCGAGCCACCAGAAGGCGCCCGAACCAATCTTCTGCGCGAGGCTTCCCATGCCGAGCGTTGCGGAGCCGCCGATGATGGTGCTCACGAGAGAGAGAGCGCAGAGAAGCGCGCCTGCTCGGCCGCCGCTCGTAAGAAAGGCGCGCCCCGAGCTCGAATGTCGCTCCCCGCAGAAGCCGAACCACATCAGAACGATCAGATAAACGAGCACAAGGCCTGTGAGCATGTTCACGACGATTTCTTCCTTTCCATTGTTTCAGGCAGACCGACTCAGACAAGCGTGAGCGTGCCCGCCGCCACGACGACGTAGCGCAGAAGCTTTCCCACGGCCACCCAGACTGCACAGCGTGCCGCAGGCATCCTGAGCCAGCCCGCCGCAAGCGGCAGGGCGTCTCCCACGACGGGCAGCCACGACAGAAGCAGCGCAGGCGCTCCCCATCGTCTGAGCCACGCAAGCGCCCTGCCCGTCTTCTCCCTTTCGGGAATCAGTCGACCGATGAGCCACGTGGTCATCGCGCCGAGCGTATTGCCTGCCGTTGCAAGAAGCACGAGACGACAGAGGCGGGCCGTGTCGTCAGGCGTCTGCGACAGCGCCCCTGCCAGGAGTGCCTCGGATCCCCCGGGCATCAGCGTCGAGGAAATGAAGGCACTCGCGAAAACCGCAGCCTCGGCCCCTGCGCCCGACAGCCATTCAAGAAGAAAGTCCTGCATCGGACGCGGCTCCTTCGTGGGAATTCAAAAAAAACGAAACGCCGCCCCAACAGGAGAGCGACGTTCCGATTGTAGCCTGAAGCAGGGACCGTCCTTTCAGTCCCTGCTCATGTACAGGATCAGAGACGGATGCGCTTCGTCGTTTCAGGATCAAACCAGTACACGTGTTCGGCCGAGAACTCGAGTCCCGTCCTGACGCCCACTTCCGGGATGTACATGTGGTTGTCCACGCGGAAGACCACGTTCTGCCCCAGCAGGACGCCGTGGATCAGATGATCGGCGCCGAGGGCCTCGACCGTCTCCACCTCGAAGGCGGCGAGTCCGCCCTCGGGACGGAGCGTCACGTGTTCGGGCCGCACGCCGAGCACCACCGCCCTGCCGGCAAGTGCCGTGCAGGGTTCGGGCAGCGACAGGACGCCCGAATCGTGCTCGAAGTGACTGCCGTCTGCGGAGACGCGGCCGTGGACAAGGTTCATCGGAGGAGAGCCGATGAAGTTCGCGACGAACATCGTCTCGGGATCGTCATAGACCTCCTGAGGCGTGCCGACCTGCTCGGCGCGGCCTGCGTTCATCACGATCATGCGGTGGGCGAGCGTCATGGCCTCGACCTGATCGTGGGTGACGTAGAGGCTCGTCGTCTTGAGACGGCGGTGCAGCTTCTGGATCTGCAGGCGCGTCTGCACGCGCAGCTTTGCGTCGAGGTTCGAGAGCGGTTCGTCGAAGAGGAAGACGGAGGGCTCGCGCACGATCGCGCGGCCCATGGCGACGCGCTGGCGCTGGCCGCCGGAGAGCTGGCGAGGACGGCGCGCAAGCAGGCCTCCGAGTTCGAGCATCTTCGCGGCCTCGTTGACGCGACGCTCGATCTCGTCCTTGGGAACCCCGCGGATCTTGAGGCCGTAGGCCATGTTGTCGAAGACCGTCATGTGCGGGTAGAGCGCGTAGTTCTGGAACACCATGGCGCAGTCGCGGTCCTTGGGTTCGAGATTGTTGACGACGCGCTCGCCGATGACGAGTTCGCCCGAGGTGATCTGCTCAAGGCCCGCCACCATGCGCAGCAGGGTCGACTTGCCGCAGCCCGACGGGCCCACGATCACGATGAACTCGCCGTCCCTGATGTCGAGCGAGATGCCGTGCACGACTGCCACGTCGCCGTAGCTCTTTCGGATGTCTTTGAATTGAATGTTAGCCATGTTGTCTGTCTCTTACTTTTCCGTGTCGACGAGGCCCTTGACGAACCAGCGCTGCATGACGGTCACCACGATGGCGGGCGGGATCATTGCAAGCATGGCCGTCGCCATGATGAGGTTCCATTCGTTGGCGGAGTCGCCGCCGCCGATCATGCGCTTGATGCCGATCACGATCGGGTACATGTCCTCGGACGTGGTCACAAGAAGCGGCCACAGGTACTGGTTCCAGCCGTAGATGAACTGAATCACGAACATTGCCGCGATGTTGGTGAGGGAAAGCGGCATCAGAATCGTGAAGAAGAAGCGCATCGGCCCCGCACCGTCCATGCGGGCGGCTTCGGTGAGCTCGTCGGGAACGGTGAGGAAGAACTGCCTGAAGAGGAATGTCGCCGTCGCGGACGCGATCACGGGAAGAATCAGGCCGCCCCAGCTGTCAAGCAGGTGCAGACCCGCCATTACTTCATAGGTGGGCGAGATGCGGACTTCGACGGGCAGCATCAGCGTGATGAAGATGAGCCAGAAGCAGAGCTTGCGGCCGGGGAACCTGAAGTAGACGATCGCGAAGGCCGAGACGAGCGAGATCAGGATCTTGCCGATCGAGATGCCCATGGCCATCATGAGCGAGACGAAGAGCATGCGGCCCACGGGGGCGCGCGAAGCGGTGCCGCCGCCCTCAGTGAGGATCTGCATGTAGTTTTCGATGAAGTGGGCGCCGGGAAGAAGGCTCATGGGCGCCTGTTCCACTTCGACGGCGGTCTGTGTCGACGCGACGAACGCCACGTAGACGGGGAAGACCACCACGATCACGCCCAGAATCAGAATCAGGTGCGTGAAGAAATTGAGCCAGGGACGATTTTCAACCATCTGTCGTCTCCCGTCAGTAGTTGACGCGCCGCTCGATGAAGCGGAACTGGATCACCGTGAGGATGATCACCATCACCATCAGGATGACGGACTGTGCGGCGGAGCCGCCGAAGTCCATGTTGCGGAAGCCGTCGACGAACACCTTGTAGACGAGGATGTTCGTGTCCTGCCCCGGACCGCCCATGGTCGTCGCATCGACGATGGCGAACGTGTCGAAGAACGCGTAGACGATGTTCATCACAAGCAGGAAGAAGGTCGTGGGCGACAGCAGCGGGAAGACCACCGTCCAGAAGCGGCGGAAGGGACCCGCGCCGTCCATGGCCGCCGCCTCGAGCAGCGACTTCGGAATGACCTGCAGGCCTGCGAGGAAGAAGATGAAGTTGTAGCTCACCTGCTTCCAGACCGCCGCGATGACGAGAAGCGTCAGGGCCTGATCCGCGTCGACCAGATAGTTCCAGTCGATGCCGAACATGCGCATCACGTAGGAGAGAACGCCGAGCGTCGGATTGAAGATGAACATCCAGAGGACGCCCGCCACGGCGGGGGCGACGGCGTACGGCACGATGAGGAAGGTCTTGTAGGCCGAGGCGCCGCGCAGCACGCGGTCCGCACAGACGGCAAGCAGAAGGCTGATCGCAAGGCCGAGGAAGGCCACGAGCGCCGAGAAGACCATCGTGATCTTGAAGCTCGAGACATAGTTCGGGTCGGACAGAAGCGTTTCAAAGTTCTGAAGACCCACGAATTCCGTGCTGAGCCCGAAGGGATCCTGCATCAGCACCGACTGGTAGATGGCCTGGCCGGCAGGCAGGAAGAAGAAGATGAGCGTAATGGCGAGCTGCGGCGCCACCAGCAGGTAGGGCAGCCAGCGGTTTTGGAATACGACTCGTTTTTCCACGTTGTTGACTCTGAGGATATTGAAAACCTAACCGCAAGCATCCCGCAAGACGGCAGGGCCGTGTGTCCTGACGTCTTCGGGATGCAGTATCGCAGCAGGACGGACGCCTTCAGGGGTTCGAGGGCGTCCGCGAGCTGTCGTCGGAAAGGGCCCGTGCTTACTTCGTCACGCGTTCAAAGCGGACGAGCTGCTCGTTGCCGCGGCGGACGACGGCGTCAAGGGCCTCCTTGGCGGTCGCCTTGCCGGACCAGATCTTTTCGAATTCCTCGTCAACGATCGTGCGGATGTTGGGCAGGTAGCCGAGACGAATGCCGCGGCTCTTGTCGGTCGTCTTGAGCATCTGCTTGACGGCGACGTCGGCGCCCGGATTCTTTTCGTAGTAGCCGCTGGCCTTGGCGATTTCAAAGGCCTTCTGCGTCACGGGGAGATAGCCCGTGCGCATGTGGTTGTTCGCCTGAACCTGCGGGTCGGAGAGGTAGTGGAAGAACTCGGCGACGCAGCGGTTCTGCTCGTCGGACTTGCCTGCCATGGCCCAGAGCGAGGCGCCGCCGATGGCGGTGTTCTGCGGAGCATCAGGCACGTCCTCGTAGTAGGGCATTGGCATCGTCATGTACTCGAACTTCGCGTTGCGGCGGATGTTGCCGAGCGAGCCCGAGGAGCCCATGTTGATCGCGCATTCGCCCGAGTAGAAGGTGGCGTCGGCAAGATTGCCGCGGCCCTTGTAGACGAAGGTGCCTTCCTTGGCCATGCGGGCCAGATTTTCAAGATGGCGCTGATGGAGCGGAGAGTTGACCATGAGGCGCGCGCCCGTGCCGCCGAAGCCGTTGTTGAGCGTGGCGTACTCGACGTTGTGCCAGGTGGAGAAGCTCTCGAGCTGGGTCCAGCCCATCCAGGAAGTGGTCATCGGGCAGGTTTCGCCCGCGGCCTTGAGGGCCTTGGCGGCCTTTTCGATCTCAGGCCAGGTGCGAGGGAGCTTGTCAGGCTCGGTCGGCAGGCCTGCGTTCTTGAACTTGGTGAGATTGAGGTAGAGGACGGTGGTGGAGGAGTTGAACGGATAGCTGAGCATCCTGCCGTCGGCCGTGGAATAGTAGCCGTAGACGGCGGGGATGTAGTCCTTGGGATTGAATTCGTAGCCTGCCTTGTCGAGAAGCTCGCCGACAGGAACAATGGCACCCTTGCTGAACATCATGGTTGCCGTGCCGACTTCAAACACCTGAAGAATGTTCGGGGAGCGTCCTGCGCGGTGGGCTGCGATGCCCGACGTCATCGTCTGGTCGTAGCTGCCCTTGTACGTGGACGTGAGATGACACTGCGGGGTCTTGGCGTTGAAGTCCTTGGTCACGTCGGCAACCCAGTCGCCGAGCGTATTGGCCATCGCATGCCACATCGTGATTTCAGTGGGAGCGGCGGAGGCCGCGCCCGCGGCCATAAGGGAAGCCGCCATCACGCCGGCAGCGACAAACTTTTTGCTCATGCTGTTCTCCTTTGAGCAGAGGGGGCCTTTGCCAGGCGCCGTCAGCAGCATCCGTCACCGGTCTCCGAGGGCACTTCCATGAAGGAGGAAAGGCAAACTCCTTGGACGAAAAGCCTTCGTCCGATTTTGGATCATAGGGGATGCCCCCTCCCCTGTCCATACGCCGATCGGTGGATGCACCTACCACCAGATGCTGAAGCCGCCTCCAAAGTGCGCTCTGTCAGGCCTTCGCGGCATCATGATGGGATTTTCCCTACGAAAGGCGTTTTCTGCATCCAACAGCCCTCAAACGGCGCACTTCGCCGAATAGTCGCGCGGTCCGAAGACGGCCCTGCCGACCCTCACCATGGTCGCCCCCTCCGACACCGCCTCGTCCATGTCGGCGCTCATGCCCATGGAAAGCGTGTCCATGCCGGAGTGCTTCACGCGGAGCCGCTCGAAGAGTGCGCGCATGGCCGCAAGGGGCCTTCGACGAGATTCGCTGTCCGCCGCAGGCGCGGGAATCGCCATCAGCCCCCTTAGCCTCAGGCCCGGATAGCCGGCGATCTCGTCCGCGAAGGCCTCGACTTCGGAAGGCGCAACCCCCGACTTCGTCTCCTCTCCGTCGATGTTGACCTCGATCAGAATGTTGAGGGGCGGCATGCCGGCGGGTCTTTGAGCGGAAAGCCGGGACGCAATGCGAAGGCGGTCGACGGACTGAACCCAGTCGAAGTGCTCGGCGACGAGGCGGGTCTTGTTGGCCTGAAGCGGCCCGATGAAGTGCCACTCGCCGGGATCCTCCGGATGCGCCGCACGAAAGTGCACGATCTTCTCCACCCCTTCCTGAACGTAGTTTTCCCCGAACGCCCTCTGACCGCAAGCGTAGGCCTCCTCGCAGGCCTCGACGGGAAAGGTCTTCCCGACGGCAATGAGCCTGACGGAGCCCGCAGGCCTGCCCGCCGCACGCTCCGCGGCCGCAAGTTCACCCCGCACCCGTTCCAGTCGTTCGGGCAGTCCCGGCTTGAGTTCGCTCACGATGCATTCTCCTGAAAGCTGTTCGAAGGAAAGGCGTCCTTCGTTCGCAACGACAGTCTAGCAAGGGCGGCGGCATATCGGCATCGCACGAAGATTGACGATTTCTTGACCTCCGTCAAATTTTCAAGTGCATCATTTTTCGGATTTGATCCTCTCGAAGCCCCCTCCGAACAGCCGTCCCCGCTGTTCTGACGCAAACGCAGGTCACGCTGTCTTTTACGCAAAGTGAAGCCCAGAGCGGATTTGCGAAGGCGCACAACTTGCGACACACTGCATCTTTTCATGATCCCGCAAAAACACACAATCAACAATAAAAACAAATCTTTTACTTACTCTTCAACAAGATAGAAAGAATAAAAGACTCGTGGATCACGACAGAGGATCACGAATCGATCCGCAACAGACAGACTCAAAGTACACTGACCTTACGACGACAGCATCGTTCAAGTGTTACGTTCAAGCAAATTCAGGAGTACCAGCATGTCGACCGCCGCAGTCCTTTCCGACTTTTTCACCGCAGCCCTGAGAGAGGCTCGTTCCGAACGCCCTGCCAGCCTTGCAAGCCGCATTCCCGCGCTCGACGAACTGACGGAGGGCGGCTTTCCCGTGAACGCCCTGACCGAGCTTTTCATCCCGCACGCAGGCATCGGAGAGGTCCGCATGCTGCTTCCCGCTCTGGCATCCCAGAAGCACGTCACCTGGGTGCTGCCCTGCGACTCGGAGGTGGCTCCCTACGCGCCCGCACTTGCCGACGCCGGGCTCGATCTTGACCGACAGCTCTTTTCCATTCCCTCTACGCCTGAAGAGGCCTTCTGGTGCGCGGAACAGGCCGCCGCCAGCGGGGAAACCTCGGCCGTCGTCGTCTGGCTCAATCCGCTCGTTCACGGGAAGGACGGTGCGGCCCTCGCAAGGCTCGACATGGCCGCGCACTCGACGGGCACGACGATCTTCCTCATCCGCCCCTCGAGCATGGCCTGCACGCCGTCCCCTGCCGAACTCCGTCTGATGCTGCGGCCGGGCAGGTCCGGCACCGTACACGTTCGAGCTACGCGACGCGGCGCATTCTTCGACCGCACGCGGGAAGCAGACGTCAGTCTGGAGGAAAGGCCCCTCGTTCCCGCCCCGCGCGCATGCCGCCGCAAAGTGCAACAGGCTCTCGCCTCGGCCCGTCTCTCTCCCGCCTGCTGAACGCAGCCCTCATGCTCGTCCACCAAGGAGTCCAGCTCATGAACATCGCCACCTGCGCCAAAACATCACTCAAAGCCGTCGTCAGCGTCCCCGTCGGCATCCGTCTGCAGGAACTTCCCTCAATGGTCAAAAGCCTCTGCGCAGGGATTGCAGGCAACGCCGACTGCTCAGGCGGCGAACTCACTCTCACGCTCGAGGGGCTGGACGAAACCCGCAGGATCGTCGTCAGCGTCAATATTAGTAATCTCAACAAATAGGTTTCCAAAATCTCTCTAGCAAGAGCTATGGGCTCTCTTCTTGAAGACATCCTATTTGTAGAGACGCGTAATAACGGCAGCGCACGCGCCTTCACCGACGTCCTGACCGACCGACTGATCCGTACGCCCATTCCGGGAAGCCTGCGACGCATGACGCTCTCGCTTGAGCCCGAAATCTCTGATCTCATCAGGGACACGCCGAACGTTTCCGTCCCGACGGGGCTTGCCGCCCGACTTCAGGCACGCCTTGGTCCGGGACGCGTCTTCCGTCTCAGCAACCTCGATGAAGGACTTCCCTCCACCTCGAGCCGTCTTGCTCCCAATGCGGACGCCTTTGCGCGCAAGCCCATGAGCGCTCCCGCCGGCAAAGCTGACGTGAGGCCCACGATGCTTCTCTCCGATCCGCTACCGCTCCACGCTTCGGACGATGGACTTGCATGGCGTCAAGAGTCCCTGCGTCTGGTTGATGGTCCCGTGCGCCATGCCGACGACTCGGAGATCCGCGACTACTTTGTGGCCGAAAGTTCGGGCGGCCGCCGCGTCTGGCTTTACCGAACGGAGGAGTCCGACAAGACGGAGGCCCGCTGGCACCTCCACGGGTTCTTTTCCTGAACCTATAATGAGCGGACTTCAATCCTCCGCAAGGGATCCGAGCCCGTGAAAGAGCCCATTCTGCTGCACAGTTGCTGCGCGCCCTGCTCCTCCGCCATTCTCGAATGGCTTCTGCAGAACGACTACGCGCCTCACGTCTACTACTTCAATCCCAACATATTTCCTGAAGAGGAGTATCTCGTTCGCAAGAACGAGTGCATCCGCTACTGTGAAAAGCTTGCCGTTCCGTTCACGGACGGCGACTGGGACCACACAGGCTGGCGCAGCGCCGTCAAGGGACACGAATGCGATCCTGAACGCGGCGAGCGCTGCAGGCTGTGTTTCGGCGTGCGCATGAGGGCCACCGCCGCCATGGCCGCAAAGCTCGGCATCAGGCGCTTTACGACAACCCTCGCAGGAAGCCGCTGGAAGCGCCTTGATCAGATTCGAGAGGCCGCGCTCGAAGCGGCTGCCCTGCACCCCGGCACCACCTACTGGGATCAGAACTGGCGCAAGGGCGGTCTGCAGGAGCGCAGGGGCGAGATCCTCAGGGAGGAAAACTTCTACAACCAGCTCTGGTGCGGCTGCGAATTCTCCATGGGACATCTTCGAGAACGCGATCCCTCCGAGCTTCCCGCCCACATGAAGCCTTATCTTGAAGCACTGGGCCTCACGGGAAAGGGCTGACAAGCTTCAATGGACAGCGGGCCCGCAGTCTTCTCGGCTGCGGGCCCGCTGTCATTTCAATCCGGATGTTTACTTCTCGTTGAGAAGCCCCTTCCTGACCTTGTAGTCGGCGAGCGCCCTCTGAGCTCTGGCCGCATCGGCCATCTTTTTGGAAAGCCCCGTGCAGGCATCCTCGGGCACCATGCGGTCATTCTCCCATCGATAGCAGGTCACGATTCCGTTGTCCCTGATCTCGGCGGCACCCCAGCTGCCCGCTGCGATGCCCGTATAGGAAACGATGAGGTCCATCGATTCGTTGGCAAACAGGTTGCGGCCCTCGTGAATTTCGGGCGTCCTGCCCAACACGACGCCTGCAATCGTCGGGAAGATGTCGCGATGCCCCACCCAACGCGTGACATCGACCTTCCTGGCATCAGCTTCTAGGCTCTCGGACGCCCAGATCAGAATCGGAACGCCATGCAAATGATGGGCATAGCCGCCTGCGTACGACATGCGAAGATTGTGGTCACCGGTCGCCACGATCAGGAGCTCGCGCTTGAGCGCGCCGCGTCTCATGTCATGCACGAATCCGCCAAGAGCATTGGCCGCGTACTGATAGGTTTCAAGAGACCCCGTCAGGATGTCGTGCCTGTTGTCCGTAATGAAGGACGGCAGCTCCTTGTAGGAAACCGGATTGACCTTGACGCCATCGGGCACCCTGTGCGGCGGATGATTGGCGGTGGAGAGCATCACAATAAAAAGCTTCTCTCCCTTCTCGTCCGCCTCCTTCAGGATCTCCTCCGCACGCTTGAACATCCAGGCGTCGCCGACACCCCATGTGCCGTTCTCAACGCCGGGATAGCGGGACGACAGCTTGCCAGCACCGACAATCTCGTCGAAGCCCTGCTGCGGGAAATTGGTTTCGATCTGACGCCAGGCCTCGGGACCCGCCGTCAGGAAGATCGTCCTGTAGCCCGCCTTCTTGTACTCAAGCATGCGGGAGAAGTCGAAGACGTGTCGGCCGTAGCGGCTCTGCGTGATCGGATTCAGGGGAGAGTCGAAAAGCAGGCCCTCGAGCGTCGGGAAGGTTGCCTGCCCCACACACAGCGACTGCTTGAAGACAAGCGCCGAATCGAGCTCGCCTGCCAGAGCACCCAGCGTGTCGTTGACACCGGGCTTGTGCGACTCGAACACATCACGCCCCATGGACTCCATGACGGCCAGAACAACATGAGGCTGCGACTTGAGCGGCTTGCTCTGAGGCAGTACAGGGCGAACCTCGGCAATGAGAGCCTCAGCATCCGATGCCTTGCCAAAGCCCATCTGCTGGAGGGCGGCAATGGCGCCGCCCTTGAGTTCAAGCACCTGCATGCCCTTTCGGGCCTCATGGAAGGCAGCCATGCCGTTGGGAACAGTGGCGTTGATGAAGGCGTTCTTCGTAACGGAATAGCTCTGGATTCGAAGCGGGAAGGTGCCCAGGCTACCGCGAATGACAAGCGCCAGCACGACAATCGAAAGGATCGACAGGACGCCGTAGGCGGCCCTGCCGACCCTGCGCTCACGGCTGCGACCGAGAAGCATGGTGCATGCAAAGGGCAGAGCCGTGAACCCCGCCAGACAAAGCAGGTAGGTGAACACGGGCCAGTCCTTCATGATCGTGATGACAATCGCCTTCGTGTCGTCCTGAAGGAAGCCGAAGATGATGGGGCTGATGGGGGTTGCGTAGAAGCCGTAAAAGCCGAAGTTGATGACCGTCAGAAGCGCCGTCACAAACATGCCCACGAAGGCAAGAATGCGCGCCAGCTTCCAGAAGAAGGCCTTCCAGTAGGAAAGGAGAACGCAGATCCAGGCGGGCAGCAGCAGGATTGCCAGCCACTTGGCATCAACGCGAAGCCCCATCACCATTGCAGGTGCAAAGTCACTCAGAAAACCGAGATCGTCGTTTTTATAGGCGAAGAAGAAGACGATTCTCGCAATCGTCAGCAGAAGGAGTGCGGCGATGCCGAAAGCCGCCGCCCGGGCGCATCGCCCGAGCCAGTTAAAGGATTCTGTCATTGTCCGAAAGAGCCGTTGAATCATTGCAGGACCCGCATGGCACCGTGCCGCTGCAGGCCGAAGGGTGCATTCTACTTAGACGCGCACTTTTTTTCAGTTCACGGGGCGATCATTTTTCCCCAAGAACGACGCCTTCCTGCACGAAACCTCCTCAACCTGTTGCGCTCCGAGCACGTCACGCTCCGGCCATGGCGAGTTCGGACAGCTTTTTTTTTGCCAAATTCCGAGAATAGGCGGAAAATTTCGGGATGCACATTCGCGGTCCCCTAATTCAGGAGGGACCGCCATCACCAAGGCAACAACAATGAACGTTTTCCTCCTCATTGCGGCGGCAATCATCCTCATCGTCGTCCTGCTTCGCTTCAAGTGTCCGATCGGACCGGCCATTCTGGCCGGCGGCGCCCTTCTCTGGCTCTTTGAAGACCCCACTCTGCGCGCCCTCACCGAAGCCGGTCGCGACATGCTCACGATGAACCGCACCTACGACCTCCTCTTTGCGCTCTACTTCGTGATGTGCCTTGAGATCCAGCTCCGCAGATCCGGCACGCTCAAGGGCATGGTCGACGCGCTCAACCGCTTCTTCTCCTCGACGAAAGTCGTCATCTCCAGCATGCCCGCCTTCCTTGGTCTTCTGCCCTCTGTCGGCGGCGCACGCTTTTCCGCTCCGATCGTAGAGACGGCCTGCGAAGGCATGGACATCAAGCCCGAAAGCAAGGCCGCCATCAACTTCTGGTTCCGCCACATCTGCGAATTCGCCAGCCCCATCATTCCCGGCATGATCCTCGGCTGCGCCATCGCTCACGTGAGCGTCGCCGATCTCGTCATCCATCTTTTCTGGATGTCCGTCGTCGCATTCGCCGCAGGCTGGTTCGTCATGGTCCGCCCGCTCAAGTTTGAGGAAAAGCGCCGCAAGGCCGAACTGTCGTCCGAGCAGCGCAGGACAGACCTCATCAACGTCGTACTCGCCATTGCGCCCGTGCTTCTGAGCGTCGTTCTCATGATGGCCTTCAATCTCTCCGCCGCCCTCGCCATGGGCGCAGTGGTCGTGCTGCTCATCCCCGTGCTTCTGATGATGAAGCGCGGCGTGAGCGTCAAGGACGTGTTCGTCGGCGCCGCCGACTGGCGCCTTCTCCTCAACGTCGGCTGCATCCTCTTCTTCATCCAGCTTCTTGAGGCCACGGGCATCCTGCACCAGATCATCACCTGCTTCGAAGGCTCGGCGCTTCCCGTGCCCGTCATCATTGCACTCACGAGCTTCGTCATCGGCATCCTCACCGGCATGAGCCAAGGCCACGTTGCCATCGTGATGCCGATCGTGGCGGGCCTCATGCCCGGCTCTCTTGATCTGGCCGGCGTCGCCATGGTCTTCGGTGTCGCAGGCCAGATGATCACGCCCACCCACGTCTGCCTCACGATCACGATCGACTACTTCAAGTCGGACTTCTTCAAGACGCTGGTGCCCGTCATCCTTGCGGAAGCCATCGTTCTCGTCGTCTTCTCGGCTTGGACCTGGCTCACCTGGGCTGCCTGACCGCATCCCTGAGCCATCAGGCGGGGCCTGACGCTCACACGCGTCGGGCCCCTTTCTTTCCCCGCACTTCCTGATTTGACTTCCGCTTAACGTCAGTATCAGCAAACGGGGTAAAATATTGACTTTGTTCAGCTTTCAAGCCGCGCGTCCAACCCCGCGCGCGTCCGCTCCTCCGCGCCCGAAGCCGCAGCGCTCAGGCGGGACCCTTTTCAAACAACGAGTTTTAGTGATGAAGACGATTCGCACCCGCATTGCACCGAGCCCCACGGGCATGATGCATCTCGGCACCGCCCGCACGGCCATCTACTGCTGGGCCGTCGCCCGCCACTTCGGCGGCAAGTTCCTGCTCCGCATCGAGGACACCGATCAGGTCCGCTCCACGAAGGAGGCCGTTCAGGTCATTCTCGACGGTATGAAGTGGCTCAACCTCGACTACGACGAGGGTCCCGTCTATCAGATGGATCGCCTCGAGCGCTACCGCGAAGTCGTCGACCAGATGCTTGCCGACGGCCGCGCTTACTACTGCTACGCCACGCCCGAAGAGCTCAACGCCATGCGCGAAGAACAGAAGGCCAAGGGCCTCAAGCCCCGTTATGACGGCCGTTGGCGTCCTGAGAACTGCCAGGGCAAGCCCATCCCCGAAGGCGTGAAGCCGGTCATCCGCTTCCGCAATCCCGATGACGGCGCAGTCACCTGGAACGACGCCGTCTACGGCACGATCACGGTCTCCAACAGCGAGCTTGACGACCTGATCATCATGCGCAACGGTATTCCCACGTACAACTTCGCCGTCGTCGTCGACGACTGGGACATGGAAGTGAGCCACGTGATCCGCGGCGCTGACCACATCAACAACACCCCGCGCCAGATCAACATCTACCGCGCGCTCGGCGCTGAAGTGCCCGTCTTCGCCCACCTGCCGCTCATCAACGGCCAGGACGGTCAGAAGCTCTCGAAGCGCCACGGCACCGTCTCCGTGCTCGAATACGAACGCCAGGGCTACCTCCCCGAAGCCGTCTTCAACTATCTCGCCCGCCTTGGCTGGGGCCACGGCAACATGGAGAAGTTCACCCGCGACGAGCTCGCCGAAGTGTTCGAGCTCTCCGACTGCTCCCGTGCCGCCGCCCGCATCGACTGGAAGAAGTTCGACTGGCTCAACCAGCAGTACATGAAGGAAGCCGACGCGAATCGTCTGGCCGATCTCACGAAGGCCCGCATCGAGGCACGCGGCGGCAAGGTTGAAGGTGGTCCCGATCTCGCGGCCGTCTGCGAACTGCTGAAGTCCCGCTCCGCCACTCTCGAAAAGCTGGCCGACGCCGCCCTCTTCTTCTACGTTGAACCCAAGGTCAACGAAGAGGAAGCCGCCAAGGTCCTCGCCGACGGCGGTCGCGAAGCCCTCAAGCTCTTCGGTGAAAAGCTAGAGGCCGTCTCCGACGTTACGCCTGAGGCCGTCTACGGCTGCATTCAGGCCGTAATGGAGGAGCAGGGTATTGTGATGAAGGTGCTCGCCAACCCGCTCCGCGTCTGTATCTGCGCCGCCGATCGCACGCCGCAGATCGACAAGACGCTCTGCCTCATCGGCAAGGAAGAAGTGCTCGCCCGCATCGCCCGCGCGCTCTGATTTCTGACAGAGGCAAAAGGCTGATCAGTTGAAGCTCAGTCCGCAAGCATGCGGACTGAGCTTTATTTTCATCCTTATTACGCAAAACATTGACTTAACGCAAACCCTGATTCGCAACTTCTGGAAAAACGGCGTATAGTTCATCTCCTACGAAACAACGTCCCTATCGTCTAGTGGTCCAGGACCGCAGCCTCTCACGTTGCTAACGCGGGTTCGAACCCCGCTGGGGACGCCAACTCAACCTCCGCAGTATCTTGAACTGACGGAGGTTTTGTTTTTTCCGGCAAGCCCTCTCTTCCCGCCGCTTTTCTCCCCGACATCCTTTTCTCCTGCTCATCTGCCTGGTCTTCCCTCTCCCAGCGCAAGCCAAACCGCCGCCTGAGCCACTTCTCAGGCAGCGGAAACAGAGACGTCAACGGGAGTTATGCCGTCAGAGACCGCCCGCAAGCAGGGCGAGAACGCCGCCATGGGCACGCGTGCGGGCACCGTGCACGGGTTTGCGCACGGTTTGAACGGAGGAAGTGCGGGAGGAACGACCGGAACGAGGCTTTTCGCCCGCCTTGCGCACGCTGACGCTGCCGTCGGCTTCAACGACGAACTCCACGCAGGAGCAACCTTCCTCAAGTCCGAGAAAGTCACGGATTTCCTTGGGAATCGTGACCTGTCCCTTAATGGTAAGACGATGCGACATATGCTTCTCCTTCATGCAGATAAATGTTGATGGATGTGCATGCCGCAGAGCTTTTTCGGTCAGGGGCCTCATCCTCGATGAAGCCCAGGTCCTGATGCGAAAAAGCCTCCCGCAGCGTGCACGCATGTCGAGAGGCATTGCCATTCTCCGTATGTTTGTCGGTGCACGATGAGCTACCGGCCACATGGCCTCCCGCGGAGGCCACCACCTTGCCCGGAGGCGGGCAGGTTGGCGTGAGGACTTTTAGGAAAGTCCCCATCTCTTCATGCTGTCGGATCAATATACACGTCCGAGGCACTTCGTCGCAACACGCCTACCATGGATAGGTGATGGACAAAGTGCCTAGACGAGCTGATCATTTCGATCAATCGCGTCGGCGGGGAAAGCCGCAAAGCAGAACCGCCGCCTGTCGGGGCTTTCGAACGGTCTCGCGCTCGAAGACGCGAAGCTCTTCGGGCTTGCCCGAAGTACCGCTGCGCTCACGATAGGGCGTATCGAAAATCGGATCTCGGTTGCGCTGGGAGGGCGGCACATATGCGCGGGCACGCTCCTTGGCGAGGCGTTCATCCTCGGGCGTATCGACGCGCTCGATCTCGCGCTCGCCACGTCGTTCGGGACGCTCTCCTGAGGCGCGGCGCATTTCCGAACGGGCCTGACGCGAGAGCGGGCGCAGGGGCTTCTGTTCGAAGGTCTGCTTCGTGAGCTTCTCGATGGCGTCGACAAGACGGCCGTCTTCGCGCGTCGCGAGCATGATGGCAAGACCGTGGGAGCCGGCTCGACCGGTACGGCCGATGCGGTGCACGTAGTCCTCGGCGCTGAACGGAACATCATAGTTGATGACGCAGGGTAGCTCCTTGATGTCGAGGCCTCGCGCCGCGACGTCGGTCGCAACAAGAACATGAATGGCGCCCGACTTGAAGCCGTCGAGCGCAGCCTGACGCTCCTCCTGCGTCTTGTCGCCGTGAATGGCATCTGCATTGATCCCGACGCGCTCAAGCGTGCGGGCAAGGCGACGGCAGGTGATCTTTGCATTGACGAAGACGATGACCTGCTCGAGCGGCTTGTTTTCGGGACCTCGCGTCTTGAGGATGTCGATCAGCACGTCCGTCTTCTCGCGATCCGCGACCTGGAAGACCTCCTGAGTAACCGTGTCGGCCGTCTGATTCTGACGGGCGACTTCGATCATGAACGGATCGGGCTTGAGGAAGTTCTTCGCGAGCCTGGCGATGTCAGGCGAGAACGTAGCCGAAAACATCAGGCTCTGGCGGTTGGCAGGCAGAAGCTTGAGGATGCGGCTGATGTCGGGAAGGAAGCCCATGTCGAGCATGCGGTCAGCCTCGTCGAGCACAACGACCTCGACCTGAGAAAGATTCGTTGCGCGCTGCTCGATATGGTCGAGCAGGCGGCCCGGCGTCGCCGTCAGAATTTCGACGCCGCGGCGGAGCATGTCGGACTGCGGACGAATGTCAACGCCGCCGTAGACCACACCGACGCGCAGCGGCGTGTCCGCCGCATACTGCGTCATGTTGGCAGAGACCTGATCGGCCAGCTCGCGCGTAGGCGTCAGGATGAGCGCGCGCACGGGATGACGGGCGGGCGACATCGAGGTGTTCGCATGCGGAAGAATGCGGGCGATGAGCGGGAGACCGAAGCTCGCCGTCTTGCCCGTGCCCGTCTGGGCCGCGCCCATCACGTCTCCCCCCTTCATCACCACGGGAATGGCCTGAAGCTGAATCGGCGTCGGCTCCTTGTAGCCGATGCGTTCGATGGCGGACATGATGCGGGAGTCGAGATTGAATTGTGCGAACGATGACATGCTGCTGGCGTTCTCTTGGAATGGCTCTTGAGTGTGGGCGGCGTCGCAAGGGCACTTGCTGAACGCCTGAAAATCGTTATTTTAGCGGGATTCCGCACGTGGCGCAGTTTTCGGCCACCCGCATCAGGGCGGCGCGTCCTCCCGAAAACGCGAAAAGGCTCCCGAAGGAGCCTTTTCAGGCGACTCCGCACGAGGCGGAGTCAAGGGGATCAGTTCTCAGTCAGGTAGTCGCGCAGACGTTCCTGGAACTCGGGACTGCGAAGCTTGCGGATGGCCGCCGATTCGATCTGGCGGACGCGCTCGCGCGTAAGACCGAGCGCATGGCCGACTTCCTCGAGCGTGTGATCCTTGTTCGTGCCAATGCCGTAGCGCAGGCGAAGCACCTGAGCCTCACGGGGAGCGAGATCGTCAAGCGACTTCTTGATGCATTCGATCATCGAACGGTCCTGAAAGGCACGGCTCGGATCGTCATGTTCGTCGCCGCGCACGAAGTCGAGCTTCGTCGCATCCTCGTCATCACCGATCGGTGCGTCGATGGACTCGACGCCACGCATGGCCTGCGTGAGAAGCTGCACCTTGGCGAGCGGAAGCTCGGCAAGATCGGCAAGCTCCTGCTCGGTCGGCTGGCGGCCGTGCTCCTGCAGGAAATGCTGCTTGTGACGGCGGATCTTGTTGTAGGACTCCGTCATGTGGACCGGAATGCGGATGGTGTTGCCGAAGTCGGCCACGGCACGCGTGACGGACTGACGGACCCACCAGGTCGCATAGGTCGAGAACTTGTAGCCTCGGCGGTACTCGAACTTGTCCACGGCCTTCATCAGACCAAGGTTGCCCTCCTGAATCAGGTCGGTCATCGCGAGACCGCGGTTGACGTAGCCCTTGGCGATAGAGATCACCAGACGCAGGTTCGCCTCGATCATGCGGGCCTTGGCCTGCATGAGATTCGTCTGCGCAAGCTTGAGCAGACGGGCAAGTTCGCGCTGGCTGGCGATCGTCATCATCGCGCGTTCCTCGAGACCGCGCAGATGACGCTGCTCCTCGTGCAGAACGCCAAGGTTGCGCGCAACGGCGGGCGCCCACGGCGTCTCGCTCTCGGCGATGGCCTCAAAAAGCCCGTCGGCGGTCGGATCACCGTTGATCACGTCAAGCGTGGCGCGCTGCGGCATGCGACACTGGTCGGCAAGAACCCTGCGGACGTTCTTGAGGGACGTCGTCACCTCGTCCATGTGCTTGGAGATGTCCTCGGAGAGCTGCGTGACAACCTTCACGGAGAAGCGCACGGGCGCGAGGAGCTCGGCGATGGCGGCGCAGGCGGCCTTGTAGGCCTCGGCATCGCCCTTCGGGCCGAAGTTGGCGCGAACGGTCTCAAGATGCCTGCCGCAATTCTCGAAGATGTCGAGCACGCGAGCGCGCATCTCCTCGAGCTGGTCGGCCGTCATGGCGGCGGCGCCGATGTCGGTCGCGATGTCGTCGCCGTCGGAGGAGGCGGCGTCCACTTCCTCGAGGTTGTCCGTAAAGCCGTCGACGAGCGTATCGACGGAGACGGACGTATCCTTGAGGGTTTCGGCCATCGTGCAGAGCTCGGCCACGGCCATCGGATACTGCACGAGCGTCGAAACAAGCCTGCCCGTGAACATTTCGATCGACTTGGCAACCTCGATTTCACCCGCACGGGTGAGAAGCTTGTGCGAGCCCACGCCGCGCAGATAGGCGCGGAGCGGATCCTTGGAGAGGCCTGCGGACTCCTCGGGCGTCAGCATGGCGGCGGCGTCATCCTCGTCGATGTCCTCGGCCTCGTCGACGCCGTTGCCGGTGATGAGAAGGTCGTCTTCGTCGGGACGCGTCTCGAACACCTTGATCGAAAGGCGGCCGAGCGCCTCCGTGATCTCCTGCACGTTTTCGGCCGTACGCACGGCGCTTTCAGGCAGGTGATCGTTGATTTCCTCAACCGTCACCCAGCCGCGGGAGCGGCCGAGACGCACCAGAGCGCCGTAGCCGTTGCCCGCCGTCACCGAACGGCGGCTGCCAGAAGCCGAACCCTGTTCCTCGGAACCTTCGTCCTCCCACTTGTCGAGTTCTGCGGCTTCATCGTCGATGGAGGAGTCCTCCTCCATTTCGTCGATGTCGTCATCATTCTCAAAAGCGTCTTCGTTCGTCTTCATCTGTTCCAATCTCTCGTTGGCGGAGCTCTTATTGTTGCAATTGCCCCGCTTCTTCCTAATTTCTCCGGACCGCCTCGGCGCCGCCCTTCTCCCGCATCCTCCGCTCGTCCGCCCGAATCATTCTGTCTTCTCGGGACCTGCCGACTATCGGCCAGGGAGCCATGCATTCAGGGAAAAGCAGCCGGTCATCCTCGCAGCCCGGCGCTGCATCGATTATTTTTCGTCCTACGTCAGCGCGCTTCGTGCCGTCGCCTGCCTGATCTCCCGTTCTCTCCCGGAGCAGCGCGATCCTGCGCCTCCGGCGGTCCAGACCGCACGGCGCCTTCCGCGACAGTGTCGGCAGACACCGTCATGGGCGAAAAAGGCGGATAGCTTAACACTGCGCCATACTCTTTTCAAGCAGAAAAAGCAACAAACGGCGAAACGCCGCCCGTCGCCCTCCCGTCAGGGCCTCCGAGCGGCACGGGCGCCGCATTTGAAAACGGGGAACGGACTTCGCCGCTCCCCGTCATGCAAGGCATCAATCCTTTCCGTCGCCCTCGACGAAGCTTCTCAGCTTGTCGGCTCTAGACGGATGACGAAGCTTTCTGAGCGCCTTCGTCTCGATCTGGCGGATGCGCTCGCGCGTGACGTCGAACTGCTTGCCGACCTCCTCAAGCGTGTGGTCGGACTGCATCTCGATGCCGAAGCGCATGCGCAGAACCTTGGCCTCCCTCGGGGAAAGGCTGTCGAGAACCTGACGGACGGTTTCGGAGAGGCTCGTGTTCTGAATGGCCTCGGCGGGCGCCACCGTCTGCGTGTCCTCAAGGAAGTCGCCGAGATGCGAATCGTCATCGTCGCCGATCGGCGTCTCCATCGAGATGGGCTCCTTGGCGATCTTCATGATCTTGAGAATCTTGTCCTCGGGCAGCTCCATCAGCTTCGCAAGCTCGCGGGAATCGGGCTCTACGCCCGTTTCCTGCAGGATCTGGCGCGTGATGCGGTTCATGCGGTTGATCGTCTCGATCATGTGCACGGGAATGCGGATCGTACGGGCCTGGTCCGCGATCGAACGCGTGATGGCCTGACGGATCCACCAAGTGGCATAGGTCGAGAACTTGTAGCCGCGGCGGTACTCGAACTTGTCGACGGCCTTCATGAGGCCGACGTTGCCCTCCTGAATGAGGTCGAGGAACTGCAGGCCGCGGTTCGTGTACTTCTTCGCGATCGAGATGACGAGCCTGAGATTGGCCTCGGTCATCTCACGCTTGGCGTTGCGTGCCTTGGCCTCGCCCGTCGCCATCTGCTTGTAGGTATCAAAGAGCTCGGGCACGGTCATGCAGGCATTCGAGACCAGTTCGGCAAGCTTGCGCTGCTCCTCCTCGACCGTGGGCCTGAGGTGCTCGAGATAGGCGGCCTTTTCGGGGTTGTCACGCGCAATGGCGCTCATCCAGTCAAGATCGGTCGCATGATCGGCAAATGTTGCAAGGAACCACGTGCGGTCAAGCCCGACACGGCGCACGAGCTCGTTGTAGATCGTCTTCTGGCGGGTGCGCACCTCGTCGATCGTCGTGCGAAGAAGCTCGCAGAGCTTGTCGGCGGTCTTGGCGGTGAAGCGCACGGCCATCAGCTCGCGCTGGATCGAATCCTTGAGCGGGTCGAGCCTGTCGCTGCCGTAACCCTCCTCGCGGACAACGGTCTTGAGCGTATTGAAATGCTCCTCCACGACGGCAAAGATCGCGAGACTGCGCTGCTTCATGTCCTCAAGCTGGTCCACCGTCATGGCGGAGGCGCCCATGTCGGTCTCATCGTCGTTGTGGCCGACCACGTTGCCCGTATCATCCGCAGCAACGAGGCCGTCGACGATGTCGTCAATGGGCAAGGTGCCCTCGCGGATTTCATGCGCATAGCCGACGATCGCCGCCACGGTGACCGGACAGCGGGAGATGGCGAGCACCATGTGCTTCAGGCCGTCCTCGATGCGCTTGGAGATTTCGATTTCGCCTTCACGGGAGAGAAGCTCCACCGAGCCCATCTCGCGCATGTAGATGCGCACGGGGTCGGTCGTGCGGCCGAATTCGCTGTCGACGGTCGAGAGTGCGGCTTCGGCCTCCGCATCCGCATCCTCCTCGCTGGCAACGCTCTCGTTGCCCATCATGGCGAGCGTGTCCTCGTCGGGAGCGGATTCAAAGACCTGAATATGCAGATTCGAAAGAATCGCCACGACGGTCTCGATCGCATCGTCATCGATCAGGCTGTTGGGCAGGTTGTCGTTGATTTCGCCGTAGGTGACGTAGCCGCGCTCGCGCCCCATGCGGATGAGCGTGAAGAGCTTGGAACGGCGGTCCTCGGTGGAGTCCTCCTCGTCGGAGCCGTAGCCGTTGAGAAGCGCCTTCTTGTCGCGGGCGCTGCGCGCCTTGCGCTTGCGGCGGCCGCTCTGGGCGTCCGTCTCCGCCTCGCCGGCTTCATCGGCCTCGTCCTCTTCGGGAAGATCGTCAGGCAGATCGGGAATGTCCTCCTCGTAGTCGACGTCGTCGTCAAGCACAGCGTCGAAGTCGCCCGTTCCATCGTCGTCGTATTCGGCCAGATCGTCCTCATCCGAGCGTCCCTTGGCCTTCGACTTCTTTGAAGCGGTCTTCCTGCGCTTCGGCGCGGCCTTTGCGGCACCCGCCTCCTTTTCCTCGGTCCCCGCCTTCTTGCGGCGGGTGCGGCGGGGCTTGGCGGCCTCCTCTTCAGCGGCGGGAGCCGCTTCCTCGACGGCAGGGGCGGCTTCAGCGGCCTCGGCGGTCTTGCGGGTGCGGCGACACACGGGCTTGGCCTTGGGGGCCTCCGCCTCTTCAGGCGCCTCCACGGAGAGCTTCAGACCGGCGGTTTCCAAGGTCGCGGCCTCCTTCTCGGCGCGCTTTGCTGGCGCACGCCTCCTTTTGGGAGCCACCGTCTGAGGCGCCTGCTCCGTTTCATCCTGAGCCGCCTCATTCACCGTCGTCTTTTTGGATACAGCCATACCTGCCCTCTTCTGCTGAGACGGCGCGCATCTCTCTCACGCCGACTCCCTGCGCTGCGCACGACTGACTAGGCCGCGCGGCACGCGGATCATACACGGAGGCACTGAAGCCTCCCTTCGCCGCTGCATGCGGAGCATGGCGCCCGTCGGGCGCCCTCCGACGCATCTTTTGCCCTGAATTCTTCCGGCCGAAAAACTCACGGCAAAATCCGCGTGACGTCTCCACTTGATGTCATTTGTCAAGCTGGGAGCCGATATGCTTTTTTCAAAGGTTTCAAAAAAGTACGTCTTTCCGCTTGACAAAGCAAAGGACAATGACTTAATCATTTTGCCACACCCCTCCCGAAAGTGGAGGCGGCGTAATGGCAATCCCTGCCTTCGGAGTCGTGTTTTTCCGTCAGAAAGCATGCTTTTAATCAAAAAACGGCGGAAAATTCCGCCGTTTATGATGGTTTGTCCGAATAGGCACCCTCTGTCGGAGCCCTACCTCCTGCCCGCAAAGAGCCAGGGACAGCACACCCTCTCGAGCAGTCCGATGACGCCGTAGATCACGAGACCAAGAAGGCTCATGCCCAGAATGGCGTTGAACATGGAGAGTACGTCCCCCATGCCCCAGGCGTCCATGATGAGGTAGCCGAGCCCCGAGGTGGTTGCGAAGCTTTCGGCCAGAAAGAGCACCGCGACCGCCGTGCCGCTCGCCACCTTGAGGGAGGTGAAGAGCGCGGGGAGCGCTGCAGGAACATAGAGATGTCGGACGGCCTCGGCCGTCGTGCCGCCCATCGAGCGGAAGGCCTTGACCCAGGAGGGATCGATGCTGAGCGCCCCCGCACGGATGATGACGAGCACCTGATAGCCCGTCGTAAGCGCAATGAGGAGAACGCGCGAGGCGTCTCCGAGCCCCACCAGCGTGAAGAAGACGGGAAGCAATACGATCTTGGGCAGCGGATAAGTAATGAAGAGGAGCGGACTGCCCGCCAGATCCGCCGCACGGCAGTGTCCGAGCAGAAGTCCCAGAGGAAAGGCAACCGCGACGGCCGCAACAAGGCCGAGCGTCAGGCGCCAGAGGCTCACGAGGATGTGCCCCCAGAATTCAGGCGTGCCCAGAGACTCGGCGAAGAGCCTGATCGTGGCCACGGGATCGGGCAGAAGGTCGGGCCCGAGCGCAAGCGCGCCCGCGTGCCAGCATCCGCCCAGAAAGAGAAAGCCGAGGATGTAGCGCAGCACGATCATTCGTCCTCTCCCGAAGCAGCCGCCAGCCCCGCGTGAATGCGGCGCACGGTGTCGTAAAAGGCAGGCGAGGCCCTGTCGCCGCAGCCGAGCTCCTGCGAGTAGGCAGGATTTTCAAAGCATTCGGGCGCTCTGCGACCGTGGGGCGCAAGCATCAGGACATGCGAACCGAGCGCAACGGCCTCGCTGATGTCGTGTGTCACCAGAATCACGCTGCAGGGATGCCTGCGGCGGAGCGCCGTCAGGAAATCCTGCATGCGCGCGCGCAAAAGCGCGTCAAGAGCCGAGAAGGGCTCGTCCATGAAGAGAACCTGAGGCTGCACGATGAGCGCGCGGCCGAGCGCAAGACGCTGGCGCTGACCTCCCGAAAGCTCGGAGGGAAAGCGCGACTCGAGCCCCGAGAGCCTGAGTTCGGAAAGCATGGCCGAGACACGCCCGGCCGAATCGGCGCAGTGTCCAGCGGAAAGCTCCAGTGGAAGCGCGAGGTTCTCCCTCACGCGCTTCCACGGAAAAAGACCGAGATGCTGCCAGACGAAGCTTGTGCGCATGTCCTGAATCGAACGGACTCCGCCCTGAGGAGAGGTCCACCTGACCGTCCCCGAAATCGCAGGCCTCAGCCCCGCGAGAGCGGTGAGAAGCGTCGACTTCCCGCAACCTGACTCGCCGACGATGGCAAGCGAGGCCCCGGGCGGCAACGACAGATCCAGCCCCTCAATGACGGGCCTGCCGTCGTAGCCAAGCGTAAGCCCGTTGCAGGCCAGTCCCGGTGGCTCAAGCGCCTCTTCCCTTTGATTCTGCATGCGCACCTTCGAATTACGGACGGATCACCACGCTGTCGTAAGCGGGCACCGCCTTGATCATGTTCTTTCCGACCATCCATTCTCCCACGCGGCGCACGTCTTCGGCGCTCGGCAGGGGAGGCAGACCGTCATTCGTGCCGAACATGGAGAAGCGGACCATCGTGTAGTTCTGCGCAACGGGCGCAGGCAGCAGGCCCTTCTTCACCATGACGGCGCGGAAGCGGTCGGGCTCCGACTCGATGAGCCTGGCAGCGTCCGCCACGGCACCCCGGAAGGCGGCGACGGTCTTGTCGTCAAGCCTGTCCTTCTTGAGCGCAACGACGGCAAGCGCCTCGTTGAGACCGCGGTCATCCCAGATCACGCGTCCGCCCTTCGCCTCAACGACGGAGACGAGCGGCTCGGGCAGCATGGCCGTTGCGGCCTTGCCGGTCTGAAGCATCTGCAGGCGGATCGGGATCTGCTTGACCTCAAGGTTCCTGAGCGCGCCGTCGGAAAGCTTTTCCTCAGCCTTCATGCGGTCGAGCAGGTAGTCGATGATCGTGGGGGAGCTCATGGCCGTCTCCGTGCCGTCGAGATCCTTGAGCGAGCGGATCTTCTCGGCGGCGGCAGGCGCGACGACGAGACCGAAGGCACGCTGCGCCCGGCTCGTATGGGTCGTCGTGAGAATCACGGCCTGGGGAACGCCTCGTTCATTCTGAGTGAAGACGTTCATCAGATCGCCGAAATGCCCGTCAAGGCGGCCCGCACGCATGGCGGCACCAAGTTCGAGAGCAGACTTGAAGGGAATCACCTCAACGTCAAGCCCTCTGGCCTTGAACAGCTTCTCGTCGGCCGCAGCGTGGATCACAATGGCGTCGGCGGCTGGAAGCACGCCGATGCGAAGGGGCTCGGCGTCGACCGCCGCGGAAACCATCGTGCCGGCAGCCAGCAGGGCCGCCCATAAAGTCTTCTTCAAAATGAGCTCCTAAGGGAAAAGCAAGTCGCGCCGGCGCGCGGCCTCCCCCGCCGTCACAGACCCACGTTGAGATCCGCGTCGGGATCTCCGGCGTCGTCATAGCGGTAGGGAGCTTCATCGTCGAACGGCACGTCGGGCGGCATGCCCGAGACGTCATATTCTTTCATACCATCGGGTACAAAATCAACCTTCTCGTCCGAAAGCTCAGGCGGCAGGCTCTCCGCGAAGGCAGCGGAATCTCCCGCGGTACGCCCTGCGGCGCTTGCTGCCAGAGCCTCCCTTACGGCACTTGTGGAAACACGGGAGGCTCCCTGAGGCACGGCCTGCGCGCCCGAGACGGAAGAAGTCCCCGTGTCGCCCCTGAGGAAGCGCTGCAGCTGCGCGACGATCGGATTGGACGAAAGGGGGGCGGACTCGCCGCCCGAAGGCTTTTCAGCCGCACGCTGGCTCTCGAACCTTGCCTGATTCTCAATGCGCAGGCGGTACTCGCGCTCTGCAAGACGGGCCTCGTCCGCAAGGCGCTGAAGTTCAGCCCTTCTGTCGTTGAGCCTGCGCATCGCGTCCATGTCCCTCGCCGCATCATGGGCGAGCATTTCGATGCGGGCCTTCGTGCGCTCGAGCTCGAGCTCGATGAAGGCCTTCCTTACCTCAAGGCGGGCGCCCTCCTCGGGCGTGCCCGTCGAGAGCTCCTCGGTGAGGAGCTCCTCATAATAGGAAAGGCTGGCGCTCTCTCCGAGCCTCATGAGAAGGGAAGCAGGATTGACGCAGCCTTCCTCCTCGTCCTCGGCCGCCGCTGCGCGCCAGACCTCGATGATGCGTTCGGCGGCGGGATGCGTGCTCGACAGGAACTCCTCCTCGATCGAGTGGCTGAATTCGCTCACGAGATGAGGATAGGAAAGGAGGCACTGGAGCATGCGCTCCCTAACGTCCTTGACGCGAACTCGAGGCTCGGGTGCGGGCTTCGCGGGCCAGCGTGAAAAGCGGTCGTCCCGTCTGCGGGCAAAGCCGCCACGGCCCTGCTGCCGGCCGCCATCGAAGGACGGCCTGGAGAGAGCGGCGCCGGCGAGCCCGTACTGGCGCTCGATGTCATCCGCCTGCAGGCGGGCGATGCCCGCAAGCTCGCGGATGAATGCAAGCCGCAGAATGGGCGCATGCTGCATCGAGAGCACCCAGGGCTTGGCCTCGGCCACGAGCTTCGCACGCTCCTCGGCGTACATGAGCTCCTTCCCTTCGAGAAGGAGCTTCTTCATGAAGTCCGTGAGTCCGTAGGCCTTTTCAATCTGGCGCTCGAAACCCTCCGCGCCCTCCGCCTTGATGAGGCTGTCGGGATCGTGCTCGGGTGGCAGAATGATGAAGCCCGCCTTCTGCACGTCCGTGATGACGGGCAGGGCCGCCTCAAGCGCACGACGCGCGGCCTTGCGCCCGGCGGCGTCGCCGTCGAACGAGAAGTAGACGCTGTCGGTGAGCTTGAAGAGCTTCCTGACATGCTCGGGCGTGATCGACGTGCCGAGTGCGGCGACGGCCTCCTCGAACCCGGCCTGCGAAAGCTGGATCACGTCCATGTAGCCCTCGCAGACGATGGCGCGGCCCTTGCCGTAGATCGCCTCCCTGCCCTCAAAATAACCGTAGAGCTCGCTGCCCTTGTGGTAGATCGGCGTTTCGGGACTGTTGAGGTACTTGGGCTGCTCGTCGCCGTTCATCGTGCGGGCGCCGAAACCGATCACAAGCCCCTTGGCGTTGCGGATCGGGAACATGATGCGCCCTCTGAACGCATCGTAGCGCCTGTCGTTCCTGACGTTGACGAGACCGCACTCCTCAAGCGCCCTGTCGGAATACTTCTCACCGAAAAGGGTCTGAAGGGGATGCCAGTCGTCGGGCGAATAGCCGAGACCGAACTTCGCGGCCGTGGCGGCCGAAATGCAGCGGTTCTTGAGGTAGTCGGAGGCTCCAGCGTTCCGCCTGAGCTGCTCCGTGTAAAAGGCCGCGGCCTCTCCCATGTAGTCCGTGAGCGTGCGCGCCTTCTCGCGGGCCTTGATCTTTGCGGGCGAGCGGTCCTCGGGAACCTCCATCGAGTAGTAGCCCGCAAGCTTTCTCACCGCATCAGGGAATTCAAGCCCCTCGTACTTCATGATGAAGCCGATGGCGTTGCCCGCCTCGCCGCAGCCGAAGCACTTGAAGAACTGCTTCGGCTGGCTCACCGAGAAGGACGGTGTCTTCTCCTTGTGGAAGGGACAGCAGCACATCCAGTTGCGCCCCGCCTTCTTCAGAGGGACGTAGCGGTTGATCACGTCGACGATGTCGGCGCGTTCAAGCAGTCCTGTGATAAAGCCCTCGGGAATCATGGATGGTCTTGCTAGGGGAAAAGGCGTGGATCTTCCGCCCGGAAGGGGCGGCGGGTAGGATTTTGATTATAGAGCCTTGAGCGGGCCGGCTCTCGGGCACCTCCTGAGGGCGCCCAATAAAAAAGAAGGCCGCCCAAGAGAAACTCTTGAGCGGCATTCCTGCGTTATGAACGTGCGGCTTAGAGCGGCCGCACCCGCCATGCAGCGGACTTCGACTTAAGCGGTGAGCTTCGCCTTGACGAGAGCGCTGACCTTGCCCATGTCGGCACGGCCCGTCACCTTCGGCTTGACGATCGCCATCACCTTGCCCATCGCAGCCATGCCGGTCGCGCCGACTTCGGCAACGGCGGCATCAATGACGGCGGCGATCTCCTCGTCGGTAAGTCCCTTCGGGAGATACGCTTCGAGCACCTTGATTTCGGCCGATTCCTTGTCAGCGAGATCCTGACGGTCACCCGCCAGATACTGCTGCACGGAATCCTGACGCTGCTTGACCATCTTGGCGATCACCGAGAGGATCAGGGCATCGTCGGCCTCGATCTGTTCGTCGACCTCACGCTGCTTGATCGCGGCAAGGAGCAAGCGAATCGTGCTCAGACCCGCCGCGTCATGCGCACGCATGGCAGCCTTCATATCTTCGCGGATTCTGTCCTTAATCATCACCATCCTTCGTGAGGAAAAATTGTTTGTCTGTGGAGCTTTGTGCTGCCGCCCAACCGACAGCACGGGGATCGGCGGCCTCCGGCCTCCAACGCCCGGGCAGAAACTCGAATTAGTAGAGCTTCTTGGGGAGCATCATGCTGCGCAGGCGCTTGTAGTGACGCTTGACGGCAGCAGCCTTCTTACGCTTACGTTCGGCGGTGGGCTTTTCGTAGAACTCGCGGGCGCGGAGTTCGGTAAGGAGACCAGACTTTTCGATGGTGCGCTTGAAGCGGCGGAGGGCAACTTCAAACGGTTCGTTTTCTTTAACGCGGATAGTAGGCATTAGAACCTAACCTCAGTAAACAGTGTGATGACCCGGAAATCAAATGGAAAGCCTCCGGCATCTCTGGTTCCGGGACAAGAGACGGAGGACGCAATCGAACAAAGACGGCCCCTGAGCGGAGCCGTCCGAATGTCGAGTCCGAGATTTTGACATAAAACACTGGGAAAATTCAAACCGAAGCACCATTTTTTTGCACGTCCACCGCAAAAAGGCTCTAGAATTTTCGGCACTATGCTAGTTCTCGGTATTGAATCCTCCTGCGACGAGACGGGAGCCGCCCTGATTTCCGACAAGGACGGCCTCCTCGCAGACGCCCTCTACTCCCAGATCGACATGCACCGCGCCTACGGCGGCGTCGTGCCCGAACTTGCGAGCCGCGACCACATCCGGCGCGCCGTCGCGCTCGTCGACGAAGTGCTTGTGAAGGCGGGCAAGACCCGCGGGGACATCGACGCCGTCGCCGTGACGGAGGGCCCCGGACTTGCCGGCGCCCTGCTCGCAGGCGCGGGCGTTGCGCACGCCATCGGCTGGGCGCTCGACGTGCCCGTGCTCGGCGTGCACCACCTCGAGGGGCACCTGCTTGCGGCCCGTCTTTCGGATCCCGCTCCCGAATTCCCGTTTCTTGCCCTTCTCGTCTCGGGCGGCCATACCCAGATCATGAAGGTGGAGAAGTTCGGCAGCTACGAGCTTCTCGGCCAGACTCTCGACGACGCTGCGGGCGAGGCCTTCGACAAGACCGCCCAGCTGCTCGGCCTTCCCTACCCGGGCGGTCCCGCCGTGTCCGCCCTTGCCGAAGAGGGCGAGGCCGGCGCCATAGAGCTTGCCCGTCCGATGATCCACGCCCCCAATCTCGACATGAGCTTCTCCGGTCTCAAGACCTCCGTGCTCACCGCCGTCCAGAGCGCTCCCGACGCAGGAGACGAAGTCTTCCGCCGCAATCTCGCCCGCGGCTTCGTGGACGCTCTTGTCGACGTGCTCGCCGCCAAGCTCGTGCGCGCCATGAAGCAGACGGGGCTTTGCAACGTCGTCGTCGCCGGCGGCGTGTCCGCCAACCGCCAGCTCAGACAGCGCCTCACCGCCGAAGTCCGCCGCCGTCGCGGCACGATCTTCTATCCGCCCATGCGGCTCTGCACCGACAACGGCGCCATGATCGCCGCCGCAGGCCTCGCACGCCTCGAAGGCATGACGGCAGAGGAACTCGAGGCGCTCAAGGCGAAGCGCAACTTCGGCGTCAGCCCCCGCTGGCAGCTCTCAAGCCTCTGACGTCCGCTCCACGGCCCTCAGAACTGAAAAAGGATCCGATCTTTCAGATACGGATCCTTTTTTTTGTTGGTCGAGTCCTTGCTGCAGGTCCCGATGAAGGACTACTCCTCGTTCGCGCAGTCGACGGGGATGCCGCCGAGCACGTCGACGAGCACCTTGGGATCGATGCCGACCTGATAGCCCCGTCGCCCGCCGTTGATGAAGATGTGGTCAAGCTCGAGAATGGTCTTCTGGACGTAGACCGGCATCTTCTTTCGGGTGCCGAAGGGACTCGTGCCGCCCACCATGTAGCCTGAATTGCGCTGGGCCTGCTCGGGCTTGCAGGGCGCCACGTGCTTGGCGCCGATCTGTCGGGCGAGGTTCTTCGTGGAGACCTCGCAGTCGCCGTGCATCAGGATGACCAGCGGTCTGGCATGCTCGTCCTCCATGATGAGCGTCTTGATCACATGATGATGATCAATCCCGCAGGACGAGGCGGCCAGCGCCGTACCGCCGTGCTCGACGTATTCGTAGGACTTTTCCTCAAAGGGAATGTCGTGCTGCCTGAGCCACTGGGTGGCGGGCGTCAGGCTCTGGTGCTTCACTTTCGAACTCATTTTCTTCTTGCGTGCCTTTCTTATATAGAGGAAGCGGAAAGAAGGATTGTGCCCGAGGCGGGCGGATGCGGCGCGTGCGCCGTCTTCCGCCCATGCCCGAGCGCAAGAACGGAATGCGACTTTACCTTGCGGGGCTCAGTCGGCATCCTCCTCGCGAAGTCCCTTGGGAAGCGGAAAGACGACGTTCTCCTCGACGCCTTCGAGCGCCACGACATGCTCGGCATTGAGGTTGGCCTCAAGATAACGAAGTACGCCCTGGACGAGGGATTCAGGGGCGGAGGCGCCCGCCGTGATGCCCACGCATGCAACGCCCTCGAACCACTTGGGATCGATGTGCTCGGCCGTGTCGACCAGATAGGCGCGGGCCCCCTCGCGTTCGGCCACTTCGCGCAGACGATTGGAGTTGGAGCTTGTGGCGGATCCGATCACGAGCACGATGTCGACGCCCGAGCGGGCGAGAAGCTTGACGGCCTCCTGACGATTCGTCGTGGCATAGCAGATGTCCTGGCGCTTGGGTTCCTGAATGAAGGGGAAGCGATGCCTGAGCGCGTCGATCACGGCCTGACTGTCATCGGCGCTGATCGTCGTCTGGGTGACGTAGGCAAGCGAGTCGTCGTTCGTGTAGGGCAGCGCTGCCACGTCGGCGGTGTTCTCGACAAGCTCGATGCCGCCGTCGACCTGGCCCATCGTGCCCTCGACCTCGGGGTGACCGGCGTGACCGATCATCAGCACGGTGCGTCCTTCGGCGCGCATGCGGGCAACCTCGCGATGCACCTTGGTGACAAGCGGACAGGTGGCGTCGAAAACGCGGAAGCCCCTGCGCTCCGCCTCTTCAGACACCGCCCTCGGCACGCCGTGAGCCGAGAAGACGACCGTCGCGCCCTCGGGCACCTCGGCAAGATTGTCGACGAAGACCGCGCCGCGCTCACGCAGACTGTTGACGACCGTGCGGTTGTGCACGATCTCGTGCCTGACATAGATGGGCGCGCCGTAGATGGCAAGCGCACGCTCAACGATCGCGATGGCGCGCGTGACGCCCGCGCAGAAACCGCGCGGCTGGGCAAGGAGAACCTTCATGACTGTCATTTCCTCGTGACTGACTTTGCTTGTCGGAGGCCGCAGACGCTGCCTGACGGAGCGCACATGCCTGCCGCAGCCCCCTCCGAAGAGGCCGCAGGCGCGCGTGCGGACGAAAATTTTCCATTAAGTCTAAAGTTTTTTGGGAAAATCCGCACACGCATCAAAAAAAACGGGTAGAATGCGCTCCACGCTCAAATCTGCGCACTGCCGACTCCCTGTACTGACACAGTGGGGCGTCAGCCTGTCATGCGGTGTCATGCACTGCAGGGACAGGTGGCATGCGAACATGAGGAGGCGTATAATTTTTCTTTTATGCGCTCGCGTGGCTGCCCGAGAGGGACCGGCCTGCGAGATGTTTTATTTTCATTTCACTGGAGTTAGAGATGGCACGAGTGTGTCAAGTCACCGGTAAGGCGCCGATGGTCGGCCATCACGTCTCGCACGCGAACAACAAGACCAAGCGTCGTTTTATGCCCAATCTGCAGTACCGCCGTTTCTGGGTTGAAAGCGAAAACCGTTGGGTTCGTCTGCGTTTGACGACGGCTGGCCTTCGTACGGTTGATAAGATTGGTATTGATGCGGTTCTGGCGGACCTCCGCGCCCGCGGCGAAATCTAATTAAGGGAGTTTCACCATGGCGAAAGGCGCTCGCGAAAAGATCAAGCTTGAATCCACGGCCGGTACCGGTCATTTTTACACCACCACGAAGAACAAGAAGACCTCTTCCGGCAAGATGGAAATCTCCAAGTTCGACCCGGTGGCTCGCAAGCATGTGATCTACAAGGAAACGAAGCTCAAGTAATCTGAGCATTCGATTCGGCGAAAAAGCTCGGCAATTCATATCGGCCGGGCTTTTTGCTTGTCCGGGGACAGGAAAAGTCTCCGACCGCTGCCCCCGACCTCAGTGAAGTCGGGGGCAGCTTCATTTTTAGGGTAGCAGCGCGCAAAACAAACGCCGCCTTCCGAAAGGAGAGGCGGCGTGCAAACCGTTACGGGCGGTCCGTCAGTTCGCGTCAGTCACGCTGGAGCACGGCGGCGAAGAAGCCGTCGGTGCTGTTGACATGCGGGAGCATCTGGAAGTAGCTGCCGAAGCGCTCCCACTGGGAGGCGTCGAACTGAATGCCCTGCTGCGCGAACACGTCGGCCGCGGGCACGAGATGCCATTCGGGATGCGCTTCGAGGAAGGCCTCGACGACCTCCTGGTTTTCGCGCCTGAGCATGGAGCAGGTGGCGTAGACCATGCGGCCGCCCTTCTTCACGAGACGAGAGGCATGCTCAAGCACATCCTTCTGGATCTTGTTGATGCGATCAAGCTCGGACGGGGCGAGACGCCACTTCAGGTCGGGGTTTCGACGGAAGGTGCCGGTGCCCGTGCACGGCGCGTCGATGAGCACGCGGTCGAACTTGCCCTGCAGACGGCGGATGCGTTCGTCGCGCTCGCTGCGGATCGCGATCGGATGCACGTTGGAGAGACCTGCGCGGCGCATGCGGGGCGTAAGGCCCGCAAGGCGCTTTTCGTTGACGTCAAAGGCATAGAGGCTGCCCGTCGAGCGCATCAGGGCGCCGATGGCGAGCGTCTTGCCGCCCGCGCCCGCGCAGAAGTCGCAGATCATTTCACGGCGGCGCGGGGTGAGCAGGCGGGCGATGAGCTGGGAACCCTCGTCCTGAACGTCCACCTTGCCTTCCTTGTAGATCGGCCACTGGGTGAGGCCGGGCTTCGTCGGCAGACGAACGCCGTCGGGGCTGAAGGGCGTCGGATAGGCCTCGACGCCATTGGCGGCGAGCTCCTGAAGAACCTCCTCGCGGCTGGCCTTCAGGAGATTGACGCGCAGATCGAGCGGAGCGCCCTCGAGCATCGAGGCATAGAGCTCCTTCGTGTCGTCGTACTGAGCTTCGAGGAGGCTGTAGATCCACTCGGGCAGTTCGGCCTGAATGTGGGCGGGCGCCTTCGAGAAGTCTGCGGCGAGCACGTTCTTGAGCGGGCCTTCCTCGCGACCGATGGAAGCGGGCGGGAGGGACTCGATGCCGTGCTGGCGTGCAAGCGTCGCGAGAGCGACAAGGCGGGGCGCACGGGCGGGAGGCACGGGATGCATGGCCCAGGAGAGCGTGCCGAGATGGCGAAGCGCATAGTAGATGCCCTCGGCGATGATGCCGCGGTCGCGCATGCCCAGACGCGGGTTGCTGCGGAAGAAGAGCTTCATCAGCACGTCGGCGGGACCGTCAAGCTTCAGGATGACGCTGAGCGCTCGGGTGAGCTCGTCGACGATCAGGCCCGTGATGCGGACCTGGCCCGGCTGGAGCGCAGTCATGCGCTTTTCGGGCGTCTTCGGGCCCTTCGCGTAGCCGCCCATGGCGCGGGCCTCCTCGCGGCGGCGCTTGTCAGCGGCGCGCTGGCGCTCCGTGCGGCGGGGCGACTCAGTGCGCTCGGTCTTGCGGGGCTTCTGCATCGCAAACGCGCGACGCTTCGGGAACTTGGTTTCAGCCATATGTATTCAGCGGTGGTTAAAGCAAAAAGGAAGCGACCCGAACCCCTGCGGGGCCTGCGCTTCCTCCATGAGGCCGGCGAACGGACCGTCCGCCGGCGCAGTGTTGTCAAAAAACGGTCAGCAGCCGAAGATCGTGAGCGAGCGGGCGGTCTCGTCGTCGCAGACGGTGCGGCCGTCCTCACAGCGGACGCGGCCTTCGAGAATGGCGCGGACGCACTTCGGATACAGCTGGTGCTCGTAGACGAGGCCGCGGTGCGCAAGCGCATCGGCGTCGTCGGACGGCAGAACGGGCACGACGGCCTGGCCGATGATCGAACCGCCGTCAAGCACGGCCGTCACGAAGTGAACGGTCGAGCCGTGCACGCGGCAGCCCGCATCGATGGCGCGCTGGTGCGTGTTGAGGCCGGGGAAAAGCGGCAGCAGGGCGGGATGGATGTTGAGGATCTTTCCCTCGAATCTGGAGACGAAGCCCTCCGTCAGAACGCGCATGAAGCCCGCCAGAACGATCACGGCCGGATCATAGCGGCTGATGACGTCGGCGAGCTCGGCCTCGAACGCCTCACGGGAGTCGTAGGCCTTGTGGTCCATGGCCACGGCCTCGATGCCCGCAGCGCGCGCGATGTCAAGACCAGCCGCCTGAGGGCGGTTGGAGATCACCGCCGCAATGCGTGCATTGCAGGCGGACTCCCAGTTTTCCTCGCGGCTCGTTCGAAGGATCGCCTCGAAGTTGCTGCCGCGGCCGGAGATAAGAATTACGATGTTCTGCATAGTGGCGTCATTCTAAACCAAAGACCGTGCACGCTTCGGGCGGGGCAGAAGAAATTTTCCGTATAATCGGAACTTTCCCCAATTCAGCAAAAGGCCGTTCAAGTCATGCACGTTTTCCGCGGTCTGCCTTCTCCGCTCCAGCGCCGTCCGTCGGCGGTCGCCATCGGCAACTTCGACGGCGTCCACCTCGGTCATCAGGCGCTTCTCGAATACGTGAAGGAAGCCGCGCAGGCGCGCGGACTCGTTCCCTCCGTCGTCACCTTCGAGCCCCATCCGAAGGACTTCTTCGGCCGCGGCGGCGAAGTCGCGCGCATCTCCACGCTCTACGACAAGGTGAACGCCATCCTTGAAACCGGCATCGAGCGCATCTACATACTGCCATTCAACTCGCGTCTGGCCTGCATGCCGGCCGAGACGTTCGTGCGCGACGTCCTTCTCAAGGGACTCGACGCCTGCTGGGTGAGCGTCGGCAGGGACTTCCGCTTCGGCGGCGACCGCGCGGGCAGCGTCGAGCTTCTTGAAGAGCTCTCCCGCACGCTGCCCTACGAGCTCTACGTCTCCCCGACCTTCTATCACAAGGAGGCCCGCGTGAGCTCCTCGCGCATCCGCGAGGCCCTCGCCGCAGGCGACCTCTACGAGGCCGCTCTGATGCTAGGTCGCCCCTACAGCATGACGGGCCGCGTCATCCACGGCGCCGCGCTCGGCCGCACGCTGGGCTTTCCCACGCTCAACATGGCGCCGATTCCGCCGGGCAGCCACTCCCGTCCCGCCGTCACGGGCGTCTTCGCCGTCCGCATCCACGGACTCGGACAGGCCGTTCAGAACGGCGTCGCCTCGATCGGCGTCAAGCCCACGGTCGCAACCGACGGGCGCTGGCTTCTCGAGACGCACGTCTTTGACTGGAGCGGCAGCGCCTACGGCCGCATCGTCAAGGTCGAGTTCGTCGAGCGCCTGAGGGGAGAGAAGAAGTTTTCCGGTCTTGACGAGCTCAAGGCCGCCATTGAGTCCGACGCCGATCATGCCCGTCGGATTCTCGGGTGCGTCCGTCCTCAGGCGGACGTCCCCCTTCAAGGCATGAACCCTTAACCTTTACCTGAAGAGCCCGAGGGGGCCAGGAGTACTGACCATGGCAAAAGAAGCCGGAACGGCCGCCGACACCAAGAAATACCCGCTCAACCTTCCCGACACGCCGTTCCCGATGCGCGGCAACCTGCCCAAGCGCGAACCGGAATGGATCAGGGAGTGGGACGAAAAGCACATTTACGAACGCATCATCGACGCCCGCCGCGACGCCAAGAAGTTCATCCTTCATGACGGCCCCCCCTACGCCAACGGCAACATCCACGTCGGTCACGCCGTCAACAAGATCCTCAAGGACATGATCCTCAAGGAAAAGACCCTTGAGGGCTTCCAGGCCCCGTACGTTCCGGGCTGGGACTGCCACGGCATGCCGATCGAAGTGCAGATCGAGAAGATGCACGGCAAGAACCTCCCCGTCGACAAGATGCAGAGCCTTGCCCGTGCCTACGCCCTCGAGCAGAGCAAGCTCCAGCTCGCCGACTTCAAGCGCCTCGGCGTTCTCGGCGACTGGGACAACCCCTACCGCACGATGAAGTTCAAGAACGAGGCCGAGGAAATCCGCGCCCTTGCCGCCGTCGTGAAGAAGGGCTACGTCTACCGCGGCCTCAAGCCCGTGAACTGGTGCTTCGACTGCCAGTCCGCTCTGGCCGAAGCCGAAGTCGAGTACAAGGACAAGAAGAGCCACACGATCGACGTCGCCTTCGAGCTCGCCGACGAGGACCGCGCACGCGTCGAGGAAATCTTCGGCCGCAGCCTTGAAAAGCCCTGCTTCAACGTCATCTGGACGACGACGCCCTGGACGATTCCCGCCAACCAGGCCCTGAACATGAACCCCGAGCTCGAATACGGGCTCTACGACGTGGGCGACCGCCTTCTCATCCTCGGCACGGGTCTCGCCGAAGCCGCGCTTGAGCGCTACGGCATGAAGGGCGAGAAGATCGCGACCGCCATGGGCGACAAGTTCGAGCTCGTGCGCTTCCGCCATCCGCTCTGGCACGTCCACGAGGGCTTCCGCCGCTTCTCGCCCGTCTATCTCGCCGACTACGTCGACGCGACGGCCGGTACGGGCATCGTGCACTCCGCTCCCGCCTACGGCGTGGACGACTTCATCTCCTGCAAGAAGCACGGCATGACGAACGACCAGGTCCTCACCCCCGTGATGGGCGACGGCACCTATTCCGAGTCGCTTCCGCTCTTCGGCGGCCTCAACATCTGGGCTGCGGCCGACAAGATCTGCGAGACGATCGCCGTTGCGGGCAACCTGCTCTCCCACGGCTCGATCGTGCACAGCTACATGCACTGCTGGCGCCACAAGACCCCGCTCGTCTACCGCGCCACGAACCAGTGGTTCGTCCGCATGGACGCTCCGAACGCCGACACGCGCGGCGTGCTCGACACAGAGGCGAGCGAAAGGTCCCTTCGCGATGCCGCCCTCGAATGCGTCAAGGCCACGAAGTTCTTCCCGACCTGGGGCATCAACCGCCTCTACGCGATGATCGAGAACCGTCCCGACTGGTGCATCTCCCGTCAGCGCAACTGGGGCGTTCCGCTCCCCTTCTTCATGCACAAGGAAACGGGCGAACTGCACCCGCGCACCCTTGAGATCATGGAAGAGGTCGCGAAGATGGTCGAGGAAAAGGGCATCGAATCCTGGGCCACCGCCAGCCCCGAGGACTTTCTCCCTGCCGACGAGGCCGCCGACTACGTCCGCTCCACCGACATTCTCGACGTGTGGTTCGACTCCGGCGTCACGCACTACACCGTGATGCGCGGCAGCCATGCCGACGAACTCGCCTGGCCGGCCGACCTCTACCTCGAGGGCTCCGACCAGCACCGCGGCTGGTTCCACTCCTCGCTCCTCACGGGCACGATGATCGACGGCCGCGCGCCGTACAAGATGCTTCTCACCCACGGCTTCGTCGTGGACGAAAAGGGAGAGAAGATGTCCAAGTCCAAGGGCAACGTCGTTCGTCCGCAGGAAGTCAGCGAGAAGTTCGGTGCTGAAATCCTCCGTCTCTGGGTCGCCTCCACCGACTACTCGGGCGAGCTCCGCCTCGGCCAGACGATTCTCAAGCGCGTCGTCGAAAGCTACCGCCGCGTGCGCAACACGCTGCGCTTCCTGCTCGCCAACACGTCCGACTTCGATGCCTCGAAGGACCTCGTGCCGGTTGAGAACCTGCTCGAGCTCGACCGCTGGGCCCTCGCCTATACGGAAAGGTTCCAGAAGGAGGTCCTCGCCGAGTACGGCGAATTCCGCTTCCACAACGTCGTCTCGATGCTCCAGACGTTCGCGTCCGCCGATCTCGGCAGCTTCTACCTCGACGTGCTCAAGGACCGTCTCTACACGACGGCTCCCGGCTCCGAGGCCCGCCGCTCCGCTCAGACGGCCCTCTGGTACATCACGAAGACGCTCCTGCGCCTGATGGCTCCGGTCCTCTCCTTCACGGCCGAGGAGGCCTTCAAGGTCTTCTCGCCCAACGAAAGCGAAACGATCTTCACGGAACGCTTCGAACCGCTGCCCGAAGTGGCCGGCGCCGAGGCCCTCCTCGCCAAGTGGGACGCCGTCCGCACGGTGCGTGCCGACCTTCAGAAGAAGATCGAAGAGCTCCGCGGCGAAGGCCAGATCGGCTCCTCGCTTCAGGCCGTCGTCCGCATCGAGGCCGCTCCCGCCGTCTACGACGCCCTGGCGTCCCTCGGCGACGAGCTCCGCTTCGTGATGATCGTCTCCGCTGTCGAACTCGTGAAGTCCGCCGACGAGGAGACGCACTTCGCCGTCTCCGCTTCGAAGAAAGGCAAGTGCGAGCGCTGCTGGCACTACGTCGCCGGCATCGGCAGCGATGCCGAGCATCCGACGCTCTGCCCGCGCTGCGCATCCAACCTCTTCGGCGCCGGTGAAAAGCGCCTCTTCGCCTGATGCGGCGGCCTGAGGATGCCCTCATGACGAACGCCTCCGCCCGCCCGACGCCCGCGAAGCTCGCCGCCTGGCTCTGCCTCGGACTCATCGTCCTCGGCATTGATCAGGCGACGAAGATCTGGTTCGAGCAGAACTTCTCGCTCGGCGAGGTCCTGTCCGTGTGCACGGGATTCAATCTGGTTCTGGCGCACAACACGGGCGCGGCCTTTTCGTTTCTGGCCGATGCGGGCGGCTGGCAGCGCTGGGCGTTCGCGGCCCTCGCCGCCGCCGTCATCGTCGCGATGATCGTGCTTCTCGCGCGCAACAGCCACCGCAAGCTCCTGAGCCTCTCGCTCACGCTCATCGCGGCAGGGGCGCTCGGTAACATGATCGACCGCACCGTCTACGGCTATGTCGTCGACTTTCTCGACTTCTACTGGCAGGGCTGGCACTGGCCGGCCTTCAACGTCGCGGACGTCGCCATCTGCGGCGGCGCCTTCTTCCTGATCATCGACGAACTGAGAAGCGGAAGCAGATAAGTCATTTCGGGCATCACCGCTCCTCAATGAGGGACTGGAAACCAAACGGATTCCAGTCCCTTTCCTTTTACCTTTCACCTCCCCGAAAACGCATCCCGCACAAGTTTTTTCACCTTTTTCACCCCCATGGAGACGGCGCTCAAAGTACAATCACACGGCTTGAATATCCCGTCCACCCGTACACGCGTCAACGCCTCCTATGGAACACTCCCTTCCCCTCATTTCAACACTCGTCATTGCCTTCAGTCTGGCGCTCGTCTTCGGCTTTCTGGCCGAGCGCCTCTTCAAGGCACCTCCGCTCGTCGGCTACCTTCTGGCAGGCATTGCTGCGGGCAAGTACACGCCGGGCGTCTTCGCCGACGCGGCCCTTGCCCAGCAGCTCTCCGAAATCGGCGTCATGCTGCTGATGTTCGGCGTCGGCCTCCACTTCTCCGTTCGAGACCTGATGAACGTCAAGGGCATCGCCGTGCCCGGGGCCGTGCTGCAGATGTTCATCGCCACCCTGCTCGGCGGCCTCGTCGCGCACTTCGTCTGGGACTGGCACTGGGGGGATGCGCTCGTGCTCGGCATGTGCCTCTCGTGCGCCTCGACGGTCGTGCTTCTCAAGGCGCTCGAAGTGAGGGGGATCCTGCAGAGCATGGACGGCCAGATCGCCGGCGGCTGGCTCGTCGTCGAGGACGTCGCCACCGTGCTCATCCTCGTGCTTCTGCCGCCGCTCGCCGGCCTTCTCGGCTCCGACGCCGCGCCCGGCATTACGGGCAAGGACATTGCGATCCAGATCGCCATCACGATCGGCAACGTCATCGCCTTCATCGCCGTGATGATACTCGTCGGCCGCCGCGTCCTCCCGTGGATCATGGCTCAGGTTGCCCGTACGGGCTCCCGCGAGCTCTTCACGCTCTTCGTGCTTGCCGCAGCCGTTGGCATCGCCTACGGCGCCTCCGCCATCTTCAACGTGAGCTTCGCCCTCGGCGCCTTCTTCGCAGGCATGGTGATGAGCGAGTCGAAATTCGCCCACAGGGCGGCCACCGAATCACTCCCGCTCCAGGACGCCTTCTCCGTGCTCTTCTTCGTCGGCGTAGGCATGCTCTTTGACTGGCACATCATCATCGAGGCCCCGCTCTCCGTCCTCACCGTGCTGCTCATCATCATGCTCGGCAAGGGACTCGCCGCCTTCGGCCTCGTCTACGTGCTGCGCTACCCGCTGCACACGGCCATCACGGTCGCCGCCTCACTCGCACAGATCGGCGAATTTTCGTTCATTCTCGTCGGTCAGGCCAAGGGCCTCGGCTTGGCAACCGACTACACGGTCAACCTGATCGTGGGCGCCGCCATTCTGTCGATCGCACTCAACCCCGTCGTCTTCAGCTTCATCCCCGCCATCGGCAGGGAGCTGACCTCCCGCTGGGCCTGGGCGCGCGCCGCCGCGCTGCGTGAAGCACCCTTCGAACGCGTCTCCAACGAAACGCCCGCCGAAAAGCTTCACAACCAGATCGTCATCACGGGCAAGAGCCGCCTGCTGCCGCCGCTCGCCACCGAGCTTCACAAGGCAGGCGCGGCCGTCGTCGCCATCGTTCAGGATCATGACCTCGCCACCGAACTCGACAAGCTCGACGTCACGGTCATCGTCGGCAACCCCGCCGATCCGCAGGCCATGGTCGCCGCGCATCTCAAGAACGCCGGCATGCTGATGATCCTCGACAACTCGACCACTTCGCTGCGCATCGCCGAAGCCGCCCGCGCGGTCAAGGGCGACACGCCCATCACGATCGTGGCTCCCGATCCCGGCATCTGGACCGACGTGCCCGGCATCGACGGCGTTCGCTTCGTGAGCAGCTATGAAAGCGCCGCCGAAAAGATCTCCGTCGACGTGAACACCGCCTTCGCCGAAAACGCTCCCGTCGGCACCATCATCAACACGAAGCTCGCCGAGGCGGCGGCCCGCGAGGAGGAGCGAACCGAGAACACCGAAGACAAGGACAGAGATGAAACCGCCGCTCCCGAACAGGCTCCCGTCTCCGAACCTCAGGCCGAGACTGCAGGCGATGCGCCCGCAGCACCCTCCGATGCCTCCACTGAGCTTCAAGCCTCTTCCGCTCCCTCCGCCGAAGCTGTCGAATCCGTTTCCCTCTCCGAAGGATCGGGAGCCGAAACCGCCGTGCCGACGGAAGAGAAGGCAGCAGGCGAAACGAAGGATCGTCCCGGCATCTTCAGCTTCCTGCGTCGCAAGCAATGACTGATTGCGCCCTGTCGCTTCCGCTAAAATGAACGGGCGCGGCCTTCACCATCCGTGAAGGCCGCGCCTTTTCTTATGGAGATTCTCATGACGACACTGCGAAGCGTCACGCTGGCCGTAACGGGCGGGATTGCCGCCTACAAGTGCTGCGAACTCGTGCGCGGTCTGAAAAAGGCCGGCATCGACGTTCGCGTCGCCATGACGGAGCATGCCGCCGCCTTCGTCGGCCCCATCACCTTCGAGGCGCTGACGGGCCATCCCGTCGCCCTCACGGAATGGGCGCCCGGTCCTCAGGGCTCCATGCCGCACATCGAGCTCAACCGCTCGAGCGACCTCCTCATCGTGATGCCCGCTACGGCGAACATCATCGCCAAGGCCGCTCACGGCATTGCGGATGACCTCGTCTCCACCATGATCGCCGCCAGACGCCAGCCCGTCCTGTTCGTGCCCGCCATGAACCGCTTCATGTGGGAGAATCCCGCGAATCTGCGCAACGTCGAGCAGCTACTAAGGGACGGCGCCCTGTTTGCGGGTCCCGCCTGCGGCTTTCAGGCCTGCGGCGACGTCGGTGCTGGACGCATGGTTGAGCCTTCGGAAGTCCTTGACCTGCTCCCCGGACTGCTTGCGTCCAAAAGCCTCAGCGGAAGACGCGTCGTCATCACGGCGGGCCCCACCTTCGAGCCCATCGACGACGTTCGGGGCATCACCAACAAAAGTTCCGGACTTCAGGGATATGAAATCGCCCGCGCCGCCCGTGATGCGGGCGCCGACGTGACGCTTGTCTCGGGTCCCGTTCACCTTCCGACGCCCTTCGGCGTCAAGCGTGTTGACGTCACGACGGCCGCGGAAATGCTCACCTCCGTCGAAGAAGCCCTCGGAGCAAACGGCGCGGACGTCTTCATCGGCGTCGCCGCCGTGGCCGACTGGCGCATCGCCAACGCCGTCAGCGGAAAAATGAAGAAAACGGACGGACGCCCCCCTGAACTTCGCTTTGAAGAAAACCCCGACATTCTCAGAACTGTCGGGACGCGCAGCGACGTAAAGCTCAAGGTCGGCTTTGCCGCCGAGGCTGAAAACCTCGAGGCCTATGCCAGAGGCAAGTGCATCTCAAAACACGCGGACCTGATCGTGGGCAACCTTGCGCGCACTGCCATCGGCAGCCCCGACAACTGCGTGCTCCTCGTAACGCCTGAGAGCGCCGAAGCCTTCGGGCCCGCCTCCAAGCGGGAGGTTGCACTGAAAATCGTCAGCCGCATCGCCTCCATGCTCAATTCTCAAACCTCACCCATTCAGAACCATGCAGATTGACGTCAAAATCCTCGACGAACGCATGCGCGAACGCATGCCCGCCTACGCCACGCCCGGCAGCGCAGGCCTCGACCTCCGTGCCCTTCTTGACGAGCCTATCGTCATCAATCCCAGCGAAACCGTGCTGGTGCGCACTGGCCTCGCTATCCACATCGGAGATCCCGGCTATGCCGCCCTGATCCTCCCCCGCTCGGGGCTCGGTCACAAAAAGGGCATCGTGCTCGGCAATCTCGTCGGTCTCATCGACAGCGACTATCAGGGCGAGCTGATGATCTCGACCTGGAACCGCGGTCAGGCGCCCTTCACGCTCGAACCCTTCGAACGCCTCGCTCAGCTCATGATCGTGCCCGTCATGCAGGCGGACTTCCGCGTGGTCGATGAGTTCGACGAAAGCGAACGCGGTGAAGGCGGCTTCGGATCCACAGGCAGGGGCTGACCTCTCACCAAATGAAAGGGGGTGTTGCAAAAGTCAGGTTCTCCTGAACTTTGCAACACCCCCTTCTTTTCGAGGGTTATCCCTTAAAAAACAAGCCCTGGGAATCGAACCCCGGGCTTGTAGTAGGATGAATCTGTCTAGGAATCATCTTACTATGCCTCACTTTACCACCAAGCAGGACGGATTGTTCTATAGCTACACCCTACCTGTGGAGCAAGTCGCCAAAATCGACGAATTCCTCTCCATCCTTGAAGACTCTGGGGTTGTAGACATAATCAAAAATGTTGAGAAACCGGCCGGCTTTGGTAGACCGGGATTTAATCCGTAACCATGTTCGCCACCATCCTTTACGGATTCGCAGTCGGCAGTCCCACGTTGCGAGAACTCGAAAATAGTTGTCGCTACGATCTTCGTTTCAAGTATTTGATGAACGAAGCTACACCGGACCACTCTTCGTTTTCCCGATTCATCAACCAGTACATTAAACCGAATGCTGACGCGTTTTTTTTAGTTGCGTCGTACAAGCTTACCTAAAGCGCCGCAATCCATTCACATATTGGCGAGCACCTGAAGGGTTACAGCCAGAGACCTTCAAGAAGCCCTCTGCCAAACGGCTCGCTAATCGGATCTTGGCAGCGAGAAAACGAGTCAGGCAACCTAACGAAATTGCTCGAGATTCGTACAGACGCAAACGAAGAAAATAAACAAAAATGTGAAGGGGTGCTACCCGAGCCGCGAAGCGACTTTTGCCCCCCCTTTCATTTCAGTGACCTCAAACAAACGTCATTCGCGCTCGTTCCAGTCCTGCTCGTCGTCCTCATCCTCATCGTCGCCGAAAAGGATGTCGTCGAGCGCCTGATGATCCTCAAGCGAAAGACCGCTCCTCTGGTCCTGTCCGAGAGAGTTGCCCGCATCCACGACGAAGACAGGGCGGCGTTCGGACGAGAACGTCACTTCAACGCGGGCGCCTGCGGCATCCTCATACCCCGGAATGTCGTTGGCAAGCCTCCCATCGCCCGTCAGGCGGTCGGCGGCGGGACTCTGGAAAGCCTCGAGATATGCGTCGTGCAGAGAACGGTCGACCTCAATCCAGCAGCCCCATGTGAAGCTCGCATCGTCTTCGTAGGCGAGCGGAACCTCAACCACGCCGAAAAGATAGGTGCGGCCGTCCATTCTGGCGAAGTCATCGGTATGGACGGCGCCGCGGCGGTAGCGCTCAAGCGAATCCAGCATCCAGATCTCGTCCGGAAGCTTCATCTGAATGTCGCGGCAGAGCTCGTTGATTTCAGTCATCAGGCTTCTCCTTCAGGACCGTCCTCCGACAAACGGGACGGCTTCTGGTCATTGTAGTCGGCGGCAGGGATTTCAAACACCACTTCCTCACCGCCCGCATCGGTTCGGATGTCGAAGACGACCTTTCCACCACCCGTCAGGCGGCCGAACAGCAGCTCTTCGGCCAGCGGACGGCGGACCTTGTCGGCAATCAGGCGGCGCATCGGACGCGCCCCCATGTGCGGGTCGTAACCGTTTCTGGCCAGCCAGGCGCGGAAGTCCGCCGAATAGACGGGCTCGACTCCTCTGGCTCTGAGCTGATCGGAAAGCTCGGCAAGGAACTTGTCCACGACGGACGCAATGGAATCCACCGAAAGCGGCGCGAAGCGCACCACGGCGTCGAGTCGATTGCGGAACTCGGGCGTGAAGGCCTTCCTGATGGCCGCGCCGTCATCTCCCGTCCTGCTTCCGCCGAACCCGATGGTGTTGCGCTCCATCTCTCGGGCGCCCACATTGCTGGTCATGATGAGCACCACGTTTCGGAAATCCGCCTCGCGGCCGGAGGCGTCGGTGAGCTTGCCGTGGTCCATGACCTGCAGCATCAGGTTGAAGAGCGACGGATGCGCCTTTTCCATTTCATCGAGCAGCACGACGCTGTAGGGATGCTTCGTCACCTGCTCGGTGAGAAGCCCGCCCTCCCCGTGTCCGACATAGCCCGGAGGCGAGCCGATGAGACGGCTGATCGTATGCGATTCCGCGTACTCGGACATGTCGAAACGAAGAAGCTGTACGCCGAGCGCTGCCGCAAGCCTGCGGGCCACCTCGGTCTTGCCGACGCCCGTAGGCCCCGTGAAGAGGAAGGAGCCCACGGGACGCTCGGGATTGCCGAGCCCCGAACGGGAGACGCGGATCGCCGAAACGATTCTGTCGATCGCCTCGTCCTGACCGAACACAGCACTTCGAATGACCTTGTCGAGCGCGGCGAGCTCACCATGCTCGCTCTCGGAAATCTGCTCGGCCGGAATGCGGGCCATGCGCGCGACGAGCTCGGGGAGCTTCTGCACGCCAACCTCGACGGGCGTCTCATTCCCCGCCTCCCTGTTCATGCGGGCTGCGCCGCCAAGCTCATCCAACAGATCGAGCGCCTTGTCGGGGAAGGGCCTGTCCGTAATCCAGCGATCGGCCAGCGCCACGGCCCTTTCCGCAACCTCGGGCGCGTAATGCACGCCGTGGTACTGCTCGAACTTCGGAAGCACGCCCGTCACGATGCGCAGAGCCTCATCTCTGGAGACGGGCGAGAGCTCCACCGTCTGCAGACGACGCGTGAGCAGATCGTCCTTGCTGAAGGTCTGGCGCCAGGCGCGGAAAGTGGACGTCGTGATGAGGCGCAGCGAATCGTCGCCCGCCAGATGACCGAGCGCGTTGTACTCCTCCTGCGAGTTGCCGTCGGTGCCGTTAATCAGCATGTGCAGGTTGTCGATGAAGAGCACGGCTCCCGGCACCTTCTTGATGACGGAGACGATTTCCGAAAGCTTTTCGGCGAATGCGCCCTTGTAGCGGCTCGACATGGAGGAGGCGTTGAGCGCAAAGATGCGGAGCCCCCTGAGCGCCGCAGGCACGCGGCCCTCATGGATGCGAAGCGCAAGCCCTTCGACCAGCGCCGTCTTGCCCGCGCCCGTCTCACCGAGGATCAGCGGCTTGTTCTTGCGCCTGCAGCAGAGGATTTCGCAGATGCGCAGCACCTCGGCGTCGCGTCCGATGAGAGGATCAAGCTCCCCGCCCGCCGCTGCCGCGCTCAGATCGCGCGTGCACCCCTGCAGGTACTTCTCCTCTCGGCTCAGGCCCTTCGCCCGGGACTTGTCCGTCTCCACCGCCTCAGTCTGATTCTCAGGCTCGTCTCCTGAATCGCCCCCGGCAACCCGGTCGGCTAGACGGAGGATCATCTTCTTAAGAGCCTCCGGAACCTCGTCACCATCATGGAGATTGATGCGCACGACCTTCCCGCCGCGTCCGTCGGCAACGACCTCGCCCCAAGACTCCGTCCCGGCCGTCTCTGCGCCCTCTCCTTCTTCACCCTCTTCCACCTCTTCATTCCAGGCCTCCTCGTCGGGACCTCCAAACAAGAAGTCATCGAGAAAATCCGCCATGAAGCCTGTGGTCGCAGGCGGCGTCAGCGTATAGAAGCCCTGAGGACCGTGAAGCACGGCATCACGCCTGCGAAGCTCGGCAAGCGTAACCCCCGCCTGATCCCAGGCCTGGGAAATGACGGATCCTGCCGACATCACCGTCTTGATGGCGATGAGAATGTCGTAGACGTCGACGACGCGATCTCGGCGCCCCGCGCTCATCACGTGGATGCCTGCATTGGCAAGCCACGAAACGACGCCGGAATCCTCGATTGCATCGAATTCCGGCAGGTCCGCAAGCGTCATGGCCTCGCACGACTCCACCTTGCGACAGACGTCTTCAGCCTTGGAGAGCCACGCCTGATTGGCCTGCTCAAAGCGCTCGACATCAAACCCGGCCTGCGAGAGCGCGTCCAGCGTCGCCTGATGCCTGCACAGGAAGGCAAGGAAAAGAAGCGGAACCCAGTCGTCGCTGGCTTCCTGCGCGCAGAAGAGCGTGGATCTGACGATCTCCTCCACGGCGTCCTGAAAACGATATTCCGTCATAAGCAGCTCCGAACAGTCAGAGGGAAAGGCCGCCGCCCTCGGCGGGCACGGCAATGCAGGTGAAGGGATAGCCGTCTCTGCGGGCCTCGCTCATGCATTTGGCGACAAGGCGAAGGGCCTTGACGCGCGGATAGACGCCTGCGATGCCCCTGCCCTGCTGATGCACGCTCCGCGTGACCGCCATGGCGTCGCCCGGCGTGCGCTCGAAAATGCGGATGAGTACGTCGATCACCCAGTCAAAGGGTGTGTAGTCGTCGTTCAGAAGAACCACCATCCAGCGATCGGGCGACCTTTCCTCGCCCCTTTCCTTTTCCGCGGCCGTGCCGCAGGAAGAATCCACAGTCATAGCTGCCTTCCCAGTGTCGTGTGATCCGGTCATGCAAAAGGAGACCGGCTGTGTACGAGACATTAGCACACCTCGCCCAAAGTCCCGTCCCCTGAAGCGCAGGAAGGGCGCCTTCCTGAGAAGGCGCCCTTCCGAGCATCATGAATCGAGCGTCCTTATGCGGCGAAGTTCTGCTGTGCGAACTCCCAGTTCACGAGGCTGTCAAAGAACGCATCGATGAACTTCGGACGGGCGTTGCGGTAGTCGACATAGTAGGCGTGCTCCCAGACGTCCAGCGCGAGAAGCGGCTTCTGATCGCCCGTGAGCGGCGTGCCGGCGTTGCTCGTGTTGACGATGGCCAGCGTGCCGTCGGCATTCTTCACGAGCCACGTCCAGCCGGAACCGAAGTTGCCCGCAGCGGAGGCCGTGAAGGCCTTGCGGAAGGCGTCATAGGAGCCCCAGACTGCATTGATCGCCTCAAGAAGGGCGCCTTCGGGCATGCCGCCGCCCTGCGGCTTGAGGCCCTGCCAGAAGAACGTGTGGTTGAAGACCTGGGCCGCATTGTTGAACACGCCGCCCGTGGAGGTGCGGATGATTTCCTCAAGGGACTTGCCTTCGAAGTCCGTGCCGGCGATCAGGCCGTTCAGATTGTTGACGTAGGTCTGATGATGCTTGCCCCAGTGGAATTCCAGGGTTTCACGGCTCATGGCGGGCTCGAGGGCGTCGAGCGCATAAGGAAGAGCAGGCAGAGTAAACATGTTGGTATCTCCCCCGAACCTGTCGGGATCTGAGTTTCGATAAATGAAGTTTATCACAAAAGATCCACCAATATAGACTTCTAATATTTGGATACAACCTTCACACGGACTGGCTCTCTTTTGTCTGCAGGATCATTTCGCCACGGCCTTCCTGCTGCCATCGGCGAAGCAGAGCGTGAGCTCGTCCCCCGTCGCGATTTCGGCGGCTGCAGTAACCGTTCCGCCCGCAAGTTCGACTCTTGCGTAGCCGAGCTTGAGCGGCTTGTCGGGATCAAGTCCTGCGAGTGCATGTCCGAGCGCCCGCAGGTGCAGCTCAGCCTCGTCGAGGCGCCTCTCCATGTCGGGAAGCCTCCTCTCGAGGAGCCTGAGCTCCATGTCCTTCCTGTATGTCGACTGCTCGAAGGTAGCCGCCAGACCTGTCCGTGTCTGGTCCAGACGCCGGCTTTGTGCGTTGCACGCACGTTCCGCCGCGAGTTCAAGGGTCTTGTCCAGAGACGTCAGCCTGACGCTTCTGGCCCGCAGCACGGCGTCCGGCGACTGCAGGCAAAGAGCGAAGTGATCGAGCCTGCGCGCCCGTTCGCCGAGCATTCCCTCCGACGCACCCTCCAGACGCTGCGCCAGCCCTTCGAGCTGCACGGTGCGCCTCCGGGGCAGGGCGCCGATGCCCGCGAGCCCCGAACCTGCGGTCTCGAGGCGCGCTTCGCGCCCCTGCAGGATGCCTTCGGCAAGACGTTCGAGCAACATCCCGCTGCGCACAAGATCCCCCTCCAGCCTTGAGAGGAAGCCGTCCTGCCTGCTCATCCTTGCCTCGAGCCGGTCGAGCGTCTGTCCTGCGTCATCCGTCTTTCTGTCCACGGCCAGCGTCATGCGCTCTTCGAAGTCATCAAGAAGCGAGCGCCAGTAGTGAATGTCCGGACCGATGTGCTCCGCAGCAGCGGTGGGCGTGGAGGCGCAGACATCGGCCGCAAGCGCTGCGAGCGTTTCGTCGGACTCATGGCCGACCCCCGCGATGACGGGCGTCTTCAGGCTTCTCAACTTCCTCACCAGACGCTCGTCATTGAAGGCGGACAGATCCTCGAAGGAACCGCCGCCGCGAACGAGCAGGATGACGTCGGCCCCGGCCGCATCCGCCCGATCGAGCGCAGCCATAAGCGACAGAGGAGCCGACTCCCCCTGCACATAGGCGGGCGAAAGCATGAGCCTCACCCACGGCGTCCGCCTGTCGATCGTCCTTCGGACGTCCTGCAGCGCCGCCGCCTGAGCGCTCGTCACCACGACGACCCGCTTCACGAAAAAGGGAAGCGGCTTCTTGAGACCTTCGGAAAAGAGTCCCTCAGCGGAAAGCCGGGCCTTCAGCCTCAGATAGGCTTCATAAAGCGCCCCCGCACCTGCATGGCGCCAGTCCGTCACCTTGATCTGCAGATCACCGCTTTTGGCATAGACGTCCACAGCCCCGGTCACCTCGATCCTGTCGCCCGTCCTAAACGTTGCGGGATGACGTCTGGCGCTGCCGGCAAAATACGCGCATCTGATGGAGGCGTCCCTGTCCTTGAGCGTCAGATATACGTGCCCCGACGCAGGCATCGAAAGGTTGCTCACCTCCCCCGACACCCAGACACCGCCCAGCATGCCGCCGAGCGCACTGCGGATTCGAGCCACCGCAGCCCCGACCCCCAGAACGTTTTCAGATCGGGGCGGCTCCCTGCGAAGCGGTACGGACGGACGAACGGAGGCGGGACGACTGAAGCATTCGTCATCAAAAAGAAAGGGATAATCGGGCATAAGGTCCCTGTGTACAAGCCTGTGGATAATTGTCGGAGTCTGCGAACGTCCATTCTACCCTTTGCCCATGCTCGTCAGGCGCTCCGGCGCATCCGCCCCGCAGGTCAATCCGAGTCCCCAAGCCTGAAATTTCCACACTTTGCACAAAAATTAGGCAATAGGCGCTTTTTCCTTTTATTTCACGATGTTAACCGTCAAAAAACAGACTTATCCACAGAGCTACTCACAGCCTCTGGGGAAAACACCGTAATGCTCACATCGACGACACTGGCGGACATGCAGATTTTCATAAAAAAGTCAATAGGAACGGGAAGAAAATCGGCAGGGTTGTCCACACCCCTGCGGCAGTAGGCGAGTCACGAAGTCGCATCTGAGAAGGAAGGCTCCGAACACTGACAAAATACACAACCACCTGATTTTCAAATGATTTTTGAGTAAACGGAGAAATCTTCGCCCGTATTTTGCAGGCTCTGAAAGAGAGCGAATGTGGAAAAGCCTTCGACTTGTCCACACGGTTATCCACAACATTGTGGATAACTTCCAATGGCGAAAGCCCCGTCCATGTCGTCAAAAAGCGCCCTCGCGGCGCGCACCGGGGGGTGAAAACCGTTTATCATTACCGCTCCCGCGCAACTGCATGCGCTCTTCCATCAACGTCATGTCCGACAAGCCACCCCCTACACCCTTTTCCTCGATCATCCCGCCGGCATCCGCCGCCGCTTCCGTTTGTTCGCACATCCATGCGGAGGTGCTCTCATGACATGGCGCGCCGGTCTTGAAGCCTGGGCTCACCGCCAGTGGGCCTCCCGCGGCCCCGTGGCCTGGCTTCTTTCTCCGCTCTCCCTCGTCTTCCTCGCCATCAGTCGTTCGCGCCGCGAGCGTACCGTGCCCAACCGTCTGCCTGTCCCCGTCGTCGTGGTCGGCAACATTTATGTCGGCGGCACGGGCAAGACGCCCGTGACGATCGCCCTTGTCCGCGAGCTTCAGGCACGCGGCTGGCGCCCGGGCGTCATCTCCCGAGGCTTCGGACGCCGTGAAGACGGCATTCGACTGATCAACGAGGAGACTCCTGCCGCCGAAGCCGGCGATGAACCTCTTCTCATTGCAAGGGAGACGGGCGTCCCCGTTGCCGTCGGTCGAGCCCGATTTGAAGCGGGCAGAGCGCTTCTCGAGGCGCATCCCGAAGTGGATCTGATTGTGAGCGACGACGGTCTGCAGCATGCGGCTCTCGCCCGCGACGTCGAAATCGCGGTCGTCGGCGCGCGCGGCCTCGGCAACGGCTGGGTGCTTCCCGCGGGCCCGTTGCGCGAGCCTCCCTCCCGTCTCGACACCGTGGACGCCATTGTTCTCAATACGTCGAACGAAGCCGTCGTCGAAAGCAGGACGCCGCGCTTCGCCGCCTCGAGCTGCTTCGGCGCCTGCACGCAGCTTGCGACCGGCAGAACCGCCCTCATCGACGAGCTTGCCGACAGGATTCACGCCGAAAAACTCAAGCCGCTCTCCGCTGCCGGCATCGCCGCTCCGGGACGCTTCTTCGCGATGATCCGCGCCCATGACATTGAGGGAGCCGAGCTTGAGCTCGGCGACCATTTCGACTTCGCCGAGAATCCCTTTGCGAACCGCACCGAGGACATCATCTTCATCACGGGCAAGGACGCCGTCAAGTGCCGCCACGATCCTGCGCTCGCAGGCGACAAGCGCATCTGGGTCGTCGGTCTTGAAGTCAAGCTCGACTCCTACCTGATCGACCTGATCGACAAGCGCGCCCGCGACGCCGCAGGCAGGCACTGACCTCGCTTCAGCAAGCCGTGAAAAGCGCCTCCCGCATCCCCTGATGCGGTTCGAGGCGTTTTTCTTATGGTTCCCGCCCCGCCACGGGCGGTAAAATGTTGGTTTTAATCCTTTCCGAAAGGGATACTGAGAACAATGTCCGCCAAACTCAACGACATGATCGTCTGTCCTGTCTGCAAGGGCAGGCTTCTGCAGGGCGACGGCGAGCGCCGCGAGCTCGTCTGCCCGCGCTGCCGCCTCGCCTTTGAAGTCCGCCACGACATTCCCGTGATGCTTCGCAACGCCGCCCGCAGCCTGAGCGACAACGAGGCGCGCCACTACTCCGAGCGCTCGGCCGCACTCGACCCCAAGTGAGGTTCTCATGTCCTTTACCGTGATCATTCCTGCGCGCCTCAAGTCCTCGCGCCTTCCCGACAAGCCGCTCGCCGACATCTGCGGCAGGCCGATGATCGTCCGAGTCGCCGAGCGCGCCCTCTCCTGCGGCGCCGACAGGGTCGTCGTGGCGGTGGACGATGCGTCCGTCTACGAGGCCTGCACAGCCGCAGGCCTTGACGTGATCATGACGGATCCCCATCACCCGACGGGCACCGACCGACTTGCCGAAGCCGTCGCCAAGATCGGCCTTGCCGATGACGAGATCGTCGTCAACCTTCAGGGTGACGAGCCTCTGATGCCGCTTGACGTCATTCGAGACGTGGCCGACCTGCTCGCTTCCAGGCCCGACTGCGCCATGGCGACTGCCGCACACACCATCCACGACGTCGAGAGCTTCTTCAATCCCAACGTCGTCAAGGTCGTGCTCAATGACCGCGGCACCGCCCTCACCTTCTCCCGCGCTCCGATTCCCTGGCCCAGAGACCACTTCCGAGAAACAAAGGAAAGCCTCCCCGAAGGCTTCGCGCCGCTTCACCATCTCGGTCTCTATGCCTACCGTGCAGGCTTCCTGCGCCGCTTTCCCACCCTGCCTCAGGCTCCTTTGGAAAAGCTCGAGAGTCTGGAGCAGCTTCGCGCCCTCTACTACGGCGAGCGCATTGCGGTCATGGTGCTTGACGCCGCCCTTCCTGCGGGCGTCGACACTCAGGAGGATCTTGACCGTGTGCGCGCAATCTTCGAAAAGGGCGCGCCCGTCTGATTCCCGTTGCGAATACGTGCTCGGTCTTTGACTTCACGCGGATTCGGGATAAAATTTGCTTATTCTCCGCCGTTCCCCCGGACGGCAGGCCGCCGGAAGTCTCCGGCGTCGTTCATTACATAATCGAAGGAGCATTCCAATGCGTCTGATTCTGATTGGGCCTCCCGGTGCCGGCAAGGGCACGCAGGCCAAGTTCATCTGCGAAAAGTTCGGTATTCCCCAGATCTCCACGGGCGACATGCTTCGTGCCGCCGTCAAGGCGGGCACCCCGCTCGGTCTGGCTGCCAAGGCCGTGATGGACAAGGGTCAGCTCGTCTCCGACGACATCATCATCGGTCTCGTCAAGGACCGCCTCACGCAGCCCGACGCCGTGAACGGCGCCCTCTTCGACGGCTTCCCCCGTACGATTCCGCAGGCTGAAGCCCTTCAGGCCGCAGGCATTCCGATCGACTTCGTTCTCGAAATTCAGGTGCCTGACGCCGAAATCGTTGAACGCATGTCCGGTCGCCGCGTCGACCCCGTCTCCGGCCGCACGTACCACATCAAGTACAACCCGCCGAAGGTTGAAGGCAAGGACGACGTGACGGGTGATCCGCTCATCCAGCGTGACGACGACCGCGAGGAAGTCGTTCGCAAGCGTCTCGACGTCTACCACAGCCAGACGGAAGCCCTCGTCGGCTTCTACAGCGACCTCGCCAAGTCCGGCGACAAGACCGCTCCGCAGTATCGCGCCATCTCCGGTCTCGGTGCCATTGACGCCATCACGGCCCGCGTCTTCGAAGCGCTGAAGTAATTCCGCACCTTCGCCGACAACGCTCAAGCCCGAAGCACCCGCTTCGGGCTTTTCCTTTTTGGAGGCCCCCGCTCTGGATCCCCTCCCCGAAGGTATGATTGAGGCATTCATCCATTGAAACCGTCCTCCGCCATGCCTGCCTATCAAGAAATCATCGATGCGCTTCGCTCCGCCGTGAGCGACACGGGCCTCATCACCGATCCCGCCGACATCTCCGCCGCCGCTCTGGACGGCAGAGGACGCAGACAAGGCGAAGCGCTTGCCGTCGTGCGCCCCGCCTCAACCGAAGAGGTTTCTCTCGTCATGAAGACTGCCGCCGCATACGGACTCTCCGTCATCCCGCAGGGCGGCAATACCAGCAATGTCGGAGGCGCCACGCCTGAACCCGGCGCCTCCGCAGAGACAGCACGACGAACTCTCATCCTTCAGCTCGGCCGCATGAAGCGCATCCTGAATGTCGACACCGTCAACAACACGATCACGCTTGAGGCCGGCGTCGTTCTGCAGGATGCACAGAAGGCCGCCTCGGATGCAGGGCGCCTTCTTCCCCTGTCGCTCGCCGCCGAAGGCTCATGCCAGACAGGAGGCGTCATCGCCGCCAATGCGGGCGGCGTACACGTGCTGCGGTACGGCATGGCGCGGCGTCAGGTGCTCGGCCTCAAGGTCGTGCTCGCCTCAGGCGAAGTGCTCGACCTCATGAAGGGGCTTCGAAAGGACAATTCAGGCTACAGCCTGCGGGACGTCTTCATCGGATCCGAAGGCACGCTCGGCGTCATCACCGAAGCCGTCCTCGCGCTTGAGCCCATGCCTCGCTCCATCGTGTCGGCCTGGATCACGCCTCCTCGCCTTGAGGACGTTGAAACGCTCTTTGAAACACTCGAGGCGGCCTTCGGCCCCGGTCTCACTGCTTTCGAGCTCATCGGCCGCACGCCGCTCGAATCGCTCTCGGCCGTCACGGGCATGACGCCTCCCGTCCCTCTTTCCGACTGGCAGGTGCTTCTGGACGTCTCCGACTGGCGACGGGATTCCGACGAGTCCTCAGAAGAAGTCGAGGGCGTTCTGGCACCGCTTCTCGAGAACGGACTGATTCTCGACGGCGCCGTCAGCCGCAGCGAATCGGACCGCGAGGCCTTCTGGCGCTGCCGTGAGACCATTCCCTCCGCCGTCAAGCGTGAGGGCGGAAACGTCAAGCACGACATCAGCGTCCCGCGCTCAAGCCTCGTCCGCTTCATCAGGGAAACAAGCGCCGCCCTTGAGGAGACCTTCCCGGGCGTAAAGCCCTCCGTCTTCGGCCACTACGGCGACGGGAACCTGCACTTCAACGTCGGTCCCGCCGGCGTCGCCTTCCCGCACGAAGAAGCCGTTCACAGGCTCGTGCACGACCGAGTCCTTGCCGAAGGCGGCTCCATCGCCGCAGAGCACGGCGTCGGAAGTCTCAAGACGCAGGAGCTCAAGCGCACCAAAACACCGGAGGAGCTGGCCGCCATGCGTGCCCTGAAGCTCGCCTTCGACCCCGACAATCGTCTCAATCCGGGCCGCATCGTCGAGATCTGAGGAGTGCGCCATGCCGATGCCGTCCGCTTACGAAACACGTTCCGACGCCTTTTTCAGGCTCTATGAGGGTGAAACGCCCCAAGAGATTCAAACGCTCCTCACCCGATGGATACCCAAGGGAAGCCGCGTTCTAGAGCTCGGCTGCGGATCGGGCCGAGATGCCCGCTTCATGTCGGGCCTCGGCGCCATCGTCGAAGCCACGGATGGGAGCGGGCCGCTGCTGAAGCTCGCCGTGGCCAGAGCTCAGGCCCTCCTCGGTGCCGAGTCGCCCTCCTTCTCCCTGCTTTGCCTTCCTCCCGACAAGGTTTCCGAAGACGCACTATTCGCCCGTCTCCCCCGCTTTGACGCCGTCTACACCTGCGGAGTTCTTCAGCATCTGTCCGACCATGAACTCTATGAAGCCGCATGCTTCATGGAGCGTGCGGTCACGGACAAGGGCACGCTGATCGTCGTCGTGCCTCTTGACCACAAGGGGGATCCAGATCGCAAGACCTTCTTGCGCGATTCGCTCGACTATGTCACGCTCTTCGAGCGCATGGGTTTTCGGCTGGCTTCGCAGGAAATCCGGGACGGCGTCGGCTCTCCCGGTCACGAGTGCAGATGGGCGTCCTGCGTCTTTCTTCGCGACTTGCAAAGCGAGCTGAGCAACAGGCGATTCAGACACATTCTCGAAAAGGATGCCAAAACCTCGACCTACAAGCTCGCGCTCCTGCGCGCACTCTGCGACATCAACCGCACCATGCCGCGCAGCGTCCGCTTCGACAATGGCAAAGCTCTGGTGCCGCTCGACCTCATCGCCGAACGATGGATCAGGGATTACTGGCAGCTCGCCAGCGGCACCCGCATGCCCAGACAGATTCATCAGAACAGAGAGCTCGGCTTCGGCACTACGCTCGAACGGGCCATGACGAAATGTCAAAGCCAATACGGCGTCTTTGAATCCCTGATGCGAAACGATGCACGCTCAAAGGATCAGAGCTCACTGCTTCAACAGCTCTTCGACGATGTCGTCACGACCGCTCTCAAGGGTCCCGTCCACTACATTCAGGATGACGGCAGGAACCCCGTCTTCACCTACGTCGCCACGCACGCCGGTCGCAGGCCTCCTTTTACAGGACGCGGATCAATCATCGAACGCTACGGTCTCCTCGCCTTTCCCGCCGAACTCTGGCTCGAACTCAACCGCATCGCCCCCTGGCTCGAGGACAGCCTGATTCTCGAGTGGGCCAGGCTCACCGCACGCTTTGAATCCCTGTGCGGCGGTGAGCACGCCCTTACGCAGGCCGACATCGTCGTGCGCCTTCTGCCGCCGGAGTCCGCCCGCGACACGGACTTTGCCGCAAGCGCCTACAAGGCTGCAATCAGCCGAGGCTCCCTTCGGAGCGTCTGGAGCGGAACGCCGCTCAAGGCGCAGACGCTGGCCGTCGACCACATGCTACCCTGGGCCCGCTTTCACTGCAACGACCTCTGGAACCTCATGCCCGCCGACCGCGTGGAAAACGGAAGAAAGTCGGACGCCATTCCGTCCGCCGACATTCTGCATGACTCGCGCGACAGAATATTCTCGAACTGGGCCCTGCTCTCCTCGTTCGCTCCCGCCCGTTTCGCCAGTGAAGCTGAAATAACGCTCACCCGAACGCCGCTTCCCAAACTGCATTGGGAAACCCCGCTTTTCGACGCTCTTCTGGAAACCGCCGACATGGCGGCGAGACAACTTCAGTCCGCCCGATGGCCCTGAAACGCCTCCTTACCTGAGAACGGCGTCCGCCCGTCACCCGATCTGCTATCCTCATCCGACAGGCCTTCGCCTTCCGTCGCCCATAGGCAACAGAAGATGCTTTTCGTACGCCTGCGCACAAACACTGCAAACTCTGTGAGGACTCTCCCAATGTCTGTTCACATCACGCGCCGCGCGCTGATCGGTTCCGCTTCCGCCGCTGCGGCACTCTGGCTCACGGGCTGTGCGACCACCGCCGCCCCCCGTGAGGAAAACATCCGCCCCGCCACCTTCAGCAATCTCGGCGCCCGCGCCGCCCCCGCCACGCCTCTCACCGCCAAGCGCATTCCCATGCCCGTGGTCGATGCCTTCAAGGACGACGGCATCTTCTTCTTCGATGATGATGAAGGCGCGCAGTTCCGCATCACCGACCTGATCCGTGAAAACAACCGCTACAAGGTCGAGGAGGACTACGCCTTCGGCAAGCCTCACGGCTTCTCCTGGGGTTCCGGTGCCGTCGGCATCATGAGAGACGGCCGACGCGTTCCGCCTGAAAATCCGACAGGACTCCGCCCCGAGGGCGACCACGTCGTCATCGAATTCGACGGCAGGGAAAAACTCGAGCTTCGCGTCACGCTGGAGGCCTACGACGTCTCCGGTCAGGAAATCCGAGACTTCCTGCGCACCCGAGGCAACATGCCGACCAAGGCCGCGCTCTTCATGGGCGAGGAGCGATTCCCCGCAGGCAGCGTCGCCTATGCCGCCACGCTCTGGATCACTCAGGACGAGCTGCTCGCGCTGAGCCACACTGCCTTCACGGGTTCGAACAACATCGAGGACTTCTCCGAGCGCTTCACGAAGGAAACGCCATACTGTCTCAACGTGCTTCCCGGCGACGGCGTCACACCCGTTGGCCTTCGCTTCGAAAAGACCATCAAGAAGAAGACAGGCAAGGAAAAGATCAAGACGCGCCGCGGAACAAAGACCCGCACGGTGGAACTGCCGCAGAACGGCCTCGTCAACGTCTATCACACGAAGTCCGGCACGATCTTCTGCCAGCGAAGCAAGCCCGACCCCGTCGCAAAGGCCCGTTGGGACCTTCGCTACATCAACGGCACCCGCACGCTGACGGTCGACTTCCCCTCGCTCATCGACTCCCTGAGCATCGGCCTCATGACGGCCAACCGCGGCAAGCTCATGCCGGCCTTCGCCGAGGAGCTCACGCCGACGGGCCGCAAGACCCGCGTCATTCCCACCGCCGTCTGGCTCAAGAATGAAAGGATCCGAGACAGCCAGTACCGCTTCAACAAGACTGCGGCGACGGCCGTCAAGGCCGCCATCGAAGCCTCCCGCCCGCGCCGCAAGGCCTGGGAAGCCGCGAATGAAAGCGACGTGACGCGCCGCGCCCGCGCCCTTCAGGCCAAGAAGGCCGCCTCTGGCAAGGCACGCAGGACGCCCGCCAAGAAACGCTGATCATCCTTTCGCCTACGAAAACGCCAGGGCTTTCACCCTGGCGTTTTTCATGCCGTCATCAGCCTTCGCCAAAGGCCTCCTCCCATGCATACTGAATGAGCCCCGCTCCCGTGTCCTTGATGGCCGCAGGATCGGAAAGCACCTGACGCCATCTGCGCGCGCCGGGCAGCCCCTGAGCCAGACCGTTCACATGACGAGCCACGGCACGGATAGCGTGCACGTCGTCCCTGTAGTTCTCCTCCAGATACGCCGTCACGCGATGAACGCATTCAAGGCGCGTCACGTCGTGCTCAACACCGTAGAGCACCTCGTCAACGCCGGCGAGCATCCAGGGATTCTGATAGGCCGCGCGCCCCACCATCACGCCGTCCATGCCTGCATCAACAAGCGCCTTCGCCTCGTCGATGGAGGCGATCTGTCCATTGATCAGCATCACCGTGTCGGGAAAGTCCTTCTTGAGCCTAAAAGCAGTCTCGCGAACAAGCGGAGGAACCTCTCGATTCTCCTTCGGCGACAGCCCCTTGAGCCAGGCCGAGCGCGTATGAACGATGAAGACGCGGCAACCCGCATCGTAGACCGTGCCCACGAAGTCGCGCACAAAGCCGTATTCGTTGTGATCATCCACCCCGATGCGGTGCTTCACCGTCACGGGCTTGTCCGTCACGTCCTGCATCGCCCTGACGCAGGCGGCCACGGTCTGAGGCTCGAGCATCAGACACGCCCCGAAGCTTCCCTTCTGCACCCGCTCGGAAGGGCATCCGCAGTTGAGGTTGTATTCGTCATAACCGTAAGCTGATGCAATTCGGACGGACTCCGCCAGATCGGCAGGATCCGAGCCGCCCAACTGCAGCGCGACGGGATGCTCCGGCTGTGAAAAGCCGAGCAGGCGGTCACGATCGCCGTGAATGATCGCCCCAGTCGTCACCATCTCGGTGTAGAGGCGCGCCCTGCTCGTGAGCAGCCTGTGAAAGTACCTGCAGTGCCGGTCGGTCCAGTCCAGCATCGGCGCCACGGTGAAGCGCCAGTCCTCGGGATTGAGAGGCATGAAAGTCGGTTCCGTAAACAAGTGTTGTTGAATAAAAATTAAGCCGCCCCGAAGGGCGGCTCATAAGTCGAGATCTTACCTGTCGTCAAACGTGCCGTCGACATATAGCCATCGGCCGTTCTCAAGACGGAAGCGGCTGTTCTCCTCCAGCCTGAAGGCGCCCTGAGAGGTCCTGCCGCGCGCGGTGAAGCTGACTCTGCCCTCCGCCCCTTCCTCGGAAGAGGAGTGAATGACGAGGGAAAGCCACTTCGGCCGTTCCTCGCCATCTTCGAAAAGGACGGCGGGCCGCGTTTCAGGTGCCCACGTCTCGAGGACATAGGCGTCGAGACCGAGAGCATATGCCGAATAGCGGCTTCGCATCAGAGCCTCGGGCGTTTCTGCGGGCACGCCCGCATGAAGACGCCCGCAGCAGGCTGCGAGTGCGAGCCCGCTCCCGCAGGGGCAGGCCGCATCACACGCCTTCGACTTCTTCTTACTCATCCTTCTCGCCGAATTCGTTCTGAACGGCGCGAGCGGCGCGCTTGCGTTCGAAGTCCTTCAGATAGCGCTTGCGCAGGCGGATGGAGTGCGGCGTGATTTCGACAAGTTCGTCGTCATTGATGAACTCGACGGCGCTTTCCAGCGTGAGCTTGACAGGCGGCACCAGACGGATGGCTTCGTCCGTACCGGAGGCACGGATGTTGGTGAGCTGTTTGCCGCGGATTGGGTTCACGACGATGTCGTTTTCACGGGCGTGCTCGCCGATGATCATGCCTTCGTAGAGCTTGTCGCCCGGGGAGACGAAGAGGCGGCCGCGCTCCTGAATCTTCCAGAGAGCATAGGCCACGGCGTCGCCGTCGTCCTGGGAGATGATCACGCCGGAGCGGCGCTCGCCGATGTCGCCGCGGCTGATGGGACCGTAGTCGTCGAAGACGTGGCTCATGATGCCGGTGCCGCGGCACATCGTCATGAAGAGGCTCTGGAAGCCGATGAGACCGCGGGCGGGAATGCGGTATTCAAGGCGGACGCGGCCCTTGCCGTCCGGCTGCATGTCCTGCAGGTCGCCCTTGCGTCGGCCGAGCTCTTCCATGACGGAGCCCTGATGCTCTTCCTCGACGTCGACCGTCAGAAGTTCGTACGGTTCCATCTTGACGCCGTCGACTTCCTTGAGAAGGACGCGCGGACGGGAGACGGCCAGTTCGAAGCCTTCGCGGCGCATGTTCTCGAGAAGAATCGTGAGATGAAGTTCACCGCGACCGGCGACTTCCCAGACGGTTTCGTCGTCGGTGTTGCGCACGCGCATGGCGACGTTGGACTTGAGCTCGCGTTCGAGACGTTCGCGAATCTGGCGGGACGTCACGAACTTGCCTTCACGACCTGCGAGCGGAGAGGAGTTCACCTGGAAGTTCATCGTCAGGGTCGGCTCGTCGACCTTGAGCATCGGGAGGGCTTCGGGCTGCTGAAGATCGGTGATCGTCGTGCCGATGGAGAGCTCTTCAATGCCGTTGACGAGCACGATGTCGCCGGCTTCGGCTTCATCGACAAGCTGACGCTCGAGACCCTCGAACTTCAGGACCTGATTGATCTTCACGCGCTTCGGGGTGTCTTCCGGACCGTTCATGATCGCGACGTCCATGTTCGGGCGGATGCGGCCGCGATGCACGCGGCCGATGCCGATCTTGCCCACGTAGCTCGAGTAGTCGAGCGAGCAGATCTGAAGCATCAGGCTGCCGTCGGGATCGTCGTCACGGACAGGGATGTACTTGATGATGTCGTCGAAGACGGCGCGCATGTTGCCGATCTGCTTGAGCTCCTCAACGTCGGTCGTGTGACCGGCAAAGCCGTTGAGAGCGGAGGCGTAGATCACGGGGAAGTCGAGCTGGTCTTCCGTGGCACCGAGCTTGTCGAAGAGGTCGAACGTCTGGTTGACGACCCAGTCGGGACGGGCGCCCGGGCGGTCGATCTTGTTGACGACGACGATGGGCTTGAGGCCCTGAGCGAGAGCCTTGCGGGTCACGAAGCGCGTCTGCGGCATCGGGCCTTCAACGGCGTCGACGAGGAGCAGCACGCCGTCGACCATGGAGAGGACGCGTTCAACTTCACCGCCGAAGTCAGCATGCCCCGGGGTGTCGATGATGTTGATGTGCGTACCTTCGTATTCGACGGCGCAGTTCTTCGAGAGAATGGTGATGCCGCGTTCGCGTTCCAGATCGTTGGAGTCCATCACGCGTTCAGCAACCTGCTGATTGGCGCGGAAGGTGCCGGCGCTGCGAAGCAGGCAGTCCACCATCGTGGTCTTGCCGTGGTCGACGTGCGCGATGATCGCAATGTTACGAATAGCTCGAGTCATTTTTTTCTCGTGTTGATTTAATGTGCGATGAGTCTTTCAGGCTCAAGGACGCCGCGCTCGTTTGCGCGGGCCGTCCCGAGCAGCATGTTGTTCGGTCCGTATACGCGGACGCGCCCCCGCATTGTAAGCCCGAGAGCAAGGCGCTGTCCCGTCATGAAGCGTGCCGTCTGCATTTCGTCAAGCGTCACGGCTTCAAAGGTCTGCAGAAGAGAGTCGGCCCCCTTGAGAAGACGGCGGGCCTCTTCGGGAGAGCCGCATTCTTCAAGCGTCTCAACCGTCACGGCGTCGTCGATCGAAAGGTCGCCGACGCGCGTGCGGCGAAGAGCCGTCAGATGAGCGCCGCACCCAAGCCTGCGCCCGATGTCCTCGGCAAGCACGCGAATGTACGTACCTTTGGAAACGAGACACGTGAGTGTGAAGGACGTGCCGTCAAAATCGGAGGCCGCGATCTCGCGCACAGTGACCGTGCGCGGAGCGCGTTCAACCGTCTCACCCTGACGGGCGAGCTGATAAAGGCACTTGCCGTTGACCTTGAGGGCTGAGTACATGGGCGGAATCTGAACGATCTCACCCAGAAAGGCGGCGACGGCCTCTTCGAGCGCCTCGGCCGTCACGTCGACAGGATGACGCTCGACGATCTCGCCCTCGGCATCGCCCGTGGACGAGACCTCGCCGAGCTTCACGCGGGCGACATAGCCCTTTTCGGCGTGCAGCAGGTCGGCGGAAAACTTCGTTGCGTTGCCGAAGCAAAGCGGCAGAAGCCCCGTGGCCATCGGATCGAGAGTGCCCGTATGGCCGGCCTTCTGCGCGTTGACAAGCCTGCGCACCGTCTGGAGCGCCGCGTTCGAACTCATGCCGAGCGGCTTGTCAAGGAGCATGACGCCGTCAATCGGATCTCCGCGTCTGGCCAAGTCAGTTCTCCTCGGGACGCGTTTCGCTCATGGCCTTGCGGATGAGGGCGTCCATTTCGAAGCCGCGGTTCACGCTGTCGTCGTGCGCGAAGTGAAGCGTCGGCACAGTGTGGATCGTCAGCTTGCGAAAGAGATGGTTGCGAAGCATGCCCGCTGCGGCATTGAGACCTTCCTCACAGACGGCGGGATCGCTCCCGATCACCGTAAAGAAGACCTTGGCATGCGCATAGTCGGGCGTGATCTCGCAGCCAGTCACCGTAACGAGGCCGACGCGGGGATCGCGGACCTCCTTCGGGATGAGCACGGCGAGATCGCGGGCGATCTGGTCGGCCACTCGGAGGGAACGGCCGGGTTTCTTCGGTTTCATGAAGGTTGAACCCCTTGCATAAAGTCAATGACGGGAGGACAGCCCGAAGGCATGTCCTCCCCTGATGTTGGAACGATCCGCTTAGAGCGTGCGGGCGACTTCGGTCACCTCGAAGATCTCAAGCTGGTCGAGCTCACGGATGTCGTCGTAGCCCTTGAGCGACAGGCCGCATTCCTGACCGGCCTGAACTTCGCGGACGTCGTCCTTGAAGTGCTTGAGGGAGGCGAGCTCGCCCGTCCAGATGACCACGTTGTCGCGAAGCAGTCGGACCGACGCATTGCGGCGAACCACGCCTTCGAGCACGCGGCAGCCGGCGATGTTGCCGACCTTCGGCACGCGGATGATCTGGCGGATCTCGAGAAGGCCGAGAGACGTTTCGCGGCGTTCGGGAGAGAGCATGCCGCCCAGAGCGGCCTTAACGTCATCCACGGCGTCGTAGATAATGTTGTAGTAGCGGATGTCGATGCCTTCGGTCTCGGCAACCTTGCGGGCCTGAGCGTCGGCGCGGACGTTGAAGCCGATGATCACGGCGGACGACGCAGCGGCGAGGTTCACGTCGGACTCGCTGATGCCGCCGACGGCGGCATGAACGACCTGAACGCGGACTTCGTCCGTGGAAAGCTTCGTAAGCGCATGAATGAGCGCCTCCTGAGAACCCTGCACGTCGGCCTTGATGATGAGCGGCAGCGTCTTGACTTCGCCCTCGTTCGCACCGGAGAAGAGGTTGGCGAGGTTCGTCGCATGCTGCTTGGCGAGCTTCTGATCGCGGTACTTGCCCTGACGGAAGAGCGAGATTTCACGGGCCTTGCGTTCGTCGTTGAGAACGATGACCTCGTCACCCGCGGCAGGAACGCCGGAAAGGCCCTGAATTTCGACAGGGATGGACGGACCGGCGGCCTGCTGGGCCTTTCCGAGTTCGTTGATCATGGCGCGCACGCGGCCGAATTCCTGACCGACGAGCACGATGTCGCCGCGATGAAGCGTACCGCCCTGAACCAGGATGGACGCGACGGGGCCGCGGCCCTTGTCGAGGCGGGATTCGATCACGATGCCGTGGGCGGGACCTTCGACCGGAGCCTTGAGCTCGAGCATTTCGGCCTGAAGCAGCACGTTTTCAAGAAGTTCGTCAACGCCTGCGCCCGTCTTGGCGGACACAGGGCAGAACGGCACGTCGCCGCCCCACTCTTCAGGCATGACGTCGTTGGCAACGAGCTCCTGCTTGACGCGCTCGGGATTGGCCTCGGGCTTGTCGATCTTGTTGATGGCGACAACGAGCGGAACGCCGGCGGCACGGGAGTGCGCAATGGCCTCCTTCGTCTGGGGCATCACGCCGTCGTCGGCGGCAACGACCAGAATGACGACGTCGGTGGCCTGAGCGCCACGGGCGCGCATGGCCGTAAAGGCTTCATGGCCCGGGGTGTCGAGGAAGGTAACGATGCCGCGCGGAGTCTTCACATGGTATGCACCAATGTGCTGCGTAATGCCGCCGGCTTCACCGGCCGCAACTTTGGCGCGACGGATGTAGTCGAGCAGCGAGGTCTTGCCGTGGTCGACGTGGCCCATGATCGTGACGACAGGCGGACGCGGCAGAGCGGGATATTCGACGTTCTGCAGTTCGCCGAGAATGGCTTCGGGATCGTCCGGCTTGGCGGCGACAGCCTTGTGGCCCATCTCCTCGACGATGAGCATCGCCGTATCCTGGTCGAGCATCTGGTTGATCGTGACCATCTGCCCCATCTTCATGAGGGTCTTGATCACTTCGGTGGCCTTGACGGCCATCTTGTAGGCGAGGTCCGCAACGCTGATCGTCTCAGGCACCTGAACTTCACGCACCACCTGCTCCTGAACCTGCTGAACGGGTTCGGCATGACGGTTGCGGTCCTGGCTGCGACGGCCGCGAGCCGTGCGCCAGCCGGTCTGGCCGGAATCGTCCTCACCGCGCGTCTTGATCGTGCGGCGATGCTGACCCTCATCACCGAAGCGGTCGGAGCCGCCCTTGCCGCCCTTCTTGCGGTCGGACGGGTGACCCTTGCGGCCTTCACCGGCATTCTGCTGCGGCTCGGCAGCCGGACGCTGCGGACGAGCGGGCTTCTTGGCCTTGTCATCCTTGGCGGCAGGCTTCTGCTCGGCGGCCTTCGGGGCTTCGGCGGGCTTTTCAGCGGGCTTGACCTTCTTGGCGGTGAGCACGCCGTTCTTGCGGTTCATCATGGCGCGGATGCTGCGGGCCTCCTCCTCGGCCTTGCGGCGAGCTTCCTCGCGGCGACGGCGTTCGGCGGCCTCGGCCTCCATGCGCTTGGCAGTGGCGGCGGCCACTTCAGCATCAAGCTTGGCCTTTTCCGCCTCGCGACGGGCGGCCTTGAGGGCGGCCTCGTCCTTTTCCTGTTCCTTCTTCAAAGCTTCCTCACGAGCACGGGCTTCTTCAGCTTCACGGCGTGCGGCTTCGGCACGTTCCTGGGCGGCGCGGCGCTCCTCTTCCTCGCGGATGCGGGCTTCCTCGGCGCGGCGGGCCTCTTCAGCACGGGCGCGCTCCTCAGCCTCCGCACGGGCGCGGGCTTCGGCGGCGGCCTTTTCCTCGGCAGCGCGACGGGCCTGAGCGGCTTCGGCTTCAGCGCGGGCAGCCTCCTCGGCGAGCACCTGCGGATTCTTCACGAAGACGCGCTTGCGGCGCACTTCGACCGGAATCGCGCGGGAGCGGCCGGAGCCGTCCTGCTGCTTGACGACGCTCTGTTCCTTGCGCGTGACGGTGATCTTGCGCTGAGCCGACTGCGTGCGCTCGACGCGCAGGCTGTCGAGCAGGCGCGTCTTGTCGGTCTCGCTCAATTCATCCGTTTCGCTCGCCTTGTTGACGCCCGCGGCTCGAAGCTGAGCCAGAAGCGTCTTGGCGGCCACCTTGAGTTCCTGTGCGAATTCGCTTACCGTTTTGCTGGCCATAAATTCCTTTCTCCTTGATGCCTTCAGCCTGAATGCCCTGCGTCCTCTGGGACGCTGCGGGACTTTCCCGGACCGAACGCATCTGCCGTGCCTGCGTCTGTACACCTGCGTCTCGAAGGACGTTCGCGCGCAGACGGCACGGCGATTATTCATTCGCGGCGGGAGACCATTTCTTTTGGGACAAATCCTGATTCGTCCGGAGCGCGGTCTCCGCCATTCGCGGTCGCGCTCCCTTCGCCTTGCGCCTGATTATTCGAACCAGTGCTCGCGGGCCTTCATGATGAGGCTGCTTGCGCGCTCTTCGTCGATGCCCGTCATTTCAACGAGATCGTCCGTGGCGAGTTCGCCAAGATCGTCAAGCGTCTTGACGCCGTGGCCCACAAGCTGGCTGGCGAGATCGTTGTCCATGCCCTCAAGGCTCAGCAGCGGCTCGTCGGCCTTGCGCAGATTCTCTTCACGAGTGATGGCGTCGGCGAGAAGCTTGTTGCGGGCGCGCTGGCGAAGTTCGTCGACCGTTTCACGGTCGAAGGCCTCGATCGCGTAGAGCTCCTTCTCAGGAACGTAGGCGATTTCCTCAACGGAGGAGAAGCCCTCACCGATAAGCACGTCGGCAGCGGCCTCGTCGATGTCGAGGCTGTCCATGAAGTCGGCGCGGATCTTGGCGACTTCCTCATCGCGCTTCTGAGCGGCAGCGGCTTCGGTCATGATGTTGATCTGCCAGCCGGTGAGCTCGGACGCAAGACGAACGTTCTGGCCGGCGCGGCCGATGGCGATGGCGAGATTGTCCTCGTCGACGACGACTTCCATCGTGTGGGTTTCTTCGAGCATGACGATCGAACGGACCTTGGCGGGCTCGAGGGCGCCGACCACGAACTGAGCGGGATCCTCGTTCCAGGGCACGATGTCGACGCGTTCGCCGCCGAGCTCGTTCGTCACGGCATTGACGCGGGAGCCGCGCATGCCCACGCAGGTGCCGATCGGATCGATGCGGCGGTCGCGGGCGTAGACGGCGATCTTGGCGCGCACGCCCGGATCACGGGCGGCGGACTTGATCTCGAGGAGGCCTTCCTCGATTTCCGGGACTTCAAGCTCGAAGAGCTTCTTGATGAATTCGGGGGACGTGCGGGAGAGGAACACCTGCTGGCCCTTGTTGGACTCGCCGACATGGTCGACGTAGGCGCGCACGCGGTCACCCGTGCGGAGATTCTCACGCGGAATCATCTGATTGCGCGGCAGGCGGGCTTCAAGACGGCCGATTTCAACGATGGCGTCGCCCTTGTCGATGCGCTTGATCGTGCCGGTCACGATGCTTTCGTTGCGATCGAGGAACTCCTTGAGGATCTGCTCGCGTTCGGCGTCGCGCAGGCGCTGAAGGATGACCTGCTTGGCGTCCTGAGCGAAGCGGCGGCCCGTCGTGTCGACGTCGATCACTTCGATCTCGCGCTCGATGAATTCACCGGGCTGGATTTCCGGATATTCGTCGATGACGTCGGAATACATTTCCTGACGGTCCGGCTCCTGGAGACCTTCCTCGTCGGCAACGACGAGCCAGCGGCGGGCGGCCTTGAATTCGCCCGTCACGCGGTCGACATGCACGACGACGTCGGCGTCCTCACCGGGGAACTGTGCCTTCTTGACGGCGCTGGCCAGCGCGGCCTCGAGCACGCCGAAGACGGTGTCCTTGGCAACATTCTTTTCGCTTGCGAGCACGTCGACAAGCTGGAGCATTTCACGGCAGTTCATTGAAATCAACCTTTAAAGTTCAATTCAGCAAGAAGATGGGCATTGTCGACATCGGACAGCGGGAAGGTGACGCGCACGGGGGGAACCTCGGCCGTCTTCCTCCTGCGGCCGCGGAGCGCCGTAACGGCAGCAGTGGGCGTGCGGGCGATGAAGACCTCGAAGAAGTCGAACGTGATCGTTTCAGCACCGGACTCACCCTCGATGGAGATGATGCGGCCGTCGAGCTTGCGGCGGCCGGCCTCGGGGAAGCCTTCGGCGTGAAGGGGCGCAAAGAGCTCGACGTGAGCGAGTTCGCCGGCGAAGCGATCCCAGTCGCGGGCGCGCTTCAAGGGGCGCTCAACGCCGGGAGAGGACACCTCAAGGCGCTCGTAGGGAATGTCCTCCACCGTGAAGAGGTGGGTGAGCTGATCGCTCACGCGTTCGCAGTCCTCAAGCGAGATGCCGCCTTCGGCGGTGGTGTCGATCGTCACGCGGACAAGGCCTCTGGCAAGGCGCTCGAGTTCGACGAACTCGTAGCCCATGCCTTCGACGGTACGTTCAACGAGCTCGTTAAGCGCTCCGGATTGGGTCATTGATCAAACTTCCTATTAAATTGCGGCCGGAGTCATCCCGGCCCGTCCTGACGGCGCGTCCGTGCTGAACGGCTCGTCCCTGCAGCTTGGGCGGACAAAAGTCAGCCGAAGCTCGAAAAAAACAAAAAAAAAAATGGGCAAACGCCCATTCGACACCCTCTGACGCCGGCGGTCCGTCTGCAGCCTTCTGCATGTCCTTCTGGACACGCGGCCTCGGGATTCTCATTCCGGCAGGGCAACGGCGCGGCCTTCTCTCGGTCTGCGCCGCCTGAACCTTTCCGTGAAAACGCCCTCTCCCCCGTTTGCTCAGGGACGGACACGACCTTGAAGGTCGCCTCGGGTTTTCACGAACACCCGCGATTGTAGGTGAAAAAGCGTCCCCGCGCAAGCGCGGAGCCGCTTTTTCAGGTCCTTTCGCGATCAGGAGCGTCCGCCCGTTCGGCGGCGCTGCGTCGGGCGATCGCTCATGTCGCGAGCCTCCCACATGGGCACGCCCGTGCGGTCGGACTTGCCTTCCTTGAAGCGGGTGCCTCGACGAGCCTCGCGGGCCTCGGCCTCGCTTTCGGCACGAGCGCGGGCGCGGGCCTTTTCACGAGCTGCAGCCTTTTCGGCCTTCTTCGCCTCGGCCTTTGCAGGAGCTGCGGCGGCCATCTTCTTCTCGGCCTCATCGAGGTCAAGCATCCAGGCGCGAACCTCTTCAGGCGTGAGCTCCATGCGTTTGCCGCGCGGCAGGGTCTTCGGAAGAGAAACGGCACCGTAGCGAACGCGGATAAGACGCGAAACCGTCATGCCGACAGCTTCGAACATGCGGCGGACCTCGCGATTGCGACCCTCGCGGATCTGCACGAGGTACCAGTGGTTCATGCCCGTTCCGCCCTGATCCTCGAGCTTGTCGAACTTCGCCATGCCGTCCTCAAGCTCAATGCCCTGCTGAAGCTGAAGCATCTGCTCGGCCTCAAGCTCGCCGATGACTCGAACGGCATACTCGCGATCGATCTCGTAACGGGGATGCATGAGGCGGTTGGCAAGCGCGCCGGAGGTCGTGAAGAGAAGAAGGCCCTCGGTATTGAAGTCAAGACGGCCCACGGCCACCCAGCGGGCGCCCGAGACGCGCGGAAGACGCGAAAAGACGGAGGGACGGCCTTCAGGGTCGTCACGGGAGACGATTTCGCCGGCCATCTTGTGGTACATCAGAACGCGGGGCGTGGAGGAGGCGGCCATCGTGCGGCGCACGAGCCTGCCCTCGACACGAATCATGTCCGCAGCCGTAACGCGGTCACCCACGGCGGCGGTCTGACCGTTGACGGTCACGACGCCGGAGGCGATCAGAGCCTCCATGTCGCGGCGGGATCCGAGCCCCGCATCGGCGAGCGCCTTCTGAAGCTTTTCGGTCGGCAGATCGGCAGGCGTCTGCTGCTGGCGGGCGCGGTCGATGATGTCGAGCGCAATCGGACGGTCCGCAAAGCCCCTGTAGCCGTCGGCCTCGGACTCCATCTGTCCGAAGGCCTCGCGCGGAGAGGCAAGGCCTGCACGCTCGGAAAAGGGGGCGTCCTCGCGCACGCGACGGGTGCGAGGCAGATTGCCTTCGCCGGGACGACGGAACGGCGTGCGCTTGCGTTCGGCGGACTGCGGACGGCGACCGCCGCGAGAATTACTGTTGTTTCTCAAAATCAATCTCCTTCTGAAGCGGCATCGGCCCTTCGTCGGCTGCCGCCGAAGGCGGCAGGGCTTCCGACAGCAGGAAGTCGGGAAGCGGCTCGGCATCAGGGCCCGGCAGTTCTGCAAGGCTTCTGAGTCCGAGATCATTTAAAAAAGTTCTGGTCGTGGCAAGAAGCGCCGGCCTGCCCGGCGACTCCCGATAACCCACCGTCTCGATCCATCCTCGCTCCTCGAAGAGCCTGAGGGTGGCCGGATTGACGGTCACGCCGCGAAGCTCCTCAATGTCGCCGCGGGTCACGGGCTGATGATAGGCGATGATGGCCAGCGTCTCCATGGCCGCCCTCGAATAGCGGGGCGGCTTTTCCTCGTCAAGACGCAGGAATCTGGGACCAAGCTCCGAGGCAGTCTGGAAGCGCCACCCGTCGGAGAGCTCCACGAGGCGCATGCCGCGGTCCTCCCAGAAGGCCTGAAGCTCAGCGAGGTGTTCCTTCACGGACTTGGCGCTCAGCCTGTCGTCGAAGAGACGCCTGATCTCGCGCACCGGCATCGGCCGCCGCGAGCTCAGTAGCGCTGCTTCAATGATGTGCTGCGGAGTCATGAGAGACGGACGAAAGGGTATCTGAAACAGCGCCCATTGTAGAAAAAGGCGGCGCCAAAATAAAGCCCCGCAGCTCGATCCGAGTGCGGGGCTTCAATCGGGATCGTGACCGGGAGTTGATTTCCGTTCACTTTGAATCTGGCGGAAGGAGTGGGATTTGAACCCACGATACGGTATAACCGTATACCGGATTTCGAGTCCGGCGCATTCGACCACTCTGCCATCCTTCCGGCTGTTCCCCATAAGGAGAACAGGTTTTGCATATTACAGAAAGCGGGAGGTTTTGTCAAACCTCCCGCTTCAGATTCGATCGAATTCGAAGCTGTCGCTGCCTGAACAGCTTAGTGGGCGAAAACGCCGCCTTCGATCGGACGGAGCACTTCAACGCCGCCCATGTACGGACGAAGCGCTTCGGGAACCGTCACGCTGCCGTCAGCGTTCTGGTAGTTCTCGAGCACGGCGACGAGCGTGCGGCCGACGGCGAGGCCGGAACCGTTGAGCGTGTGGACGTACTGGGTCTTGCCGTTTTCGTCCTTGAAGCGAGCGCCCATGCGGCGGGCCTGGAAGGCCTCGCAGTTGGAGCAGGACGAAATCTCGCGGTAGGTGTTCTGCGCGGGGATCCAGACTTCAAGGTCATAGGTCTTCGTGGCGCCGAAGCCCATGTCGCCCGTGGAGAGCGCGACGACACGGTACGGCAGACCGAGCTTCTGCAGAATGCCTTCGGCGTTGCGGGTCATTTCCTCGAGATCGTCGTAGGAGGTTTCCGGACGAACGATGCGGACCATTTCCACCTTGTCGAACTGATGCTGGCGGATCATGCCGCGGGTGTCGCGGCCGTAAGCACCGGCTTCGGAACGGAAGCACGGCGTATGGGCCGTCACCTTGAGCGGAAGGTCCTTGTAGCTGAGCATCATGCCGGCGACCTGATTCGTCAGCGTGACTTCAGCAGTCGGCACGAGATACATCTGTTCCTGTTCACCAAAGGCACCGCCCTTCTTGGCGGCGAAGAGGTCCTCCTCGAACTTCGGCAGCTGGCCGGTGCCCTGCATCGTGGAAGCCGTCACGATGTACGGCGTGTAGCACTCGACATAGCCGTTTTCACGGGTGTGCGTGTCCAGCATGAACTGGGCGAGGGCGCGATGAAGGCGGGCAATCTGACCGCGCATGAAGGCGAAGCGGGCGCCGGACTCCTTGGCGGCCGTATCGAAGTCGAGGCCGAGCGGAGCGCCGACGTCGACATGGTCCTTGACTTCAAAGTCAAACTCGCGCGGGGTGCCCCAACGGCGGACTTCAACGTTTTCAGACTCATCCTTGCCGACCGGCACGCTTTCGTGCGGGAGGTTCGGAATGCGGAGAAGCATGTCGTTGAGACGCGTGCGAATGTCGTCGAGTTCGGCCTCAAGCTTCGTGAGTTCTTCGGGAATCTGGGCGGCTTCAGCCATCAGGGCGGAAGCGTCCTCACCGTTCTTCTTGGCCATGCCGATCTGACGGGAGAGCACGTTGCGCTTCTGCTGCAGATCTTCGGTCTTGGTCTGCACGGTCTTGCGGGCAGCTTCAAGTTCGTTGAATTCCTTTTCAGGGAACACAAAGTTGCGCGTCGCAAGGCGGGCAACCACTTCAGGGAGCTGCTTGCGCAGCATCGTCAGGTCAAGCATTGTTTTTACCTTTAAAGTTGCCGGCGCAAGCACGCCGGCCATCAGAAGTCGATCTTTTAATTTTCTCCTTTTATCGGAGAAAAGGCAAATTCGGCAGTACTGCGGCTCATGAGGACCGCCTACCTGCCCTGGCCCCTTCTGCGCCCGCGCCCCGCCTTTCTGGCCTCTTCGTTGAGCGACTCCAGGCGGGCAAGCTTTTCAGCGATCTTGATCTCCAGACCGCGGTCGACAGGCTTGTACCACTTCATGCCTTCGAGCCCTTCGGGCATGTAGATCTCGCCGGCGGCAAAGGCGCCAGGCTCGTCATGTGCGTAGCGATAGCCCTCATGGTATCCGAGCTCCTTCATGAGCTTCGTAGGCGCGTTTCGCAAATACATGGGGACGGGACGCGTGCGGTCCGTCTTCACGAAGGCCCGCACTGCGTTGTAGGCGTTGTAGACGGCGTTGCTCTTGGGGGCGCAGGCAAGATAGACGACAGCCTGCGCGATGGCAAGCTCCCCCTCAGGAGAGCCGAGTCGCTCGTAGATTTCAGCCGCCTCCACGGCAAGCTGCGTCGCGCGCGGATCAGCCAGCGAGATGTCCTCGATCGCCATACGCACGACGCGGCGGGCAATGTAGCGCGGATCGCACCCGCCGTCGAGCATGCGGCACATCCAGTAAAGCGCTGCATCGGGATCGGATCCACGCACGGACTTGTGCATGGCGCTGATCTGATCGTAGTAGTTGTCGCCGCCCTTGTCGAAGCGGCGCAGGGTTGCAGGAAGCGTCTTCCTGAGAAATCCCGCATCGACCTCCGTCATTCCCCTCTCGAGAGCCATCGTGCAGGACACGTCGACCGCATTGAGAAGCCGCCTGGCGTCTCCGTCGGACAGTTCGATCATGACACGGCGTGCATCCTCCGTCACCGAGAGCTTCGGAAACTCTCTCTCAAGCGCACGCTCAAGAAGGACTTCGGACTCCTCGGGCTTGAGACTCTGAAGCTGATACACAGTCGAACGGCTCAGAAGAGCCGAATTCACCTCAAAGCTGGGATTTTCGGTCGTCGCGCCGACAAAGACAAAGAGTCCCGACTCCACATGAGGCAGAAAGGCGTCCTGCTGGCTCTTGCTGAATCGATGGACCTCATCCACAAAAAGAAGAGTTGGCCTGCCGGTGAGACACATCGTTTCCTTTGCGGCGTCAACGGCGTCACGGATTTCCTTCACGCCGCCGAGTACGGCGGAGATCGAGATGAAGGGCAGGTCAAATGCTGATGCCATCAGGCGGGCAAGCGTGGTCTTGCCGACGCCGGGAGGCCCCCAGAGGATCATCGAATGCGGGCGATGCTGTTCGAATGCGGTGCGAAGCGGCGCTCCCGCCCCCAGCAAGTGAGTCTGCCCCACGACTTCGTCGAGGGTTCCCGGTCGCATGCGTTCGGCCAGCGGCCTCAGCATGGGCTGAGGCTCTTGGGTAGAAGCCTTTCGGGACAAGGGCTTGGATTTGGCGTCTGGCGGCAGAAGTTCGCCGCCGAAAAGATCGTTGCTCATGCGCAGTACTCTAGCAAAATTCGAACGGCAGGTCATGCCCGACCTCTCGGGCGCGGGAAAAGCAAAAACCCCGATCTCTTTCGAAACCGGGGTTCTTGGAATGGTGAGCCTGACGATGTCCTACTTTCACTGGAAATACAACCAACTATCATCGGCGATAAGGTGTTTCACTGTCCTGTTCGGAATGGGAAGGAGTGGGACCACCTCTCTATGGTCATCAGGCAAAGGCTTTGCTGCGCGAGCAGCGAATTCTTTACTTGGTCAGAAACAAAGCTGAGCTGTGATTCATCGACTCAGAAATTCTCTTGACGACATTCAGTCAAAAAAGCTTCACGGTTATAGGATCAAGCTTCACGAGCAATTAGTAATGGTTAGCTGAGTGCCTCACAGCACTTACACACCCATCCTATCAACGTCCTGGTCTCGAACGACTCTTTAGGGAGGTCTAGCCTCCAGGAAGACTTATCTTCAGGCAAGTTTCCCGCTTAGATGCTTTCAGCGGTTATCTCTTCCCCACATAGCTACCCGGCGATGCCACTGGCGTGACAACCGGTACACCAGAGGTGAGTCCACTCCGGTCCTCTCGTACTAGGAGCAGCCCCCGTCAATCTTCCAGCGCCCACGGCAGATAGGGACAAAACTGTCTCACGACGTTTTAAACCCAGCTCACGTACCTCTTTAAATGGCGAACAGCCATACCCTTGGGACCGGCTACAGCCCCAGGATGAGATGAGCCGACATCGAGGTGCCAAACACCGCCGTCGATATGAACTCTTGGGCGGTATCAGCCTGTTATCCCCAGAGTACCTTTTATCCGTTGAGCGATGGCCCTTCCATACAGAGCCACCGGATCACTATGACCTACTTTCGTATCTGCTCGACTTGTGGGTCTCGCAGTCAAGCACGCTTTTGCCATTGCACTATCAGCACGATTTCCGACCGTACCTAGCGTACCTTCGCACTCCTCCGTTACCCTTTAGGAGGAGACCGCCCCAGTCAAACTGCCTACCATGCACGGTCCCCGGACAGGATGACTGTCCCAGGTTAGAACCTCAAACAAATCAGGGCGGTATTTCAAGGACGCCTCCACCACAACTGGCGTTGTGGTTTCACAGGCTCCCGCCTATCCTACACAGATCGGTTCAAAGTCCAATGCAAAGCTACAGTAAAGGTTCATGGGGTCTTTCCGTCTAGCCGCGGGGAGATTGCATCATCACAAACACTTCAACTTCACTGAGTCTCAGGAGGAGACAGTGTGGCCATCGTTATGCCATTCGTGCAGGTCGGAACTTGCCCGACAAGGAATTTCGCTACCTTAGGACCGTTATAGTTACGGCCGCCGTTTACTGGGACTTCGATCAGGAGCTTGCACCCCATCAATTAATCTTCCAGCACCGGGCAGGCATCACACCCTATACGTCGACTTTCGTCTTTGCAGAGTGCTGTGTTTTTAATAAACAGTCGCAGCCACCGATTATCTGAGACCTCTTCGCGCTCGGGGTGTTTCTCCCTCCACGCTACAAAGGCACACCTTATCCCGAAGTTACGGTGTCAATTTGCCGAGTTCCTTCTCCTGAGTTCTCTCAAGCGCCTGAGCATATTCAGCTCGCCCACCAGTGTCGGTTTGCGGTACGGTCCCGCTGAACTGGAGCTTAGAGGCTTTTCCTGGAAGCACATCCAATCACTTCGCTCAAAAGAGAGCTCGATGCTTCGCCTCGGAGATTCGCTGACGGATTTGCCTGTCAGCCTCCTACGCTCACAAACCGGGATATCCAACACCCGGATGATCTTCAATACTCCGTCCCCCCTTCGCATTCAGCGGTGGTCAAGGAATATTAACCTTGTTCCCATCAGTTACGCTTCTCAGCCTCACCTTAGGGGCCGACTCACCCTGCTCCGATGAACGTAGAGCAGGAAACCTTGGGCTTACGGCGAGCGGGCTTTTCACCCGCTTTAACGTTACTCATGTCAGCATTCGCACTTCTGATACCTCCAGCAACCCTTACGAGTCACCTTCGCAGGCTTACAGAACGCTCCCCTACCACTCACACATAAGTGTGAATCCGCGGCTTCGGTTATTGACTTAGCCCCGTTACATCTTCCGCGCAGAAAGACTCGATCAGTGAGCTATTACGCTTTCTTTGAAGGATGGCTGCTTCTAAGCCAACTTCCTGACTGTCTTAGCCTTTCCACTTCGTTTTCCACTTAGTCAATATTAGGGACCTTAGCCGGCGGTCTGGGTTGTTTCCCTCTTGAGTCCGGACGTTAGCACCCGGTGCTCTGTCTCCCGTGCTCAAACTTCCAAGTATTCGGAGTTTGCCATGGTTTGGTAAGACGCCATGTCCCCCTAGCCATAACAGTGCTCTACCCCCTGGAGTCATACACGAGGCACTACCTCAATAGTTTTCGGGGAGAACCAGCTATCTCCAGATTTGTTTAGCCTTTCACCCCTATCCACAGCTCATCCGCTAATTTTGCAACACTAGTCGGTTCGGTCCTCCAGTGTGTGTTACCACACCTTCAACCTGGCCATGGATAGATCATCTGGTTTCGGGTCTACGCCTAACGACTGAACGCTCTGTTCGAACTCGCTTTCGCTGCGCCTCCCCTATACGGTTAAGCTCGCCATTAAACGTAAGTCGCTGACCCATTATGCAAAAGGTACGCAGTCACCCCTTAACGAGGCTCCTACTGTTTGTATGTATGCGGTTTCAGGATCTATTTCACTCCCCTCCCGGGGTTCTTTTAACCTTTCCTTCACAGTACTGGTACGCTATCGGTCGATCACGAGTATTTAGCCTTGGAGGATGGTCCCCCCATCTTCGAGCAGGATGTCACGTGTCCCGCTCTACTTATCGCACACTTAGTACCACAGCTGCCTTTTCCAGTAAGGGGCTATCACCCTCTATGGCCGGACTTTCCAGACCGTTCCCGTAAGTTGGCTGCTATCGAGTGCTGGGCTGATCCGATTTCGCTCGCCGCTACTTTCGGAATCTCGGTTGATTTCTTTTCCTGAAGCTACTTAGATGTTTCAGTTCGCTTCGTTCGCCTCCCATCCCTATATATTCAGGATGGGATACCTGCAAAGCAGGTGAGTTCCCTCATTCGGACATCTGTGGATCAAAGCTTATTTGCCAGCTCCCCACAGCTTTTCGCAGGCTGTCACGTCCTTCATCGCCTGTGATCGCCAAGGCATCCACCACATACACTTAGTCGCTTGATCCTATAACCCTGAGGCCTTTTGCCCTCAAAGTCACAAGCAACCTATAACGTATACGCTGATTTCTCTGATTATGTCGGTTCTTGAGAACTTCAATGAATCAATGAATGCAATCACAACCCGTCTGTCAACATCCGCCGCCATCTCATCACGGCAGCTTCTTTTGACAGAACGCTTTGTTTCTTTCCAAATTTTTAAAGAGCAATCAAGTTTCAACGAAACTGATAAGTGTGAACACCGTGTCAACTTCAAGAGGATTTCTGCATCTCTCTATAAAGGAGGTGATCCAGCCGCACCTTCCGGTACGGCTACCTTGTTACGACTTCACCCCAGTCATGAAGCCCACCGTGGACGCCGTCCTCCTTGCGGTTAAACAAACGTCTTCTGGTGAACCCCACTCCCATGGTGTGACGGGCGGTGTGTACAAGACCCGGGAACGTATTCACCGCGG
>ERZ838827.69-NODE-69-length-155047-cov-6.945300_pt1 | contig 155047 bp, 127 predicted proteins | sample MGYA00519881_ERZ838827 | MGnify/ENA primary metagenome ERZ838827 (study PRJEB31850, sample SAMEA3708842) | human gut metagenome | biome: human gut; feature: human-associated habitat; material: faeces | place: China | collected 2014 ...
AAAGACGAAAAATCTCCGCTAGTTCTGCCCGCAGACTTTCATAGCGCTTCGAGAAGCGCCATTGAAGCCTGCCGGACTTCACCTTGAAGGACTTCTTCTTTTTGCCGTGACGAACAACGTCAACAGCTTCGTAGTTGTCGGGATTCGTCGCACGGCGGCTTCGCTCCATCGCACGCTGGATTCGGCGTATGGCACGGTGATCCGTGTCCGCGCTCGGCGCAATCTGCACTTTGGCAATTGTCCCGTCCTCAGTCGCATAAGTGAGCGAACCGAGTCCCGGATCAATGGCCATGCGCAGATCCTTGCCGGCGTAGGCGTGCTTCAGAGGGCTTGTCCCTTCGGCAACGAGCTGAAGGAAAAAGCGCTCCTTGCCTTTGCGCATTTCACGCACGATCCGACAGTACTTCACTTTTCTGGGCTTTGTGGGATCCGTCGGATCCTGCAAAGCTCGGGTGAGCCAGTCGTCGCGCTTGTCAACGCGAACACGGTACACGTGCTTGCAGACGGTTACGCACTGCTGATCTGCTTTCCAGATGATGCCGGTGCGATTGGTCTTCCCTTCGATCGAATGCAGTCCGCGTCGAGAGCTGATGAACCTCGGAGAGCCGCCGTTGTAGAGGTGGCGTTCCACCGAGATCCACGCTCTCGAAGCGAGCTTTTGACATTCGTTGATGCCGAGCAGGTGGCCGCGTCCCGAAGCCTTGCGGTGCTTGGCGACGTCGGCATGAAAGTCATACTCGTTCAAGCGGAACCGCACGCGAAGATCACGGAAGGCTTTTGTCCTTTCACTGCCCTTCGGCATGGCTCTTGCGGTCTGCCACTCGGGCGTGGCGCGCATTTTAATTAGATGGTCAGCTCCAGAAGGGGCATCGAACACCGGAGACCATCAATGCAGAACTTGACAACTTGCAAACAAAAGAAGCACTCTCTCTTAAATCTCGCTTCTGGCCGAGAGTACCGCGGCATCTAAGTGCCAATGAGTCCAGTGAAAACTCAAACGATAAGAGGAGTGCTTCGTCATGAATACTACACAAGTTTTTGAGAAACGCAAGATTGCCGTTGCGATCGGCATCGACCTGACCAAAGACCATTGCGACGTTGTTGCATACAATGCCGACAACAAGATCTGCTTCACTAAAGCCAACTGGGCCTACCCGCACCTTATGGAATGGCTTGCAAACGCACAGCCTGCAGTTGTCCTGATGGAGTCATGCAAAGGTTGCCATGTTCGCGCACGTGACATTGCCGATCTCGGCCATGACACCCGGCTCGTCAAAGGGGCTGATGTCAAGGCATTGCGCAATGTTTGTCAAAAGAACGACATTCGAGATGCGGACTACATTGCCAGGCTCCTCTACGTCCCCGGCACCAAATTCGTCTTCGTGAAGAATCAACGCCAACAGTCGCTGCAATTCCTTCAGAACGAGTACAAGAGCATTCAGGAGTTGCGGATCCAGGTGGGGAATCAGATCCATGCCGGTCTCGAAGAGTTCGGCTGTCCCGGACCCAAGTCGAAAAAATTCATCCAGTCTCGCATGATGGCTCACCTTGAAAAGAATGCGGAACCGATTCCTGACGAAGTGATGTCGTCTTTTCTCCGACGACGCGAGATGTGGCTCAACCTGTTCGAGCAAGAGGAGGAAGCCCAAAAGCGCATGGAGGAGATCGCCAAGACGGATGACGACGCCCAACGCATTATGACCGTACCGGGGGTTGGTGCTCAGACGGCAGTCGGAATGTTGGTGCACATCGGAGGCGACATCGGGCGGTTCAAAAACAGCGGGCAGTTTGCCGCCTCCATTGGGCTTGTTCCAAAGCAGAACAGCACCGGTGGCAACACCACGCTAAACGGCATCACAAAATGCGGCCCCAAGAGGCTGCGAGCGAATCTGGTGCAATGCGGACAGGTAATACTCATGCACGCCGATAAGCTGAAAGGGAATTTTGGCGATTGGGTTCGAAAGTTGCGAGACAGCGGCAAGAAACGAGGTGTGATTGTCTGTGCAATTGCAGCCAAGATCGCCAGAATTGTTTATCGCCTGATGAAGGACAAGGTAGATTACACACCCGTACCGAGCCGTTAAAGGTACGGATCGCGCATAGCGATCATCGGCAATATTCCGCCAAGGACTACGAAGGCAACTACTAGTGATGAATCGTGTTCAACGCAATAGAGTGATGCTGAGTGTTCTGATGTGATATCGCCTTGATGGCATTAATCACGCCATTTTTATAAAGCACCTCTATTGTCCCGAATCTCACTATGTCGGCGGAGGCTTAGGAATGAATGCCTCCTGACCGCGGATGTATTTCAGTGAAGCCCTTTCTTCAACTTCGATTATTGTTGAAAGCGGTTCTTCTGGTAGAAGTCTGAACGAAGTCACTAGCGCGTTCCGCGCTAAAGATTTGGACGGGATCGAAGACTGATGACAGCTAATTGTGCGCGAGTCGATGTAGGCTCTCGAGCGTCTCTCTAAGCGCTTTCCTGGCAGGAGAATGGGGAATTTAGCCTATTCGTGCGCCAACACGCGACGCCGGAGCTTCAGACCATCGAGTTACGTTTTCAGAATGTGGCTTCGCCACGGAATTGAATGAGGGCGCGCGTTTGGGTTTGCGCGCTCTCAGGGGGAAGCTGTACCCTAAAAGCGACACCCAACCCTTGCAAAAAGGGAGCTGACCATGTATATCAGAACACGATCCCATCCACCACCCATGACGGCGTTCTGAAGGTTGCAGCCGAAGCTGAAACTCTTCCGCAGCCGACGGCGGTCTTGATCTCCGGTGATGATCGGAAGACTGATGATGAAGGATTTCGTGCTCATGGGAGTACCTTAGCACAGGGGCTGGAAAGACACACGCCTTTCATCGGGGACAACAAATAGATTGGAAGAGAGAAGTTTGCCGCGTTCCTCCATCCGAATGAATTCGGAGGCTTCCTGCGGCTGTTTCTGTGAAAAACATTTCGCCCGCCGACCTCACCGTCAGGCGGGCGAAAGTTTCCGGACCAATCGAGCGGACTCAGGTAAAGCCTCAGCGGCTCCTCGTCTCGATCGCATCGATTGCGTCGATCACGGCCGAGCGGAAGCCCTTCCTTTCGAGCGCCGCAACGCCGATGATCGTCGTGCCGCCGGGCGAGCAGACGGCGTCCTTCATCGCACCGGGATGCGCGCCCGTCTCGAGCTGGAGCTTTGCGGTGCCCGCAAGCATCTGGGAGGCGAGCGAATAGGCGGCCGCGCGCGGCACGCCGTGCTTGACGGCACCGTCGGCGAGCGCCTCGATGAACATGGCGGCAAAGGCCGGACCGCAGCCCGCAAGCGTTCCCGCGGCGGACATCATCTTCTCGTCGGCGAATTCGGCAAGGCCGAGCTTCGCAAAGAGCTGCTCCACGAACGCCTCGTCGTCGAGCGTCATCGAATGACGGGCCTCGCAGATCACGATGCCCTCGTTGATGGACACGGGGGTGTTGGGAAGCGTCGAGAGATGGCGTGTGCCGGACTCGAGGATGGACTCGTAGAAGTCAAAGAGCCTGCCCACCGCCACCGAGAGGACGAGCCTGTCCTTGAGGATCCCGCGAATGGGCTTCACGACGCCCTCGACAAGATGGGGCTTCACGGCCACCACGACCACGTCGGCCCAGCGTGCGGCCTCCTCGCAGGTCGCAAAGGCCTTCATGCCGCGCGCCTTCGTGCGCGCCTCGAGCACGTCCTGACGGCGGGAGGCGGCGCCGAGCTGCTCCGGCTTCACCGCTCCCGAACGGATCCAGCCGTCGGCCATGGCCGACGCCATGTTCCCGAAGCCCAAAAACGCAATGCGCACCGTGGATAAATCAAGCATCTTTCTTCCTTCACTTTGAACGGCCCGGGACGCCTGACGGCGCCGCAAAACCGAAAACAGAATCCGATCATTATGGCGCACTTCGAAGGCGAACGGCTCAAACGCGCTCCACGCCTCATTCGACAAGAGAGGCGGGCATGCCTAAAATATCCTCCTGCAGGCGTTCCCCGAGGACGCCACGGTGATGACTTCAACCCTCAAACCACAGCCAGAAGACACAAAATGCGCAATTTTCTCAAGGAATTCCAGGCATTCATCTCGAAGGGCAACGTCATGGATCTCGCCGTCGCCGTGATCATCGGCGCCGCCTTCTCCAACATCGTCAACTCGCTCGTCAAGGACATCGTCAACCCGATCCTCGGTGTGCTCGTCGGCCGCCCCGACTTCACGAACCTCTTCGTGGTCCTCAAGCCCGTTGAAGGCTACACGGGCCCCCAGACCTACGAGGCCCTCGTCAAGGCCGGCGCCACGGTATTCGGCTACGGCGCCTTCCTCACGGCCGTCGTGCAGTTCCTGCTGCTCGCCTTCGTGATCTTCTGGCTCATCAAGGTCGTCACGACCATCCGCAAGCGCCTCGAGGCCGAAGCCGCCAAGCTTCTCAAGGCCGAAGAGGAGAAGAAGGCCGCCGCGCCCGCTCCCGCCCCCGCGCCCACGCCCGAGGACGTCGTGCTCCTTCGCGAAATCCGCGATCTCCTCAAGAGCGGCGCCGCCTCGAACGCCGAGGTCAAGGCCGCCGTCGAAAAGCTCCAGCAGCAATAAGACCTCCTTCATCGAAAGTCACCGAAAGGCCGCATCGCAGTCGCTGCGATACGGCCTTTTTCATCCTGCAAAAATTCAAAAGGGGCCCCCGCCTCAGGCGGGAGCCCCTTTCGAATCATGGTTCGAACGTCTTCTCCGTCAGGCCTTGAGCGCCCCGGCGAGCCTGAAGAGCTGCGTGGCCGTGAGGCGCACGCTCTCGGCGCCGCTCGACATGGCTTCGCCGAGCGTCATCGGACGGCTCGTCACGGGCATCACAGCCGTGACGCCCTTCTCGTACAGGGCCTCGAGGTTCGTGCCTTCTGCGATGCCGCCTGCGAGCACGACGACGGGCGTGCCGTTCGCACGGGCCGCCACCGCACTGACGAGCTTGCCGCCCGCCGTCTGGTCGTCGACCATGCCCTCGCCCGTCACGATGAGGTCCGCATCGGCCGCAAGGGCGGAGAAGTTCATCAGGTCAAGAAGCGCATCGCTGCCCGACAGAAGCCTGCCGTTGAGGAAGGCGACGACGCCCGCGCCGCAGCCGCCGGCCGCGCCCGCGCAGGGCATGTCGGCGAGCTTCGGGCCCTTGTTGCGCTCGAAGATCGTGGCCAGATGCGCCATGCCGGCCTCCATCGTCTCGACCATCTCGGGCGTGGCGCCCTTCTGGGGGCCGAAGACCCTCGCGGAGCCGTTCGGGCCGCACAGGGGACTCGTCACGTCGCACAGCGCCTCGATCCTCACGCCGCTCTCAAAGAAGAACGGATTGAGGGCGATGTGGCGGATGGCGCCGAGCGTGGCGCCCGTCGGGATGAAGCTGCGGCCGTTGGGCGCCGTGAAGCGCACGCCGAGCGCAGCGGCCATGCCGCAGCCCGCGTCCGTCGTGCAGCTGCCGCCGAGGGTGATCACGATGCGGCGGTGGCCCGCATTGAGCGCCTCGCCGATGAGCTGGCCCGCGCCGAAGGTCGTCGTGTTGGCAGCGGAGAAGCCGGGCAGCCTGTGCTGCAGGCCCGCAGCCTCCGCGAGCTCCACATAGGCCGTGTCGCCCGCGCTCAGATAGCGCGCGCTCACGGGCTGGCCGCAGGGGCCGGTCACGCTGTGCACCACGAAGGAGCCGCCGATGGAGTTGCGGATGACGTCGAGCGTGCCCTCGCCGCCGTCGGCGGCCGGGATGGACGTCACCTGCGCGTCCGGCATGACGTCGAGCGCCGCCTTCTTCATGATGGCGCAGAGACGGGCGGAGGAAAGGCTCCCCTTGAAGGAGTCGGGAATCAGCAGAATTTTCACGATCAGGTTCCGTAGCGAGAAGTCGGCCGGCGGCCTTCGTGCTCGTCCAGAGCCCCATCGCCGGCCTCATCCGCACGCGTCGGACGGCGTGCGGGAAAAAAGTCCCTACATCATATCGATTTTGCGTGCGTTTTGTACGATTCACGCCCGCAGGGATACATCTGCTCGCCTTTTGTCCGCACGCTCCGCGCGCCCCTATGAACCGCATCCATCCCGTCTGGCATGCACCTCGTCCGCCACGCCGAAACGGTAGTCGTCGAACACCTCCGCCGTCGACGGAAGCACCCACCTGCCCGAGGCATCCCGCTTCCCCGCCTCCGCGAGCCTTGCCCCGTTCGCACCGAGCGTCCAGACGCGTGAGCTGCGCATCTGCGCGCAAAGGCAGGTCTTCTCCCGGATGCCGTCCTGCGCCGTTCCCGCAGCCTCGGCCTCGCGCCAGGCCCTGAGATACGCGCAGCCGCCGTGATCAAGCATGTACCCGTAGGCCGCGCACTGCGGCTTGAGCGCGGCGTTGATCGCGGGACTCGACTTGAGCATCCTCATCGGATAACCCGTCGGCGAAATGCCGTTGACCTCGATGTCCTCCGCCCGCGCGTCGAAGTAGCGCTGCTTGACGGCGTCGGGCAGCCCCGACTCCCTCGTCACCGCAAAGCGCGTCGCGGCCTGAATGCCGTCCGCGCCCGCCTCCGTGATCATCCGCACACCGTCCGTCCCCGTGAAGACGCCGCCCGCCGCGATCACGGGAATCCGAAGCGCATTCTCATGCAGCCAACCCTTCACGTCCCGCACGATGTCGGCAAGCGAAAAGCGCTGCCAGTCCGCTCCGAAGCCCAGATGCCCGCCCGCGAGCGGGCCCTCGACCACGACGTAGTCAGGCAGGCGCCCCGTCTTCGCGGACTTCCTCATGAAGAGATTGAGCGCCCGGCGGCTCGAAACCACCACCCCGAGACACGCATCGCGAAACCTCGGATGCCCGCTCATGAGCGCAAAGGATCCCGCATGCAGGCCCGCCGAAAGGCTGATCCCGTCGACGCCCGCATCAAGCGCCCCGAGAAGGCGGGCCCTCAGGGTTTCGAGCGAGGCGTTCATCGTGAGCTTCTCCATGATGTTGACGTGAATTCGCCCCTCGCCCGTCCTGCCCTCCATCACGCGCCCGAGATAGAGCTTCGCGGCCTCGCGGATCTTCTCCACGGGAAAGTGAAACCCGGCCTCGCCCGTCGTGCGCTCGAGCGCCTTGCAGGCAAGCGCCTTCATGCGCGTGAAGCCCGTCCCGAAAAGACGGTCCGCAAGGTCCGGCACCATCGCGTCCGAGACGTGCCCGATGCCACCGCGCGCGGCCACGGCCTGCGCCATTTCGGCGGTCGAAATGTTCACGCCCATCCCTCCCTGCATGATCGGAACCAAACTTCTCCCCTTGAGCTCAAGGCGAAAGTCGTCAAGTCGAAGGTCTTCGAGGCTTTTCATCTATGATGTCCTTTTCGTGCTTGCGTGCAAAGGCACGGCGCCCGTGCATCGCGTCCGAAAAGTCTGCCCGCGGAACCCTCTCCTCCCCGTCGCCCCATTCTCCGTGCAAACCCCTAGGAACAACCGTCCCCATTATCCCGTCACCCTCGAAACGGCTGCAGCACAATCATGTCAAAACTGCCCGACATGAAGGCTTGTCCGAACAGCCTACCCTTGAGGCGTCATCCGCCTGCATACCGTCCGAAAATGACGACGGGCCCGGAATCGCATGGATTTCGGGCCCGTTGGGCTCTGCATGGATGCAGATGCGCGCCAAAGCGCGCATGCCTCTTCAGATGATCATCATTCCATCGGCACAGTCGGCTTCTTCGGAACCTTGCAGCCGAGGATTTCCTTCGTCAGGTCGTTCCAGCGGTAGAGCGTGCCGCCGAATTCCTTCCGGAAGGCAACGGCGGCCTCTTCGGTGCTGAAGGAGGCGAGCGACTTGCCCATCGTGGCCTTGCGGCTCGAGCCCTGGACGTACCAGGCGGTCTTGGCGTCGATGAAGGTGGCGTCAGGATGCTCCCAGTCGTTGCCGACCATGTCGTTGACCCAGATGCCCGCGATCTTGTCGGACTCGCCGAGGCGAAGCAGCGTGCAGGTCATGCACTTCGTGCTGCAGAACTTGTAGACGTGGCCGCTCTTCGTCACGATCTCGGCCTTCGGGCCGGGATACTTCGTGATCCACATGTCGCAGCTGTGGCACTGGTCCTGATCGGTGATCGGCTGCGTGCCGTTGTCGGCGGCAACGGCGCCGAAGGAAAGGCACAGAGCGGCGGCGACGCCGGCAAGCCTTGCGGTGAAGTTCATTTCGATTTCTCCCTGTGCGGCCCGTCTGGTCTGAGTGTCAGCGCACACCGCCGGGGGGCGTGCGGAGGCGTCACGGCGTCCGGCCGCAGGACGCTCGTTGTCTATAAGTCGCAGACATTATAACCCAATTCTGTCGAACGCTTCAATTCGTTACGTTCGACCTTACCGAACACATCGTTCGCACCCACCTCTGGGAAAGCCCTTCGAACCTCCGTTAGCTCCTCGTTCACTGCATGGAGAAGAAGAGCATCAGGATGATCTGGCCCGAGATGATGCGCAGGAACATCGCGAGCGGGTAGACGGTCGAGTAGGCGAGCACGGCGAGGCCGCGTTCGGAGAGGCTGTTGACGAAGCTGAGCGCCGAGCTGCTCGTCGAGGCGCCTGCGATGAGGCCCGCGATCGTATGGAAGTTGAGCCGCATGAAGCGGCGCGCGACGACGGCCATGACGGCCATGGGCACGACGCTGATCACGAGGCCGAGCGCCATGTAGACCCAGCCGATGCCGCTCACGAAGGCCTCGATGAACATGTCGCCTGCGGCCAGGCCCGTGCTTGCGAGGAAGAACGTGAGGCCCCACTCCCTGAGCATCAGGTTGGCGGAGACGGTCGTGTACGTGACGAGATGAAAGCGCGGGCCGTAGTAGCTCAGCAGGATGGCCGCGATGAGCGGGCCGCCCGCAAGACCGAGCTTGATCTCGGTGGGCATGCCCGGAAAGGCGATCGGAACGCTGCCCAGAACGAGGCCGAGCGCGATGCCGATGAAGATCGCGAAGACGTTGGGCCTCTCAAGCCGCTTCTCCTGATTGCCCATCATGGCCGCCAGACGCGCCACTGCGTTGGCCGGACCCACGCAGTTGAGCGTGTCGCCGATCTGCAGGCGCAGCGTGTTGTAGGGAAAGAGCACGACGCCCGAGCGGTTGACGCGCGTGATGTTCACGCCGTCCATTCGCGAGAGGTGCAGGTCCTCGATGAGCGCGCCGTTGACCTCCTCGCGCGTGACGCTGATGAGGCGGGAGACGAGCGGCGAGTGCGCGGTCGCAAGGTCGATCTTCGTGTCCTCCTCGCCGCAGAAGGCGACGATCGCCTCCTTGTCGCGCGGGCCCGCCACGATGCGCAGCTTGTCGCCCTCGTGCACGACCGTGTCGGCCGTCGGACTCGTGATCACGCCGTCGTGCAGAATGCGCGAGCAGATGAAGTTGCGGCCGACGAGAGAGCGGATCTCACGCAGCGTATGATTGTCGAGCGCATGGTTCGAGAGCGTCACGTGAAAGTAGATCGGCGTCTGGGCGCGCTTCTTCTGCGCCTCCTCCCAGAGCATCTCCTCGTGCTTGACGTCGATCCCGAAGACCTTCCTCACGAAGAGAAGCGTCAGGATGACGCCGATGATCGACACGGGATAGGCGCAGGCATAACCCACGGTGATGTCGCCCTTGTACCCCATGGCCGCGAGCGCCTCCTGCGTCGCGCCCAGACCGGGCGTGCTCGTCACGGCGCCGAAGTGCACGCCGAGGAGCTGCGGCAGCGCCAGCGCGCCGTCCGAAGCCGCCCATATCCCGACCGTCAGAAGCAGGCTCACGCCCACCGACAGACACATCAGCCCGTTGAGCCCCCAGCCGCTGTTTCTCAGGGTCGAGAAGAACGACGGGCCCACCTGCAGGCCGATGAAGAAGACGAAGAGGACCAGGCCGAAGTTGCGGAAGAACGAAATGATCGAGGGGTCGACGTCAACGCCCAGATAGCGCGCAAAAAGGCCGAGAAAAAGCACGCAGGTGACGCCGACCGAGACGCCGAAGAACCTGAAGCGCCCGATCCAGAGACCCGCCGCAATGATTAGCGAATACGCGAGAAGCGCGTGCGTGAAGGAGCCCGAGTCGGTAAGAAGAGCTTGAAGCCAGCCCATGACAGAAATTTCCGGAAGTTTGAATCCGCAACCAATTGCAATCCGTCATTGTAGTTCAGGGCGCCCCCGAGCCGCCACACGGGCGGCCCCTGCGCTCCTGCGCTTAGGGCTTCCGGGCCACGATGCAGAAGCTCGTCGTCACCTGCGCCTCTCCGCCGCCCGTCGCCACCGTCCTGCGGTCCTCGCTCGCAACGCGCACCTCGGCGCCGAGCGACTCGAGCACCTCGACGTCCCACGCGGGACGTTCGATGCACGACAGCGGCAGATCGCGCGCAATCCTGTCGATGCGCCCGCTGCTCACGCCCCTCATGTACCTCGCCGCATGCCCCGGCGCGGGCGCGGACCTCAGCGCCCAGAGCGCATAGCGCTCGTCAAAGAGATGCAGATAATGATTGCCGTCGATCACAAGAAGCCTGCCGCCCGGCTTCAGAAGACTCATCCAGCGCCTGTACGCCTCGGCGGGCGCAGGCAGGTTCCAGAGCACGCACCGCGAGACGATCAGGTCCAGCGACGACGGCTCCATCCCGGGATCCGTCACGTCGCCCAGCCTGAAGTCCGCCTCAAGCCCGCGGCTCTTCGCGTTCGCCCCCGCGTACTCGAGCATCTCGGGCGACAGGTCCATGCCCGTCACCCTGCAGCCGAGTCTCGCCAGCACGATGCTGAAGATCCCCGGACCGCAGCCCGCATCAAGCGCCCGCATCCCGGGCTTCGCCCCGAGCTCCGTCCTGAACAGGTGCTCAAGCACAAGCCCCGTCCCTCCGTCAAGCTCATCGCAGTTGTGAAGCGAATAGCCTTCCGCGCGTGTGTTCCAGTAGTCGCGCACGTCGTCCGAGAGTGTCACGGCGCATCTCCTTTCTTCGTTCTGTTGTCGTGCGTATCGCCTTCACGCTCAAGCCTCCCCGTGCATCGTCGGGCGGCATCAGGCGTATGAAGAGTTTGGATTTCGTATGATACTCCCAAACTCCGCCACACCGCTCCTGGCCGGCGGTACTACGACGATCGGGCTAGCGACTCCGCCCGATCGAAAGCGTTGCCTGAAAAACGTCCCGCCCGATCTTTTCTGATAAAGTTCGACTTTCGGGTTAACCCGACCACGCCTGACGACCTTCGCAAAAGCCTCCGAGCGACCGCCGCGCCTCTCCGGCGCTTCCGGCCGTCCCGCGCAGCCGGGCGCAAGTTCAGAACAACAGGCACCATGTTTATTCGCGCACTCATCTTTTTCTTCGGGCTTCTGATGCTCTCGACGGGCATCTCGGTCATCACGCACGCCGGTCTCGGCACAGGCACCATCAGCTCCGTGGCCCTGGTCCTCTCCAAGGCCCTTCCGCTCTCGATGGGCTTCTTCGTCTTCCTCACGAACGTCTTCTTCTTCGTGCTCCAGACGGCGGTCGATCCGTCACGGTTTCTCGTGAAGCTCGTCAAGCAGATTCCGATCTGCTTCGTCTTCGGCCTCTTCTTCGACGCGGCCTATGCGCTCACGTCCTTCGTCGCGCCCGCCGCCTACCTCGAGCAGCTTGCGACGGTCTTCATCGGCACGATCTTCAACGGCATGGGCATTGCGGGCATGGTCTTCGCGCGTCTGGCGATCCTGCCGCCCGAAGGTCTCGTCATCAGCATCATCAGGCGCTGGGGCGGCTCCTTCGGCAACCTGCGCACCGGCATCGACGTCTTCCTCGTCATCGCGGCCGCCTCGCTCTCCTGGCTTCTCCTCGGCTCGATCGAGGGCGTGCGCGAGGGCACGCTCGTCGCCGCCGTCTGCGGCGGGCAGTTCGCCAAGGTTTTTCTCAAGGTCCTCGGCCGCCTCTTCCCGGCCCACCGCCCCGTCGACTGACGCACGACGCCCCGCCACCTACCTCGCGAGCACCGTCCTCAGGCGCTCAAGCACGCCTGCAACGGGATCGGCCTCCGAGAGCGCATTGACGCGCTCAAGCACCATGTCGGGCACGGGCAGGACATCCGGGGCCGACGCATTGAAGAACGACCCCTCCTGCGTGCGGTCGTTCGCAACGCTGCCGCAGTAGAGCCAGAGGCCCGCATACACGTCGTCCTTTCTCACCGTCCCGAGCGAGGTCAGGTACTTGAAGGCCTGCTGCATTGCATGGTGCCGCAGCACCGTTCCCACGGTCGAGTACTTGCTGTCCATGACCGCCCAGGCCGTCCTGCCTCCGCTCTCGAGCGAAATCAGGAAGTCAGGCGAATACCAGGCCCTGTCCGTCTCCCTCAGCGTGTCAGCCGCCTCCGCATTGAGGGGCCTCACGGACCAGCGCGTCGTCCTCGCAAGTCCGATGCCGTTCTCGGGCTCAACATTTCCCGCCGCCAGCACGGGCTGGTACCAGAGCCTCACGATCTCCTCGTTCCCTCCGTCGCCGTCCTTCTTCCTGAAGATGAAGGTGTTGAGAAGGGCCGCGGCCGCATTGTCCGCATAAAGCGGACCCGCTCCCGCATACTCGTGCCTCTTCGCCTCCACGCTCGTCCAGCCCCTGCGCTCAAGGCCGCCGAGAAGCGAAACGAGCGAAAAGTACTCGTAGAGCCTCGGACTCGTCACGCTCGCAAGCCTGCTCACGAGCTTCTCGACCTCGACGGGCCCGAGCTCGAACCACTCGCGCATCAGCTCGTAGACGAGCCTGTACTGGGACGTCTCGATGAAATGCCTCGCGGGCGCGGGCAGCCTGTTCACGGGCTCGGGCGTCACGCCGAGCGCGTCCCGGTAGAGCGCCGCAATGCGCGAGAACACGATGCCGTAGCCCCTCAGGACGTCAGCCTCCGAACTCACGATGCGCACGGCGGCCATGCGGCCGATGGTCCCCGCGTCAAGAGGCCCCGCGCCGACGCGCACCGCGTCCTCGAACGCCTGCGCCAGACGCCTCGTCTCCGACGCAAGATGCAGCGGAAAGCCCGCCACCACGCGGTTTTCATAAAGGTCCCTGCTCAGCTCGGACGTGCGCACGAGCGCATGCGCGGGCATCCAGTTCGCGCCCCGCATGCGGATGCCGTGTCCCGGCGCCACTCTCTGCCACTCGTGCGGATGCGAAGCCATCCAACGCACGGCCTCGGGCGTCATGTCGCGCATGCGCTCGATGCTCATGCGTCTGGCTGTGGAGGCGAGCCTGCACTTGGGATCCTCGCGGAAATACGGATACTGCCTCTCGTAGAGAGACGACAGACGCTCGAGCACGCCCAGAAGATCGCCGAGCGAATCGTCGCCCGTCCTGACGGCGTCGCCCCCGAAGAGCCTCTCCACGTGCTCCGCCACGCTCTCGCTCATCCTGAGCAGATTGTCCGAGGCAAGCCCCGGCTTGAGAATGATGCGAAGCGGCTCGGCATGGAAGAAGCTGCACGCCTGAGGTCCCGTGCTCACGAGCACCTCGAGCTTCGCCACGCCGATCATGTTGTCGAAGGGAAGCGGATCCTGCAGCTCGAGGTGTACGCAGTCCTCCTCGCGATACTGGTCGCCCGCGAGCACCTCGCCGCCCATCCTGACGGTGACGGCGGCCCTCGGCGGAAGGCCCGAAACCTCAAGCGACACGGGCACGCCCGCCTCCACGGCGGGCTGCCCCGACCAGTCTCCGATCAGGGGCTCCGCCTCATGAAGCGGCAGCGGCACGGGGGCCGCGCCCTCGGGGCGGACCGTGAGTACGAGCGTTCCCGCCTGCACGCCCGCACCTCTATCTTCAGCAGTCATGACCACCTCCGTCAGAAGAAGCGGTAGCAGTCCATGGCCTCGTCGCCCTGACGCAGAATGCGGTCGACGACCTCGACGGACCTCGACAGTCCGAGCGACTCAAGACCGCTCCTGAACTCCACGAGCTTCTCGCGGTAGGCGGCGCCCGTGCCCGTGATGCGCGGCAGGCACTTCTGCATCACCGCAAAGTCGGCCGCATCAAGCCAGGCCGGCTTGTCCCCGTCCGCAAAGATCGAGGACGCCGCGCCCACATATCCGTTCATCTGGCGGATCGAGCGGGGCGAGAGCCTGATGCCGAAGCCTTCGAGCATGGGCATCAGCCTGTCGTGCAGGTCCGAGAGCTCGCGCGCGTTCTTCGAGACGGCCTTCGCCCCGAAGTAGGCCTGAAGCTCCTTCCAGGACACGGGTCCCACGACCTTCGCGGGGCTCGTGTTTTCAATGCAGTCGACGACGGGCAGCGTCACGACGGCCGCACGGTCGATGAGGCGCGGCGAGAGCGTCTCGGTCGTACTGTCGTTGTTGATGGTCGCCATGAAGCGCAGCGTCTCGGGCACCTTGGTCGGCGCCTTGTCCCAGAGCGTCACGATGCCGGACGACGTCTGCTCGTCGCACAGACGCATCCAGTCGGACCAGTAGTACTCCATCGGCGAGAGGTTCGCCTCGTCAAGCAGCATCATCGCGGGATAGACAGACCCCGAAGCGCTCCTCTCCTCCGCATCAAGCGTGCAGAGCAGGTCCCATCTGGCGGGATCCGAAGACTCGAACCTGTTCGTGATCGGATTCCAGTAGCCCACGAAGTCGCGCTTCGACGTCCAGCCGTACTCGACCGGCACGTGCACGAAGCGTCCGGCGGAAAGACCCGCACGCTCGTCGGACGACAGCAGGTTGTCGAAGGCGTCCAGACCCAGCGTCCTCGCCAGAATGTGACAGATCGAGGTCTTGCCCGAGCCGGGCTCGCCCGAGAGCACCGTGAGGAAGTTCTGCGCCCAGCAGATGTAGAGGTTGAGCACCGTGTTCTCATCGTAGCGTCGAACCTCCTGCACGGACCTGACGAGCGCATCGGCCAGCTCGCGTCCCCTGAGCTTCGCGGGCTTGACGCCGCAGACGGCCTGCGCGAGCCTTTCGCGACGGCTCCTGTCATCGTCCTCAGTCCAGACGTCGAGCGCCCTCACGAGGGACTCGGGCATCAGCTCGCCGTCGGCTCCGTGCGTGCGCTCACAGATTCTTTTCGACTCCTCGAGAAGCTTCGTGTGCAGGTTTCCGAGCCTGCGGTATTCCTCGTTACGCTTCTCAAGCCTCCCGTCCAGCTTGAGAAGCTGGTCGAGCACGTCCTTCTTTTCATCCAGAAGACCGGTCGCGCGAGACTTCTTCCGGATCTCCTCTTCAAGGTCCTTCTTGCTTATCTCGAGACTGGCGTACTTGCGAGTGAGCTCGTTACTCTTGCCTTCCTGCTCTCGGATGTTTTCGCGGAGCGCCTTCTCCTCGGCCTTCAGGCGCTCGACCCTCACGCCCACGAGAGTCTTTGCGGAGATCTTGTCGATCAGCTTGTCACCGACCGCCACGCGCGAGATCACGGCGTCAATCATGGCGTCGTTGCCGGCCTTGATCTCGTCGAGCACGAAGTTCGCGACATGCTCCTTCACCTCCTCCTTGTACTGCAGGCGGCGCATCACGTTTCTGGCGCGGGCAAGGCGACCGGCCGTCACGTCCGGCTCCACGTCCTCGAAGGCCTCGGGAGACTGGATCAGGTCTCTGATGTCGGCGGCACGCACGGCAGACTTCTCAAGAAGGCGCCTGAGCAAATCCGCGTCACTCCAGACGTCGACCGAAACCGCATCCATGAAGGCCGTCTTCGCGCAGCGCACGCCCACGTGCACGGGCTGGCCGGCGCCCTCCCACCTGACGTACTCGCGAACCTCCTCGACCTTGTCGGCCTTGATCCTGAAGGCGGACACGAGCCCCTTGTTGACGGTGCCGGAGAACGTGACGTAGTTCTTGCCGCGGTTGTCCCTCTTCAGGCGTATAGGACCGTAGAGAAAGTCCTTGTGCTCGAGCAGCACGAACTCGTTGGCAACCTTCATCTCGCCTTCCAGATCCTCAGAATCCGTCACGCTGACGGGAATCATCGTCGAGGTGAAGTCGATGCGGTCAAGATCCTCGGCGGGCTTCACGACAAGATGAATGCCGAAGTCGGACGCGCTGAAGAAGCGCTTGCTGCTCGTGATCCTCGAGAAGTCGACGAACTTGCAGAAGTCGGAGCGCACGCGGCCGTTTTCGTCGAAGTTCTGCATCAGATCCGACGGGTACAGGTCGATGACGTAGAAGGCGCCTTCCTTGATCTGGTTGCGGCCCGCCGACTTCAGGTTGAAGGCACCGTAGGAGGGGAAAAGCTGCTTGGCCTCCGACTCGAGCGCGCCGAAGCGGTCCTTGTACCACTCGGCGAGAACATAGAAGTTGAAGAAGTTTCCGCCACTCGTGCGGATGTAGCCCAGATAACGGGTCACGCCTCGCGGCAAGGGCGGCACGGTGACCGAGAAGTCGCGCGCAAAGACGGTGCTCGCCTTCGCCCCTTCAGCGGGCACAGGCACGACGGGTGCTGGCACGACGGGTGCAGGCTCCGCGGACGGCTCGGCGGGAGACTCGGCAACCTTCGCGGCCTCGACGCCGGGGACTTCGCCCCCCGTCTGCGCAGGAGCCTCCTGGGCCCCCTCAGTCTCGGCCGCATCAGCAGGGACGGCCTCGGCCGGGGCCTGCTCCTGCGAGGGCTTTTCGGACTTCTCGCCTGCGGACGCCTCTTCGCCCTCGGGATCGCCATCCTTCCCCTCGTACAGGCTCGGATCAAAGCTGATGGAGAGAGCGGTCTGCGAGTTCGCACCAAACTCCCTGCAGTACCGTTCAAGGAAGTCCTTTGCGTACCACGACAGTCCGAATCCGCAGATGTAGATGATGAGCATGGCAAAGGCCCTGCGGTCATAAGGAGTGCCGTCGATCTCCTCATGAAAGGCCCTCATCGCCTCCTTCGACTTCTCGTGTGTCGCAGCAGCCTCCACGCGTCTGAAAAAGGCCTCGGGCGTCTTGTCCTCAGGCAGCCCCGGATAGTCAAGCGCATGCATCTTCTCCGTGTTGGCGGCTGTCATCAGCGGCAGGGAGCCCAATCCTGCACGATGGGCCAGCCCCGCCACAAGCATCTCGACAAGACTCTTGTCCTTCTCATACCAGGAGCCTTTCAGCGTGCGCTTTCCCAGAACATGCTTGAGCCTCTTGGTGAGGTAGTCCCTTTCCTCAGCCTTCAAATGTCTGAAAGCCCAACTCAACATCTCAGCTTCTGCCAGCCATCCTTCCTTGCCCGGTCCAAACATGCCCATATTCTCACCTCTATATCAAAAAAATTGCGAAGCTCGCGCAATACTGAAAGTATTTTATAGAGTGGTGCGAGATGGTGCATGCTTCGCACGGAAGACGGGCGCCGCGAATCGGGATTCAGGCAGGGAAAAAACCGCCCGGCCGCTTCACCCGGCCTGCAATCTGTGTCAAAATAACGCCTTTCACGCTTTTCAAGGCTTCCGCCTTGAGGGGCGCCAGGCAAGATAGAGGCGCAGGGACTGCATCAGTAGACGGCCGAGGAGGTATCCGAGGACGCCGCTCGAAAGGGCAGCCTGCCGAAATGACGCCGCGGACACGCGGCGGCCATTGGTGACGCGGAGAACATCCGCCTCACTCCCGCCGATCCGCGGCGGAGGAGCTGTCGCTGACCGTTCGGTCGCTTTTCGACAGTACGGCCGGCAGGCCCGCACCCGGAAAAGTTCGCCCGGACATCTGCTGCAAGCCCGCAAGGCCCCGCCCGCCGCTGCAGGTTCGCTCCGTGTCCTCCCTCCTGCGAACGCATTTCTTTCCGGAGATTCCTACCCACATGTCCGACACTACCACCGGCTCCAACGCCGGACTGCGCCGAGACCTCAAGGCGCGTCACATCACGATGATCGCCGTCGGCGGCTCCATCGGCACGGGTCTTTTCGTGGCGTCCGGCGCGACGATCGCCCAGGCCGGTCCCGGCAGCGCCCTGCTCGCCTACTCGATCATCGGCCTCATGGTCTACTTCCTGATGACGAGCCTCGGCGAACTCGCCGCCTACGAACCCGTGGCCGGCTCGTTCTCCACCTACGGCCGCCGCTACGTCGACGAAGGCTTCGGCTTCGCCCTCGGCTGGAACTACTGCTACAACTGGGCCATTACGGTCGCAGTCGACCTTGTGGCCGCCCAGCTCGTCATGGGCTGGTGGTTCCCCGACGTGCCCGGAACACTCTGGAGCGCGCTCTTCCTCGCGTTCATATTCACGCTCAACTACATATCCGTAAAAGGCTTCGGCGAGACGGAATACTGGTTCGCGCTCCTCAAGGTCGTAACCGTGATCCTCTTCATCTGCACGGGCTTCGCGATGATCTTCGGAATCCTCTCGGGCGACACGCCTGCGGGCTTCGAGAACTGGGCGATCGGCGACGCGCCCTTCGTGGGCGGCCTTCCCGCCCTGATCGGCGTCGCCATGGTGGTGGGCTTCTCCTTCCAGGGAACCGAGCTCATCGGCATCGCCGCAGGCGAAACCGAGCATCCCGAGAAGAACATTCCCAAGGCCGTCCGACAGGTCTTCTGGCGAATCCTGCTCTTCTACATCCTCTCGATCTTCGTCATCAGCCTGATCATTCCGTACACCGACCCGCGCCTTCTCAGGAACGACGTGGCCGACATCGCCGTGAGCCCCTTCACGCTCGTCTTCGAGCACGCGGGCCTGCTCTCGGCCGCCGCGCTCATGAACGCCGTGATCCTCACCTCGGTGCTCTCCGCTGGCAACTCAGGCCTCTACGCCTCCACGCGCATGCTCTTCGTGCTCGCGCACCAGGGTTCGGCCCCGAAGATCTTCGGCAAGCTCTCCGCCTCCGGCGTCCCGCGCAACGCGCTCTTCGCCACGACGGCGGTCGCGGGACTGTGCTTCCTGACGTCCCTCTTTGACAACCAGTCCGTCTACCTCTGGCTGCTCAACACCTCGGGCATGAGCGGCTTCATCGCCTGGCTCGGCATCGCCATCAGCCACTACCGCTTCCGCCGCGGCTACGTGATGAACGGCTACGACGTCAACAAGCTGCCCTACAAGTCGTCCTTCTTCCCGTTCGGACCGATGTTCGCCTTCGCGCTCTGCATGGTCATCATGCTCGGCCAGAACTACCAGGCCTTCCTCGCGGGCACGATCGACTGGGCGGGCGTGGTCGCCACCTACATCGGCATCCCGCTCTTCCTCGCCATCTGGCTCGGCTACAAGCTCATCACGGGCTGCCGCTTCGTGCGCTACAGCGACATGAAGTTCCCGGAAAAGTACCGCTAGAAAAATGCGAAACGGCCCGCGTTGGAAGCGGGCCGTTTTGCATTCAAAAACCGTACCTTTGAAAAGGGTACCTTTTCCTGCTTCTCCGTCGAGAAGGAAAAGGACCGCAGCAGCTAAAGGCTGTCGGAAACACCCGTTCACGCATGAAGGGATTTTTGTCTTTCCTCTCCTTTGAAAAGGAACACTGTGAAAAGGAACTTGTTGTCACTCCTGCGAAAAGGGTCTCCCCCTCATTCTTCCTTAATTTCGGGGATGCCCTTCTTCGCGCAACAGGCTCTAACTCCTTGATGGTCGCCGCAGAGGTGCATCGCGTAAAGTGGAAATCGTGAGCGCCTCGGCCGCCTTGATGTCGGCGTGCGCCTCCAGCCCGCAGGCCTGACACTCAGCATGTCGAACCATGCGGGGCTTTTCCGCAGACTGAAAAAAAGGTATCCTCTGCGACATGCCGACACTTCCAAGCCAAGCCTCCACCACGATGCCACCCCTTTTGCGTACCCTCGTCATCACAAGCACGTGTCTTATCCCGGCAGCCCACGCAGCCCTGCCGTTGGACGACCCCGCGCTCGCCGAGGATCTCAAGGCCTACATCGCTTCTCTCGACCCGACGAAGCCTGAGGACTGCATCGGCTTCGTCAACAGGCACCTGTCGGACATCCTCTACACCCGCTTCACGCACAAGTCCGTGCTCGAGGACGAACTTGCCCGCATGAAGAGCACTCACGCAACGGCCTGTCTCAGGAACAAGACGCTCAAGGGCATCTCCAAAGAGGAGATTCTCAGGCTCGAGGCGGCCGAGCGCGCCTCCCCGTGGTGGGAGCGCTCGGGATGGGCGACGAGGGACAAGCAGTCTCTTCTGAGGCTTCCGCCCGACGCCATCAAGGATGCGGTCCCCGATGCCGATCCAGCGCTCGCCGCGAATCCGCAGCCGATCAAATCCGCCTCCGAGCCCGAAACGCACTCGGCGTCCGCCGCGCCCGCTCCGTCAGAAGCGCCGGTCGCAGCTCCTGCCGCATCCTGTGATCCGCTTCAGGATGCAGGCTGGTGCGACTTGTCCGCTCCGCGCTCCTGATCTTCGATCTCGCTCATCAGTTCCCATGACTCCCGCAGCTTCCTGCGGGCCAGAACCTCGTCACGCCAGAAGCGTACGCCGACAAGTGCGGCAATAAAAACCAGATAGCAGAGAAAGCTGCCGATCAGGCTCCACATGTCGCTCCAACCCAAGCCGCGCAGACCGACATCACGCCAGACCTTGAAGATCCAAACAAGCGGAATGCCGAAACTGATGTCGTGCACCCAACCGTGCACGAAGCCCGTGGCCATCGTGGCGCCGCCTAGAATGAACCCGGGCGGCACGAGAAAAATCATTCTGCTCGCACCTTCGCCGGGCGTGGCTGCGTTCCAGGAGAGAAGGTAGGCAATCCACGTGTTCGCCATGGCCCCGCAGAAAAGAACCGCAATGAATATTCCCGGATTGCCCGCGAAGCGAAGCTGCCCGAAGTTGACGAGAACGGCCACTGCGGCCGTTACGACCGTCGTGAAGATGAAGGCGTATGGCACGGCACGCGCAAGCAGCGCACAAAGCGTGCCCGACAGCACTTTCGGCTCCCACTGCCTCGTGACGCGCAGCCGACCCGTGATCATGAGGCTCGTGAGCCCGTGGTACATGAGCGAGAAGAAAAGCAGGAAGCCGATCGTCGTGCCCGTCGCGCCCTGCCCCGTCGGGTTCGTGAGGCTTCGGCTCGCAATGCGAAGCGGCGACAGCGCCGCCGCCGTCTCACTCGTGTTTCCGCCCAGAGAAGCCACCCCGCCGGGACGACTCACCGCGATCTCGGCGCTCAGCCCGGCCACGGCAGCATTGAGCTGTCCGAGCAGCTCGCCGTTTTGCGCCGAGTTCGAGTCGTCGAGCATCACGCCCAGCATCACGCTGCGGCTTGCGCGCGCAAGCTCGGCCTGCGCTCCCTTCGGTATGACGAGCACCGCCTGCACGCGATCATTTTTCATGAGGGTGAGTGCGTCGGCAGGCGAGTGCGTGACGCCTCTTACGCTCAGGTAGTGGGAGGCGTCAAGCTTGCGGACAAGATCACCCGACCAGCGGCTGCCGTCGAGATCGATGACGGCGACCGGCGCCTCGAAGACGACGTCATGGCTGACGATGATCGAAAAGACCAGGCTCACGAGCACCGCCACGAGCACGCCAAGCTTCTGGTAGGGCACGAAGTGCCCGGACGTCATCGCCACGCACTCCTCGACGACGCTCGCTGCGACGGATGCGAAGAACCGACTCACGACTGCACCTCGACATCAAGCGTCATGCCAGCGAGAAGCCCCTCGGTCCTCGGCACGTCGATCCTCACCTTGAAGAGCTTGAGGTCCGCCTGTCCGCGCTCGCGCACCATCTTGAGGTCCGCAAAGTCGGGCGCCGCATCGATGAGACGCACCGTCCCCTCCACGTCACGCTCGAGCGCCGGTGCACGGCAGCGTACGACCATCCCCTCCCGCAGAGTGCCTAGCGAAGCTTCGGAGACGTATATGTCTACGTAGAACCGATCAGTCTCGAGCAGCACGGCCGGCGCGGCGGGCGAAATCTGCTCCCCTTTTTCATAAAGAACATCCGTGACTCTGGCCTTTTCGGGAGCAACCAGCTCGAGGCGCGAGGCGTTCACCCTGAGCTGCCTGAGGGAGGCCTCGAGTCCTTCGCGCTGAGCACCGTAGACTTCGAGCTGCGTGCGTTCGGTTTCAGCCGCCCGACGTGCGTTGACGATCTCGTCAAGCCGCATGCCTTCGGCCGATCCCGTCTTGACGAGCCTGACCCTGTCCGTCTGCGGGGCACCCACGGCCAGCACGTCCACGGAGCGCTCGGCCGAGGAGAGCGCCTCACGGGCGGCGATGCGAGCAGCCTTCGCGGCATCATAAGCCGAGCGCGAAACCGCACCCTTCGGGAAAAGGTCCTCCGCACGCCTCCACTCGGCCTGCGCCCTCACGAACGCAGCCTCGGCCGACTTGCGGGCGGCTTCAGCCGCCTCGATGCGCCTCCACTGCGAGCGTTCCGCTGTGGCCGCCTGCGCAAGCGCAAGCTCGACGCTCTCCTGCACGAGCCTCATCTGCGCCTCGACCTGACGAATCTGGGCCTCCGTCGACTCGATCGCAAGATCAACGTCGGTCGAGTCGAGACGCATCAGCACCGTGCCGGCCTGCACCGTCGCCCCTTCGTCATACGGCCTCTCGACAACCCTGCCGCCCACGGTCTGAAAGGCGGCCTTGATCTGGTGCGCAGTCAGAATCCCGGACCGCAGACGTTCAACTTCGCTACCGGCATCGTTGCGGTTGCCCAGCCAAATGAGTCCGCCCGCCAGGACGAGCACTGCGGCAAAACCCGCAGATGTACGAACAATATCCTTTTTCTGCTTGATTGGAATGGTCATCTTTTTATTAGTCGGCTAAGTTTTAAGGAAAAAGAGAGACCGCCGGAATCGACGGTCTTGAAATGGCAGGCCCGACCTCAGTCGTCGGCGACGAGCTTCTTGAGCATGTCGATCATCTGCTCGCGCTCATCGCCCGACAGGCATTTCGCGAAGTCGGCCACCCTGGCGGTATGCGCGGGAAGCTCGGCCGTGATGAGCGCTCTGCCCTCGTCGGTGAGTTCGATGAGCCAGCAACGGGCGTCGGCCTTCGACTGGACCTTGGCGATGAGGGGCTTCTCGGCCTGCAGCATGCGGGTCACCATGACGGAGGTAGTCGGAGCGGAGACGCCGATGCGCTTGGCAAGCTCTACGACGGGCACGGGACCGTCCGCATCGAAGAGCGTCATCAGAAGCGCGAACTTCCCTTCGGAAAGCTCCCGCTCCCGGAGGCCCGAATAGACCGATTCGCGCACCACGTCGGCAGCTCGGATCAGATAAAGCATCAGCTCGACGCCCGCAATGTCCTCTTCGCTCATCGCGGCGCCCCTGTGCACCCTGCGCAGGTTCTCGCGAGTCGGCATGAGTCGCTTGGTCATGTAGTCAAATCCTCGTATCGTGACGGCGGACGCCATTTGTTAGCCAGCAAATTATAGGATGTCTGCGCCCGAAATAACGAGAAATTTTACGATGCCTCGGCGAGGAAGCCGCCTCCTGAAACGATTTGCAAAAAGGATCCGCTCAAAGTGCGCACGCAGTCCCGCAAGGCCCTATACTTGAGAATCATTCTCACTTAACTCGATCCGAAAGCCCATGACGCCAGAACTTCTCAACGCGCTTGCCCAGACCGCCCTTGCGACGGGCTTCACCTTTCTCTGCACGGCAGCGGGTGCCGCGGCCGTCTTCTTCATGAAGCCGGGGAGCGTGCGAGGTCGCGGCGCGGAGCTCGCCGAAACGCTCTCGCTCGGCTTTGCCGCGGGCATCATGATTGCGGCGTCGGTCTGGAGCCTGATCATTCCCGCGCAGGAGATGGCGCAGGCTCTGGGCGGCACGCCATGGCTTGCGGCGGGTGCTGGCGTGGCGGCGGGCGCGCTCTTCCTGAAGCTTCTCGACACGGCGCTTCCGCACCTGCATCCGGGCGCCGCCCGACCCGAGGGGCCGAAGACCTCGATGCACCGCGCCATGTTGCTCTTCATCGCGATCACGCTGCACAACGTGCCCGAAGGCGGTTCGGTAGGCCTCGTCGCGGGCTCCGCAGCCTTCTCGGGCGAGCCCGCCGCGCTCTCCTCGGCGCTCGCGCTGGCACTCGGCATCGGCATTCAGAACATTCCCGAAGGCGCCGCCGTCTCGCTTCCGCTTGCAGGCCAAGGCATGAGCAGGATGCGCGCCTTCCTCTTCGGCGCCTTCTCGGGGATCGTCGAGCCGGTCTTCGGCCTTCTCGTCGTACTGGTGCTTCAGACCGTGATGCCGGCCATGCCCTTCATGCTGGCCTTTGCCGCAGGCGCCATGCTTTATGTGGTGGTGGAGGAACTCATCCCTGCCGCGCACCTCTCGAAGCATTCCGACGCAGGCACGCTCGCCGTCATCGCGGGCTTCATCCTGATGATGACGCTCGACACGGCCCTCGGATGAGAGACACTTGGGCACCCTACTCCCTACCTCGGGCAACCTTCTCACATTCAGCAATGGACAGGCTGCGACGCATGGCGTTCGCAGCCCGTCCTTCTTTCATGTCCACACTTGTTGCCGTCAGGCCCGAGCGGACTCAAGCGCCCGTGCAGTGCCTGCCTTGAGGCGGTTCACGGCACGGCGAAGGCTGACGAGGGCCGCGTTTCTCTCGTGTTCGGAGAGGGACGCGAGTTCGTCAACGAGTCTCAGCATCGGCACGGGCGGCGCACGAAGCGCCTCGTCGTGGGAGTAGACCGAGCCTTCGACATAGGCGAGCGGGATGATCTCGGAGAGTACCCTGCGGGAGCGCTTTTCGAAGCGCTTCGGATCGTCCGAGCGGGCCGCAGCCTCGAGAGCTTCTGCAAGAAGATCGAGTCGCGCAAGGACCTCGGAGAGGTCGAGCGAGTCGCCCGCCTTTTCCTGCCACGCCTTGAGCTCGTCCCTGAATTCGAGCACCTCGGCCGCCGCATCGACGGGCAGTCTTACGTCAAAGAGCGCATGCGCGAGCACGCTCGCGAAGACGCGCACGTCTCGGGAGAGGTTTTCCGGGTCGAGCTTGTCGGGCGTGTCGGTCCTCGTGTGCCACCAGGCGCCGAAACCGCCCGTCCTGCCGCTGCCGAACATCTTGCCGAAGGCGTCCGCGGCGGCGCCCTCAAAGGGCGGCTGCTCGGAGACCTGCGAGAAGATCGAGGGCACGCCTGCGCCCCAGAAGCTTTGGTCGCAGCTGCGCGAAAAACGGCAGCCGCGCCAGTCCGTGACGCCGGCCGCCTCGCGCAGCGCCGTACGCGCAAGGCCTCGCGTCGAGGCCATGGCGGGCGACTCGGTCATGACCGTTGCGCCGCGCCCGCCGAGGCAGTCCGCATTGACGTTGAGAAGACAGTGCCTTTCGAGCTCCTCGAAGTGCGCGTCGCACCAGGCGGTCGAGCCTGCGTAGCGCCCGTGGGAGTGCCCCGACCAGAGGACGAAGCGCACGCTTCGGCGCATGTCGGAGGCGAGCGGCGCGAGGATGCGCGCGAGCTCGACGGCGCAGGCGTTGCCCGAGGCGTTGTCAAGAGCGCCAAGCCCCCAGCTGTCGACGTGTCCCGTCACCATCACGAAGTCCTCGTCCGCGCCGCGGATCTCGGCCGTGATGACGGGAATTTCCGTCCAGCGGCTTTCGACGCGGGTCGAAAGCCTTGCGGGCAGCGTGCCGCCCGCCTCGGCGAGGCGGGCCCTGAGGCGAGTACCGTCCCCAAAAGAGAGGCTTGCGACGGGAATGCCGACATAGTCGTGCAGGGTTTCGGGCGTGGGCGAGCCCCAGACGCGCGAGACGATCATGTTGTGGATCTCCTCGCCCGTGATGAAGACGACGCCTGCGGCGCCCCTGTCCTCAAGGGCGCGCACGACGGGCTCCATCGCAAGGCCGTCCGTGAGGACGATCCGTCCCGAGACGTCGGCCGGAGCCGTCTCGCCCACGGCGTCGACGGGCACGTATGCGAGGGGCGCCTCGAGTCCCTCGACGGACGGAGTCATCGGATGCGTGAGCACCTCGTACGCCTCGCCGCCCGCCTCGAAGGAGGCGCCTTCGGGCGTGCTGACGTATCCAGGGAGCGACTCGCGGGTAACGCGGCAGCCCGCGTCCTCCAGACTCTTGTGCAGCACGTCGAAGGCCCGGGCCTCGGGCTCGTTAGAGAGGCGCTCGCCCGTACAGACTGCACGCACGCAGTCCATCAGCCGCCCGGCGTCGACGGCGGCGAGAATTTCTTCATGAGCCATGTCGTCAGTCCCAGCGGCGCTTCGGAAGCTCGATCCTGCGGAAGGCCTCGAGGTAGCGGACCATCCAGTCGGTGACGCCGTCCATCATGGCGACGCCCCATTCGCGGGTGGCGAACTTCGAGTCGAGACCGCCGAGACCGCCCGTGGTGACGGTGTCGCGGATCTCGCGGATGATCTTGACGGGCGCGCCCTCAAAGCAGACCGTATTGATGTGGACCTGCCTGAATTCGTCCGAGGGCGGCGTCACGACGCTTTCGACGAGCCACTCCTTCCTGACGAGCTCGGGCGCGAAGGCCATGACGGCCGCCGCCTCCTGAGCGTCGCCGTGGCCCGTGGGCCAGTCGGGATTGAGCTTCGGAGCGATGCCCCACCAGTCGACGAGCGTGACCTGGGCACCCCTGCGGTACATTTCGAGCGCGGCCTTCTCGATGGCGGGATCGTTGCCGCCGTGGCCGTTGACGACCGCGAAGCGCCTTGCGCCGTGCCTGTAGAGGGACTCGAAGACGGCCGACATGACGCGGATCATCGTCTCGATTCCCAGATCGATCGTGCCGGGGAAGTTGATGTGGTGGGTCGCCACGCCGAAGGGGATGACGGGCGCGATGAGGAGCTTTTCCATGCGGCCGTCAAGGCGGCGGCAGAACTCTTCGGGAATGAGCCAGTCGGTGCCGAGCGGGCCGATGGGGCCGTGCTGCTCGGTCGAGCCGACGGGAATGACGACCAGAGTTTCGGGATCGGCGAGGACCTTTTCGGCCTCCTGCCAGTTGAGATGTGCAAGCTGCATGATTTTCTGCCTTTTCATTTGAAGGCGCGCCGCAGGCCCCTCACGAAGGGGGCCGGGCGGCGCGTCATGGGTTGCCTTCAGGCGATTGGGTGCGTTCGCATCAGGCCTTGGCGGGCTTGTCCAGATCGTCGAAGTGGCGGCGGATCGTGGCGTCCGAGACGGGCTTCGTGAAGAGGCTCACGCCGATGAGGACGAGCATCGTGAGGACCCACGCGACGATGAGCGGGTTGAAGCCGAAGGAGAGCGACTTGAACTGGGTGAGCAGCAGGAAGTAGAAGACCTCGCCGACGATCACGGAGGCGAAGACGCCGGTGGTCGTCGTGCGCTTCCAGTACATGCCGCAGATGATCGGCGCAGCCCAGATGCCGAGGCCGCCGAAAGCGAAGAGGATGATCGTGAAGATCGAGCCGGGCTTGAGGATGCCGATGCCGATTGCGATGATGCCGAGCACCACGGTCACGACGCGGGACATCTTGAGCGTGTCCTCGTCGGTCGCGTCACGCTTGAGGATGCGCTGGTAGAGGTCGCGCGAGACGGCGGACGTCGAGGTGAGGAGCAGCGAGCTGATCGTCGACATGCCGGCCGAGAAGATGCCGGCGACCATCAGTGCGGAGATGATGGACGGCAGGCCTTCCTGGAGGATGAGCGGCACGATGAAGTCGCTTTCCTTGCCCGGGATGCCGGGGAAGCTGGCCGCGCCCGTCACGCCGCACCACTCGATGAAGCTTGCGGAGAACCACATGCCGAGCGTGCCGAGGAGGACGGCCTTGAACATCGTCCCGTAGGACTTCATCGTGAAGAACTTGGTGAACAAGTGAGGCTGACCGATGCAGAAGAAGGACCACATGACGATCATGGATGCATAGTTCTGCCAGGGATAGGAGTTGTTGTGGCCAGGGAACTTCATGTAGTTCGGATCCACGGACGCGAGCTTGGCGTTGATGGCCTCAAGGCCGCCGCCGAGCTTGAGCGAGACGAAGAAGGTCGTCACGGCCGTGACCACCATCAGCACGCCCTGAATGACGTCGGTCATCATGACCGAGCGGATGCCGCCCGCCATGCAGTAGAGGATGACCGTGACGCCCATCACGACGATGCCGACCCACTGCGGAGCGCCCGTGTAGGTCGTGAAGATCACGCCCGCGCCGATCGTCTGGGCACCCATCATGGGCACGAGGAAGATGAGCATCAGAACGGCGAGCAGGCCGCGGATGGCGGTCGACTCATAACGGTCGGCAAGATAGTCGGCCATCGTAAGCATCTTGTAGCGGTGGCCGAGCTTGATGAGCCTGCGGCCGACGAGAAGCGCGGGGATGACCATCGAGAAGGCGATGCCCGGCACCGAGACGCTCATGCCGGCGTAGCCGACGTGGTAGATCGAGCCCGGAACGCCCATGAAGGTCGACATGGAGTACTGCGTCGAGAAGTACGCAAGACCCGAGAGCACGGCGCCCGCAGAGCCCGACATCGTGAAGAAGTCCTGCAGGTTTCGGTTGCGGCGGTTGCCCCACCAGCCGATAAGGCCGAGAACGACAAGGTAGCTGATCGTGACGATCAGAAAGGGGACGGTGGATGTTTCAACTTGATACGGCATGATGCTAGTCCTCGTATTCCTGGTATTCGGGACGCTTCATGCAGCTGCGCCACCAGAGAGCAATCGTTCCTATCACCAGCAGCCCGTAGGCCAGCCAGCAGTAGATGAATCGCGGCACGCCGAAGAGCCACGGCGTGTACTCGAGGTCGTAGAACCACGGGAACGGCATCATGATGAAAAAGAACTCGAAGAGGAAGATCAACGTCCACTTCCTCTCAAACGCGTTGTCAAATGCATTCATATGAGGGCATCTCCTTTGATTTGTCGCCTTATGACGGCAGGGTCGCATTGCCCATTATGGACGCGCCTTTTCATCGCCGCTCGTACAGAGCGGTGTTTTTGCCGTAGGTAGTTTCCCTTTGTTCGCCGAAGGAAGCTGCGCCGCAGGAATTTCGGAAACTCAGGAAGGTCGGTGAATTCGCACGCGAAAGACGGTTTTCACCGCTTTCCTCGCGATCCTGAGCCCATCCTTCACCGATCAGGCGGCATTTTCCCCTCATCTGCGCGTCATGGGCCGTCTTCATGCCGGCCTTCCGACGCCCTCCGGAGAAGGCTCCGGGGCCGGTCATGAAAAAGGCCCGCCTCCTCGCGTGATGCGGAGACGGGCCTTTATAGGTCAAGCCTTGTCAGACGTTCAGGCGTCGCAGGAACTCGGCGGCCTTCGTCAGCACGGACTCGGTGGTCTCCCAGTCGATGCAGGCGTCGGTGACGGAGACGCCGTACTTGAGTTCGGAGAGATCGGCCGGAATCTTCTGCTGTCCGGAGTGAATGTTGCTTTCCACCATGATCCCGCAGATCGACTTCGAACCGTTGGCGATCTGCGTCAGACAGTCGTGAAGTACGAATGGCTGGAGCTCGTGGTTCTTCATGCTGTTGGCATGCGAACAGTCGACGACGATGCGGGCGGGAAGCCCGGCCTTTTCGAGCGCCTTTTCAGCGAGCATGATGCTCACCGTGTCGTAGTTGGGGCGTCCGCCACCGCCGCGAAGCACGAGATGCCCGTACTTGTTGCCGCGGGTGAAGACCACGGCGCTGCGTCCGTCCTCGTACATGCCGAGGAAATGGTGGCCGGTGCGACAGGCCCTGATGGCGTTGATGGCGGATTCGAAACCTCCGTCGGTTCCGTTCTTGAAGCCCACGGGCGCGGAAAGGCCTGAAGCCATCTCGCGGTGAGTCTGGCTTTCGGAGGTACGCGCACCAATGGCGTACCAGCTGACAAGGTCGCCGTAGTACTGCGGACCGAACGGGTCGAGCGCCTCGGTGGCGATCGGCAGGCCCATCTCGGCGATCCTGATCATCAGTTCGCGCGCCCTGCGCATGCCTTCGGCGATTCGGAAGGAGCCGTCCATGCAGGGATCGTTGATGAAGCCCTTCCAGCCCGTCACCGTGCGCGGCTTCTCGAAGTAGACGCGCATCACGAGGCAGAGCCTGTCGCCCACCTGTGCCTCAAGGCGCTTGAGACGGCGGGCGTAGTCGAGCGCGGCCTCGGGATCGTGGATGGAGCACGGGCCCGTCACGACAAGCAGGCGGTCGTCCTCACCCTTGAGGAGTCGCTTGACGGCCCGGCGGCCGTTGAGGACCTCGGCGCGGGCCTTGTCCGTAAGCGGAGCCATCGCCTTGATCTCCGCAGGAGAGGCCATCGGCTCGAATGTCAGGATGTTGAGGTCCTCGAGGTCGTCAGCGAGGGGCTGTGTCTGAGTCTGAGTCTGAGTCTGAGTCTGGAGTGCTTGACTGGTATGCATTGAATTTTCTCCGGCCTGCGGACCGGCATGTCCGGCGGGCCACTTTTTCTTACCTGCGTTTTTCATGCTCTCAAAAAAGAAGGCGCCTCGCCTACGGGAACTGTCGTACTCGGGTTGCGCTTTGCCAAGGAGCCGCCTGAAAGGCACCCGTCGTAGGCACTAATGCCTAGCGCGCTTGACCTTCGGCCAATGTGCCGTCCGTCTAGGCAAACCGCCTTATGGCGGCGGCGTGCTCCTCGGGATAATCTTTTTCAACCGACGGCCTTCCGCCGTTCGGACAAACACAGGGAATTCAGGATGCTGCAGAACCGTCTCTCACAGCGATTTAGCTACTTTTACTTCGATTTTCACACGAAGTAGAAGTGTTTTTGCTGCAAGAGCGTTTCCGGAATTCCGAATTTCAAGAACCTGCGGTGAAATCACGCGCCGCAGGTTTTTTCATGTCAGGAAATCCTGCCTCCCGTCGATGACGATGTGCGCGTGAACCGCTCAAGACATCAGGAGACAGTTCATCATGATCATCATCGTCAAACCGGGCGCCGAGCCCGCCCAAGTACAGGACCTCGTCGAGTTCGTTCACGCCCGGGGGCTCAAGACGAGCGTCGTGACGGGCACCGAGAAAGTCATCATCGGCGTGATCGGCGACACCCGGCTCCTCGACGAAGACCAGCTTCTCGGCCACCCGATCGTGCAGGTCGTCAACCATGTCTCCGAGCCCTTCAAGCGCGCCAACCGCCAGTTCCATCCCGACGATACAGTCGTCGAGGCGGGCGGCGTGAAGATCGGCGGCGGACACTTCGCGATGATCGCGGGGCCGTGCTCCGTCGAGAGCCGCGAGCAGATCATCGAGGTCGCAAGGGCGGTCAGGGACGCGGGCGCCACGATGCTTCGCGGCGGAGCCTTCAAGCCGCGCACCTCGCCCTACGACTTCCAGGGCCTCAAGGCCGACGGCCTCGAACTGCTTCTGGAAGCCAAGCGCGAGACGGGGCTTCCGATCGTCACGGAGATCATGAACATCAGTCATCTGCCGCTCTTCGAGCATGTCGACGTCATTCAGGTGGGTGCGAGGAGCATGCAGAACTTCGAGCTTCTCAAGGAACTCGGCCGCACGGGCAAGCCCGTCCTGCTCAAGCGCGGTCTGGCCAACACGATCAAAGAGCTTCTGATGGCGGCGGAGTACGTCATGGCGGGCGGCAACGACGAGATCGTCCTGTGCGAGCGCGGCATCCGCACCTTCGAGACCGCGACGCGCAACACGCTCGACCTTTCGGCGGTTCCCGTGCTGCATGAGCTGACTCACCTTCCGGTCATCGTCGACCCGAGTCACGCGACGGGCGTCGCCCGCTACGTCAGGCCCATGGCTGCAGCCGCTGTGGCCTGCGGGGCGGACGGCCTCATCATCGAAGTCCACAACAACCCCTCCAAGGCACTCTGCGACGGCGCGCAGTCCCTGACGCCAAAGCAGTTCGCCGAAACTGCGGATCTTGTCGCAACCGTCCGCTCGGCGGTCTGCGGCAGGCTCTGAACAGACGACATTTTTGGGAGACGCACATGAAGAAGATAGACGTCCGAACCGGCAGGCCCTATCAGGTGCTCATCGGCAAGGGGCTCCTGAAGGAAGCAGGCAGACTCGCCCGTCCGCTTGTCAGGGGAAGCCGCACGGTCGTCGTGGGTGACGACAACGTCATGCCGATCTACGGAGAAGCCGTCTGCGCGGGTTTCCGCGAGGCGGGCTTCGAGACCTACGCATGGACCTTCAGGGCCGGCGAGGCCTCGAAGACTCCCGCGGTCCTGCTCGAGCTGCTCAATCATCTCGCCTCCCTCCGGCTCACTCGCTCCGACTCGATCGTCGCCCTGGGCGGCGGCGTGACGGGGGACCTCGTCGGGCTCGCCGCATCCCTTTACCTGCGCGGCATCGCCTTCGTCCAGGTCCCGACGTCGCTGCTCGCGATGGTCGACTCGAGCGTCGGCGGCAAGACCGCCGTCAATCTTCCATGCGGCAAGAACCTGATGGGCGCCTTCCACCAGCCCGTCCTCGTGGTCTGCGACCCCGCCTGCCTCGACACGCTTCCCGAATCGGAAATGGCCTGCGGCTGGGCCGAGATCATCAAGTATGCGGTCCTGAGGGCCGACCCGCTTCTGCCGATGCTTGAGGCCGACATCACGGATGCGGCGCTCGAGGAGATCATCTCGACCTGCGTGGCCATCAAGCGCGACATCGTGTCCGAAGACGAGTTCGAGGCGGGCAGCCGCGCGCTGCTCAATCTCGGCCACACCGTCGGGCACGCGGTCGAACGCGTGACGGACTACGGCGTCACCCACGGACGCGCGGTCGGCATCGGCATGGCCGTCATCTTCCGCGGCTGCGTGCGCGCCGGACTCTGCGACCCGCAGGCCCTGCCCGTCCTCGAGCACCTGCTCGAAAAGTTCGGGCTCACGGGCCTGTGTCCGTACGATGCAGAGGCGCTTCTCGAGGCGGCCCGATCGGACAAGAAATCGGCGGGGAGCACCATCACGCTCATTCTTCCCGAGGCCTTCGGGCGGTGCCGCACGGAAAGAACCTCCTTTGAAAAGCTTCGCGACCTCATCCACCTCGGACTCAATCCCTGATCATGATCGCCACCATCCAGAAGGGCTGCCTTTCGGGCAAAATCCCCGCCATCTCATCCAAGTCCTATGCACACCGCCTGCTGATCGCCGCCGCGCTGGCCGATCGTCCGACGACGGTGCGCTGCGCAACCGTTTCCGAAGACATTCTGGCCACCGCCCGGGTCCTCAAGGCCATGGGCGCCTGCGTCGAGCGCACGGACGACGGATTCGTCGTCGAACCCGTCTCGACGCAGCCCGCGTGTCCGACGCTCGACTGCGGCGAATCAGGGACGACCGAGCGTTTCATCCTGCCCGTCGCCTGCGCGCTCGGGCTCGACGCGAGCATCACCGGGCATGGAAGACTGCCCGAGCGGCCTCTCAGCCCGCTCTACGAGGAGCTCCGCGACCACGGCATCGAACTCTCGCCGCAGGGCGCATTTCCGCTCAAAACCAGAGGACGCCTCCCGGCGGGCGACTACGCCATCGCAGCCGATGTTTCGTCGCAGTTCATCGGCGGCCTGCTCTTCGCGCTGTCGGTCGTGCCGGGCACGAGCACGCTGACGCTCACGGGGCGGATCGAGTCCGCGCCCTACATCGACATGACGCTCGACGTGCTCGCGCTCTTCGGCGCGAGAATCACAAGAAGCGAAGACGGGCGCAGGTTCACCGTCGAGGGGCTCGAGCGGCTGAGAAGCCCCGGCGCCGCCGAAGTAGAAGGCGACTGGTCGAACAGCGCCTTCTGGCTCTGCGCGGGCGCTCTGGGCAGGGGCGTCACGCTGACGGGGCTTCGTGCGGACTCCCGCCAGGGGGACCGGGCGGTCGCGAAGCTTCTTGAGGCCTTCGGCGCGGAGGTTTCCGTGACGGAGGACGCCGTGACGGTGCGCCCCGGCGCGCTTCGCGGCATGACGGTCGACGCGGCCCAGATCCCCGACCTCGTGCCGGTTCTCTCGGTCGTGGCGGCCTTCGCCGAGGGCGAGACCCGCTTCATCAACGCGGGACGCCTGCGCATCAAGGAGAGCGACCGTCTGGCGACGACCCGGCAGCTTCTGGAGGACCTCGGCGCGGACGTCGACGAAATTCCCGACGGACTCGTCGTGCGCGGACGCACGGCGCTTCGGGGAGGCGCATGCGACGGCGCGAGAGACCACCGCATCGTGATGTCCGCAGCCGTCGCGGGCGCTCGCACCTGCACGCCCGTCGTCATCAGGGGCGCACAGGCCGTTCGCAAATCGTATCCCGACTTTTTCGACGACTTTGCCCGCCTCGGCGGACTGGTCTTTCAGGAGGACTGATCATGCCCTATTTCGGCAGGAACATCCGGACGGCCGTCTTCGGCCAGAGCCATGCGGCCGCCATCGGCGTGACGATCGACGGGCTGCCGGCGGGCGAAGCCGTCGATGCGGCCGAGCTCGAGGCCTTCATGGCCAGAAGGGCGCCGGGGCAGAACCGCATGACGACGCAGCGAAGGGAGGCCGACAGGCCCGAGATCCTCTGCGGCCTCGTCGACGGGTGCACCTGCGGGGCGCCGCTCACGGCGATCATCAGGAACGGCGACACGCGCTCGAAGGATTATGCGGCCATCGCCGACCTGCCCCGCCCGTCGCACGCCGACTGGCCGGCCCACGTCAGGTACGGCGGCTGGCAGGACGTGAGGGGCGGCGGCGCCTTTTCGGCGCGCCTGACGGCACCGCTGTGCATCGCGGGCGGCATCGCCATGCAGATTCTTGCAAGACGCGGCATCCGCATTGCGGCCCACGTGCGCTCGGTCGGCGCGGCCGAAGACCGACCCTACGACCCCATGGGCGAGTCGTCCGAAACGATCGAGGCGAGCCTCGCGCGCTCGCCCGTCGCGCTCTCCGACGAAGCGGCCGCCGCCATGGCGGCCGAGATCGAGGCCGCGCGCAAGGAGGCCGACAGCATCGGCGGAACGGTCGAGTGCATGATCTCGGGCCTGCCCGTCGGACTCGGCGGACCGCTCTTCGAGGGGCTTGACGGGCGCATCGCCCAGGCCGTCTTCGCCGTGCCCGCCGTCAAGGGCGTTGAATTCGGCGAGGGATTCGGTGCGGCGTTGCTCAGGGGATCCGAAAACAACGATCCCTACGGCATGCGCGAAGGGGCCGTGACGCCGCTCACCAACCGCGCGGGCGGCATTGCGGGCGGCATGACGACGGGGATGCCCGTGGTCTTCAGGGTTGCGCTCAAGCCCACGCCCTCGATCGGACAAAGCCAGCACACGGTCTCGCTGAGCGGCGGATGCGACGCCGACCTCAGGATCACGGGCCGTCACGACCCGTGCGTGGTCGTCAGAGCCGTGCCGGTCGTCGAGGCCGTCGCGGCAATCGTCGCACTTGACGCCCTGCTCGACGCCCCCGCCAGGCTGCCCGACGCTCCCGTGCGGACCGCCCGATGAAGGAGGAGCCCGACATGAAGCAGCGATTCGGCCTGATCGGCGCCAGGCTCGGCCACAGTCTCTCCCCCGAGATTCACGCAAAACTCGGCGGATATCCTTACGACCTGATCGAGCTCACGGAGGACGAGGTCGGCCCGTTCCTGACGTCAGGGGACTTTCAAGGCCTCAACGTCACGATCCCGTACAAGAAGACGGTCATGAAGCACTGCACGGAACTGACGCCGCGAGCGGCGGCAATCGGCTCCGTCAATACGATCGTGAGGCTCCCCGACGGCGGACTTCTCGGCGACAACACCGACTATGCGGGCTTTGCCTGGATGGTCAAGCGCGCGGGGCTCTCGCCCAAGGGCCGAAAATGTCTGGTGCTCGGGTCTGGCGGCGCCTCCCTCACGGTCCGCGCGGTGCTGCGCGATCTCGGCGCGGCCTCGGTCACGACAATCTCGCGCTCTGGGCCCGACAACTACGGAAATCTTGACCGGCACGCGGACGCACAGCTCATCGTCAACACGACGCCCGTGGGCATGCATCCGACCTGCGACGCCTCGCCGCTCGAAACGCTCGAGACCTTCCCTGCGCTCGAGGGCGTGCTCGACATCATCTACAACCCCGCCTGCACCGAGCTCATGCAGCTCGCCCGAAGCCGCGGCCTGCCGACTGAAAACGGGCTCTCCATGCTCGTGATGCAGGCCAAGGCCGCGGCCGAACGCTTTCTCGGCCATGCGCTGCCCGATGCGGCCGCGGAGGACATCCTGAAGGACATGACGCTGCAGTTCTCGAATCTGGTCCTCGTCGGCATGCCCGGCAGCGGCAAGACGACGGTCGGAAGACGATTGGCGGAACTCCTCCACCGTCCCTTCGTCGACGTGGATGAGCTGATCGTCCGAAAGGCCGGACGGTCGATTCCGGACATCTTCGTCCGGGACGGGGAGGCGCATTTCCGCGACCTCGAATCGAAGGTGATCGAGGAGCTCTCCGCCGGACACAGTCTCGTCATCGCCACGGGCGGAGGCTCCGTGCTTCGGGAGCGCAACCGCCGGCTCCTGCAGCGCAACGGCCTCGTCTTCTGGCTCCACCGTCCGCTTGAGGAGCTGCCGTCCGCCGGGCGTCCCGTCTCGCTCGCACGCGGCGTCGAGGCCATTTTTGCCGAGCGGGAGCCGATTTACCGCGCCCTCGCCCACCGCATCATCACAAGCCGAACGGTTGAGGACGCAGTTCGGCAGATCATCGGAGAAAAGTCGTGAAACTTCTGATCATCAACGGGCCCAACCTCAACTTCCTGGGCATTCGCGAGCCCTCGATATACGGCAGCACGACCTACAAGGATCTCTGCAGCATGCTCGAGGACTGGTGCGCCGCAGCGGGCGCGGAGTGCGAACTCTTCCAGTCCAACTGCGAGGGCGCCATCGTCGACCGCATCCAACAGGCTTGGTTCGACGGCGTCGACGGCATCGTGATGAACCCCGCCGCCTACACGCACACGAGCGTCGCAATTCTCGACGCCCTCAAGGCGACCGCCATCCCGACCGTGGAGGTGCACATCTCCGACGTCTCCACCCGCGAGGCCTTCAGACACCACTCCTACGTGTCGCTCGCCGCGAAGCACACGATCATCGGCCACGGCATCGACGGCTACCGGGAGGGCATCGAATGGCTCGCAAGGGAACTGAGGGCCGGCACGCTCTGAGGAACGCTGCCGAAGGACAACCTTCAGCACGATAACTTGCAAAACAACTGTTCATTTCAACAGTCAATCTCAGAATAATAAAAAAGCTCCCGAAAAGGGAGCTTTTTCATGTCGCACAGTCAAGCTGCAGCGTACGTCAACAAAGACGCAAACGATTGTGCATCAACCCCTTGCCACACCCCAGACGTCGCCCCAGTCACCCGTAAGGGCGCCCTTTGCATAGTCCACTACTTTGTTTTCGAAAAAATTGGTGTGCGATACGCCCAGCATAGCATCCACCCACGGAAGCGGATTCTTTTTGATACCGAAGATGCCCTTCATGCCGAGGCCGATGAGGCGGCGGTCGGCGATGTAGCGGATGTAGCTGCGAACCTCCTCGCGGGTGAGGCGGCGCATTTCGGAGACGCCGAAGGCGAGGTCGATGAAGCGGTCCTCGAGTTCGACCATGGTTTCGGCGATGCCGTAGATCTTGGCCTTGAGGGCGTCGTTCCAGAGCTCGGGGTTCTCGACGATGTACTCGCGGAAGAGCTTCGTCATGGACTCGGTGTGGAGCGTCTCGTCGGCGATGGACCAGGCGATGATCTGGCCCATGCCCTTCATCGTGCCGTTTCGCGTGAAGTTGAGCAGCATGACGAAGGACGAAAAGAGCTGCATGCCCTCGGTGAAGGCCGAGAAGGCGGCGATCTGTGCGGCGAGGTCGCGGCTGTCCTCGGCGACTTCGTTGAAGAAGTCGTGCTTGGCGGCCATGGCCTCGTACTGCAGGAACTCGTTGTAGATGGACTCGGGGAGCCCGATCGTCTCGATGAGGTGCGAGTAGGCGGCGATGTGCACGGCCTCGCGCGCGGCGAACGACGAGAGCATCATTCGGACCTCGGGCTGGCCGAAGCGCGGGAGGTAGTGGTTGACGTAGGCGCCCGAGACGTCGATGTCACCCTGGGTGAAGAAGCGCAGGATCTTCGTGAGAAAGTCGCGCTCGCTGTCGGTGAGCTTCTGGCCGTAGTCCTTGACGTCCTCGAGCATGGGCACTTCGGTCCAGAGCCAGTGCATCTGCTCGGACTGCATGAAGGCCTCGTAGGCCCAGGGGTACTTGAAGGGCTTGAAGCAGGTGCGGGTCGAAAGGAGCCCGCCGGCGGTGTTCTTGTCGGTCATGATGTGGTTCCCTCCGGTCAGCCTTCGCAGGCGAGGCAGGTGGTGTTGTCGGCGACGGCCTGCATGCTGATCTGATCCTCGATGCGGCGGCGCTCGACCTGGACGCCGACTCGGTCCGCCTTGCGGAGCTTGTCGGAGCGGTTGTAGTAGAGGCTCTTGAGGCCCTTCTTCCAGGCGGAGAAGTGGCAGGCGTGCAGATAGGCGATCGAGACGTCGGGCGGGAAGAAGAGGTTCACGCTCTGGCCCTGGTCGATGAAGGCCTGCCTGTCGGCGGCAAGCTCGATGATCCAGCGCTGATCGAGTTCGATGGCGGTCTTGAAGACGTCGCGCACTTCCTTCGGAAGGTCCTCGCGGTGCTGCACGGAGCCGTCGTGGGCGATGATGTCGGCCCAGACGTCATCCGTGTCGAGGCCGCGCTTGGCAAGCTCGGCCTTGAGGAAGCGGTTCTTCACGATGTAGGCGCCGGAAATCGTGTCCTGGCGGTAGATGTTGGCGCGATAGGGCTCGATCGAGGGACTCGTGCCGCCCATGATGAGGGACGAGGAGGCGTTGGGCGCGACGGCCATGCGGTGCGAGAAGCGGCGCATGACGCCGGAGTCCGCTGCGTCGGGACAGGGGCCGCGCTCGGCGCACAGGCGCGCGTCGGCCTTTTCGACCGCTGCGGCGATGTGCCTGAACATGTCGCGGTTCGTGAACTTGGCGGCGGCGGACTCGAAGGCGATGCCGCGCTTCTGCAGATAGGCGTGAAAGCCCATGGCGCCGAGGCCCACGCTGCGCTCGCGCATCGCGGAGTAGCGCGCGCGGCGGATGCCGTCGGGCGCGTGCTCGATGAAGTACTGGAGCACGTTGTCGAGGAACTCCATCGCGTCGTCGATGAACTGCTCGTTGCCGCGCCACTCGTCGTAGTACTCGAGGTTGACGGAGGAGAGGCAGCAGACGGCCGTGCGGTCCTTCGAGGTCGGCAGGAAGATCTCGGTGCAGAGGTTGGAGCCGTGGATAGAGAGCCCCTTGTCCTTGAGCCAGGAGGGCAGCGCGCGGTTGGCCGTGTCGGTGAAGACGAGATAGGGCTCGCCCGTGTGCATGCGCATCTCGAGGAGGCGCTGCCAGAGGTCGCGGGCGGAGACGGTCGCGACGACCTCGCCCGTGGTCGGGTGACGAAGATCCCAGGAGTCGTCCGCATCGGCGTCGCGCATCGAGGCCTCGATCTTCTCCATGAAGGCGTCGGTGATGTTGACGCCGTGGTGCAGATTGAGGGCCTTGAGGTTCTGGTCGCCCGTGGGCTTTCGCATCTCGATGAACGGAATGATGTCCGGATGGTCGATCGAGAGGAAGGCGGCGTAGGAGCCGCGGCGGGTGGAACCCTGACGGTAGGCGAGGCAGGAGGCGTCGTAGACCTTGAGGTGCGGCATCACGCCCACGGACTTCTCGTCGGCCGAGCGGATGCCGACGTGGATGCCCACGCCGCCGCCGAGCATGGAGAGGCGGTTGACCTCGGAGAGCGTCTCGATGAGGCCTTCGGCGCTGTCGTCCATGTAGGAGAGATAGCACGAGACGGGAAGCCCGCGGCCCGTGCGGCCGAAGGCGAGAATGGGCGTCGCAAAGGAAAGCCAGTGGCGGCTTGCGTATTCGTAGATGCGGGCGGCGTGCTCCGGGTTCGAGCCGAAGGTCTCGGCCACGAACTTGAAGCGCTCCTGCGGACTCTTCTCGTCCGCGCGCATGTAGCTTTCGCGAAGGCGCATGAGCCCGAGCTCGTCAAAGAGCGCGTCGCGGCTCTGATCGATCTGAACGGCCATCGATGGGGTTCCTTTCAAAAGGGATTTCGGAATTTCGTGGAATCCTGACAGATGTCTGCGGCAGAGGCGCCTGAAGGCACAGCCACAACATCTTGTGGTTTGAAGCGTGAACGGACACAAGAACTTGCGTCCGTGAAGTGAGGCTCATAGTACAGAGAAACCCGCCCGCGCGCCAATAAGGGAGGCCTAACCGGACAATAAGGATTATTTACGAGGCCTGTGCGACGGGCCTTTGCACGCTTTTCGGAGGAACTAGGCTGTTTGACCTATTGCGCGAATGCGGTATGGAGGCGTAGAGTATGCGGAAGCGGTGCCTCGAACGGCACCTGCAGTTCAAGATCAGTCAAAAGATCAATCGGATTTGGAAACGGAAGTCATCATGACGCACGCCTTCAACGCTCAGTCTCTTCTTTGGTGGTGGCACCCCCAGCAAGCGGGTACCGGCCAGAGATAGTCACGAGCGTCAAGAACGCAAGTCAACAGTTTCCCCACAACCCGCGGATGTCGAATCAGCGGGTTTTCTTTTATCCAGCCTCTCCCTCCGGTTCGGCAGCCGCAAGCACCAGACAAAGGTTTTGCGATGTCCAGCCCATTTCTCTCCCTCATCAGACAACTGCTCCTGAAGACCCTCAAGCCCGAGGCCAGGCCCTGGCCCGGCTTTCTCCGCGCGCCCGCCGGCATGGCCGGCATCCCCGCGGGACGCCTCCCCTGAAGCGTCCGCGAAAACACAGAATCAATTGAAAGTCAATTGAAAATCACCGGAAAAAGCCGACAGGAAATGAAAGGAGCACGAAATGGATGCCCGACTTGAAACCCTCTACCGCATGCAGCCTCTGAGCGCTGCCGAAACCGATGCCCTCTTCACCGAGGTTTTTGCAGGCAGCATGAGCGAGCCTGAGCTTGCGTCCCTTCTCACCGCCCTGAAGATGAAGGGCGAGACGCCCGACGAGATCCGCGGAGCGGCCGCCGCGATGCTGCGCGCCGCGAGGCCCTTCCCGAAGTCCGCCTTCGAGGTGGGCGAGATCGTCGGCACGGGCGGCGACGGCGCGGGCACGATCAACGTCTCGACGATGACGGCGCTCGCCGCGGCGGGCGCAGGCCTCAGGATCGCCAAGCACGGCAACCGCGGCGTGTCGTCCCCGTCGGGCGCCTCCGACCTTCTGGCCGCGCTCGGAGTCGACATCGCCGCTGCGCCCGAGGACGGGTTCCGCATGCTCGAGAGGACCGGCTTTGCCTTCTGCTTCGCGCAGAGCTACCACCCCGCGATGCGCTTTGCGGCTCCCGTCAGGAAGGCGCTCGGCACCCGCACGATCTTCAACGTCCTCGGCCCCCTCACGAACCCCGCCCATCCCGACTATGCGCTCATCGGCATCTACGATCCGTCGCTTCTCATGACGATGGCGAAGACCCTGAGGGAGCTCGGCGTGAAGCGCGCAATGGTCGTGCACGGCTCGGGCCTCGACGAGGCCGCGGTCCACGGACCGACCGACTACGTCGCCTACGACGAGACGTCCGAACCGAGAGCGGGCCGCTTCACGCCCGAGGACTTCGGCCTCTCCGAGCCCTTCCCGCTCGAGGCCGTCAGGGGCGGCTCCCCCGAGGAGAACGCCCGCATCGCCAAGGCGGTGCTCTCGGGCTGCGGCACGCCTGCACAGAAGGCCGTCGTGACGGCCAACCTCGCGCTCCTTCTCATGCTCGGCCGCAAGGCCGGGACGCTTCCCGAAGCGCTCGAACTCGCCCGCGAAACGCTCGCCTCGGGTGCCGGCATGAAGGTGCTTGAGGCCCTGAGGACCTTCAACAGGAACGAGGAGGCGGCATGAACGCGGAACTTCGCGCGCAAGGCCTGCGCCTCAAGGCTCTGGAGGGCACCGTGCTCGGTCCCATCGCCGAAGCGGCGCTGCGCCGCGCCGAGTCCCTTCCCGCCGTGACGGACGAGAGCGTGGCGGCCGCCATGGCCGCGCCGCGCGGGGCCTCGGGACTGCGCGAGGCGCTCTCGCGTCCCGGCCGCAGGTTCATTCTTGAAGTGAAGGCCGCGTCGCCGAGCCTCGGCGTGATCCGCAGCGACATCGACCTCGAAGCCTGCGCACGCGCCTACGCCCGCCACGCAGACGCCGTCTCGGTCCTCACGGAGCCGACGGCCTTCGGCGGAAGCTTCGGGCGCCTCGCCCGGATGCGCGCCCTCACGACGCTCCCGATCCTCGCCAAGGACGTGACGGTCGACGAGCGCCAGATCCTCGCCGCCCGCGCCGCGGGCGCCGACGCCGTCCTCCTGATGCTCTCGGTGCTCGAGCCCGAAGCCTGCCGCAGGCTCGCCGCCTTCGCGAAGAGGCTCGGACTCGACGTGATCACCGAGGCTTCGGGCGAAGCCGAGGTCCTCGAGGCCGCGGCCTCGGGCGCGGAGATCATCGGCATCAACCACCGCAACCTGCGCGACCTCACGATCGACCTCGACAGGTCCGCTCGACTCGCGCATCTCGTCCCCGGGGACAGGATCCTCGTCGCCGAGTCCGGCATCCGCACCCACGCCGACGTCGAGCGCGTCGCACGCGCGGCCCGCGTCTTCCTCGTGGGCTCCGTCCTCAATCAGGCCGACGACGTCTCGCTCGCCGTGAGAAGACTCGTCTTCGGCGAAATGAAGGTCTGCGGCATCACACGAGCCGACGATGCGGCCAGGGCCGCGCTCGAGGGCTTTTCCGCAGCGGGCGTCGTGCTCGCGAAGCGCTCGCCCAGGGCGGTCACGCCCGAAGGACTCGTGGGCCTCTCGAATGAGATCAGGGAACGCACGAAGGCCCTCGGCCTCACGATGCCCGTCACGGCCGTCGTCGACGCAGGCGAGACGGACGTTCTCAGGGCCATCGCCTCGCCCGCCGCCGCAGGCGCCTTCACGACCCTCCAGATCCACGGGGACGTGACGGACGCAGACCTCGAAGGGCTTCGCGTCCAGTTTCCGGGAAAGGCCCTCCATCTCGCGGCCGCTCTCCCCAAGGACCCCGTCGAGCTCGCCGGGGCGGCCCGCAGGCTCGAGGGGCTTCTCGAGCGGGGACTCGCCGACAGGATCGTCGTCGACGGCACCTCGGGCGGCCTCACGGGCGGGAGCGGCAGGATCGTGCCGCAGGAGCGCCTCGCCGCCTTCGGGGACCTCTCCCGCATCAGGCTCGCGGGCGGACTCACGCCCGAAAACGCACGGGCCGCCGCAGCTGCGGGTGCGGCGGGGCTCGACGCGAACTCGGGCGTCGAGTCGGCGCCGGGCCTCAAGGATGCGCGTCTTCTGGCCCTCTTCGCGGGCGCCGTGCGGGGATGACCCCGGACGCAGGCCCGAAAACCGAACACACTGAACTTCACCGAACCGAACTCGAAAAAGGAATCTCCATCATGCTGCTCAATCCCTACTTCGGCCAATACGGCGGCCAGTTCGTCCCCGAGCTTCTCCTTCCCGCCCTCGACCAGCTCGAGCGCGCCTACGTCGACGCGAAGGACGATCCCGCCTTCAGGGCGGAGCTCGGCCGCCTGCTGACGACCTATGCGGGCCGTCCGACGCCGCTCACGAAGCTCACGCGCCTTACGGAGGGCACGAAGACGACGATCTACCTCAAGCGCGAGGACCTGCTGCACGGCGGCGCCCACAAGACGAACCAGGTGCTCGGCCAGGCGCTCCTCACGAAGCGCATGGGCAAGACCCGCGTGATCGCCGAGACGGGCGCGGGCCAGCACGGCGTCGCCACGGCGCTCGCCTCGGCCCTCTTCGGCTTCAAGTGCAGGATCTACATGGGCGCCAAGGACGTCGAGCGCCAGAAGCCCAACGTCTTCAGGATGGAGCTCATGGGCGCCGAGGTCGTGCCCGTCACGGCGGGAAGCGGCACGCTCAAGGAGGCCTGCAACGCGGCCCTTCGCGACTGGGCCGAATCCTTCGAGGACACGCACTACATGCTCGGCACCGCCGCGGGCCCGCATCCCTTCCCGACGATCGTGCGTGAGTTCCAGAAGGTGATCGGCGAGGAGGCCCGCGCCCAGTTCGCCGAGGCCGAGAACGGACTTCTGCCCGACGCCGTCATCGCCTGCGTGGGCGGCGGCTCCAACGCCATCGGCCTCTTCACGGACTTCAGGCCCTTCGAGGGCACCCGCCTCATCGGCGTCGAGCCCGCAGGCATGGGCATCGCCTCGGGCAAGCACGGCGTCACGCTCGGCGAGGGTCAGCTCGGCATCTTCTTCGGTGCGCGCTCCTACAACATGCAGACGCCCGAAGGCCAGATCAACGAGTCGTATTCGATCTCGGCCGGCCTCGACTTCCCGTCGGTCGGCCCCGAGCACGCCCACCTCAAGGACACGGGCAGGGCCGAGTACGTGAGCGTCACCGACCGCGAAGCCCTCGGCGCCTTCCTCGAACTCTCCCTCAAGGAAGGCATCATCCCCGCGCTCGAAAGCTCCCACGCCCTCGCCTACGCGCTCAAGATGGCCCGCGCAGAGCCTGAAAAGGAACAGAAGCTCGTCGTCAACCTCTCGGGCCGAGGCGACAAGGACATCTTCCAGGTGGCCGCGAGGCTCGAGGCCGACGGCTGCCTGAAGGACGGCCGCCTCAGCGCCGACGCACTCGGGGCCTACGCCGACTGAGATGCGGGAAAAGACAACGGAACACACAACGGAAACACTGCTGAATGAGAGCCGCCATGACCGAACGCTTTGAAAACCTCTTCGCCCGACTCGCCCAAAGGCACGAGGGCGCATTCGTCCCCTTCGTGAACCTCTGCGACCCCGATCCCGAGACCTCGCTCGCCATTCTCGAAACGCTCGTCGCCTCGGGCGCCGACGCCCTCGAGCTCGGGATCCCGTTCTCCGACCCGTGCGCCGACGGCCCCGTCGTCGAGGCCTCCGCCGACAGGGCCCTCGCCAACGGCGCCACGCCCGCACGCTGCCTCGACGTGCTGCGCAGGTTCAGGGCCGCACATCCCGAGACGCCCGTCTGCCTCATGCTCTACATCAACCTCGTCGCGGCGCCCGGCGTCAGGCGCTTCATGCTGGCCGCAGCCGACGCGGGCGCAGACGCCGTGCTCATTCCCGACCTCCCGACGAGCATGCGCGAGGCCGAGCCCGAATGGGACGAGGCCGCCCGCGAGGCGGGCCTGCACCTCGTGGCCATCGTCCCGCCCAACGCCTCCGACGAGCGCGTCGCAAGAATCGCGGGCCTCACGAGCGGATACACCTATCTTCTCTCGCGCGTCGGCATCACCGGCACCGACCACGCCTCGGGCACGCCCGCAGAGCGCATCATCCGCGACCTCGAGAGAGCCAAGGCCCCGCCCGCCCTGCTCGGCTTCGGCATCTCCACGCCCGAACACGTCAGGCGCGCGCTCGAAGCGGGCGCCGCAGGCGTCATCGTGGGCTCCGCCCTCGTGAAGATCATCTCCGAACACCTCGGCGACCGGGACGCCATGCTCAAGGCCCTCGGCAGCGCCGCCGCCTCGTTCAAGGCCGCCACGCGAACGGCCTGAAGAAGCATGGACCACGCATGAACGATCCAAAAGTTTTCGGATGATGAAAGAGGCGCCCGCAGACAAAAACTTCTGCGGGCGCCCAGCCTTCTTCACAAGAAACAGCGTCGAAACGCCTGCAACGCAGTTGCAAAAGATGTCTGACGTACCGCAGTCGCGTCACGCGACGAGAAAACACTTGCAATTAGCGGATGCGACATGATAGGATGTCTCTAACAAATCAAACGACGGCATCCCGAAGGCAGGCGAACCCGCCGCCCCGAAGGCTCCCGTCCTCTTGAAGGAGAAATTCTCATGAACGACATCGTGATGGTCAACGACGCCAACGTCGAATCCGTGATTGCGGCCGACAAGCCCGTGATTCTTGCCATCGGCGCGAGCTGGTGCCCTGACTGCCGCCGCGCCCAGCCCTTCTTCATGCAGCTCGCAGCCGCCAACGCCGAACGCGCCGTCTTCGCCTCCTGCGACTCCGAGCAGAATCCGCAGGTCGTCGCCAAGTACGCCGTGCAGCACATCCCGACGATGGTCGCGCTCAAGGGCGGCAGGGAAGTCGACCGCATCGTCGAGGTGAAGACGCCGGGCGAGCTCAAGGCCTTCGTCGAGCGCAACATCTGACGCCCGCACAAGTCCTTCTCAGGATCTCCCGATCCGAATTGTCTTCTTGAGGCACCCGCAGGACAAGACGCCTGCGGGTGCCTTTTTTGCGTTCCGGAGACTGAGTGTTGTTTTTCCGCGCCGTCCCGAATGGTCTTCAGACGGTCCGCTCCGATATAATTGTCGGCCTATTTTCCTAATAAATATCAACCGCCGTCAGAACGCGGCACCACGCCGCGTTGCCCGGCACCAGCAGAACCCTCATTCATGAAAGCGACCGAAAAGCAGCGGAACTCCGTCAAGGGGCTTCTCTCCTTCGTGGAGGAAGTCGCGGGCATCCGTCAGGCCAAGATACAGAACATTGAGCACAACGCGTGGTGCATGTACCTCAAGGAGCTCGACAAGCCGCTCCCCGGCATCAGTTCCGTCTGGCACAAGGAGGCGCCCGAGTCGGGCGTCATCCTGCGCATCGAACGCCTGACCGTTCCCGTCGCGCCCGAACTGACGGGTGATCTTCTCGAGCTGGTTCAGGGAAACTGGAGCAGCCCCGACTGGATTCCCGCCTGGGAGGAGCCTTTCGGATCCCTCACGGAGGAGACCGACCTGACGACGCTCGCTGCCGAGGAGACGAGGCCCGACGGCTCGCAGCACGACGAGAATTCGCTCAACGCCCGTGTCCGCTACTTCGAGCGCCTCAAGACCCTCGTGCCACTTCGCGACGCCTGGCTCTCGAAACGCGCCCAATGGCTGGAGGCGCGCAGGACCGTGCTGGAAAACAATGCGCTCTTCGACCGCTTCCAGACGCTTCGCGAGCTTGTCAACGAGTCCCACCTCAAGAGCGAGTGCGTTCTGGGCAGCTTCATGTTCGAGAACGACCCCGCACTCACGACGAACGTTTGCCAGGCGTGCTACCCGCTCGTCGTTCGCCCTCTCAGGCTTACGCTCGTCTCGAGCCGCCGCAATCTGCCGATGATCGAAGTCGAGGTCAATGACGAGGAGCCGCCGAAGCTGCTCGAGAGCGTCGTCCAGACCTTTGCAGAGGAAAAGATCAGCTTCCAGCCTCTGCAACAGATCAGCGCCTTTCTTGCGAACGAGCAGCCCGACATCCTCCGGTCGGAAGAACTGTCGCAGCTCATGCAGAAGACCGCCGTCGAGCTTTCGACGGCCTGCCGCTGGCACGAGCCGGACACTCCGCTCGAAGGCATCGAATCGGGCGTCAAGTTCCGCATCACGCCGTCTCCCGTCATCCTCATGCAGGACAGGCCGACCGGCGTGAAGGAGGCCATCCACGCCATCAAGGACGAAATCGACAGGACGGAAAACATTCCCGCGCACATGCTCGAAATCGTCTGCAGCGATGTGCAGCCCGTCTTCAGCCCGGAGCCCGACACGCTGCCCGGCATTGACGAGATGCTCGCGGCCACGGCAGGCGAGGACGAGGAGATTCTTCTCACCAAGCCCGCCAACACGGACCAGCTGGCGATTGCGCGCGAAATCATGCGCAACAACGTCGTGCTCGTTCAGGGCCCTCCCGGCACGGGCAAGACCCACACGATTGCAAACCTGCTCGGGCACTTCCTCGCCCAGGGCAAGCGCGTGCTCGTGACGAGCCACACCTCGAAGGCCCTTTCGGTTCTGAAGGAGAAGCTGCCCGAGGAGATCCAGCCGCTCTGCGTCTCGATGCTCGGCGACAGGAAGGACTTCGAGGCCACGGCGCTCTCCCTGAAGGAAAAGCTCGGCTCCCTCTCGACCGCAGTGCTCAATGCGAGGATCGAATCGCTCGAGAGCGATCGTCGACGCATGATGGCCGAACAGCGCGACGTGCGCCAGAAGATCTACTCGACCCGTCTTGCCGACAATCAGGGCCCCGTCTACATGGGCGTCGCCAGGCCCATCAGGGAGCTTGCCCGCGAGCTTCACGAGACTGAGGCGCTTGACGCCGTCATTCCGGGGCCCGTGGCCGCCGGCCCCCTTCCGCTCACGCCTGCGGAGTTCGAGACGCTCTACGCAACAAACGGCTTCTGGTCGCCTGAAGACGAGCTCGAACTCGAGCGCGGCCTGCCTGAACTCGACGGCCTGCCCGATCCCGCCAGAATGCGCGAGATGTGTGCGGAGAGCCGAAGGATCACGGCCGAAATGAATTCGGACACCGACGAGATTGCAGGCGTCACGCCTCGCAGCACCGCAAGCGGCGACCGCTTCATCGAGTACGTTCTCACCAGCGGGCGACGCGTCGCCGTTCGCGAGGACGCGGCGGGGTGTCTCGAGACCGACGCCGGCCTTGAGCTGCTGATGGAATCCGAGAGCGACCCCGTCGTGCGCTACGCCCTGACGGCAGGATTCAGCGAGCCCGCAATGAAGGACGTTCTGGCGGAGCTCGCGGGACAGCTTGAAAAGGCCGCCGAGGCCTTCAGGGCGCATGAGACCGAGGCCCTGAAGACGGGCCGTGAGATCGCCTTCTCCGAGGGCGCGGACCTCGATGCGATCCGCAGGGCCGCCCGCTGGTTCATCGAAAATGCTCCTGACGGCCGCGTGGGCCTCATGGGCAGGCTCGCAGGCATTTTCAACGCCGAAGCGAGGGAGGCACGCGAAACGATCGCACTCGTGACGGTCGATGCCGCCGCACCTGCGTCCCGCGAGGCGTTCGAGGCCGTGGTGCGCGAGGCCGACTACATCGATCTTCAGAAGGAGGCCGCCTCGAGCTGGAACCGAGTTGCAGAGCGCGCGGGCGCCGCAGCGTTCGAAGAGCAAGGCAGGCGAGCCGTGCTTGAACTCGGAGACAGGTATGCCAGAAGGCTCAGGGAGGCCGGCGCATGGTTTTCGGACGTGTGGGCTCCCCTTGAGGCAAGACTTTGCGCTGCAGGGCTCGAAATCGACAGGAAGCCCTTCAGGCCGATCACACAGGACGTGCGCTCGGCCGAGACCGTCGAGCGCATCCGTCGCTTCGTCAGCGAGGACCTGAAGCCGATCAGGACCTACAGGACCGTCGAGGCCGAACATGCCGCCATCCTCAGGTGGCAGGAGGACGTGCGTGCGAGGATTCCCTTCGGATCCTCCGCCACGCCTCTTCAGAATTCGCTTCGCGATGCCGTCCTCACGGATCCCGACGCCTGGGAGGCCGCCCATGCCCGCCTGAGCGCCCTTCACTCCCAGAAGGAGCGCTTTGCCGCGAGAGGCGAGCTTCTCGACAGGCTCGGCAAGGCCGCGCCCGCATGGAAGGCGGCCTTCATCGACCGCAGGATCACGGAGAAGACGCCTCCGATCGACCTTCTCAAGGCATGGGACTGGAAGCAGCTCGACATGCTTCACCGCGAGTGGACGTCCTGCTCGCCCGAGGAGCTGAGAAAGCGCTCGAGCGAGCTTTCGAAGGAAATCAGGACCAACACGGCCGCCCTCGCAGCTGCGAAGGCCTGGCTTTCCACCAAGAAGCGCCTTGAGGGTACCTCCGCGCTCGCCAACCTGACGCAACTGACGACATTCATGAAGCGCGCTCTGGGCAAAGGCAGCAAGGCCGCAATCGCGCGACGCGAGGCCAACAGGATTCTCCCGACCTGCCAGCAGGCCGTTCCCGTGTGGATCATGATGATTCAGGACGCACTGCTCAACTTCAACTCCTCGGGCAAGTTCGACATCATCATCGTCGACGAAGCCAGTCAGGCCGACCTCACCGCGATTCCCATCCTCGCCATGGGCGAGAAGATCATCGTCGTGGGCGACGACAAGCAGGTGACGCCGCTTGCCATCGGCACGAAGGATGATGCCGTGGACAAGCTGCGCCAGCTTCACCTCGACGGTCGCGTCAAGGTCGCGTCTCTCTATGATGCAAAGCTTTCGCTCTACGGCATCATCCAGAACATGGCCTTCCCCGCACACATGTTGCGCGAGCATTTCCGCTGCGTGCCGGAGATCATCGGCTTCTGCAACAGGCTCTCGTACGACGGTGCGATCAAGCCGCTGCGCGACGCCTCGTCCTCGAGGCTCAAGCCCGCGATCGTGCCCGTCCAGGTGGAGGGCGAGGTCGAGTCGAACGGCAGGAACAGGAAGGAGGCCAAGGCCGTCGTCAGCCTGATCAGGGCCATGACGAGGGATCCCGCCTATGAAGGCAAGACCTTCGGCGTCATCTGCATGCGAAGCGGCAAACAGAATCAGATCAACGAGATCCGCACGCTTCTCATGACGGAGTTCGACCCGCGCGAGATCGAGGAGCGCGGCATCGTCTGCGGCAGTTCCGCCGAATTCCAGGGCGACGAGCGCGACGTCATTCTGCTTTCGATGGTCGACTCCGCCGAACCAGGCGAAATGCTCCGCAAGGAAGGCATGGGCACCGAGGATTCGACGCGCAAGCGCTACAACGTGGCCGTGAGCCGCGCCCGCGACCAGCTGTGGATCGTCCACTCGTTCAACGCGGACACCCAGCTCAAGCACGACGACATCCGAAGGATGCTCTTCTCCTGGGCCCGCGAAGCCACGAGCGGCGAGCCCGACGAGGCGCGCATCCGCAGCGAGGCCGACTCCGAATTCGAGGTGCAGGTCGCAAGTGCGCTCATCAAGCGCGGCTACAGCGTGGAGCAGCAGCACAGGGTCGGCAGCTACCGCATCGACATGGTGATCCGCGATCACGGCAAAGCCGTAGCCCTCGAGTGCGACGGCGAACGATACCACTCGGGCGACCGCATCCGCGAGGACATGGAGCGCCAGACCGTGCTCGAACGCAACGGCTGGCGGTTCATTCGCCTGCGCGGTGCCGAATACTTCAGGAATCCCGAGGCCGCCCTTGAGCGCGTCTGCCGGGATCTTGACGCGCTCGACATCCATCCCGACGACAGCAGGCCCATCGACGCCGACACGACGCTCGTCGACCGCATCAAGGCCGAGGCCGAGAGGATCGCGAGAGGCGAGACCCTCGACCCCGTCGATTCAGAGAAGACCTGGAGCGCCACGCCTGCCACCGTGGATCCCACCTCTGCGGGAGAGGACGAAGCACCCGCAAATGAGACGGAGGCGATGTCGGAGGCGGCGACTGGGGAGGAGACGGACGAACACGAGGAATCCGCCTCCGAAACTCCGGTCGAAACCGAAGGCGCAGCTGACGCTGATGAAGACAGGCCTGAGACGGCCTCGTCCGCGGCAGCAGGAACGATCCCAGACCGCAGGATTCGGACCCGTTTCGACAGGCTCTGTGCCGAACTTGACGCCTGGATGATCTCCTACGCCCGCAGGGACGGCGAAGAGGCTCTGGAAATCGTGATCGACGGACGCACTGCGGTCAGCATCGGCACGAAACCCGACGACTCCGACAACGTCGTCATCGCCTTTGCCGCCGTCAAGGGTGTGAGGGCAAGAGGTCTGCCTTCCTACGCCACCAGCGAGGACCAGCACACGAAATACTGGACGCTCGACGCCGCAACCGTCGGATCCAACGCCAAGCAGGTCGAGGCCATGTTCAGCTACCTCGTACGTCTGTGCCGTCAGGCGGCGGATGACGCCGACAACTGGATCTGACATCCACATCCCGATTCGGCGATCTCTTGAGGCACCCGCAGGACAAGACGCCTGCGGGTGCCTTTTTGTCTGAAAAAATTCGTTGCACCGACATAGGAAGTCCTCAGTTCCGCCCATGTCTGCGCTAATTTTCACTTCTTAGACTTCAGTCCGATTCGAACGGTGCGCCGCGGCAAGCGAGCCGCTCTCCCGCGCACCGGCAACTGCAACTGTTTGAAGAGGTTTGGACCATGAAGATCAAGAACACCGCCGCTGCCATTCTCGCCGCTGCCGCCATGACGGCCGCCGCCACCGCCTGGGCCGTCGACGCCGCCCCCGCGTCCGTCCCGCCGATCACGGAAAACGCGCAGCCGCAGGTCGGCATGAGCGCCGCAACTGCTGCGGCCGAAGAGGCCTACGGCGGACAGACCCGCTCCGCCCGCCTGCACTTGAGCCGCGAATACGGTCCCGTCTGGGACGTCCGCATGGTGAAGGCCGACGGCACGGACGTCCGCGCCTTCGTGGACGCGCAGACGGGCAAGGTCGTCGCCGCCGACGAATTCGGCATCGGCGAAGGTCGCCGCATGCACGACGGCCGCGGATACGGCCACCGCGGTCACGACCGGGGCGACTGCGGCTTCGGCCACGGCTTCGGCTTCCATGGCGGCCGTGCCTGCTGGTGATGAATGATTCGGGCGCCCGATGAGGCGCCCGAAATGCAGGGATGAAGAACGGGAGCGGACTCGGAGCCGGCTCCCGTTCTTTGCCTTTGGGAACGAAGGCTTTGGAAAACCCGCCCTCAGGAGAGGACCGTGAAAACCGCGAGCGCGAGGAAGAGCACGGCGCTGCCGCGGTTGAGCCAGAGCGAAAATGCGGGGCTCTGCAGCTTCTTCGCCGTAGCGCCAGCCGCCCAGGCGATGGCCGAGAAGACGACGAAGGTGGCGAGGATGAAGGTGAGGCCCTGCACGACCATCTGAAGGACCAGGGCCCAGCCCGTCGTGCCGGGCGCGACGAACTGCGGGAAGAAGGCGAGGAAGAAGATCTGCACCTTCGGGTTCGTGATGTTCATGATGAGGCCGCGGCGCCAGAGCTGCACGGGCGAGAGCTCGACGGCGCGCCCCGTGCCGACGGGATCGGCCGCGTGGGTCCATGCGCCCCAGGCAAGATAAAGAAGATAGGCGGCGCCCGCGAGCTTGATCGCCATGAAGAGTGCGGGAACGGCCGCGACGACGGCCGCAAGGCCGCAGGCCGCGAAGAGCGTCTGCAGCACCAGGCCGGTCATGAGGCCGAGTACGACGGTGACGCCCGCACGCACGCCGTAGACGGCGCTCTGCGCGAGCACGAAGAGATTGTCGGGACCGGGAGCGGCGGAAAGCAGCAGGCTCGCGCCGAGGAAGGTGAGCCAGACGGAGAAGGTCATGATGAGGGCCTGTTGTGCGTTGTGCAGTGTTGTATTTGTTTTGGCAGGCCGTGCGGAAATGCACGGGACAAAAAAACCCGCAGCGGGCTACGGGAAGAGGCTTGGGCCTGCCGCACTGCGGGGAAACAGCAAGCTTCATGTTGCGCGAGCTTCACCGGTTGAGCCAGGAGGTAATGATGCAACACGGGAGCTCGAGAGAGAAGCGCAAGTGCTTGCTTGAATCATCATAGAACAAGCGTCCGCGCTCAAGACCCATCTTTGAACGGTTCTTGCGGCACGTCAGGAAAGGACGACGGACGGGTTTATTACTGCGGGTCCTTCATAGTAAAATGGATTTTTTCCTTCCGATTCAGGGACCTCCGGCGAGGCCCCGTCCTCTTTCCTCCTTTCCTCATCCTCCCGTCAAAGCCACCAGACGGTGCTCCAGGGCGACAGCGCCTCCTCCACGTCCGCGGCGGACGAAACCGTCTGAACGAGCGCGCGTCCCTGCGAATCGATGGGCGGATCCTCAAGAAGCCTGATCGCCCACGGCTCGCCCGCCTCGACGATCGAGTGCCACAGCAGCACGGGGTGTCCGAGCTCGAGCGAGAACGCGACCTCGCGCAGGGTGCTCGAGCCCTCCTTTCCCGCCATCACCAGGCTTCCGAGCCCGAGGGCCGCGATCGCGCGGTTGCGTGCGCGAAGGCTCTCCGCGCGCTCCTCGTCCGTGAACGAGAGTCCGCTCACCTGAGGGGCGAGCGAGATGAGCAGGCCGTATTCGGCGATGCGGCGCGCAAGGCGCGCGTTGGCGGGCGGCCAGGGCTGCGAGAGCGGCGTGCCCATGACGGCGATGGTGCGCCCGACCGTGCCCGACGGACTCCTTGCCTCGAGCGCGCCCTCGTGGGCGGCGGTGTCGATGCCTGCGGCAAGCCCCGAGATGACGACGGCCCCGCGCGCGGCAAGCTCGCGGGCGACGCGGCGCGCATCGGCGCGGGCTGAGTCGGACACATCCCTCGAGCCCACGATCGAGACGCGCAGCTGGCGCTCGGTGAGCGACAGGTCGCCTTCGTGCACGAGCACGGCGGGATGCTCCTCAAGGGCGGCAAGCTCGGGCGGATAGGAGGGATCGGAGGCAGCGACGAGCTTCGTGCCGTCGGGGAGCGTCTCGTCGAGAAGGCGCACGACCACTTCGCGGCCCGCGCGTTCAAAGGGGCGCTTTTCAAGCGTGACGAGCATGTCAAAGGCGTCGGTGGGGGTCTTGTGCATGGTTTCTCCTTGACGGATCGGGGAGCAGAACGCCGATGAAAGGCCTAGTTGGGGGCAGCTGGTCCGGAACACATGCCTGAAACGCCGTTTTTGCGGGGCCGCGCGGCATTGCCCGGCCCTCGACTGTCCGTCTTCATTCAGTTCATCATAAGGGCCCCGTCCGATCAGTACCATTGGGTCTTTTGCCAAACGGGTTTTCCCACTTGGGAAAAGCCCCATCAACACTACCACTCAGAGGGTATACCCGACCACGTTTCCCCCTATCATCAAATGCACCCGCATTCTGCGCAAGCTCCTCGCGCCGACATCATTCCACCCGCCGTTCCGCCTGTCACGATGAGGGTTCTCGCGTACCTCTATCTAGGTATTCCAGTCTACTGAAAGCAGCACTTTTTCCCTCTCTTTCCCTCTCTCAGTGCGCTTCTTCGCAAACGTTTGCGTTACGGCAAATTTCAGGGCGTCTTAACATGGGGCTCTCCTCTATATTTAGAGCTGGAAAAAAAGCCGGACCTGTTGTCCGGCACGCAATTTCCCGAATGCCCGCCAGGAGAGGTCCGAAGAGGACCGGCGGGGGTTCGGAAGACTTGAGATAGGAGAACTTTCCATGAAGAAGATTCTGGTTGCCACTGCTGTCGCCGCCGCCTTCGGCGTTTCCGGCGTTCAGGCTGCCGAAGACATCACCGTCGACGTCGCCGTGATCGGCGCGGGCGGCGCAGGCCTTTCCGCCGCAGTGGAAGCCGCCAACCTCGGCGCCAAGGTCGTCGTCGTTGAAAAGATGGGCATGCCCGGCGGCAACACGATTCGCGCCGCCGGCGGCCTCAATGCTGCCGGCACGGCCCTGCAGCAGGCCAAGGGCACGAAGGACTCCGTTGAAATCGCCTACTTCGACACGATGAAGGGCGGTCACTGGAAGAACGATCCCGAACTCGTCCGCACGCTCGTTTCCGGCGCTGCCGGCTCCGTCGAATGGCTCCTCGCCCTCGGCGGCGACCTGCGCGACGTCGGCCTGATGGCCGGCGCCTCCCAGCCCCGCACGCACCGCCCGACCGGCGGCGCCCTCGTCGGTCCTGAAGTCGTCAAGACCCTCTACAATGCCGCCAAGGCCCGCCAGATCGACATGCGCATGAACACGCAGGCCACGAAGATCCTCATGAAGGACGGCAAGGTCACGGGCATCCAGGTCACGAACAAGAAGGACGGCACCTACACGATCCACGCCAAGGCCGTCGTTGACGCCGCCGGCGGCTTCGGTGCCAACAACGACCTCGTCTCCAAGTACGTGCCCCGCCTGAAGGGCTTCGCCACGACGAACCATCCGGGCGCCACGGGCGACGGCCTCGTCCTCGCTGAAAAGGCCGGTGCCCAGCTCATCGACATGACCGAAATCCAGACGCACCCGACCGTGGTGCCGAAGGTCGGCGAAATGATCACCGAAGCCGTTCGCGGCAACGGCGCCATCCTCATCAACAAGGACGGCAAGCGCTTCTTCAACGAGCTCAACACCCGCGACGCGGTCTCCGCCGCCATCCTCAAGCAGAAGGACGGCGTGGCCTTCCTCTTCTTCGACTCCGACATGCAGAAGTCCCTGAAGGCCACGAACAAGTACATCAAGCAGTCCTACTGCGTCTCCGGCGCCACGATTGAAGAAGTCGCCGGCAAGATGGGCGTTCCCGCCGCCGAACTCCAGGCCTCCATCGACGCCTGGAAGAAGGGCAAGGCTGCCGGCAAGGACGCCTTCGGCCGCGCCGACATGCCGCGCAACCTCGATCAGGCTCCGTTCTACGCCATCATGGTCACGCCGGCCGTCCACCACACCATGGGCGGCATCAAGATCGACTCCAAGACCCAGGTCTACAACGCCAAGGGCCAGGTCGTTCCGGGCCTCTTTGCTGCGGGTGAAATCACCGGCGGCGTTCACGGCGGCAACCGCCTCGGCGGCAACGCCCAGGCCGACATCGTGACCTTCGGCCGCATCGCCGGCCAGCAGTCCTACATCTACGCGATGCAGGCCGCTGCCGCCGACAAGGCCAAGAAGTAATCGGACTCAAGCCGATGACTGAAGGCGCCGTCCTCAGGGACGGCGTCCTGCAGGCCTCCAAGAACTCCCGTCTGCCCCGCAGGCGGGAGTTTTTTCATGCCTGCGGCGCCATGACGGCCGCAAGGACGCCGACGGTGAAAGGACACGAAACGAATGGTGACGACGGGAACGGCGCGTGCAGATCCCGTCTTCAGGTCCGCTTTCGACCTTCTTCACCGATGCCCGAGGCCTTGCTTCGTGAGAACTCGGAAAACGGAATCGGGGGCGCGGCCTCTCAGGCCGCACCCCCGTTCCGCCAGGAGAAAGGTGCGCAGTGAACTCAGAGCGCCTGAACCAGCGCCTCGAGCCTTTCGTGCGCCTCGCGGCGCGCATCGGCGGCGCACTTCAGGAGGACGCGCTCGGAGGAGACGAGACCGCGCGCGGCTTCAAGCTGAGCCTCCATCATGCAGGGAGAGGCGCTCCCCGGCGTGCGGCGCCCGCGCAGAATGCAGGCAGGATCGACGGCGTGCATGAGCTGTTCGGAAGAAAGCGGGAACTCCGCGGGCAGGTCCGTGCCTTCGGCAAAGCGCTCCCAGACGGTGCGGAAGTCGCTCCAGCCGACGGTCCTCGGCGTGAGGCCCCTGCTGCGGGCGTGCGTCACGAACTCGGAGGCGAAGCGGTGGCCCGTGCGGAAGTCGATGCCTGCCTCGCGCATGAGCGTGTCGGCGACCTCCTGCGTGCAGGTCCATTCGGCGTTGACCTCCTCGAGCGCGCGTTCGCGGTCGACCCTGAGGGAGCGCACGATCTGCGCAAAGGTGCCGAGCACGGTCGCGGCGTCGTTCATGAGCTCGCGCATCATGTGCTCGTCGCGCGCATCCGCCATGCCGAGCTGGAGGTTCTGCAGGCGCATGAGCACGCCCTGCGCCTCGCCGATCACGAGACCCGCGTCCCTGCGGCAGTCGTTGACGAGGCCGGGATTGCGCTTCTGGGGCATTGCGCTCGACTTGTAGACGCCGTTGCCGCTCACGCTCACGATCCACGGACGCACCTGGGCGTACTGGACCATGAAGTCGGCGAGGAAGGCGTTGACGTGCAGCATCATCGAGGTGACGATCTGGGACATCTCGAGCGGCAGGTCGTTGCCGCGGCACTGGCCTGCATCGAACGCATTGGCGTAGGGAGCCGCAAAGCCGAGGAGCCCCGCCATGCGGGCGGGGTCGAGCGGCCAGCCCGTGCCGTTGCAGACGCAGCTGCCCATGGGGCTCACGTCATGGCGGCGCATGCATTCGCGAAGGCGCTCGGCGTCGCGAATGAAGACCTGGACGTGTGCGAGCGCATGGTGGCCGTAGAGCGTGGGCTGCGCCTGCACGCCGTTGGTGTAGGCGGGCACGATCGCGTCACCCTCGCGCTCCGCGAGCTCGAGGAGCGCTTCGCAGACGTCGAGGACGGCGCGGCCGGCCATCACGAGGCGCTCGATGTTGAGGCCCGCATTGGCGGCGGCGAGAATGTCCTGGCTGGAACGGCCCGCGTGAAGCACGCTCGCCTCGACGCCGCACTTCTCGAGAAGGCGCGGCTCGAACTGAATGTAGAGGTCGCAGCGCGGGGCGCCCGGCTCGAGCGACTCGGCGCGCATTTCATCAAGGGCCGCACGGATGCGGCGGGCGAGCTCGGGGTCAAGGAGACCGCCCTCGACGTTGGCGACGAGGCTCGCGCGGTTGACCAGCTGAAGCCAGTGCTCGGTGTCATGACAATCGTCGGCTTCGGGCGCCGAGACGGCGCCAAAGTGAAAGCCCAGCATTTTCTGTTGTTCTCCGAATGTGTTTCAGGCCTTCCGGGCCGCAGCGCGGCCCGGAACGGTGGTGGCGGCGGGTGCAGGTCAGAAGCGGTGCATCATGCCGAGGATGGCCTCGTGCGCGGTGATGTAGTCCTCCTGCCAGTCTGCGTCCTGACGGAACCAGCCCGCGCAGCCGTAGAGGGTCGTGCGCTTGGAGAGCGGGTACGTGTAGGCAAGGCCGACGTTGACGCGGTCGTATTCGTTCTGCGAGGCGGTGTTCTGGTTTTCGCCGAAGCCGTAGCCGACGCTCGCCTTGATGGTGCCGCCTGCGGCGGGGACGTCGACGCCCGTGGCGAGCGCCCAGCCCTCGAAGCCCGAGGAGAGCTGGCCCTTCGTTGCGAGAGGCGCCCATTCCTTCGTGGAGTAGCCGCCGATGTAGGGGACGTTCTTCATGTACTCGACGGCGCCGTAGAGCTTGAAGGCGTCGAACTTCACGTGGCCGCCCGCGAGCGCCTTCCAGGCGTCCTTCTGCGTGCGGGCGTTGAGGGCGCCCGCCTTGAGCCAGTCGACGGCGGCGGCGAAGTAGGCGCGCTCGGCCGTCCAGCTCACGCCCGCGGCCGTCCAGCGGTCGGCGTCGGCGGTGCCTTCGGTCGCGTCGCTCTTGTCGCCCATCGAGTGCTGCAGGTGCACGCGCAGGCCGCTCATCGAGGGCGAGACGTAGTTGACCATGTTGTTCCAGCGGGCCTTGGCGAGGGTGCCCGCGAACTTCCAGCCGCCCGTCATGTTCCCCCAGCCTGCGCCGAACGGGTTGGTGCGGCTGTTGAAGATGCCGGTCGTGCCCGAACCCGTCGTCAGGGCGGGCATGCGGCCGAACTTGATCTCGCCCCAGACCTTGGAGCGCAGACCGACGGAGGACTCGCGCTCGAAGAGCGGGGAGCCGTAGAACTCGCCGCTGTCGGCAAGAAAGCCGCTTTCCATGTGGAAGATGACGGCAAGGTCGTCGGAGAGGACCTCGCTGCCCTTGATGCCGATGGTGTTGACGTTGCCGCTGCCGAGCGCGAGCCTGCTCATCGAGCCCTGACGGCCCGTGAGGCCGTCTGCGCCGAGGACAGCGGGGGAGAGCTGGCCTGCAGGCGCGGCCATGCCGGCATTGAGGTCTTCGTGAAGGTAGGAGACGCCTTCGTCAAGGAAGCCGAAGACGGTCACGTCGGCGGCATGGGCCTGATGGGCGGCGCCGGCGACAAGAGCGGCGGCCGCAACGGCGAGGGTTTTGCGGGTGTTCATTTGCATTGTTCCGAAAGTCGTTGGAGGGGCTGGATTTCAAGAGTTCGCGCTGCGTCCGTTCTCAGACCAGAACGAGGGCGGAGACGATCATCGCGACGAACATGCCGGGGAAGAGGCGCTTGGCGACGCCCACGGGATCGGCGCTCGCCATGCCGGCCACGATGATGATGGCGCCGGCCAGAGGGCTCGCGGTGCGGCCGAACTGGCCCGCCATGATGGCGAGGAGACCGAGCGAGTGCGGCTCCATGCCGAAGGTGGCGGCGTGCGGCGTGACGGCCTGGTTGAAGGCCCAGATGGCGGCTTCGCCGGAACCCGTGCCCACGGCCATCAGGAAGGGACCGATGGAGGCGCCCCAGCGGGCGAGCTCGTTCGAGGACTTGAGTGTCTCGATGAAGGCGCCGACGGCGCCCGTGGCCTGCAGGCCGGCCGTGAAGACGCCCGCAGCGACGATGAGGCCGATCACCTGCGCATAGCCGCCGCCCATGCCCTTGAAGAAGGCCTTGGAGATGTCGCCGGGAGAGGCCATCGTGATGAGCGCGATGACGAAGATGCCGATGAGCATGGCGACCACCACGTCGATGCCGGCGTCGGGGAAGAAGACGGCGGAGACCATCAGGACGACGAGCGGCACGAGGGGCGCGACCGCGCGCGGCAGGCTCACCTTGAATTCGGCGCGGTCCTGGATCCTGAAGGCGGCCGTCTCCTCGGCGGAGGGCTTGTGGTCCTTGTACCAGAAGATGGCGACGCAGGCGTTGACGACGACGGTGACGAGCACGAGGCCCACGACGTAGGGAGCGGCCCAGGCGATGAAGGCCATCAGGTCCATCTCCGCCATCTTGGCGACGTAGACGTCGTGTGCGCAGCCCGGATTGAGCAGGAGGCCGGCCATCGTGCCGCCGCCCACGGCCGCAGCAGCCGCTGCGGGACGGATCCCCGCACGAAGCAGGAGCGGAATGAAGGTGGCGCCCGCCGTGGCGGCGGTGCCGGCCGCGGACATGATCGCGATGTTGATGAGGAAGGTGAGGACCGTCGTCACGGGAATGAGCAGGCCGCCGAGCTTCCTGAGCGGCGAGGCCACGACGGCCACCAGGTGCTCGTCGCACTTCGTGGCGGACACGACGGCCGCAAAGCCCATGGCCGAGCAGATGGCGGGCACGAGCGTGACGTTCGTCATGCCCTTGACGAAGGCCTGAAAGGCCTTGACGGGCTCGCCTGCAACGGCGCACATGGCGATGCCGGCCACCACCAGCACCATTCGGGTCTCGAGTCGTTTCACAAGCGCCCAGATCGTCACGAGGATCACGGCGCAGGCAAACCAGATTTGCCAGGTCATTGGAGTCTCCTAGAGGATTTCTACGCCGGCTGTTCCTTCGCCGGCCTTCTTGATGCGGCCCATTATGATCGAGCCCTCCAATGCAGGAAAGTCAATTTGTGCAAGATCTAATTGCGGTTTTCACAACACCCGAGGGCCGTTTTCACCGAAAACGCCCCGAATCGCCCGCAAAAGAGGGCCGCCCTGTTGCAGAAACGCAATGTTTGATTGAAAATATTGCATCTCCCTAGGGATTATCCTGAGATGCAGGACGACTTCCCTTCCTATCTTGACGGGACACGCGCAAGTCACCAACCCCGGCCTGACAGAGGTCTGCACACCGAATTTTTATGAACCGACTTGACGACATGAACGCCTGGCGCATCTTCTGTGAGGTGGTGCGCTCCGAAGGACTCAACGCGGGGAGCGAGCGCCTCGGCTGCGAGCCGAGCACGGCGAGCCGCGCGCTTCGCGCCCTCGAGGAGGCGCTCGGCGCCCCGCTCTTCTCCCGCGCCTCGAGGCCCGTGACCCTTACCGAGCTCGGACGCGAGGCCTATCGCAGGGCGCTTCAGCTCACGGCCCAGCACGACGACATGATTGCGTCCCTCAAGGGCGACAAGGACATGATGGCGGGCCTCATCCGCGTCTCCTCGCACGCGGGCATCGGCCCCGCGCGCATCACGCCGGGCCTCGTCAGCTTCCAGCAGATCTATCCCGACGTCCAGTTCGAACTTCACGAGATCTCGACGGGCCTGCCCGAGGGCTTCTGTTCGGAGTCGGGCGCGCTCATCGACGTCGTGCTCGGCTACGCTCATGCGGGGACGCTCCCCGGCGTCGTCTGCCGCCACGTGGGCGAGATGCCCTTCGTGCCCGTCGCCTCCCCGCTCTACATCAGGCGCCACGGCCTGCCGAGAATGCCCGAGGACTGCCGCCGCCACACGGGCATCCTGATCAGCAGCCCCACGCGCGCGGCCACCACCACGCTCGAGCGCGACGGCATCGTCGAGACGATCGGCTGGAGCAGCACGCTCACGGTCCACAGCCTGAGCTCGGCCAAGTCCGCCGTGGCGCTCGGCGCGGGCATCGTGCCCGACATGCCGCTCTACCACTGCGCCGACGAGATCGAGGCGGGCGCCGTCGTGCCCGTGCTGCCGGGCTGGCACCGAAGACCCCTCTCCTGCTACGTCTACGCACGCGAGGAGTCCTACGCCAAGCGCCGCGTGCAGGAGTTCGTCGAGTGGATCGCCGAGCGCGAGCGCGAGGCCCTCAGGGCCCTGCGCAGCCGATTCCCCGCCTTCTACGCAGGCTGAGCGCACTTCGTCATATTGGGCTACAATCCGCACTCGGGTTTTCCCTGAACCCAAGTCAATACAACAAACGCACCCAAGGCATGGCGAACGCACGCCGGCCAAAAGGCAGACAACATGCCCAGACACCTTCTCGCCCTCGCGCTCGGCACGCTCTCCCTCGGGATCGCCGAGTTCGCGATGATGTCCATCCTCTCGAACGTGGCCGAAAGCCTCGCCGTCTCGATTCCCGAGGCGGGTCACTTCATTTCCGCCTACGCGCTCGGCGTGTGTGCGGGCGTCGCCGTCATGGTAGTCGCCGCGCGCGGCATCGCGCTCTCGCGCATGCTCTACATCCTGGCGGGCCTGATCTTCGCGGGAAACCTCTTCGCGGCCCTCGCCTTCGACTACTGGTCGATGCTTGCCGCACGATTCATCGCGGGCCTTCCGCACGGCGCCTACTTCGGCGTGGGCGCCATCGTGGCGACCAGTCTCGCTGCGCCCGGCCGGGCCTCGCGAGACGTCTGCCTGATGGTCACGGGCATGACGATCGCCAACCTCGTCGGCGTGCCGCTCGGCAGCTTCCTCGCGTGGTCGCTCTCGTGGCGCGCCACCTTCGCCGTCGTGGCCTGCGCGGCGCTCCTCCTCATTCTGGCGCTCAGGCTCTGGATGCCCCATGTGCCCGCCCTGCCCAACAAGGGCTTCAGGGCCCAGTTCCGCTTTCTCGGACACCTGACGCCCTGGCTCGTGCTCGGCGCCATCGGCCTCGGCAACGGCGGCTTCTTCGCCTGCTACAGCTACGTCAATCCCATCATGGAGACGGTCGCGGGCGTACCCGCCTCGCTCATGAGCGCCGTCATCGCGCTCGCGGGCTTCGGCATGGTCGCGGGCAACCTCCTCTCCGCCAGGCTTGCCGGGCGCTTTTCCGACCAGGCGCTCGCCTGCAGCGGCCAGTGCGTGCTCTTCCTCTCGCTCGCAGGCATCCTCCTCTGGGCGCCCTCGACGGCTGCAGCCGTCATCCTCACGACCGTCGCCGCAGGCTGCGTCTTCTTCGTCTCGGGTCCAGAACAGGTGATGATCCTCACGAACGCCAAGGAGGGCCAGCTCCTTGCGGCCGCGCTCGGCCAGACCGCCTTCAACTTCGGCAACGCCGTCGGCGCCTGGCTCGGCGGCATGCCGATCGACGCGGGCAGGACCGCCGAATGGTCCGCGCTTCCCGGCTGCGCCCTCGCCTTCACGGGCTTTCTCCTCCTTGCGCTCGCCTGGTGGATCCACCTCGAGCGCAAGCGCTGACGAGACGTCTGAGGTGAATCAAGGAAGCTCGTTTTTGCTCAAATGAGCGCAATTCACGGCAGGAATAGCGAAACAGACCTCCTGTCTCTTCAAAACGACTGCAGGACAGGCGTTGCAGATTTTGTCGCTTTTAGTCGACAAAAATATTCTCCAGAAACCGACCAGCTGGACTGTTTTTCTCATGTTTTGATCCTATTGGTGCCGTCTGCACTGCTTCTGATAATGGAAATTAGCCTGAAGACCCCGGGCCGCGCGCACTGATCCGATGCGCGGCCGCGGCAGGCGCTGCAGACGGTCCCGCGGGTGCGGACGAAAGCCCCCCGGCTCATGCGAGCCCCGCACCCCCAGGGCCGTCTTTTCATCAGGACCCGAGGATCAAAGGAGAAAACCATCATGACCGGCCCCAAGATCGCCCGTCGCTCGCTCCTTGCAGGCGCAGCCGCCGCTGCAGCCGCTCCCGCCTCCACCAGTCTCTTCGCGCCGCTTGCTCATGCGGCCGACAATGACGCATGGACGGGCTACACCATCTGCGACTTGTGCAACCACATGCCGATGTGCGGCATTCAGTTTGAAGCGGTGGGCAACACCGTCACGGGCATCAGCAACTGGAAGGAGCATCCGAACAACTCGCTGTGCTCGAAGGGCATCTCGACCCTTCAGCGCCTCTACAACCCGAACCGCCTCCTCTATCCGATCAAGCGCACCGCACCCAAGGGCTCCAAGGACCCGGGCTGGGTCCGCATCTCGTGGGACGAAGCGATCAAGACCATCGCCGAAAGGCTTTCGGCCGTGAAGGCCAAGCACGGCGCCGACCGCGTGATGTTCTACTGCGGCGACCCGAAGGAGCCGCGTCCGCCCGTCATGCGCCTTGCGCGCTACTTCGGCTCTCCGAACTACTGCTGCGAAAGCTCGGTGGCCTGCAACCTCGCCATGGTGCATGCGCTCGAGCTCTCCTACGGCGGTGAAATCGCCGGCGGCATGGGTCCGAAGACCAAGTGCCTGATGATCGTCGGTCAGAACGGCGCATGGTCGAAGCCCCACGGCTTCTTCCGCGGCCTTCTCGCCGCGAAGGCCCGCGGCATGAAGCTCATCGTCATGGACGTGCGCCGCACCAAGGTCGCCGAACAGGCCGACATCCACCTGCAGCCGCGCGGCGGCACGGACGGCGCCGTCGCCTGGGGCATGATGCGCGTCCTCATCAAGGAAGGCCTCGTCAACAAGCCCTTCATCGACAAGTGGTGCATCGGCTATGACGAACTCGTCGCCTATGCCGAGAAGTTCACGCCCGAATACGTCGAGAAGGAGTCCGGCGTGCCCGCCGAACTAGTCGTCAAGGCCGCTCGCATGTTCGCCGACGGCCCGTCCGGCATCACCATCTCCGGCCAGTCGATCATGCACCAGCACAACGGCTGCAACAACGCCCGCGCCTGCTCGCTGCTCATGGCCCTCACGGGCAACGTCGAGAATGCGGGCGGCGGCATGCTGCCCAACTGGCCCGAAGATTATTTGCGCTGGGACGAGGGGTACACGCGATCCTTCATTGACCAGAAGTGGTTCAACGAGCCCGAGCAGAAGGCAAAGCGCATCGACCGCGAGTTCGTGCCCGTCTGGAACGAAATGCAGGTGCTCTGCAGCCCGAACATGCTCCCCGAAATGGTCAGGGACGGCCGCATCCGCGCCATCGCGGGCTTCGGCATGAACGCCCTCATCTGGCCCTCGCCCGAACAGTATCAGGAGGCCATCAGGAAGGTCGACTTCTCGTTTGCCGCCGACAACTTCTACCGTGACGAAACGCATCACGACATGGACATCGTGCTGCCCGCCGCCCTCAACTTCGAGCGCTACGCGCCCTTCGGCGTGCACGGCCGCAAGGTGAGCGTGCGCCGTCCCGTGAAGCCCCAGGGCGAAGCCTGGGAGGACTGGAAGATCGCCTGCACGATCGGCGCCGCCGTCTGCGACCCCGAGACCTTCTTCCACGGCGATCCCGTCAAGGCCTGCGACTCGATCCTCAAGGGCTGGGGCGTCACGTATGAAAAGCAGCAGGGCGTGCTTCCGAACCTGCAGACCGTGGAGTTCTTCCCGCCGCAGACGACCGGCAAGCACGAGAAGGCGCTTCTGCGCTTCGACGGCAAGCCCGGCTTCAGGACGCCGTCGGGCAAGATCGAGCTCGTCGCGAGCCTCCAGGCCAAGCACGGCTTCCCCGGCCTGCCGGTCTACGTCGAGCCGCCCAAGCCCACGGCCGAATATCCGTTCAAGCTCCTCAACGGCACGAGGCGCCCGTACATCACGCACTCGAAGACCCGCAGCGACCAGCCCTACCTGCTTGAGCTCGAGCCCGAGAGCACGATCAACATGCACCCGAAGGACGCCGAAAAGCTCGGCATCAAGGAAGGCGACGGCGTCTGGCTCGTCTCGCCCTACTGCGACCACAAGGTGCGTGCGAAGGTCCGCGTGACGATCCTCTGCCAGCCCGGCCTCATCGACGCCCAGTACGGCTGGCGCGGCGATCAGGAAACGCAGCCGCTCATTCCGCGCAAGAACTGGGACCCGATCTCGGGCTACCCGTGCTGCAATGACGTCTGCATCCGCGTTGAAAAGGCATAAAGGAGGTTCACCATGTCCCGTTACGGCATCATCGTCAACGTCGACCGCTGCGCCGGGTGCTTTGCCTGCGCGGTCGCCTGCAAGGAAGAAAACCAGGTCGCTCCCGGCATCTTCTGGGAAAAGATCAAGCGCGACGAAAACGTCCGCGACAACGTCATCAACTGGTTCCGCATGAGCTGCATGCACTGCGACGACCCGGCCTGCATGAAGGTCTGCCCGATGAAGGCGATCCACAAGGGCCCGCACGGCGAAGTACTCGTCGACCAGCAGAAGTGCATCGGCTGCAAGATGTGCGCCAACGCCTGCCCGTACGACGTCCCCGTCTTCAACACCGAAGGCAGGACCAGCTACTTCGGCGACAAGCAGCCGCTCGTCGTGCGTCCGGCCAAGCCTCACACCGAGCGCACGCCGGGCAAGGCCGAGCACTGCACGCTGTGCGTGCACCGCACCGAGCGCGGCCTGCTGCCGGCCTGCGTCGAGGCCTGCGGCATCCACGCCATGACGCTCGTCGACTACGACAACCCGACGCCCGAAACCGCAAAACTCATCGAGGCCGCCCGCCCGATGAACGAAGCTGCGGGCACGCATCCGAAGATCCGCTACATCGCAAGGCACATGGATGCCGCAAAGATGGCGGTGAAGCTCGGCTAGCCGCCGGCTGACGACCGGTCCGAAGGGGCCGCGGCCTTCACGGGAAGGACGCGGCCCTTCCTTTTTCCCGCCCTTCGATTCGTTCTCCCGCCGCGCCCCTCCCGAAGGCCGAAAAAAAAGAAAAAGCCTTTTCGGAATGTGACGCAGGGGATGGCGGCAAAGGCGGTCTTTCTATAATTGCATGATCATCGAACAACTTCCGGAGACCACGAGATGGCTGCTTTTGAGATTACGGGCGGAATCGATCCGCTCCTTGCGGTGACGCTTGAGAAGGGCGAGGCGATTCTCGCCGAGTCGAACGCCATGGTCGCCATGGACACGGCGCTCTCCCTCAAGGGAAAGACCCGCGGCGGCCTCATGGGCTCGATCGCCCGCAAGTTCATGAACGACGAGACGTTCTTCCAGCAGAGGATCGAGGCGGACGACCAGGCTGGCACGGTGCTCCTCGCGCCGAACCTTCCCGGCGACGTGCGCCATCCTCGACGTGGGTCCCGCGCAGTACCTGCTCTCGGACGGCGCCTTTCTCGCCTGCACCGAGGGCGTCGAACTCTCGACGAAGTCCCAGGGGATCGGCCGCGCGCTGCTCGGCGACTCCGGCGGCTTCTTCGTGATGGGCGCCGAGGGCAGCGGCCGCATCGCCGTCTCGGGCTTCGGCTCCATCCGCGAGCTCGACGTCACGCCCGAACGCCCGATCACGGTCGACAACGGCCACCTCGTCGCCTGGGACGCACGCCTGAGCTACGACCTGAGCATCAACACGGGCAAGAGCGGCTTCCTCGGCAAGCTCGTCAACAGCCAGACGACGGGCGAAGGCGTCGTGCTCAAGTTCCGCGGCACGGGCAAGGTCCTCGTCTGCTCGCGCAACAAGGGCGGCTTCCTCGACTGGATCCTCGGCAACATGCCCGCGCAGAAGGCCGTCGAAAACTGACGCGGCCCATGCACCCGACATGAACGCGAAAGGGCGCCCGGACCATTCGGACGGGCGCCCTTCCTGCGTCTTCGGCTCTCGGGATTTCCCCCGCACCGAAATCCGCCTCCGGCACGCTGCGTCTTTGCCTGAATACGCCTTTCCCGCAGGGCATGAGAAGCGAATGCGCAAAATGGCGGCGTTTTTCACACAAAAGCAAAAAAAGCAGGCATGATATTCACATGAGGTCCCTCGCTCAGGGCCTGCCTGTCGGCGGTCCGCAGAAGAGGCGAAGAGGACACTGGAGGTAAACTTATGAACATTCTCGTTCCCGTCGACGGCACCGAACACAGCCTGCGCGCCGTTGAATTTCTGACCACCCGCACCGACCTGCTCGGCGCCGCTCCGAAGATCACGATCTTCTTCTCGCAGCATCCCGTGCCGCAGCGCATGATCACGAGCCTCGAGCCGCTCACGATCAAGGACTACTACGCCGAGGAGGCCGAAAGCCTCTTCGCGTCCGTGCGCGCCCTGCTCGGCGACACGAAGCTCAACATCGAGATGCACTACGCCGTCGGCTCTCCCGCCGAGGAGATCGTGAAGGAAGCCGACCTCGTCGACGCCGACCTCATCATCATGGGCATCCGCGGCCATTCCGCCGTGAGCAGCTTCCTCTTCGGCTCCGTCTCGAACGCCGTTCTCGCCCACACCCACCGTCCGATCCTGATGCTGCGCGACAAGCTCCCCGAAGGGACCTCGCTTCTTCGCATCGGCATCGCCTGCGACGGCTCCGAATACGGCGAGCGCGCCGTGGACTTCGTGCTCAAGAACCGCGCGCTCTTCGGCTCCGAAACCCGCTACGAGCTTCTCAACGCGGGCCGCTCCACCCATACGATCGGCCTCTCCTCGATGGCAAGCATGATGTCGAGCCCGACGGCCGCCGCCGACATGGTCCAGCTTCGCGGCCAGCACTTCGACGCCGTGATGGCCGCCCTCATGCCCAAGTTCGAGGCCGAAGGCATCAAGCCGCGCCCCGTGCGCCTTGACGGCAACCCCGGCGAAGTGATCGCCGACTACGCCGAAAACACGCCGCTCGACCTGCTCGTCATGGGCTCGCACGGCTACGGCAACCTGCGCTCCGCACTCATGGGCTCCACCGCCCAGAAGATCGCGGCCAACAGCTCCGTGCCGCTGCTCATCATCCGTTAAGCACAATCCGCATGACTGAAAGCGGGCGCCTTCCGATCAGGAAGACGCCCGCTTCTCATTCATGCGTCAATGAATCAACGAAAACCAGAGGAATGACGTCATTCGATGGCGATCATCTTCTTGGCCTTGGCTTCGATCGCCTCCTTCTTCGGGATCGAGATGCTCAGGACGCCGTTTTCGTACTTCGCCTTGACGTCTTCTTCAGTCACGCCCTCGCCCACGTAGAACGCGCGGCTCAGAGCGCCGGACCAGCGTTCGCGGCGAACGCACTGGCCCTTCTTTTCAGCCTCCTGCGTCTCCTCAACGGCCTTTTCGGCGCTGATCGTCAGATAGCCGTCCTTGAGCGTGGCGCTGATGTTCTCCTTGCGGAAGCCCGGAAGCTCAACATCAAGCTCCCAGCTCTTTTCGCCTTCGCGCACGTCGGTCTTCATCAGACGGCCGGCGCGGTTGCCGAAGAGCTTGTCATGACCGTGACGATCGGTCATGCCGGCGAACGGGAACGTTTCATCAAAGAGGTCTTCACCAAAAACAGACGGAAGCAGCATTTTGTTTTCCTTCATTGTCATCTGCCGTCGACCATGGCGGTGTGCATTCGGAGAAGTGCCTGTGCGGCACCCTTTCGGGCGCCCCGCACCTCTCTCTGAGGACTATATGGAGGCTTCAAGTCTGATTTCAAGCGCGGAAAAAGCGAAACCTTTGCCTAAAGGCAAAAGAAAAGCGGAGTTCGTGCATCAGGAAAGCTCCCCTCCTCTTCAGACGGCTCAAGGATTGTCGAGAGCCTTCAGATATACTCGAAAAATCCTGAAGCTCCCGGAGATGCGTCATGGAAGACGTGAAGGCTCAACTTGCCCTTTTGACACGGGTCGTCACAGACCTTCAGAAAGTCGTGCTCGAACTCAAGACGGAAATCTCGGCACTGCGCAGCCAAAGCGCTTTGCCCAAAGCCGTCGAACCGCTCAAAGCAGTCGAAACCCCGCCCGCAACCGCCACGTCAGGCCCCGAGATTCCTGATGAGCCGTGGACGGACGCTGAAGCCAAAACACAAGCCCCATGCGGCAGCACCGGAAAACAATTGGTCAAGACGCCGAAGATTGTTGCGGAAACGGATCTCACTTCACGAGAGAAGGTCGAGCTGTTCGCAGGTCTATTTGCAGGCAGATCCGATGTCTACGCAACCCGCTGGACCTCCAGGACCGACCCGCAAAAGTCCGGCTACTCGCCGAAATGCACCATGCGTTACACCGACGGCTGCAGCCTGAAGTGCCACCTGTGTCCGCACCGAGCCTACGAAAAGGTGACTGCCGGGACCTACTACTCCCATCTCAAGGGCGACATCGTGACGGGCGCCTATCCGCTCCTGACGGACAACACCTGCCGATTCGCCGTTCTTGACTTTGACGACAGCGACTGGGAGCGTGACGGCAAAGCCGTCATCAAGACCGCCAGAAAGCACGGCATTCCACTTGTTCCTGAAATCTCCCGATCCGCCTGCGGCGTGCACCTGTGGCTCTTCCTGTCCGTGCCCATGCAGGCCGCAGTGGTCAGACGAGTTCTTGAAAGACTGATTGCGCTCACGATCGCCGATGAAGGGCTGCTCAAGCTCGACTCCTTCGACCGCATCATTCCCTGTCAGGACGAACTGCCGCGCGGCAACAGCAGCATCGGCAATCTGGTGGCGCTTCCCATGCAGCCTGAAGCCAAGGCGCGCGGCGGCTCAGTATTCGTCGACGACGACCTCAACATCATCGAGAGGCCCTGGCGGCATCTGAAGCAAATCCGACGCATGACGCCCGACGAGGCCGAGCGCTTCCTGAGAAACACGGGGCGTGCTTCTCCAGTGACTGCCGACGGCACGGCCGGAGCGGAACTGCTGCTTGAGACGCTTCCGTGGGAGCGCGTAACGCTCACGAAACCGCTTCATGCGGCTCCGAACGTTCGCGAACTGTCGATTCGCCTCGACAATGCGATCTACTTCAAGGCCTCCGAACTGACGGCTCCTCTCTCCAACGCCCTTGTACGACTTGCAACGTTCGCCAACCCAGCCTTCTACAAACAACAGCTCTACGCCAAACCCGTCTGGAAGAACGGCAGCATGAGCAACGGTAAAGACCTGCACCGCTTCATCACCTATGCCAAGGCCTATCCCGACTGGCTCTCGCTCCCTCGAGGCACGCTGGCCGAGGTTCGCAGGTTTCTCGACGAGAGCGGCATTTCCTTCCGACTCGAAGACGCGCGCAGCTCAGGCGCGCCTGTCTCCATCAAGTTTCTAGGAACTCTGACGCCCGAGCAGGCAACACTCCTGAAGGCGGTCATGAAGACGGAACAGGGCATCGTCGTCGCGTCGACGGGCTTCGGCAAAACGGTCTTTGCGCTGGCGCTCATCGCCTCAAGAAGCGTCAGCACGGTCGTCATCGTGCACCGCAAGGAGCTGCTCCGCCAATGGCGCGCCCGCATTGCGACATTCCTCGACATTTCCGAGAAAGACGTGAGCGAATGGGTCGGCACAAAACAGCGGCTGACGGGAACTGTTGACATCGTCATGGAGGGGACGCTGGCAGGCAAGCAGGAAAGCGAACTTCGAAGCTTCTTTGCCCAGTACGGCCAGGTCATCGTCGACGAGTGTCACCACGCTGCGAGCAGCGGCTATGCCAAGGTGCTCGGACAATGCGCAAGCCGCTATCTGGTGGGACTTACGGCCACTTTCGAGCGTACGGACGGCACACAGAAGGCAACGTCATTTCTCTGCGGCCCGATCATCAGGAAGCTCAAGCAGCCGAACGACCTGCCCGTCAGGCTCGACGTCCGCCGCTTTCAGCATCCTGAATCCTTCAGTGCAGGGCTCGTTCACGCCGAACTGATGAACAGGCTTGCCTGTCACGCCGAACGCAACCAATTCATTTTCAGGATCTGCAGCGAGCTTGTCCGACGCAGGCGGCGGGTTCTTGTCCTCACCAACCGTCAGCAGCATGTCGAAGAACTGAGCGGCATGTTCAAGGAGCTCCCCGTGAGCACCTTCGTCCTGACATCCGAAATGTCCGCAGGAGATCGCGCCTCGGTCGTCAGGCAAATCGACGAACTGCCTGCATCCCAGCCTCGGATCATCGTGGCGACGGGGCAGCTCATCGGTGAAGGCTTTGACCACGCTCCGCTCGACACGCTGCTTCTGGCCATGCCGCTGGCCAGCGCCCCCGTACTCACCCAGTACATCGGCAGAATCGTGCGCCTGCACGAGACAAAGACCGATGCAGAAATCATCGACATCGTCGACAGCGGCATCACGATGCTGGAAAGGCAGTTTGTGAAAAGACAGAAAACGTACAGGAGCAGAAAGGTCTCGTTCGACCGTCCCAATGCCTCAGGCTCTCTGTGGGAAGAAGCCTTCCTCTGATGAAGAACGGGCGCCTCCTTCATTCGAAGGGACGCCCGCCTTTCATTCATGCGTCAAGCCTGCATGCGTCTCAGGACTTCGCGAAGACGCCGCGCATGACGGGACCGACGCGCAGGAGACAGAAGAGCGCGCCTGCGGCCGCAATGGCACCGCCCGCCCAGCCGATGTCGGCGATCGAGGCATGGGTGCAGACGAGGCCGCCCACAAGGGCGCCCGAGCCGATGCCCACGTTGTAGATGCCCGAATAGACGCTCATGGCAACGGCCGTGCCCGACGGAACGGCGCGGATGATGGCCGACTGGAAGACCAGATTGTAGAGCGTTACCGCAAGCCCCCAGAAGATGCAGAGCAGCACGATCGTGAGCTCGCCGCCGCCCAGAGACGCCAGGAGAAAGAGGCTCGCGACGATGCCGAACACCGAGAACTGCAGGAAGCCGATCGGACGGCGGTCAAAGAAGTGCGAGAAGATCCAGCTGCCGAGAATGCCCACGGCGCCGTAGGCGACGAGCACCCAGGTGATGCGGTCGGGATGCATGCCGGTCACCTGCGCGAGGAAGGGCTCGATGTAGGAATAGACCGTGAAGTTCCCCGTCATGATGAGCGGCGTCAGGATGTAGATGCCCATGAGGGCGGGCCTACCCAGAAGTGCGGGCACCTTGTCGAGCGCCACGGCGTTGCGGCTGTGCACGCTCGGGAAAAAGCGCCAGAGGCAGACGAGCGCAATCGCCGCGACAAGCCCGATGGCGAGGAAGGTCATGCGCCAGCCCAGATAGAGGCCGAGCACGCGTCCGAGCGGCAGGCCCGCGATCATGGCGATGGATGAACCCGCGACCACGAGGCCGAGCGCGGCGGAGGTCTTGTGCTTCGGCGCGACCTCGACGGCAAGCGGGCTCACGACGGACCAGAAGATCGCATGCGAACAGGCGACGCCGAGGCGCGACGCGAGGAGGATCCAGTAGTTGGACGCAACGGCCGAGAGCACGTGGCTTGCGACGAAGAGCGCAAGCACCGACATCATGAGACGGCGGCACTCCATCTTCGAGGCGAGCAGCATCAGCGGCAGCGACATGAGCGCGACGACCCAGGCGTAGGTCGTCACGAGCCAGCCCATCTCGGCCTCGGTGCGGCCGAAGTCACGGCCGATGTCGGTGAGAAGCCCGATCGGAATGAATTCGGAGGTGTTGAAGACGAAGGTGCAGAGCGTGAGCGTCAGCACGGGAAGCCAACGCATGAAGAAGGTCTTTTCGCCGGTGTCGGTCATGATGATGTGCGCTTTGATTTTGTCCGGGACTGTCGTTTTCATCCGCAGGCGGGACCTGCGGTTTTTTTGGCGGATGAGAATCTTAGCGCAGCCGTCCGGCGAAGGCAGCGGCCTGAAGCGGCGTCAATGACGCACGTCAAGCCGCTGCGGGAGACTTGCTCTGCATGAGGAACGAACGGGGCGGGCGAACCTGCGCCCCGCCCCGAATGAGGCTTGAGGGCCGCTCGTCAGGCGTCTTCGCCGGGCAGGCGGACGTCGGGGACGTGCGCTTCGCGTGCGTTCTTCGAGAGGATGAAGTCGAAGTAGTCGCTGATGTACTCGCGGGGCGAGCCGATGAGTTCGTTGCCCACGAGCACGTGGATGAAGATCGACTGGATGAGCGGCGCGACGAGGACGACGGGACGGTTGCGCACGAAGTCGGGGACGTCCTCCTTCTCGAGCATGCGGGCAAGAAGGCCGTCCTTTCTGAAGACGGGCACGAAGAGCCTCGCGTAAAGGTCGTGCGTGATCTCGGGCGAGCGCAGGCCCTCGGCCCAGACGAGTCGGAAGACCCGCAGGTTGCGCTTCGAGCGCGGCGTGCCGTCGGTGAGCGGCGCGACGACCTTCATGAGCCTCTCCTTGAGGGGAAGGCCCTCGTTTTCGGAGCTCGTCACGTTTTCGAGGTTTCGGTGCATGACGCCCGCGATGCCTTCGGCGAGCGCGTGCAGGAGCTCCTCCTTGCCCTTGAAGTAGTTGTAGATCGTCCCCTTGGCGACGCCCGCGCCGCGGGCGATGTCTTCCATTCGGGTGGCGGCAAAGCCCCTTTCCTCGAAGCAGTCGAGGGCCGCCGAAAGGATGCGGCGGCGCTTGTCTTCAGTCTTGACGGCCATGTCCGGCTGACTCCCTTTTCAAAAGTTGCTTGTCTTCGGCGCAGATCACGAGATCTTGTGCCTGAAGAGATAGGTTGCGAGGCTCATCGAGCCGAGCCCCACGAGGGCGACGGGCCAGACGAGCGGCAGGATGTCCATGAGGCCCGCGCCCTCGAAGTAGACGGCGCGGATGGCCTGGATGCTGTAGCGAAGCGGATTGAGGATCGTGGCGGTCTGCATCCAGTGAGGCATGGCGCGCACGCTCGTCATGAGGCCCGAGAGGATCACCATCGGCAGCATCATCACGATGATCATGACGATCGACTGCTGGATGTTGTCCGCGACGGCCGAGACGCCCAGGCCCAGGCCCACCATGCAGAGGCTGAATCCGAAGATCACGAGGCCGAGCAGCAGGAACGAGCCCTTGAAGGGAAGCTCGAACCAGAGGAAGCCGATCGCGAAGATCAGAAAGGCCTGTCCGCAGGCGATGAGGGTCGGCATGACGGCCTTGCCGATCAGGATCTCGATGCTGTCGGCGGGCGTCATGAGCATCATGTCGAACGAGCCGTCCTCGCGCTCGCGCGAGACCGAGAGACCTGCAAGCAGCAGCACCTGGATGAGCGCGAGCACGGGAATGAGGCCCGGCACGATCGTGTAGCGGGTGATCCCGTTCTCGTTCCAGCGCGCGCGGTCGCGCACCTCGACGGCGAGCCCGCCGCCGTGCTTCGCGTTGACCTGCGTCGCGATCGAGCTGATGTAGCCGTAGGCGATGCCCGCGGTCGTGGAGTTGCGGGCGTCGGAGACGACCATCATCTCGCCCTTGCGGTCGAAGTCGTTCGGGAAGTAGACCCCTACGAGCGCCTCGCTCGAGTCGATGCTCTTCTCGAAGTCGGCGAGCGAGACGGCGTTTCGCTTGAGGTCGAAGATGCCGTTGCCCGTGATGCCGCGCACGATTTCGGCCGAGGCCGACGAGTGCGACTCGTCAAGAAGCACCCAGGGCACGCGCTCAAGGTTGAAGGTCGCGCCGTAGCCGAAGAGAATGGCCTGCAGGAACACGGGCGCGATGAGCACCATGCGCGAGCCCTTGTCGCCGAACGTGACGGCGAACTCCTTCACGACGATGGCGAAGATGCGGTTGAGGGACGCGCGCACGTCCCGCCAGAGGGACTTCAGCATGATGCGCCTCCCTTCGGTTCGGACTTGTCGGGGACCGTCACGGGCGGGCGCTTGCGCAGGACCCGCACGGCCATGCAGAAGAAGAGCGCGGCCCAGCAGCAGAGGATCCCGACGTTGCGCCACAGGATCGGACCGTCGCCCGCCAGGAAGCACTGCTTGAAGGCCTCGACGGCGTAGGTGGGCGGCAGGAGCCTGCCGACGAACTCGATCCAGACGGGGACGCTCCTCAGGTCGAAGAGGAAGCCCGAAAGCATCAGGCTCGGCATGTAGGCGAGCACGACGGCGAGTTCGATCGCGAGGAACTGGTTCTTCACCTTGGCGGAGATGAAGAGGCCGAGCGCCGTGCCCATGGCGGTCATGGTGAGCAGGATGGCGAGCACGCCCGCGATGCTCCCCCTGAGCGGCTGTCCGAAGACGAGGAAGCTCGTACAGAGCGAGAGGAGCGAGCCGCCGAAGGCGATCGTCCAGTAGCTGAGCCACTTCGCGAGGAAGATCTCAAGGGGCGAAGCCGGCGTCGCGAAGATCGCGGCCATGGTGCCGCGCTCCCATTCGCGGGCGATCACGATGGCGCTCATCATGGTGGACGCTGCGCCCACGACGATGACGAGAATGCCCGGCACGAGGTACCAGGTCGAGATGCTCGCCTCGTTGAACCAGCTGCGGGACGCGAGCGACTTGACGGGCCCCGCCGTGACGCGCGAGGCGACGGCGGGCTCGATCATGCCGTTCGAGACCATCTTCGTGACGGAGCTGTTGAGCTGTCCGAGCACGTAGCTCTTGAAGAGCGTCGCGGAGTTGCTGTCGACGCCGTAGACCGTGAGGCCGAGCTCGGCCGCCTCGCCCTGCTGGGCGTCGGCCGCAAAGCCCGCCGGGATCGTGAGGATGCACTCGACCTCGCGGGCCTCGAGCGCCTTTTCGGCGTGCGCCTTCGCGTAGAAGACCTTCGCGTCGAAGTACGGATTCGCGGTGAAGTCGACGGCAATGCGCTGCGCGACGGGCGTGCGCTCCTCGAGGACGATCGCGACGGGCACGTCCTTCATGTCCATCGAGATGCCGAAGCCGCAGACAAGCAGCATGAAGAGCGGCAGGAAGACGCCGATGACGAGCGCAGACAGATCGCGCCCGATCTGGTGCCACTCCTTGACGATGAGCGCCAGGCATCTGGAAGCCGAAAAGCGCAGCAGTCCTGTTTTTCTCGAGGCGGTCATGATGCGGCCTCCTTTTTCCTCGCGGCTCGGGCGGCTTCGACGATGGCGATGAAGGCGTCCTCGATCGAGCGGATCGTGCGGCCCGGCGCGTCCTTGGCGGCGAAGGCGCGCACCTCGCCGGGCGAGCCCAGCGCCAGAATGCGGCCCGCGTCCTGGATGAGGAAGCGGTCGCAGTACTCGGCCTCCTCCATGAAGTGGGTCGTCACGACGATCGTCGTGCCTGCGGCCGCAAGCTTCGTGAGGCTGCGCCAGAAGGCGCGGCGGGACGCGAGGTCGGCGCCCGAGGTCGCCTCGTCAAGAAAGAGGATCTTCGGATGGTGAAGAAGCGCGCAGGCGATCGACAGATCGCGCTTCGCCCCCACGGGGAGCGACTTGGCGGGCATGCGCCTGTAGGCCGAAAGCCCGTAGCCGCGCATCGCCTCGGCGACGCGGCGGGTGAGCCTCTGGCCCCAGAAGCCGTAGCTTCGCCCGAAGTAGCGCAGGTTCTGCTCGACCGTGAGCTTGTCGTAGAGGGAGAACTTCTGGGCGACGTAGCCGATCTCGGCGCGCACCTCGGCCTTGGCCTCGCGAAGATCCCAGCCCACGACCTCGATCTCGCCGCCCGAAGGCGCAAGAAGGCCGCAGAGCATGCGGAAGGTCGTGGTCTTGCCCGCGCCGTTGGGGCCGAGCAGGCCGAAGATCTCGCCGCGCTTCACGTCAAAGGTCGTGTCGGCGACCGCCACGAAGCTGCCGAACGTGCGCGAAAGATCGCGCGCACGGATCGGCACGTCGCCCGTGTCAAGCCGCCCCGCATCGTCGGGGTCGGGCGCTGCGGACGAGGCGGCGTCGTCGGCGCGCACGGTCTCCATCGTGAAGGTGAGGAGCGCATAGGCGTCCTCCATGCGCGGCGCACGTTCGAGAACGTCGAAGTCGGGAACGGTACCCGTCTCGTCGCTGCGAAGCGCGAGCTCGACCTCGCGCTCGGCGAATTCGCGGGTGTTCGGGGCGTTGAGCAGCAGGTCGATGCCGCCGTCGCGGGGGACGGCGTCGAGAAAGACCGACTTTTCGGGGTCGGGCGAAACCTTGAGCATCATGCGGCGCGAGAGCGACTGCCTTTCGGCGTCGGAAAAGCCCGAAAGATCGAGCGCATAGGTGCGGTCCTTCGTGCGCCCAAGAAGCTCCGAGGGCGTGCCCGAGCCGATGATGCGGCCCTCCGACATGCAGAGCACCCAGTCGGCCGACTCGGCCTCCTCGAGATAGGCGGTGGAGAAGAAGCACGTCGTGCCGCCCTGCCCGACCATGCGCCGGATCACGGCCCAGAGCTCGCGGCGCGAGAGCGGGTCGACGCCCACGGTGGGCTCGTCGAGGAGAAGAAGCGCGGGCGCGCGCACGAGCGCAACGGCCAGCGCGAGCTTCTGCTTCATGCCGCCCGAGAGCTTGCCTGCAGGACGGCCCTCGAAGCCCTCGAGGCCCGTGAGCGCGATGAGGCTCGCGTAGTACGCCTCGATCGTCATGCCGTCGGGAGGCTCCGTGCCCCTGAGCGCACCGAAGAGCTTCATGTTCTCCATGACGGAGAGGTCCTTGTAGAGGCCGAGCGTCTGCGGCATGTAGCCCACGGCGTTGACGAAGTCCTCGTCGTCGGGGTCCGGCGTGCGTCCGAGCACGCTGAGCGAGCCCGAATCCTGGCCCACGAGCCCGCAGATCATCTGCATGAGCGTCGACTTGCCCGCGCCGTCGGGACCGATGAGCGCGACCAGACGCGCCTCGGGCGGCACGGCGAAGGTGACGCCGTCGACCGCACGCACGGGCTCGCGTCCGTCCTCGGACGCAAAGACCCTGCAGAGCGCCGACGCTTCAATGACGGATGTCGTCATGACGTGCTTTCCTCCAGCGGCGGATTCAGGGCGCGAAGTCCACGGTCACGGGCTGGCCGAGACGCAGGCGGTTGCCCGGATCCTCGACGTTGAGCCTCACCTCGTAGACGAGCACCGTGCGCAGGTCCTGCGTCGCAACGGTCTTGGGCGTGAACTCGGCCTCGCTCGAGATGTGGCCCACGCGGGCCTTGAGCGGCTCGGTCGTGTCGGTCGTCACGAGCGCCTCGGCGCCTTCCTGCACGTACTTGAGCTGGGTCTCGGAAACATAGGCGCGGACCCACTTCGGATCCATGATGCTGATCTGATAGACGGTCCTCGCGGCGGAGGCCATGTCGCCCGGCTCGGCCATGCGCGTGCGCACGACGCCGTTGACGGGCGAGACGAGAACGGCGGCCGTCTCGATCTGATAGGTGAGCGAGTCGACGGCGGCGCGGCCCGCGTCAAGGGCGGCCTTCGTCTGGCGGACCTCGTCGGGACGCAGGCCCGCGGCCTTGAGCTCGTAGACCGCACGGGCGCTCGCAGCCTGCTTTTCAAGCGCAATGCGGCTCCAGCGCGCGTTGTCCACGTTCTGAGCCGTCGTGGCGTTGGCCTTCCAGAGCTTGAGCTGGCGGTCCTCGGTCTTTCTTGCAAGCGCAAGATTGCTCTCCACCGCATCGAGCTCGGCCTTCGCGGAACTGATCTCCTCCTTGCGGAAGCCCTCTTCGGCCAGACGCCACTGGGCGTCAAGCCCTTCGGCCTGCGCTTCTGCGCGGCGGCGCTCGATCTCGAGCGCCCGCGTGTCGAGGCGGCCGATCACGTCGCCCGCCTTCACGGCCTCGCCTTCCTCCCTGAGAAGCTCGGCGATGCGCCCGCTCCCCTCGAAGGCCAGGGACACCTCGCGCGCATCCACGCTGCCCCAGACCACGCTCGGCTTCGCCTCGCGGCTCTTCTGCCACTCCACGAAACCCCAGCCCGCTCCCGCTGCGACCGCCGCCGCAACGACCAGCACCACGGCCTTCTTTCCAACCGCCATGTCAAGCCTCCTTGAGGGCGGATTCATTTTGAACCGCCCGGTTCATTTTCTTAAGGAGACTATAACACCGTTCCAGCCCATTTTGAACCCGTCGGCCACCTTTATTTTGTACTGACCGGTCATTTCATGATGAGAATGAGAAAAGGCCCCTCCCCGTCCCTGTTCGGACGCGGGGAGAGGCCGTTTCGAGGTTCGGGCGACGGTGCGGGAAGGTCAGCCGCGGGCGGCCTTCGCGCGCTCGGCGAGGCGGTCGGCGAGGCCCGAGACGCGCACGGTGCGGTTCTCGACGGAGGCGTTGAGGACCCGCTCCGTGCCGAAGATGTCGACGGAGCGCTTGGTGCGGGTGACGCCCGTGTAGAGGAGCTCGCGGGTGGCGAGGCCCGAGGCGGGGTCGGTCGGCAGGAAGACGGCGACCTCGGGGAATTCGGACCCCTGGGACTGGTGGATCGTCATGGCGAAGGCCGTGTCGTGCGCGGGCATGAGCGCGGGCGGCATGCTGCGGTCGGCGTCGAAGAAGACGGCGCGCAGGTCGCCGTGCTCGTCGGGGAGCACGATGCCGACGTCGCCGTTGAAGACGCCGAGGATGTCGTCGTTGCTTCGGATGATGACGGCGCGGCCGGGATAGTTCCAGCGGTCCTCGGCGAAGGTTTTGAAGTCTGCGCCGGCGAGCGCCATCCTGACCTTGGCCTCGGCCCAGGCGTTGATGCCCTCGACGCTCTGCGGGCCGCGGCGCTGGGCGCAGAGCGGCCTGAAGGTCTGGAAGATCTCCCAGAGGGCGCGGCCCGCGGCCTTCAGCTCGTCGGCCTTCGGCTCGGGGCGCGTGACGACGCGCATGTAGTCGATGAGCGCGGCCGTGTAGCGCGAGAAGCGTTCCTCAAGCCATGAGGTGGCGGCGGGCGCGAGGCCGTAGCCGCCTTCGCCCTGCGGCATGGCGTCGTCCCAGGCGATGCGCCAGTCGGGGTCGCCGCCGGTCTGCGCGTCGGCCAGCAGGCGCTTGACCGTCGTGCGGGCGGTGGAGCTCGAAATCCCGCCGTCGTGATTGATTGCGGCGGCGAGCTTGGCGATGACGGAGCCTTCGGCGAAGCGGCGGCTCGTCTTGAGCTCGACCGTGCTTGCGGCAAGCGCGCCGTCGGTGGCGGAGATGTCCGCAAAGACGGCGCCCGGTCCCACGGCGGCGAGCTGGTGCTTGTCGCCGAGGATGATCACGCGCGTATTCTCCGAGACCACCTCGAAGAGGCGGGCCGCCAGATGAATGTCGACCATCGAGGCCTCGTCGATGATGAGCACGTCGGCGGGAAGCGGATTGTCCGCCGAGGGCTTCTCGCCCGAAGGCGTCTTCTTGACGAGCCACTTGTGGATCGTGTGCTCCTCAACGCGGCGCGGGGCGCCCTGAGCCGCCTCCTCGGAAACGACCTCCTTCATGCGCGGGAAGTTGCCCGCGATCGGCCCCTGGGTCATCGCGACGATCGACTGGCGCATGCGGCTCGTGGCCTTGCCCGTCGGAGCGGCAAGATAGATGGAAAGGTCCTTGTTCTCCTCGAGCAGACACTCGAGGATGAGGACCACGGTGGTCGTCTTGCCCGTGCCGGGACCGCCCGAAATCACCGCAAGGCGGTTCTCGAGCGCAAGCCTCACGGCCTTGGTCTGGAGTTCGTCGGCGTGCAGGGCGCCCGTGAGCTTCTCGACGAGCGCGGCCGTCGCCTCGGGAAGCGTGCGCGGCGGCTTCGAGGCGATCCGCACGAGCGCAGCCGCAAGGCGCTGCTCCTCGGCGAAGAACCTCGCAAAATAAAGTCGGGAGGCAAGGCCGCCAGCGCCTTCGTCGAGCACGAGGGGCGCCAAGGGGCGCGCGCCCTCTGCGGGTGCGCCCGCAGCGGCAAGCCCCCAGCGGGCGAGCTCTTCGAGATGCGCGCGGATGTACGCGTCGTACGCCTCCTCGTCGTCCCCGACCTCAAGGCCCATGCGGCGCGCAACGTCGAAAAGCCTCACGCAGACGCTGCCGCGGTCGTCGGCGCCCGCGAAGGCGGACGTGACGGCACGCATGAAGACGTGCATGTCCTCGCCGAAGGGCTCGAGCCCCTGCGCCTCGCGCGCACGGTCGGCGACGCGAAGAAGCGCCTCGCCGAGCTCCGCAAGCTTGGGCGGGAGCATGCGGCCGGGATCGTTGGTGGTGATGTTCGTCATTTCTGCTCCCATTCAGGCATGAAGAGTTCGTCAAGGCGGGCGATCCTTTCGGCGCCCACGGGGTCGTACACGACGCCCTGGATGCCTTCGGGTCCTCGCAGGGCATCGGCGCTGACGCCGCGCAGGAACACGTAGCAGGCGCCGCCGAGGAGCGAGTCGTCGTATTCGGACCCGAGCCTCGCCTTGAGGAAGCGCCTGAGCGCCACAAGGTAGATGAGGTACTGGAGACGGTAGCGGTGCACACGCATCTCGTCGGACATGACCTGCTGCGTGAAGTCGGCCTGCGTCCTCACGAAGCGGGTGATCGCATTGCTCTTCCAGTCGAGAATCCAGAACCTGCCCTTCGCGCCGAACGCAAGGTCGATGAAGCCCGTGAGGAAGCCCGAGAGGTCGTCGTCCGAGAGGTTCGGAATCGCGTACATCTCCCCGAATCTCTCAAGCTCATCCTTGAGGTCCGACGCGGTGAGTCCGTCCCGCATGCGCAGGAGGAACGGCATTTCGGAGGCTCGCTCCGTCATCTTCACGTCGCGCAGGCGGATGCCAGGCAGGATCTCGGCGTTGACGACGTCGTAGATCATGCGCGCGGCCTCTCCGACGGCCTTGTCGAGCGAGGCCTCGTCGGGGAAGGAGAGGAACTGCTCGATCCGGCTGCGGGCGATGCTGCGGCGCAACGCATCGGCCTCGGGCGTGTCGGGCGCAACTGCGGGGAAGTCGGCGATCTCAAGCATGCCGTGCATCGCGTCACCCGCCTTCGTGCCGCGCGGGAAGGCCAGAATGCCCTCGAGCGGACCGCCCGCCTGCTTCGGACCGAACCAGGCGACTTCGTCGTCCGTGACGGAGCGGTTGATGCTCGAGAACGAGCTCACGCGCCACTTCGGCAGGATGGGCTTCGCGTGATCGACGCCGAGATCGGAATCGAGCGCGGGCGGCGCGACCGTAATGTCGGCGGCCGTCTCCGGAAGGAGCGTCTCGATCTCGACGCAGCGTACGCCGGGCAGGCTGCCGAGCTCCCGGAACCTGTCGAGCACGATGTCGCGATCCGGCTCGAGCGAGCCCGTGAGCGCCATGAAGTAGGCGTTCTTCCTGTAATTCCCGTGCCAGCCCGTCGACGTTCTGTTTTGCGGCACCACGAGCACGAGCCGGCACGCCGCACGGGTCATGGCGACGTAGGCAAGGCGCACGAGCTCCTCCTTGCGCTTGACCTTAAGCGCATCGGACTCCTGCACCACCCCGTGGGTGATCGAGAGCTCCATGCCCGAAGCGTCGCTCTGCTTGAAGACGGAGCGCTTCTCCCCCTTCATGACGCCCATGGACTCGGCACTCGGCAGATAGACGATCGGATACTGCAGGCCCTTGCTCGAGTGAATGGTCTCGACCGTCACGAGGTTCGCGTCGGAGGCCAGGCGCAGGTTGCGCGTCTCGCCGCCCTTTTGCGCCCTGGCGGACTCGAACCAGCTCAGCAGGCCTGCGGGCGTCGCATACTTCCTGCCCGCCTCGTTGAGAAGCTCGATGATGTGCGCGTAGTTCGTGAGGCGCTGCTCGCCGCCCTCGACGGGCAGCAGGCGCTCGGCGAGGTGCTCCTCGTCGATGAAGGCCGAGAGCGCGGCCGCCGCTCCCGCACGACGCCAGCGGGCGACGCCCGCCTCGAGGCGCTCGCGAAGGTCCGAGCGAGCCTGCTCGTCCTGGTCGCAGAGCTCGGAGAGCGTGGCGGCCATGAGACGGGTCGCCCTGAGCGCCGTGAGCACGCGCTCGACGCCGGGCTCGGCGAAGGCGTGCAGCAGGCAGAGCATGTCGTGCGCCTCCTCGGTCCTGAAGACGTCGTCGTTGCTCTTCATGACGACGCGCACGCCGCGGCGGGCGAGCGCCCGCTTCACCTTGTCGACGTGACCGCGCTTCTGCACTAGGATCGCGATGTCGCGGGCCTCGACGGCGCGAAGGGTAATGGTCTTCGCCACGGGCTTCTTCGTCTCGCCGTCCTCGACTTCGATCTCGACCGAGCCGATCACATGGTCGTCGGGACCTGCGGCGATCGCAGCCCTGCCGTCGCGCCCGAGCGTGATGAGTCGGGCGATGTCGTCGGCAACGGAGCGGGCCGTCGCTGCGTCCATCATCTCCTTCTTCTCAAGACCTTCCCCGGTGTACCAGATTTCAAATACGTCCGCCTCGCGCCAGATCCCGTCCTCGTCGAGCAGGAAGAGGCCCGTGCGGTCGGCCTTCGCATCGACGGACTTGTAGACGAGGTCTTCGCGCAGGAAAGCCTTGGGGCCTGCGATCGAGAAGAACCGATTGACCGCCTCGACGAGCTTCGGGCAGGAGCGGAAGTTGCGTCCGAGACGGCTGTGGCGGCTGATGAGCCTGCGCGCACGCATGTAGGTGTCGAGGTCGGCCGAGCGGAAGCTGTAGATGGCCTGCTTCGGGTCGCCCACGAAGAAGAGCGCGCGGGGCTTGTCCATCGAGCGCTCGCTCTTCGGGATCTCGAGGAAGAGCTTCCTGAAGATGGCGAACTGCACGGGGTCGGTGTCCTGGAACTCGTCGATCAGCACGCCCCTGTAGGTGTTCCTGATGCCGGCCGCAAAGGCGCCCGTGGCATCGTCGCGCAGCGTGAGCCACATCTCGGCGAGCAGGTCGTCGTAGGTCGCGAGCCTCCTGGCGCGCTTGAGGGCGCGAAGCGCCGCAGGCGCGGTGCCGATGAAGCGCTCGAGCCATTCGCGGGGCAGCGGCTCGACGTCGTCGGGAATGATGCGCCTGGCCAGATCCTCGGGCAGGCCGGCCAGCGTCCTGAGCTTTCCCGCCCAGTCGTCGCCCTGCATGAGCAGGCGGCGCTCGTCGGCCGACGTGCAGGCGTCGAGCTCGCGGCGCAGGAAGGCCTCCGTCACCTCGTCGCGCAGGGCCGCGTCGTCATCCGAGAGCTCCGTATCAAAGTTCCCCGCCGACGTGAAGACGTGTTCGGAGAGCATCTTCTGGCAGAAGCCGTGGATCGTGTTGATGGCCGAGTCGTCAAAGCGCGCGAGCGATTCGCGCAGGCGCTTGACGGCATCCTCGTCGCTGATGGACATGCCGCGCCAGATCTCCACCTGCCTCACGACGAGGGGATCGACGTCCTCGGCGGCATAGATGCCCGTCAGATAGCCGTGCGTCTCGGCGAGATGCTCGCGGATGCGGCTCTTGAGCTCCGCCGTGGCCGCCTTCGTGAAGGTCACGACGAGAAGACTGTTGATCGGGATCTCATGCTCGACGATCAGCCTGAGCACCAGATGCTTGATAGAGAAGGTCTTGCCCGTGCCCGCAGACGCCTCAAGAAGCGTCGGAACGGTGAGCTCGGCCTTCTCCACCACGAAGCCGTCGCTGTCGGCGGACTTCACGGCGAGGGACTCCTCATGCTCAGGTTCGGACGCGGGAGCATCGTCGAAGAAATCGTCTGGGACGCAGGATTCCTGCGCAGACGCGCAGTCCTCGACGTCCGCGCACGACGGCACATCGTCGCAGTACTCGGGCACGGCGTCGCAGGCGGCCGCAGCGTCGCCGTCATTGAGTTCCGAAAGCGGCGGCACCGCTTCGAAACGGGGATTCGTGTCTTTAGTCATCTTGCTGGTCATCCTGCGTCGGTTGAGCCATGGCCTTGAGGGCCTCGTCCACCTTTTCTTCAAAAGCGGCCACCACTTTTTCGTCCTGTGTCTTCTTGAGCAGCTTCTTCTTGAAAAGATCGAAGCGCGCATCGCGCCTGTCTTTCGCAACCCTGCGCATCCTGTCGAAGTCGCCTCCGCGCCAGAGAATGAGGTCGGCGGACTCGTCCTCGTCCCCATAATCGCCGAACGTGTCGACGCCCTGGGCGGCCGAAGCCGCCGCAGCGAGGCAGGGCCTGAGCAGGGCGCGGAGGATCCTGCGCGCCTCATCGGCCGAATAGGCCTTGAAGGCGATCGTCACGAGCTTCTCGGGATTGGTGTCGTCCTTGGGCTCCTTCACGCCGCTGCCGAGGTCTTTGGTCCAGCCCGCGATGATCGCGCCCTCGTCGACGCGCTCAAGCGCGCAGGCCGCGATGAATTCGGTGAAGGCCAGCGTCACGGGGTTGCCCGTGCCCTTCGAAACCGTCGCGCGCACGAAGCGGCGCACGTCGCCGGACTCGTACACGCCCCTGAGGCGCATCGTCACGCGGGGGAAGCCCTCGCCGAGGTCGATCTCGAGATCCTCCTCGGGCAGCTCCCTGCCGACGGCGGCCTCGGCCCTGAGCTCCTCGACCCTGGCCGCATAGGCGGCCGCATCCCCGCTGAGCCAGTCGCGAATGCCCTCGGCTCCGAACCTCGGATCGCAGGCGGTGCGCCTGAGCCAGTTCGCGCAGTCGCCCGACGCGGCGGCCTCGAGGGCCTCGTTCCTGCGCATCCAGCTCGAGAGTCCGTCGTCGGGCGGCATCATGCCGCGCTCGTCGTCGCCCGCCTCGTCCGGAAGCCTGATGCCGGCCGCAGCCAGCGTCTTCCTGGCGGGCGCCTTCCAGAAGTCGCAGATCTCGCGCACCGAGACTTCGGTGCGCCTGAAGACCTCGAGCCCCGTATCGGCAAACCTCTGCTCGGTCGCGGCGTAGCCCGCCGACACGGCCTTCCTGAGCGCCTCGAAGAGCGCGGGATCATGGCTTCGCCAGCCCCTGCCTGCATCGCGGAAGCTCTCGGTCGAATAGGCGTTGAGCGGCACGGTGACGGTGAGGAGCGCCTCTGCGCGGCGGCGTTCGGCGCGGCCCGGCGCAAAGGTGAGCAGCCATTCTCGAAGCTCCTGCGCGACCACGGAGGGCTGGCGCTCGGCCGAGCCCGCACCCGTGCCGCAGACGTACGAGATGAGGAGCGTCCTTCTCGCGGCGAGCAGGATGTCGAGGAAGACGTTGCGGTTGTCGCGGCGGCTGTCGCGGTCCCCGCGGCGGGTTGCATGCGCCATGAGGTCGAACTCCTGGCGGTGCGGATTGCCGGGGAAGGCGCAGTCCTCGTTGAGGCCCACGACGGCGATGATCTTGTAGGGAAGCGGACGCAGCTGCGACATGCCCGTGAAGGTGACGCGGGGCGTCGGCATGCCGCCGCCGGGCGAGGTCTCCTGGGCAAGTTCGAGGCTCTTCATGAAGATGCCGAACGGAATTTCGGTCACGCCCGCGCGCTCGATCTCCTCGCGCAGCGTGGCGGCCGCGTTGCGGATGCGGTTGAAGGCCCCGCCCTCGTCATCCCTGAAGAAGACGGCGGTCGCGTCGGCGAGCCACGTCGTCCAGGCCTCGGGCGCCGCAGCCTTCTCGGTGCGCAGCCTGAAGCCCTCGAGCGAGGCGGCGAGCCTGCTCACGGCGTCGAGCAGTCCGGGCTCCTCGCTCACGTCCTTCCAGCCGTCCTCCTCGGTGCCCCTGACGGGCAGCGTGTCAAAGAGCGGATCGCCTTCGGAGGCGGGCAGCGCAAAGCCCATCACGAGGCGCTCGACGGCGCGCGAGAGCGTCATGTCCCTGACGTTCGCATGGGTGACGGGATCGAGATTGCGCAGGTGCGCGTCGGAAAGACCGTAGCGGTAGCCCGCGGCGCGAAGCCAGGTGCCGAGCATCGGCACCGTCTCAGACGTGAAGCCGAAGCGCTTCGCAACATGCGGGAGCGCAATCCAGGCCTCGAACGACTCGAGCGTGGCGCGGCCCGTGACGAGCTCGACGAGCCCGAGCACGGCCTGAGCCGCCTTGTCGGCCTCGAAGCCCGAAAGGCCCGAGATGCGCCATTCGATGCGGCGCTCGGGCGGCAGGCTGTCGAAGACGTTGGCGATGAGCGGCGCGGCGGTCGAGATGTCGGGCGTCACGACGAGCACGTCGTCGGGACCGAGCCCGGGATCGGCCGCAAACTGCGCGTGCAGCCAGTCGGCAAGCGCCTCGAGCTCGCGCGTGGGCGTGGGCGATCGCATGAAGCGGATCGAGCGGTCGTCCTCGCGAAAGAGCGGTACGTCTTCTCCCGTCTTCGTGAGGTCCGCATCAAGGTTCAGGATCGAGTCCTGCACGCGGGAGAGAAGATCGGTGCTGTTCCTCTCGATGTAGTAGCTGTGGTTGGCAACGGCCATGTCGGCACGGATCTCCTGATGCCGGCCCGCATACCCCTTGAGGAAGTTCGGCGACAGGAACCTGCGGGTTCCCTGCGGCAGACGACTGACGGCGTCCTCATCGAGCTCCTCGGACACGCCGAGTTCCGAAAGGCCCGCAGCCGTGTCGGGCGCGGCCGTGAATCGCCAGATTCGGTCGATGTTGGCGCGGGTCGACCCGCCGTTGTCGGCAAGAAGCGGATGTCCGTCGAGCTCGGCGCCCTCGGGGGCGTTCTTCCAGTCGAAGAGCCTGCGCGGCAGAAGGTCGAACCAGTATTCGCTCGTGGGATTGAGAAGATAGAACCAGACGTCGCGCCCCGAGGCCGCATAGGCCTTGATGATCGGCAGCATGACGGGCGGCACGACGAAAGGCACGAACACGTGCAGCGCATCGGGAAGCGTCACGGTGAAGTCGTTCTCGAGCTTCACGCGCTTGGAGCCGCCGCTCGCGGCGAGGCGGCGGAGCATGTCGGGGAAGCCCTCGAGGAAGCGGCGTCCGCGCCAGGACGGGCGGCTCGCGAGCTCGCGCCAGAGGTCGCGCTGCCATGCAAAGTCGGGATGGGGCTCAAGCACCTTCTGCTCATCCGTGCGCTCGATCGTGTCGTTGAGCATATCGGGATGCATGCCCAGCCAGTCGAGGACCCAGTCGAGACGATAGGTCGAATAGACGACGAACACTTCGGCGATGCGCCTCGCCAGATGCCAGACGTCCTCGTCGCTTCTGCCCTCGAGATAGTGGCGCAGGCGCTCGCGGCCCGGGCCCTCGCGGAAGCTCCCCGGCCCCGTGCGGCGCAGCAGGTCCCAGATCATCCAGTCGGCCTCGTTGCCGACGATGTTGGCCATGGGCTCCTTGGAGAAGAAGCCCATCCAGGAGGAGAGCTTCATGAAGTCGATGCCCGCGCAGATGCCGTCGCGGTCGGCGACGGCGCGGCGGAGGTCCTCCTCAACCGCGTTGTTGGGCGTGATGACGGGCACCTTCTCGAAGGCGCGCTCGAAAAGACTGGCGCCGCCCGACCCGCCTGCGGAGACGCCGAGCGCCTCGATGTTGTTCATGAGGCAGACGCGCAGGACCTCGTAGCTGTTGCTGTAGACGGTGTGGATCATGTCTGGAAGATCGCTTGAAACTGCAATGGGTTCATTCTAGCGGGAGTTGACGAAAGGCCCTCCCCTCATGCCACGATACGCACCCGTGCGTCATTATGTGACGCACACGGACGTGCTTCGCGGATGCGATAAGGCCGCCGGCGCATGAAAGCGGCCGGCGGCCCGGGAAAATGCAAACGAAAGGCCGCGCCTTCCGTTTTCAGTTATTTGCGAACGGCGTACTTGTCGGCGAGCTTTTCGAAGTAGGCGGGCACGGCGGGATCGGCCCAGTCGACGAAGCCGCGCACGAAGCCCACGAGATGGCCGTGGCCGTCGAGGACGAAGAAGCCGGGCAGCACGTCGGCGGGAAGCGTGGCGGGAATGACGAGGTCCGGATCATGCCAGGAGGTGAAGGTCTCGGGGAGCTTCGTCTTCTTCACGAACTTCGTCACGCGCTTCGGGTTCTTGTCGAGCGAGATGGAGACGAAGCGGATGCGGCTCTCGGGCTTGTTGTACTTCGCCTGGAATTCGGCCATGAGCGGCGCGCTGCGCTGGCAGGTAGCGCTCCAGGAACCCCAGACGTCGACGATCACGAGCTTGTCCTTGAACTGCGAAAGCGACTGCGGATTGCCTGCGAGGTCCTTGTAGCCGTCGAGCGGGAAGCCGCGGGCGGTGCGGAACTCGATGAAGTCGCGGGCGACAAGGGGCTTTTCGGCGATGGGCTGGCCGTTCTTCTCGAACTTCTGGTTGAAGGCGGGAAGCGCGGCCGAGGCGCACTGGGCGCCGATCACGAAGGCGAGCGCGATCAGGGCTTTCTTGAACATGTCGGTGAATCTCCTCTCTGAATGTTGTATGTCTTTTGAAATCCGGGGCCGGGCGAGGCGCCTCAGGCCCTGTCGGCCTTGGCGCCCTTCCTGCGCATGCGCGCGGCGAGGAAGAGCCCGCAGGCGCCGAGCGCCACCCAGGGCGCGGCCCAGAGGGCGGCGGTGCCCGCGTTCATGTCGGGCTCGTAGCGGATCTGCTCGCCGTAGCGGGCGACCATGAAGTCGAAGATCTGCTCGCGGGTTTCGCCCGCGCGCAGCTTTTCGTAGATGACGCCCTTGAGCTCGTTGGCGATGGCGCTCTCGCTGTCGTAGAGCGTGAGGTTGGGCGAGACGGGGCAGCGGAGCACCTTGGAGATGCTCACGGCCTCCTTCTGAAGCTCGGCCCCCGCAAGCGGCTTCTTCTCGGCGGCGAGGAGCGGCGCGGCGAGCATCATGCCCGTCTCGAGCGCCGCCGTTCTCACGAGGGTCCTGCGTGTCATGAAGATCATTTGGAAGGAGCCTCCAGCTCCTGCGCCGCCGTCTCGGTTTCGCGACGGCGCGTGAAGAGAATGATGAGCGCGGCCAGGATCATGACGGCGCCGCCGCCCCAGATCCAGCCGGCGAGCGGCTTGATGGAGAGCCTGACGAGCCACTCGGTGTCGGTGAGCTTGTTGCCCATCGAGACATAGTAGTCGCGCAGGAAGCCGTGGTCGATGCCGGCCGCGGACATCTGCATGCCGTTGGCGACGAAGGTCTGGCGCTCGGGCCTGAGGGTCGTGATGAGGGACTCGTCGTCAAGCCTGAGCACCTCAATCACGCCCTGCTGTCCGAAGTAGGAGTGGTTGTTGACGAAGCGCGTCTCCGTATAGACGAAGACCACGTCGTCGACGGGCTTGCCGAGGCCGGGCCCCATGCGCACGAGCGCCTCGCTCTCGTACTGCTCGACGCCGACCGCACCCGCGATCGAGACGGCGATGCCCACGTGCGCGAGCAGCGCGGCAAGGCTCATGCGGCGGGCCTGGAAAGGCAGGCAGTGCGAGACGGCCGTGACGACAAGCCAGACGGCGGCCGCGACCGCAAAGCCCGTCATGACGGGCGAGCGCGGATCGGTGAGGAACGCGACGGCTGCGCCTGCGGCGACGGAGGCCGCTGCGCAGACGGCCCAGCGGACCGGATTCCTGAGGCCGAGCTGGGCGGCGCCTGCGAGCGCCGCGGCGATGAGCGTCATCGGCGCGAAGAAGTTGTTGAAGTACGGCGCGCCGACCGTCAGCGTGCGGCCCGCGAAGACCTCGTATCCGAGCGGATAGAGCGTGCCGAAGAGCACCGCGAAGGCGGCAGCCATCAGCAGGAACACGGCGCCCGTCATCAGGGCGTCCGAACCGTTCATCGGCGCCTCCTCGGTCCTGCAGACGGGCTCGATGCGCGCGCAGTAGAGGAAGGCGGCGGGCACGAGCAGCACGATGGCGAGCACCTGAAGCGCGATGCCGCGGCCGGGGTCCGTCGCGAACGCATGCACGGACTGCATGGCGCCCGAGCGCACGAGGAAGGTGCCGAGCAGGCAGAGCGCAAAGCCCACGAGCGTGAGGAAGACGGTGAGACGCCTGAGCTGTCCTCGCCTTCTCGTCTGGATGAGCGCGTGCATGAGCGCGGTGGTCGTCAGCCACGGAATGAAGGACGCGTTCTCCACGGGGTCCCAGAACCACCAGCCGCCCCAGCCGAGCTCGTTGTAGGCCCACCAGGATCCGAGCATGTTGCCCGCCGTCAGGAAGCCCCAGGTGACGATCGAAAGACGCGTCGTGAAGTCGACGGCCGTCTTCGACCAGCGGCCCGAAAGCAGCAGCGCGCACATGGCCGCGAACATCAGCGCCAGGCCCGCATAGCCCATGAAGAGCACGGGCGGATGCAGGATCATGCCGATGTCCTGCAGGATGGGATTGAGGTCACGACCGTCGGGCGGCACCATCGGCAGGTTGCGCAGGAACGGATTCGACGTGAAGAGCAGGAACGCGCAGAAGCCCGCGAGCACCGCAAGCATCAGCCCCTGAAGCCGCGCCGTGAAGAGCCTGTCGGCGCACCGGACGAAGCCCGCCACGGCCGTGCCGACCGCCATGAGCCAGATCCAGAGGAGCATCGAGCCTTCGTGCGAGCCCCAGAGGGCCGCGGCCTTGTAGGCGGGCGCGAGCTTGGTGTTCGAGTGGTTCGCGACGTAGGCGACGGAGAAGTCGTCGGTCAGGAAGGCCCAGACGAGCGCGGCCGTCGAAAGCGTGAGCATGAGCGCCGTCAGAAGAGACGCAGGGCGGCTGAAGCCCGCATAGAAGTCGTCGCCCCTTCGAATGCCGTAGAAGACCACGGCGGGTGCAAGGAGCGCCGTCATGGCGGCGATGATGAGCAGGAAGTGGCCGAGTTCGGGGATCACTTTGGATGTCCTGATGGTTGGTCCGGTCGGATGTATGCAGACTGGAATTTAACGCGCAAACCTGCACTGAGGCTTAAGACGGCTTCCGGTCCGAGGGCCTGTGAAACGCCCGTCGTGCCTGCCGCACAAACTGCAGCGGCACGACCGGCGATTTCTGTTCGTGACCCGGACGACCTTCTGCGGAGCTCACAGCCTGCGGGCGGCGAGCGTCCTTGCGCAGATCGCGAAGAGCACCGCAATCCATGCGGCGAGAATGCCCGAGAGGACCGCGGCGGACGGCACCTCGAAGGAGAGGACGCCGATCACGGACTGGTTGAGAAGCCTGAAGACGCTCGCGGGATTGGCGAGCATGAGGGCCGTCAGCGTTCCGCGGCCGAGCACGTCCGCGCCCGCAACCGTCACGACGAGAAGACCGAGGTCGTAGAGAAGCACGGCGACGAACCAGACGACGAGCAGAAGCGCGAGGGCCTGCGCCTTGTGACGAACCGAAAGGCTCACCCAGTAGGCGGCGAGCATGAAGAGGAGTCCGAGCGCCCACCCGCTCAGAACGAGCACGCAGAGAGACGAAAGCAGCTCGCCCATGCCGTAGGGCACCGGCAGGAAGGCCTGGATGAGCGGCAGGACCGCAAAGCCCAGCACGAGAACGAGAAGGAGCGCCGCACCCTGCCCGAGCGCCTTGCCTGCGAGCCACTGAAGGCGCGAGAGCGGATAGGTGAGCATCAGAAGGAGCGTGCCCGACTCCGCCTCGCCCACGAAGGCGTCGTAGGAGAGGAGCAGCGCGAGAAGCGGCAGCAGGAAGACCGTGAGGCTCAGGAGCGAGTTCATCACGGAAGGGAGCGGCTGGTACTGAAGCGTGCCGCCGATGGCGGCCGTGCCGAAGAAGACGGCCAGACCCAGAATCGCGAAGAGCGCGCTTCCGAAGACGAGCCAGCGGCTTCTCAGGCAGTCGCGGAACTCCTTGCCCGCCACGATGGAGACGGTGGCAAGGGCGCCGATGCGGGAACCGGTGCCGATGACGGATGAAGTGCTGGAAGTCATTACAGTTCCTCCACGGGCACGTCCAGAACGAAGTGCGCGAAGATCATGCCCAGATCCGCCTTGCGAAGCTGGAAGTCGTAGACGCCGTGCGCCTCGGTGAGGCGCCTGACGACGCGGGCGACGTCGCCCTCGGGAACGGCGAGACGCGTACCGCGTACGTAGGGCGCGAGCTCGGGGTCGGCGAGCGCGTCGCCGCTGCCGACGTTCGTGATGAGCGCGGGCAGCGCGGCCTTGGCGCGCAGGTCCTCAAGCGTGCCGCTGCCGCGGCACTCGCCTGCGGCCAGAAGCAGCACCTGGTCGAGATAGGGTTCGACGAGCGCAAGCTCGTGCGTGCAGACGACGACGGCGCAGCCCGCGTCGCGAAGCGCGGAGAGCTCGCGGTACATGAGGGACGAGGCGGCGGGGTCGAGGCCCACGGTCGGCTCGTCAAGCATCAGAAGGCGCGGGCGGGTGAGAAGCGCCTGCGCGAGGCCGAGGCGCTGGCGCTGGCCCTTCGAGCACTGGCCGAGGCGCTGGCGCAGCACGACGCCGAGCCCGAGCTCCTCGACGAGCTCGTCGATGCGCGGGCGTGCAACGCCCTTGAGGCCCGCGAAGTAGCGCAGATGCTCCTCGACGGTCATGGCGTCGTAGAAGCTCACGTTCTCGGGCAGGTAGCCCACGTCGAGGGGCGAGGCGCCCGGCGCGCCGCCGAGCACCTCGAGCCTGCCCGAAGCGGGCTTGAGAAGGCCGAGGATCAGCTTGATGAGGGTCGACTTGCCTGCGCCGTTGTGGCCGATGAGGCCGAGAAGCCTTCCCGGAGCGAGCTCGAAGCCGATCCTGTTGAGGACGGTCCTGTCGCCGCGGCGGAAGACGAGGTCGTCGCATGTGATGGCGTTCATTTGGCGGGCTCCTTGTTCTTCGCGTTGTCTGTCTTGATTTCGTGCACGTCGGGGCCGACGGGCGGGCGCACGAGCGGGTGGGAGTCGGTGACGCCCTTGCCGCGGTCGATTTCAAACTGGCTGGCGAGCCACCTGAGGAGCGCCGTCACGGGGCTGTCCATCAGGAAGCGGGCCTCGGGATAGATCCAGAAGATGCGGTCGAGGCTGTCGTTGGGCTGATAGGCGCGGTCGGAGATGCCGTCATGGTCGACGTCCCAGCCGAGGTTCGTGCTCCAGTAGTTGCCGCGGCCCTCGAAGCTCCACTCGAGCGGCGTCTCGCCCACGTAGCGGACCTGGATCTGATTGTCGACGAAGGCGTTGTCCCAGAGGACGTTACCCTCGCCGCCCAGGGCGACGCCGATGCCGATGTCGCTTTCGGCGATCCAGTTGCGGGTCACGCGGCTCTTGCCGGGACCGTAGATGAAGATGCCCTTCCCTTCATTGTCGAGCGCCGCGCGTCCCTTGGGATTGTGCACGCCCTCGACGGTGTTCTCCTCGACGAGGCAGCCGTCGGCCACGTTGAGGAGGATGCCGAACTCGATGTTGCGCGAGCTGTAGCTCTTCGTGAGCGTCACGCGGTCGCTGCTCATGAGGGCGTAGCCGCCTCGCACGCCCACGGCGCGGTTGCCCGTGGCGGTGCAGTCGCGCGTGTACATGTAGTGGATGCCGTACTGGGCGCCCGTGAAGTAGTTGAAGTCGGACTTCGCGGCGTCGACGTTTTCGAGATAGTAGCCGTCGCGCACGTTGCGAAGCGAATTGTGGTTGAGGCGCGCGTTCTTCACGTAGGAGAGGAAGATGCCGTCGCCGCGGTCGAGCACGTGGCGGGCGGCGTCGCCCTCGATCGTGCAGCCCTCGACCACGAGGGCGTTCATGCGGTCGGCCCTGACGCCGAAGCCCGGGCCCTGAAGCGTGAGGTTGACGAGTTCGGTGCCGTCGGCGCCGTCACCCACCATCACGCCCGCGTCGCGCGCATAGAGGTCGCCCCCGTAGTTGCGCACGGTGAGGTTCTCGATCCTGACCTTCGGGACGCGGACGATGAAGCCCGAGCCCCGGCCGCCCGCGTCGATGACGGCGCCCTGCTCGCCCCGCACGGTGACGCGCGAGAAGATTTCGAGCGGAGCCTCAAGTTCGTAGACGCCCTTCTTGAGCACGATCTCGTCGCCGTCCTCGGCCTCGATGACGGCGTCGTCAAGCTCGGCGAAGTCGGAGACCTCGAAGGTGCGCGCCTGCGCCCCGAGGGCGAGGCCCGAGAGGGCCGTGCAGAGGAGAAGCCTCGCAAATGCGTTCATGCCGGGCTTCCTCAGTCAAGGCGCTTGAGGGTGATTTCCTCGTACTTGTAGACCTGGCCGCCCCACTTTGCGATGAAGGCGTCGGCCTTGGACTTTTCGGTGAAGGCGACGGGTTCGTCACCCATCACGCCCTCGCGGCCGTGGCCGTAGACGTACATGGCGGAAGCCGCAGGCACGAGCGCATCGTCGGCGGGCGTCTCCCAGGAGGTCTTGCCGAGGTCGTGGATGAAGAAGGCGAGAAGCCTGCGCTGGTTCTCGGGCTGAAGCGCGTAGGTGAACGCGTCTCGGCCGCTGCAGAACATGAGCGGGGTGTCTTCGGCGCCCTTGATGATGATCTGGGCCTTGGGGCCCTCGTAGTGTGCAAGGACCATGCCGCAGAGATGGCAGCGGTCGTGCTTGGTGAAGGGGACGGGCGAGTAGGTCTTCTTCGAGGCCTCGTCGCCGCATCCTGCAAGCAGGACGGCCGCGAGAGCCGCAGCGCAGGCGGCCGCGGCGGTCTTCAACATCTTCTTCTGCATCGTCATTGCACGCTCCTCATGAGGGTTGGCGGAAGGCTGCGGGGGAAAGTCCAATCGTACGACGTTCTCGAACGATGCGTTCGAAAATGCGGACGGCCCTCCTGATAAAAAACGGCCCGTTGACGGGCTCGGGGGGATTCTCGGTTTTTTCTCAGCCTTCCGCCCCGCCGTTGCCGGCGGGGCGGATGGTTGATTGGTCGCGTGCTTTCACACGCTTCGGTTCAGATGACCGCGAGGGACATTAGAGACCGAAGATCTGACCGGCGTACAGGATGAAGTGACGCAGGCAGAGCATGCCGACGATGCTGCAGAGACCGGCGAGGTAGAAGCTCGCGGTGCTCTTGACGAAGTTCAGCAGCACGGGCAGCACGAAGCCGACGCCGACGACACCGACCCAGAACACGGTGGACCAGGTACCCGAGACAAAGGCCTCGACGGCAGCCTGAGCAGCGGCGTTGCCGGACATCAGGGAGACCGCGATCATGAAGATGCAGAGCGCTTCGGCGGCCATGATCGGCCATTCGGCGCCGTGCAGGAGCTTCATGTCGGCACTGTGTTCTTCTTCGCCGAAGCAGCCGACGGCGACGAGCTTGGCAGCAGCGGCACCGGCGGACAGACCCGAGGCGATGAAGAGCGCCGGGAGCACAGCCGTGTTGATGAGCGGGAAGCGGATCAGGGCGGAGATCAGGAAGCCGGTGTACGCGCAGATCGTGATTGCGAGAATCAGGACGATCCACTGAAGCGCACCGCGGATGCCGTCAAAGGCGCCGATGATGCCGTCGAGCCAGGCCAGCGCGCCGCAGCCCTTCACTTCCTTGCGGAAGGCGACGAGCATGAGCACGAAGACGAGCGGGATATAGAACAGAAGCGCTATAACACCGAGGCTCATCACGGAGGTCAGGTTGTAGTAGATGAGAATGCGCCAGAAGACCAGCGGATTCGTCAAGTCGGCCACGAGGCAGATCATGCCGAGCACGATGGTGACAAAGCCGACGAGCGTCGCGGCCTTGAGAACCGGCGTGTTCTCCGCAACCTGGTTGCGGTAGCGGTTAAGCATGAGCGCCACAGCCACGGCGCCGCCCGAGATGCCTGCGAGGAACAGGTACACGGCGATCGGCCACGGCCAGGCGATCCCTTGGCTCAGACCAAGTGTAAAGTTCATGGCGATGTCCATCTTTACACTCCTTGCTTAACAATGGGGATGTAACGCAGGCTGGGCTCCGTGCCGAGTTCCGGGCGAATGCGCACGGAATCCTTGACGGCGAGCAGCTTGTTGATGTACGAGTTCGGATCGTTGAGGTCACCGAACACGAGGGCGTCGTACTTGCAGGCTTCCACGCATGCAGGCTGCTGACCCTTTTCGAGTCGCGTGTGCAGGCAGAAGTCGCAGTTGTCGGCGACCTTCGTCTCCTCATTGATGAAACGCGCGTTGTACGGGCAGGCGACGATGCAGTACTTGCAGCCGACGCACTTGTCGGCGTACATCGTCACGATGCCGGTCTTCGGGTCGCGATGGGCGGCGCCCGTCGGGCAGACCGTGACGCACGGGGCGTCAGAGCACTGCTGGCAGGACACGCGCACGTAGCGGCGGTCGGCGGCATAGCCGCGCTTGCCTTCGATTTTGTCGTCCTGCAGCTCGAGCAACAGACGAGTCACTCCCTTGGGGAGCTTGTTCGTTTCGTTGCAGGCGATTCTGCAGTCGCGGCAGCCAACGCACTTGTTCTGGTCGAAGACCATACCATAGTGAGGCGTACCGGGCTGACGGACCTGGCTGGAGCCGCATCCGCCGAGGGACACGAGGACCAGGGAGCCAGCACCGGCGCCAGCGAGAAATTTTCTCCTGTCGATCTTTTCGCTCACGATGTTCTCCAATGACAGACCTCCCGGGGTTAGGAGAATCTGTCGGTTAAATTGCTTACCGAGTCATCCTGGCTTCGGCTTTGGCAATCGCAGTCTTGAGGGCCCGCTCCTTGTCGGGAGCCGCTCCCGCATCCAGAAGCATCCGCCAGTGGCCAACCGCTTCGGCGTATCTGCCGTTGAGGAAGGCGTCCTGACCGAGGAGCATCCTGGTGCGGACCTCAAGGGGGTTCATGTCGAACACCCGCCCGACGGCGGCCTGCGTCTCGGGGGCGAACTGCCTGCCGTCGCGATAGTACTGGGCGAAGACCTTGATGCCCAGCAGCTCGGGAGTTTCTCCCGCGATGCTGATGCTGCGGTCAATCGCCGAGACTGCATCCTCGTACCGGCCCACTTCGAGCGAGACCAGTGCGAGCTGCTGCTGAGCGTATGCGCTGTCGGGGGTCATCTGGACCAGACGGCGCGCATCCGTCAGCTTCGCGGCGAGCAGATAGTCGACGTCGTGGTCGACCTCTGCCTTGTCCCAGTCGCTCCAGCGTCCAAGCGTTGCATAGACGCCGAGGCTTGAGACGAGCAGCACGCCTGCGAAACCGGCGAGGAACACGCTCTTGCCTGCGGCGGCCGGACCACGGGTCCGCATCCGGTAGCCGGCAAGAACCGCACCTGCGAGGAGGGCGGCGCCTGCGAAGAGGGCTGCGAGCATGTTCATCACGCGTTCTCCATGCGATTGCGAAGAATCATCCTCACTTGTGGGGATTCATCTTCTCCATCATTTCCTTGGACATGCCGCCGGACATGCCGGGCATGCCGAAGCTCTGCTGATGAGCACCAACCTTTTCGACCTTGACGAGCTGGAGGTCGAAGACGAGGGCGGATTCGGGAGGAATCTGACCTGCGCCGTCATGACCGTAGGCAAGCTCGGCCGGAACCGTGAAGCGGTAGCGGGAGCCCGGGGTCATGAGGGCGACGCCTTCGGCGAGGCCCGGAATCACGGACATCATCACAAAGCGGGCCGGTTCCTTCGTCTGCCAGGTGTTTTCAAACTCCTTGCCGTCGATGAAGGATCCGACGTAATTGACGGTAACCACATCCTCCACGCGGGGCTTGTCGCCCTTGCCTTCGGTCAGGACTTCGTACTGCAGGCCGGACTTGGTCGTGACAACGCCCTTCTTCTTGGCGTTTTCAGCGAGGTAAGCCTTGGACTTCTCGGAATTGGCCTTGGCGACCTTTTCCAGGTGAGCCTCTTCGAGCTTGTTGAGCTGTTCGGCGCGCACGTTGAGGATCTTCAGCATGTCGTCGTCGGAAAGCTCGGTCTTGCCCTTGAGAGCGTCGTTGAAGCCCTGGACGACCGCAGCCATGTCGACTTCGGCGCCCAGTTCGGTCTGGCGATAGACCTGCCCGGCAATGACGTTGCCGAGCGTAGCACCCATACTGTAAGACTCCTTCTGGATCTGCGTCTGCGGAGCCTGTGCAAATGCCACGGAGCTCACGGTCAGCGCAAGCGAGGCAGAGAGAATGACTTTTTTCAGGGTAAACATAATTTTCTCAATTGAATGTCTGTGTGAATTACCGTCCCGCCCTGAGGCGAGGCACGCATCTTACGGAAGCTCGATCGGCCGGTTTGAACGACGCCAGCCGACGATGCCTTCAGGCATCTGACGAACATCCGTATAACCAAGCTTCATGACTTCGCGCGCTGCCATCTCGCTGCTCGTGCAGAGCGGGTTGACGCAGTAGAACACGAGCGTGGTGCTCTTGTCCTCGGGGAGCAGCTTCTTCCAATCCTTCACGTTGAAGAAGATCGCGCCGGGGATGTAACCCTGGGCCCAGATCTCCAGCTCGTTGGCATCGTAGAACTGCACGCCTTCCTCGAAAAGCATTTCGGCTTCCCGAAGCGAAATCTGATTGAGAACTTCGTCATAGACGGGGGCCGGCTCGATCGGACCGTCGGCACCGGCCATGGCGGCCGATGCGCTGATGGCCATGATCAAACCCATGACCGACCGTTTCAGATGCGCTTTCATAATTCCTTCTTGGTCTTTCCCCCGGACCTCATGAGAGGCCCGGGGATTTAAGGCTGGAAGCAAACGTGACTTCCAAACTTACTTGGCGGCAGCCTGGTCGATGATCGACTGGGCCTTGTCAAGGTAAGCCTGAGCGGTTTCAGCACGCTGCTTCAGGTACTTCGGAGCGTGGACACCCCAGGAGCCGTCCTTCTCGATTTCCTTCGTGATGTCCTTCGACTTGTCGAGGAGCATCAGGACTTCGGTCTTGGCGGTGGCGTCGAGCTTCGTGACTTCAAGAAGCTTCACGATGCGTTCCTGAGCGCCGACGGCAGCCTTGTAGCCGTCCTTGACCGGGGTCTGCCATTCCATGACGTCGTCATAGGCCTGCTTCTGATCGGAGTACTGGAGACCCTTTTCAAGTTCAGACATGAAGACGGAGTGGCAGCCCTTGTTTTCCGTAACGGCAACTTCAGCGTTGGCCGTACGGGCGCAGGACCACATAAGGTCGAGGTAGCCGTGGCCTTCCTCGTCCTTGGCAATGCGCCAGCCCTTGGAGTTGGAGGCGCGGGACTGACCTTCGGCCGGGTTCATCATCTTGGCGGTCGGGTCGACCTTGATGTTGAACACGTGCGAACGGCGGACGGCGTCGAAGCCGGCCATGTCCGGACGCTGGATGGCCGTGAAGTTTTCACAGGACATCGTGAACGGCATATGGCAGTCGATGCAGTCCATCTTCTTGTGGGTGTCGGTCTGGGCGACGACATCAGCCTGTTCCTTATGGCAGTCCTGGCAGGTCTGCTTGATGGCCGGCTTGGTGTAGTAGTCCTTCCAGTCGTTGCTGGTGACTTCATGCGGGTCGTGGCAGGTAACGCAGCGCATGCCCTTTTCATAATGCTTGGACATCATGAGCTGGGAGCCTTCCGTACCGCAGGACGGGCAGGAGGACTTCGTCTTGACGTTGAAGCCGTTTTCGATCTTGCCCTGACCGGCTTCCGTGTTCACGTCTTCCGGGATGAAGTTGGAGCGCTGGTGGCAGCGTTCGCAGTTCGACTGGAAGCCGTTGGACTCGGCACCAACAAGGTGGCCGCCGGCGCCGTGGCATTCTTCACAAGCAATACCCTTGGAGATGGTGTGCTTCTGGAGTTCCTTCGGGTTGCCGAGAGCGGCGAAGAATTCCTTCTTGTCCTTAAAGTCGAACTTGAAGGCGTGGCAGACTTCGCAGTAGGAGGAAGCCGGCTGGAAGAGGAATTCCTTTTCGTACTTGGAACCGTAGGAGGTCATGCCCCACTGGTGGGAGCCGGACGCACCGAAGTCTTCCATCTTGGTCGGGAAGTCGGGGATCACCTTGGCGATTTCAGCGCAGCGTTCCGGGGAGAGCCAGGAAGCCCAGCCGCGGGAGAACTGGTTGCCGCCGGCGACGAGCGTACCCGTACCGTCGCGGAGGAGACCGTCACGGATGTGGTAGGAACCGCGGACGAGCCAGCCGTCGACGTAGCCGTACTTCGTGCGCGGCGTACCGATCGTGGCGTAGATGACGTCCGGCGTGATGCCGTCGGGAAGGACCGAAGCGTCGGAGCCGTACAGCTTCTTCTTCAGGTCGTTGTCGACTTCCGGATGTTCGCCGGGGAAGCGAACCGTCTGAGCATGACGGGAGCGCTTCCACTTCTGGTACTGGACCGCGTGGCATTCGCCGCAGCGTTCCGGACCCACGAACTTGTTCGGGTAGTCGAGAATGGACTTGGCAGCGAGACGGTACTGGGAAGCGGACGGCTTGGCGCCGGCGGCCTTCGTGTACTTCTGGGCATTGCCTTCACCGAGGAATTCGGAACCGCGCGTGGACACCTTGTAGACGCCCTTGATGCGGCCTTCGGCTGCGTACTTGAAAACGGGGTGGTTTTCGAAGAGGAAGTCGAAGAGTTCCTTTTCCTGGACGATGTAGTCCTGCAGCGTCTTGACGCCCTTCGTGGCTTCGTCGCCGTCCGGGTTCGCGTAAATCGGCTGCGTGAGCGCGTTCACATTCTTGTTACCGACACCCGGGGCGTCCGCAGCAACAGCCTGAGCGGCCAGAGCCATGGCGACCGAGCAAAACAGGACGGAAGCCGCTGCTTTTCTGGTAGTGGATTGCATAGTTTTATCTCCTAATGTCTGTCTTCTCCGTTCCCCAGATCGGAAAAGGCATCATCGCGTGAAGAAGAGGCCGTCGTCTTCAGCGCGACGAGCAACATCGATTTTTGGTTGTCTTCCCTTTCCGATCTGAGAATCGGGCGGGGATTGTTATCCCTTCCCCGGGAAACGAGGAGAGGCAATGGGGTCAATGCGGTCCCGAAGAACCGCAACGGTATGATGCATCAGTCGATTTGCTTAGGTAATTCTGAAAAAGCCCTGTTTCGCATCTCAGTTGACCTAGATCAATCAGGGGCAAGCAAACCCTGACGCGGCCACCATCACACCTCGGAAACAACTGTGCCACAGGCGTTTTGAAAAATCAATAGCGCAGTAAAAACTTTTCCCCCTCCCTTTTCACCCCTCTCTGAGGGACTACCTCTTTTGGAGTATTCGACGCCAAACCCCTAAGGGTTGACGAGGTTCCGTTTCACTTATCGGAACGCATGGTTTCGCAAAACAGCACCTCTACTCGCTAGTCCCTAGTTTTCACTTAGCCGTTTACATTTTCTTGAACTCATCGTTCGTTTTTTTCCGAACGCATGGAAAGGGGACCGTGGCGACCTGTGAAAACCGCCGTTTCGATTGTGATCTCCTATGACTGAGATTCCTTGATTTGTTTTGTCAATCGCAAAAAACGGCATTTCTTAAGGTCCGAACGTCGCGTTCGGATTCATTGAAACAGCGCCCGTGCACCTTCTCTTCGCCTGAAAGAGTGCCGTTTTTTCGATTTTCCGCGAATTTTCACGCACCCGGGCGTGGGCTCGAGCCGCTTTGTCGAGGCGCTAATCTTAAGGTTGTAAAACGCTCCCTGAAGCCCTCCTGAACAGTCGTTCAGGGTGATGCATGAAGGCGACATGCATTCTTCAGCATGGCCCTCGATCCGGTCCGACGAGGGCGGGCATCCCGATTTCGTTCAGTTTTGCAGAACCGCAGGACACATGCGGAAATGGTTTTTCACGGGCGCAAAAAAGGACGGAGACCGCGGAGGTGTCCGTCCTATTCATTCAGAAGAAAGACCTGAGGCTCAGGCCCTCTTCATGCTGCAGGTGCCTGCCTTAAGCGGCGAGGGAGCCCTTTTCGCCCTTGCGGCCGACCATGGCGAGCGCGGCGAGCAGAGCGAGCTGCGGGCCGAGGTGCATGTCGGTGGAGTCGAAGTATTCCTTGAGGCTGTGTTCGAGGAAGGTCTCGCCGCCCGTGCCGACGCAGATGGCCGGGATGTTGAGGGACATCGGCTGGTTGGCGTCGGTGGAGCTGCACTTGACGTGGCGGGCTTCGATGCCGAGGGCGTCGAGGGCGCCGAGGGCGGCCTGGACGGCCGGGCAGTCGGCGGGACGCATGCCGGCCGGACGATTGCCGATCTGGGTCTTCACGAGCTTGAGCTGGTGGGCTTCGTCGGCCTTGGGCCAGTGGGCGTTTTCAATGCGAACGGCCTCTTCGAAGGCGGCGAGCACCTTGACTTCGAGCGCTTCGAGGGTCGGCAGGTCGACGCTGCGCATGTCGACGTCGACTTCGCAGCGCGCGGCGATCGTGTTGACGGTCGTGCCGCCCTTGATCGTGCCGATCGTGTAGGTGGTCTTCGGATCCTCGGGCAGGTCGAGGTCGGCGATCATCGCACCGGCGCGGCACATCGCGTGGATGGCGGAGGGCACGTGGCCGTAGTCGAGGTAGGAGTGGCCGCCTTCGCCCTCGATGGCAAGACGCCAGCGATGAGCGCCCGTGGCGCCGTTCTGAACCGTGAAGACGTCGGCCATGTCGAGGGCCATGAAGCCGTCGATCTTGCGGGAGCCGTCGAAGAGGGCCTTGGCGCCGCGGATGTCGCCGTTGCCTTCCTCGCCGACCGTGCCGACGAAGAGGATGTCGCCGTCCGTCTCGATGCCGGCCTTTTCAAGGGCGCGGAGCACCTGGAGCATGGAACGCAGGCCGGAGGCGTTGTCGCCGATGCCGGGACCGTAGTAGAGATGACCTTCCTTGCGGACCTTGAGGTTCGTGCCGGCCGGGAAGACCGTGTCAAGGTGGGCGGCGATGGCGAGCACGGGGCCCGAGCCCGTGCCCGGACGACGGCCGACGACGTTGCCGCTAGGATCGATCACGACGTCGGTCAGACCGTATTCCTTCAGAAGACGGGCGATTTCCTCGCCGCGGACGCCTTCGGCAAACGTGGGGGATTCAATCTCGGAAATGTGAATCTGCTCCTCCATCGCGCGGTCCGCTTCATCCATGCAGACCTGCAGGGCGGTCTTCACGCGGTCGTCGCCGCACAGGTCGGCAAGGCGGGCCTTCATTGCTTCGGAAAGCGTCGGTTTCATGTCTGTCTCCTTATGGTTTCAAGTCGGGTTGCGCCCTGCGGGACAATCGTTGGTGGACATCCGCAGGGTGGCAATCCGGAAATTTTACCAATCCGTGCCGAAATTTCGCCATCCGCCATAACCCTATGGCCAAGCGGGTTTTACCCGACCGCAAGCGCCTCCCGCCAGACCCTCTCAAGATCCGCGAGCCGCAGGCGCGCGTTCGCGGGACTCGTCGAGGGGAGCGCGAGGACGCGAAGGCCGGGCCGCTCCCCGAGCGCCTCCCGCTGCGCATGCCGTCTCCAGACCATCGCACTCTTTGAGCCGTTGAGAACCACCGTCCCGATCGTCGGATGCGCCTTCAGAAGACCCGCCACGTCGTTGGGCGTCATGTTCCGGATGCTGCTGTCGAGGCTTCCCGCCCGCTCGCACGAGCCGATCGTGTCCCAGAGCGCAACGCCCGACCGCCTGAGCCCCTCGAGCCTCTCCTCATAGTCGGGAGACGAGAGACGAGCCGCCTCCTCCGGAAACAGCAGCGCCATCAGCGGCCAGAAGCGGTTGGCGGGATGCGCGTAGTACTGCGCTGCGGCGAGCGACGCCGCTCCCGGCATGCTGCCGAGAATCAGGATGCGGGGCGCCTCGCCCGCGACGGGCGCGAGTCCCGTGAGTACGACGGCGCCCGCCTCATCCGCTCCCGTCGTCTTTTCGTTCTTCCTTCCTCTCATGGACCTTCATCCCGGCAAAAATGTTTTCAGAAACAGGCATGAATCCTTATATATAAATGTCGCCCCGTGCCGGATTTGACTTTGGACAGCTTCCCTAGGACAACCTCTCTAGTCCGAAAGGAGTGCTTGCAATTTTCTCTGCGGCATGCTCGCTTTCCCTGCCTTTCGATGTGCTATTATCGCCGCGCCTGCTTCTCCGACGCCTGCTCCACAAACCGATCGGCCGGCCTCGGGAAGACGCACACCCGCAATTCAAAACCACTACAAACCGAGGTTTTTACATCATGATGAAGAAGCTTATCGTCGTCGCCGCTGCCGCTCTCGTCGCCGCCGGCGCCCAGGCCGCCTCCTACAAGGACGGTTCCTACACGGGCGCAGGCAAGGGCCGCGAATCCCAGATCCAGGTCCAGGTCGACGTCGCCGGCGGCAAGATCGCCGCTGTCAAGGTTCTCAAGCACGGCGAAACCGACATGATCATCGCTGCTCCGATCGAAACGATGATTCCGGAAATCGTCGCCAAGAACGGTGTTGAAGGCGTTGAAAGCGTCGGCGGCGCCACGATGTCCTCCGACGGCATCAAGGCCGCCGTTCAGGACGCCCTCGCCAAGGCCAAGTAATCTTCTTCGCCCGAAGCAAGGGTTCTGAAGGAAGCTGCTTCCTTCAATGAAGCCTTACGAGAGGGAGGTTCGCACTGCGGACCTCCCTCTTTTTTATTTTGCAAACACCTTCTCCACACGCGAATCGCACGTCCGTGCCGCCTTCGCGCATCTTTTTTGACGCCTCCCTGACTATCCGCAGGACCACTAAGGCGTTTGTCGGATCTCCCCGGCCCGATTCCGCGTGACAATGGACCTCACGCCGCCTGAAAAAGACGGCATCGAACCCGCACACCCCCTGCAGAAAAAAGAAAAGGATTTCATCATGCAGCCGAACTACTCCGTCAGCCTCCCGCACTATTCCGTCGGTCCCGAAGCCTACAGCCTTGTGGGCGACGTCATTCGACCCTACGGCACCCGCGTTGCGGTCGTCGGCGGCGAAACGGCCATGACGAAGGCCAATCCCTCCCTTCTGCCCGCGCTCGAGGCGGCCGGCCTCACCGTCACGGACGTCCACGTCTACGGTCATGACGCCACGGTCGCCAACGTCGAGGCGATCAAGGCCCGCCACGGCGTCAGGAATGCCGACGTGATCCTCGCCGTGGGCGGCGGCCGCTGCTGCGACGCCGTCAAGACCGCAGCCGACATGATGGGCAAGCCCGTCATGACCTGCCCGACCGTCGCCTCCAACTGCGCGCCGGTCTCCGCCATCGCCGTGCTCTACAAGGAGGACGGCTCTCTGCACGGCTACCACTTCGGCAAGGCCTGCCCCGCCCACTGCTTCATCAACACGTCCGTCATCATGGACAGCCCCGAGCCCCTCTTCTGGGCGGGCCTCGGCGACGCGCTCTCCAAGCAGATCGAAGTGCTCTACTGCACGCGCGGCAAGCACCTCTTCCACACGCCGCTCCTCGGCGCCCAGCTTGCATGCGCCTGCCAGGAGCCGCTCCTGCAGTTCGGCCGTCAGGCCCTCGACGACTTCCGCGCCAAGACCATGTCCGACGCCTTCACCGAATGCGTGCTCGACATCATCGTCTCGACGGGCGTTGTCTCCAACCTCGTGACGCACACCGAGTACTACTACAACTCGTCCCTCGCCCACTGCTTCTACAACGCCTCGATGGTCCTTCCGTCCGCCCACGAGCACCTGCACGGCGAAGTCGTCTCCTTCGGCAACCTGGTGCTCCTCGCCTATGACGGCCAGGACGAACTCCTCGAACGCTTCCTCGACTTCAACACCAGCATCAACCTGCCCGTCACGCTCGCTCAGGTCGGCATCACCACCGACGAGCAGCTCATGAAGCTCGTCGACGCCGCCGAACACATCAAGGAATGGTCCACGGGTCCCGAACCCGCCGTGCGCGAACAGTTCGTCGCCGCCATCCGCAAGGTCGACGCCCTCGGCGCCGCACGCCTTGCCGCCGCGGCCTGATCGCCCTGAAATTCAGACCTGAAGGGGACGGTGTCCTGCCCGGACGCCGTCCCCTTTTTTCGCGCCGTCAACAAACGCTTGCAAAGCCGCCGCCCTCCCGAAGGACGTCCTGCGCTACAGTTGTCGCTCGTCCAACCCGACCGGAACGCCGCCATGCTCAGCCTCATCGTCGAGCGCGCCCTTCGAGGAGAAGCCTCTCCGCGCGCCGACCTCGACTTTCTTGAAGACAGCCCCGCCCTCGACGAACTCGTCGAGGCCGCGCACCTCGTGACGACGAAGTGCGCCTCCCGCGTCTTCAACTTCTGCACGATCGTCAACGCCAAGTCGGGCAGATGCGCCGAAGACTGCCGCTGGTGCTCGCAGTCCTCGAAATGGACGACGAATGCCCCCGTCTTTCCCATCGTGCCCGCAGCACGAGGCGAATCCGCCGCCGCGCGGGCCCTCGAACACGGCATCCGCAGGCTCTCCTTCGTGACCTCGGGCAGAAAGCTCTCCGCACGGGAGCTGCGTGAAATCCGCCCCGTCGTCGAAGCCGCCGCCTCCACGGGACTTGAAGTCTGCGCCTCGATGGGCCTTCTCACCGAACCCGAGCTCACAGGCCTGCGGGAGGCGGGACTCGTGCGCTACCACTGCAACCTCGAGACGGGCCCCGACTTCTTCCCCAAGGTCTGCACCACGCACACCCAGACCGACAAGATCCGCACGCTTGAGGCTGCACGCCGCGCCGGACTCGAACTCTGCTCGGGCGGACTCTTCGGCATGGGCGAAACCATGGCGGACCGCATCGACCTCGCCTGCGATCTGCGCCGCCTCGAGATCCCCTCGATTCCGCTCAACTTCCTCATCCCGATTCCCGGCACGCCCCTTGCCGACCGTCCGCCCATGACGCACGATGAGGTCGTCCGAACCGTCGCCGTCTTCCGCCTCGTCAATCCGTCCGCATGCCTCAGGTTCGCGGGCGGCAGGCAGAACCTCGCGCCCGAAACCGCCCGCGCCGCACTGCGCGCAGGCATCAACGGCGCCATCACGGGCGATCTGCTCACGACACCGGGCAGTTCCGTCGAGGAGGAGCGCCGCCTCGTCCTCGAGGCGGGCTACAGCCTCTAGCTTCTGAAACCCGGTTCCCAAAAGAAGCTCCCCACAAGGAAAGGGCGCGGCCTTCGCCGCGCCCTTTCCCGAATCCGTCCCGCAAAAAACACAAAAGGCGCCTCTCTCCTGACGCCTTTCGGTTGCCGCCCGCCACATTCACGCGGGCCACGGGGCTTCCCGCCCCATCTACTCTTCTTTACTTAAGAAGCATGTCGGTGCCGACTTCGCACACGCCGCCGATGCACCAGCCCATTCCGTTGAGCACGAGGGCAAGCAGAATGAGGAAGATGATGAAGAGGAATATCTGGCCCCAGCCGTTCTTCTTCCTGTCATTGTTCGCACGCATTGAGAACCTCCGTTACTGTCTTTTCCTTGGGTTCGTTTTCATGTTATCGCTCTGTCAAGCATTCGAATATTGGGAATCCTACCCATTGCGGCACAGGCGTCTGCAAGGAATCCCGATAATTATTATCATTGCGCAATAGCAAATAAATCAACAAGCGTTCAGCATTTCCGCCTCGTCCCCACTACTGCGGACCTTCCATCCGTTCCGCTGAACAATCGTTCAGAAAACTTCTCTGCGAATCCGTATCAGACGCCCCGCAGCACGAAATCCGGAGAACAGTCATAGGCGCGCCGACCGTCATGCATTCGTCATTCGTCCGCCGTCGTCTCGTCATGAAGCCGCTCGATAATGCCTCTCATCCTTGACTGAACAAACGACCGTTGAAGATCATGAAAAGACAAGCCAATGCCTGCCGGCTGCTCACGCCCGGCCCCGTCTCCATTGAAGCATCCGTCCTCGAGGCCATGACCTGCTGTCCGTCTCCCGCCGATGCCGCATTCCTCTCGATGATGGAGGACGTGCGCAGACGTCTCCTGCGTGTCGCGGGCATGCGTCCCGCCGAATACGCCGCCGTCCTGACGGCGGGTCCCTGCGCCTTCGCGCTCGAAGCTGCGCTCACGACGCTCATCCCTGAAGAGAGCCGCGTGCTCGTCGTCTGCAACGGCGCCCGCGCTGAAGCCGCCTGCCGCATGCTCGCGCGTGCGGACATTGCGTTCGAGAAGCTCGAGACGGGATTCGAACAGGCTGCGGACGCGGCCGAGATCGCCATGCTTCTCGACGAGCGTCCCGACATCACGCACGTCGCCGTCGTCCATGTCGACGCCGTCTCGGGACTCAGGAACGACCTCGGGGAAATCGGCCGTGCCGTCCGGGCGGCGGGCAGGACGTTCATCGTCGACGCAGGCGTCTCCTTCGGCGCCGCAAGCATCGACGCGGAAGCGCTCGGCATAGACGTGCTCGTCTCGGGCGCGGACTGCGGCCTCAAAGGCGTCTCCGGCCTCTCCTTCGTGCTGGCCCGCCGCAGCATTCTCGAGTCGTCCGAAGGACGGGCGCGCAGCGTCTCGCTCGACCTCTTCGAAGGCCTGCGCAGGCAGGAAGCCGGCATCGAAAACTCCCTGCCGCCTCAGGCCGCCTCCGCCCTGCATGCCGCGCTGGACGCTCTCGACAAGGAGGGCGGCTCCGCCGTGCGCGAGGCGTCCTGTCGCGCGGCTGCCGAAAAGCTCGCCGCAGGCATGATCAGACTCGGCTTCGAACCCTGTCTCGAGGAGGATACGCGCAGCCCGCACGTGCTCTCCTTCCTTCATCCTTCCGACACGTTCTCGTTCGAGCATCTGCAGTGCGTACTCAGGGCCGCAGGCTGGCTCATTGCGCCCGCCGCCATTGAAAACCGATCCGTCGTCAGCCTCTCGACGCTCTCGGGCATCGACGACACGGAAGCCGACCGCCTGCTCGCCGTTTTCCACGAATACCTGGAGTCGCTCTGCGACTGCAGCACAAAATAATGGGTGCGTCAGGCCTTCATCTCTTGAAAAGGACGTGACAAGGGGCGGGCCCGCCGGGCCCCGCCCCTTGTCACGTCCTTGCATCTCAATCGAGACTTCCAGCGCCGCCTACTTGGAATGGCGCCAGTGGAATTCCTCCGTCATGAAGGCTTCGGGCGCTCCGCGCCAGGCCTTTCTCAATCCGCGGGCAAGCGAAGCGCCGCCGCAGACCGCAAGACGCTCGGGCGAATCCGCCAGAAGCTCGGCGGGCGTTGCGCGACGAATGCGGCTCTCGAAGATCCTGAGCGTGACGCCCGCACGTTCGCACGCCGCCTTCACCTCGTCTGCAAAGCCTTCCTTCGCCAGATCCCTGATGCACCAGCAGAGCGTGACGGGCCCGTGCGGCGTCTTCACCGCAGCCTCGAGCCAGGCCATGAAGGGCGCGATGCCGATGCCGCCCGCCACCCAGGTCTGCGGCCTGTCGTCAAGGACGGGACGGAAGGAACCCCACGGGCCCTCGAGCCTGACGGCCGTCCCCGTCGGAACGTTCGGAACGACCTCGCCCGTATAGTCGCCAAGCCTGCGGATCAGAAGCGTGATCCTTTCCTTGTCGATGCCCGCAACCGAGAACGGATGAAGCGGCTCGCCCTCGGTCGCGGCAAAGACGAACTGACCGGGAAAAACGCGTCCGGAGAGCGGCGTCTCGACCACCCATCTGGTGGTGGCGCCCTCGCACGCCGTCTCGACGATCGTGCCTTCTTCGCGAAGCTTCGCGCCGGGACCTCTGAAGAGCAGGATCAGGGCGGCGACGCTGCCCGCAACCGTGATGATGAGGTTGAGCCAGCCGAAAGGCGTCATGAAGTCGGTCGTGTCCATCAGGCGCACGCAGTGCAGCGTGAGGCCGAGAAAGACGATCGAGAGCACCTTGTGGAACTTGAGCCAGTGCGTGTAGCGAAGCGCCCGCACGACGGCCAGAAGGCAGAGGACGAGCATCGCCCAGGTGAGCCACTCGGCCGAGGTATTGGCGATGGGCCTGAGCGAATTCCAGAGTCCTTCCCAGAAGCCGGGATCAGCCGCATGCACGACCTTGCTGGGCCTGGGCAGATTGAAGAGCGCCAGCACGGGCGCAAAGATCGTCTTCGTGAAGTAGTGCACGAAGGAGAGCGCAAGCGCCCACCATCCGAGCCTGCGGTGCCAGACGTACAGCGAGTCGAGCGGCGTCTTCGTCACGCGCTCGAGCCAGGCGGGGCGGACCGCAATGATGAGGCAGAGCGCCATCCACCCCCAGGCAAGCACGCCCGTGACGAAGAAGAGCTCGTGAGCCCACCCGCGGCCGTTGTAGGCGGGCGGCATGAACCAGAGGCCGAAAAGCCAGAGCACGATGGTGAGGGCCGTGAACCCGTATGTGATTCTGCGCATGTCTTGTCTCGCTTGTGCGTTCGGGGGTCGTGACGGCGGGCGCCGGGGTGCGCCCCGCCTGTCGCTTCAATGTGACGATACCGCCTCACCCTCGCCATTAGCCAGCTAAGTTTCTATTGTCAAAAGAGCTTTACGTATCTTGACGATCAGCTGAGGATGAGGCGGGAGAGGATGCGGGAGAGGATGCGGGAAAACGTCATGCCCGGACCGTGTGTCCGGCATGGCAAGTTCCTTCTTCTTGCGGTAGCATAGGCGCGCCTGGCAGAGCCTTGAAAAGGGGCGAAAAGCCGACATGTTGCCAACCCTCAAACAGTCTCCCTCCTGGCGGTGCGCCGTGAAAAAGGCCTTCCTTCAGCTTCACATCTCCATTCTTCTGGCCGGCTGGACCGGCGTCTTCGGCAAGCTCATGATGCTTTCGCCCGGCCTGATCGTCTTCTGGCGCATCGTGATTGCGGGCGGCTGCCTGTGGCTCTGGGCCTGGCTGACGAAGCGCCTTGAGAAGGTGACGCCGCGCGACAGGATCGCGATCATGGGCGTGGGCGCGCTTCTCGCCGTGCAGTGGACGCTCTTCTATGCCTCGATCAAGGCCTCGAACGTGAGCATCGGCGTCGTGGCCTTCTCGTCGATCGGCTTTTTCACGGCGCTCATCGAGCCGCTGATGAACAGGGCCCGCATCTCGCTGCGCGAGGTGCTCTTCTCGCTCGTGACGATCTTCGGCATCTCGCTCATCTTCCACTTCGACGCGCAGTACCGCCTCGGCATTGCGCTCGGCCTCGTGGGCGCCGCAGCGGCGGCGCTTCTGGCCGTCTACTTCAAGCGCTACCGCGCCAAGTACTCGAGCGTCACCGTCATGAGCTGGCAGCTGCTCGGCGGCTTCGCCTTCTCCTGCGTGGCGATCCCCGTCTACGTCTCGCTCATGCCGCCCGAGCCCTTCATCCCGACCTGGCCCGACACGCTCTATCTGCCGATCTTCGCGATCTTCTGCACGCTCTTCATGTACATCCTGCAGATCCAGTCGCTCGAGCACATCTCGGCCTTCACGGTCAACCTCTCCTACAACCTCGAACCGATCTACTCGATCATCCTCGCCATGATCATCTTCGGCGAGGCCCGCGACCTCGGTCCTTCCTTCTACGCAGGCATCGGACTCATCGCACTTTCCGTGGCGCTGCAGACCAGCTCGGTCGTGCGCGGCAGGAAGCGCCAGAAGCGCATCGAGGCCCGAAAGGCCGCCGAGTCCGCGAAGGCCGGAAAGACTGAAAACTCTTGAGACAAAGTCGTTTGCGGTTTTTCCCGTTCGCACGCGGGCGGTGGTACGATTCTGCGTGTTCCTTTTTCACATCAAGAAAGCCCATGACCCGCATTCTCAAGAGACTGGCCGCGGCCGCCTGCATGACGCTCACGCTCAGCGTCGCCTTCGCCGGCCAGCCCCTCAAGATCGAATCCATCACCTACGAGCCGCAGGCGAACGTCAACGGCGAGCAGCTTCTGCTCAACGGTGCGGGCCTTCGCACGAAAATCTTCTTCAAGGTCTACACGGCAGGGCTCTACCTGAAGGCGCCCGCCCGCAGAAACACCGAGGCCATGGCTCAGAACAGCGCCGCCCGCGTGCGTCTCGGCCTGCTGCGCGACGTCTCCTGCGCGAGCTTCATCGACTCGCTCAACGACGGCATCAAGGCGAACCTCCAGCCTGCCAAGGAAAAGGCGATTTCCGCCGAACTTGAGGCCCTGCGCAGCCTCATGAGGTCTATCGGCGACGTAAAAACGGGCGACATCATCGACTTCGACTATTCGCCCGACAAGGGCACCACAGTCCATCTGAATGACAAGCCCGTGGGCGAGCCCATCGGCGGCGGCCGCGCGCTCTACAACGCCGTACTCGCCATCTGGCTTGGCGACAATGCCATCGACGACGGCCTCAAGAAGAAGCTTTTGAAATCAGGCGATTGAATGCCCTGAAAAATACAACGGCCCGGAACCGCAAGGTTTCGGGCCGTCTTTTCATTAAAGGACTGCGGGTCATTCGCCCCTGAGCTTCCTCAGGAAGCGCTTGGCGGTGCCGCACGCATAGCCGAGCGCATAGAAGCGCTCGCCCATCGCGTGGATGATGGCCTCGACGTCGGGCAGCGGAAGCTTGTCGGCGATGTAGCCGCGAAGCTCCTCGCGAAGAACGTCCTCGGCGGGACGGTTTCGCATTTCGGAGACGGCGCGAAGCGTGCGCATGGCCTCGGGTGAAAGACGCCCCATGATCTCGCGGGTGACGTCGGGCACGTGCTCTTCAAGCGGACTGCGTGCCATGGCGAACCTCAGGCGAATTCGGGCGGAACGCCCGTGAAGACCTGCGCCCACATGCCTGCGACCTGCGCCAGCGCCTGACGGGCCGCGGGCGTGTCGAGGCCGCCGCGCTCTACGATCTCGCGCGCGAGGTTGTCGGCGTCGTCGGCAAAGAGCGCGGCCGCATGCGTGATCACCTGACGGGGCGAATGGCCGTGATAGTCGAGCGTCTCGGCCAGATAGTCGGCGAGACCGCCGTTGCCGTGCCACTCGGAGTCGGCCTCATAGTGGGGGTTCTCGCCCGAGAAGGCGTTGACAAGCCAGCGCACGAGCTTGCTCTTGGCCTCCTCGTACTCCTCGTCGCTCATCATGCCCGCGGCGCGCTGAGCGGCGCGAAGCGTCATGTTGCGGACGGCCTTCGCGAAGATCTCGCCCGTCACCTCGACGCTCAGAAGATTGGGCAGACGCTCCGCCCTGGAACTGAAGTCCTTGCAGCATCCAGCGCTGCAGTTCGATCCGCAACCGGCCATGTCCCGTCTCCGATCGTTCAGTTGAGTTTGTCGGCCGTGCGGCCGGTGAAGCGCAGCGCCCAGAGCGCGGCGGTCGAATTCACGGTCTCGGAGAGCTTCTCGGGCGTCATCTCATCGGCCTTCGTCAGCGTGCGGACCATGTCGTAGATGCCGTGCAGGAAGGTGCGGCACACGTAGACCATGACGGCGCGCGGATTGGAGCTGTCGATCTCCTCGGGGAGCTCGTCCTCGGCATAGTCGGGAAGCTTGCGCAGCTCCTCGACGAGCGCGGGACCGACGAGCGGAAGCGCGCTCGTGAAGCCGGGATTCTCACCCATGAGCGTGCGGGCGAGGTGACGCGCAATGGCATCGTCCTCCTCGGTTGCCTGGTCGGGCGTGATGGCCTTCGTGGCAACGCGGTGCATGCGGCGGAGCACGTCCCAGATGCAGCCGACCAGCAGCTGTTCGAGCACGTTCTCGTCAAGAACGACAGCCTCGACCTTTTCCTCGCCCTGCTCCGGGGCCTGCTCCTCGATCTTCTTTTCGTCCGTCATTCCGTCTTGTCTCCTTCGCTGTCATCCGTCGCGCCTTCCTCGTCCTCCTCTTCGGGGGCGATGCCGAGGATCATCTCAGCCCAGGTGGCGAAGTGGGCGGAGAAGAGGTCGTCATGAAGGACGCCGTTCAGAATGGTCTGCATGTCCGTCGTCTCGTGGGCATCGGCCCAGTACTCTGCGATGGCGGCGGCCTCCTGGAAGCAGGTCATGACGGCGAGCACAAGGAGACTCTCGTCGTCGGCGAAGGTCCTGCGGTCCTCCTCGGGCATGTTTTCAAGCACGTCGGAAAGAAGCGGCCGAAGGGCGGCGCCTCGCGCGGCGGGATCCCAGCCCTCGGGAAGCTCGAGCGAGTCGGTGTTCCCCATGAAGATCGAGGCGACGCCGAAGACGATTCTGGAGAAGTCGTTGGGATCGCCCTGCTCATTGAGCATGACGGCGATCGCATCACGGCCGGTGTACATCAGGATCTCGGCGAGAACGGCGGGATCGCCGATCGAAGGAAGCGCCACGACGGCGCCGCTCGTATTCTGTTCGGTCATAGGAAATTTCATCCGTGGGGGCCGTCATGCAGGGGTGCCGCGGCTCTTGTGAAAACATGCCGACATTATACCGAGCGAAGGCCCCGCACCCGCTTCAAGAGTACGAAACGGCATGCGGTGCAGGTGATGATGGAGGTGCGACGGAAAAGGCGCCCGCGGACGAATCCTGCGGGCGCCTTCGGAAGGTGCTTCAAAGGACGGCTCAGGCCTTGGGCGGGAGCTGGGCCTTGGCGCCGTCGACGATCTTCATCGCCGAGGCGATCATGCCGGAGATGTCGCCGAGGTTGCCCGGGACGATGAGCGTGTTGTTGGTCTTCGCGAGCTGCGAGAAGGCCTCGACGTACTTTTCGGCGACCTGCAGGTTGACGGCGTTCATGCCGCCTTCGGCCTGCGTGGCCGCAGCAACGCGGCGAAGGGCCTCGGCCGTTGCCGTGGCAAGGGCGAGCGTGGCGGCCGCCTGGCCTTCGGCCTTGTTGATCTCGGCCTGCTTTTCACCCTCGGACTGGGCGATGGCGGCCTCGCGGGCGCCGGTGGCGAGGTTGATCTGCTCGAGCTTGCGGCCTTCGGACGCGGCGACGACGGCGCGCTTTTCGCGCTCGGCCGTGATCTGCTGTTGCATGGCCTGCAGGATGACGGCGGGCGGCGTCAGGTCCTTGATCTCATAGCGAAGCACCTTGACGCCCCAGTTGAGGGCCGCCTCGTCAATCGCGGAGACGACGGACTTGTTGATGAGGTCGCGCTCCTCGAAGGTCTTGTCGAGCTCCATCCTGCCGACGACGGAGCGAAGCGTCGTCTGGGCAAGCTGCGTGATGGCGACAACGTAGTTGGACGTGCCGTAGGAGGCGCGCTGCGGGTCGGTCACCTGGAAGAAGAGGACGCCGTCGACCGTGAGCTGGGTGTTGTCGCGCGTGATGCAGACCTGACTCGGCGTGTCGAGCGGGATCTCCTTGAGGGAGTGGCGGTAGGCGACGCGGTCGATGAAGGGAATGATGAAGTTGAGGCCCGGCGTGAGCACGGCGTGGAACTTGCCGAGGCGCTCGACCACCCACGCGGTCTGCTGGGGCACGACCTTGACGGACTGGAACGCAAAGAGCACCGCCACTACGACGAGTACGAGCGTAAAGATGAGAAAGCCGCTGACGTTCATTTTTTCAATGACTCCGTATGACGTGTGAATTGGGCGTCGCCTCTACTTGAGGGCGGCGGGACGAAGGACGAGGCGAGTGCCGTCGACGCGGGCGATGATCCAGGTGCCCGGCGTGAGATCGCCCTCTTCGGCGCAGGCGATCCAGGGCGCGCCGCGGTACTGCACGACTGCGGTGCCGCCCGAGCCCACGGATTCGACTCGGATGCGCTCGCCCTCGTCAAGATTCATGAGACGATCGGCCTGCGGATTCTTCCTGCGGCGCAGGAGATGCGCAAGCGCGCAGCCGATGACGGTCACGAGGGCGCAGACCGCGAACTGCCAGCTCGCCGAGAGGCCGAGCCAGCTCGCGGCGCCCGCGGCCGCGCACGCCAGCGTGACGGCCAGAAGATAGACCGTGCCCGTCACCATCTCGACGGCGGCGACGATCAGCGCCAGTATGAACCAGAGAACCGTACCTGATATGAACAACGTTCCTGCCTCCGCAAGCGCCCCTGATCCGCCGCAGGAACCGCCCTGCGGGCCACAGAGGCCGTACCAGAACACTCTAGCACAGCGGCGGACGGCGGCACTCCTAGGTTTTCACGCACTTACGAAACGCAAGCCAAGGAGACAAAAAGACCGGCGCCCGCATTCCTCCGAAGAGAACTGCGGGCGCCGTTCCTCACTCAACTGCAGAAGTCGTGAAAACTATTCTCCGTGCGTACGGTCTCGAATCGCATCCAGTCCCGTCGCCGCGGCAAAGGCGGCGATCGCCGCCGCAAAGCTCGCCTGCGGCGCGAGAAGGCCGAGAACGGGCGCCGCAAGAAAGAATGCGGAGACCGAAAGGCCTGCGGTTGAGGCGGCTCTGAGCGCCGTGCGCGTCCTTGCGGCTGCATGCTTCGTCATGTTGTCCTTCCCTGCGCCCGAAAGGCGCCTGTGATTCGTGTGGTCCTGCCCGTTCGCACCTGCGAATGGTTCTCATTTGCGTTAATGATAATCATTCTCACGGCACATGTCAAGCACGGACGTAAAAACATCTCGGGCACATGCAATTCGAAGGGCCCAGACAAAAGCCCCCGGCGCCTTTCGGAGCCGGGGGCCTTGTTTGGACTAGCGTCTCAGCGCGTCAATTACTTGACGGCGAGGCGGCGCCACGTGTCGACGACGGTGTCGGGGTTGAGCGAGATGGACTCGATGCCCTGTTCCATCAGCCAGGCGGCGAAGTCGGCGTGGTCGGAAGGACCCTGGCCGCAGATGCCGACGTACTTGCCGCGTTCGCGGCAGGCCTTGATGGCCATGGCGAGGAGCGCCTTGACGGCCGGATCGCGTTCGTCGAAGGACGCGGCGACGAGGCCGGAGTCGCGGTCGAGACCGAGGGCGAGCTGCGTCATGTCGTTCGAGCCGATGGAGAAGCCGTCGAAGTACTCGAGGAACTGGTCGGCGAGGACGGCGTTGGACGGGATTTCGCACATCATGTTGAGGCGAAGGCCGTTGACGCCGCGCTTGAGGCCGTACTGTTCCATGATTTCGTTGACGCGCTTGGCTTCATTCAGCGTACGCACGAACGGAATCATCAGTTCAACGTTGGTGAGGCCCATTTCGTCGCGCACGAACTTCATGGCGCGGCATTCCATCGCGAAGCATTCGGCGAACTGGTTCGAGATGTAGCGGGAGGCGCCGCGGAAGCCGAGCATCGGATTTTCTTCATCCGGCTCGTAGAGGGCGCCGCCGATGAGCTTGCGGTACTCGTTGGACTTGAAGTCGGACATGCGGACGATGACCTTCTTCGGGTAGAAGGCGGCGGCAATCGTGGCCACGCCTTCGGCGATGCGCTTCTCGAAGAATTCCTTCGGGCTGGCATAGCCGGCGGAGAGGCGTTCGGCGGCGTCGCGCAGTTCGCTCGGGACGTTCGGGTACTCAAGAACAACCTTCGGGTGGATGCCGATGTTGTTGTTGATGATGAACTCGAGGCGGGCAAGGCCGACGCCCTTGTTCGGGATGGCCTGGAACTCGAAGGCGAGCTGCGGGTTGCCGACGTTCATCATGACCTTGACCGGGATTTCCGGGAGGGCGCCGCGCTGGACTTCCTCAACGGCCACTTCCTGAATGCCTTCGTAGATGTTGCCCGTGTCGCCTTCGGCGCAGGACACCGTCACTTCGTCGTTTTCGCAGAGGCGTTCCGTGGCGTCGCCGCAGCCGACGACGGCCGGGATGCCGAGTTCGCGGGCGATGATGGCGGCGTGGCAGGTACGACCGCCGCGGTTCGTCACGATGGCGGAGGCCTTCTTCATCACCGGTTCCCAGTTGGGGTCGGTCATGTCCGTGACGAGAACGTCGCCGGCCTGGACGCGGTCCATTTCAGCGGCGCTGTCGACGATGCGGACCGGACCCGTGCCGATCTTCTGGCCGATGGCGCGGCCCTGGCAGAGCAGGCGGCCCTTGGACTTGAGCGTGTAGCGGAGCTGCACGTCGGCCTTGTTCTGCTGGGACTTCACCGTTTCAGGACGGGCCTGAAGGATGTAGATCTTGCCGTCGTTGCCGTCCTTGCCCCACTCGATGTCCATCGGACGACCGTAGTGCTTTTCAATGATGCGGGCGAAGCGGGCCAGTTCGATCACGTCTTCGTCGGTGATGGCGAACTTGCGGCGGTCTTCGGCCGGGACGTCGACCGTGCGGACCGTGCGGCCGACGGACTTGTCGGATTCGAACTCCATCTTGATGAGCTTGGAGCCGAGCGTCTTGCGGATGATCGGGTACTTGCCGGCATCAAGGATGGGCTTGTGGACGTAGAACTCGTCGGGGTTCACGGCGCCCTGGACCACGGTTTCGCCGAGGCCGTAGGAGGCGGTGATGAAGACCACCTGGTCGAAGCCGGATTCGGTGTCGAGCGTGAACATCACGCCGGCAGCGCCGCGGTCGGAGCGGCACATGCGCTGCACGCCGGCGGACAGGGCGACTTCAGCGTGCGTGAAGCCCTTGTGGACGCGGTAGGAGATGGCGCGGTCGTTGTAGAGGGAGGCGAAGACCTCCTTCATGTGCTTGAAGACGGCGTCGATGCCGACGACGTTGAGCACCGTTTCCTGCTGACCGGCGAAGGAGGCGTCAGGAAGGTCTTCAGCCGTGGCGGAAGAGCGAACGGCAACGGAGATTTCCTCCTGACCGTCCTTGAGCCATTCGTAGAATTCGCGGATTTCCTTTTCGAGCTCGGCCGGGAACGGAGCGGCTTCAATCCAGCCGCGGATCTCGGCGCCGGCAGCGGCGAGCGCCTTGACGTCGTCGACGTCAAGGGTGGTGAGACGCTGGGCAATGCGCTCCTCAAGACCGCCTTCCTTCAGGAAGAGGCGGAAGGCTTCGGCCGTGGTGGCGAAACCGTCCGGCACGCGGATGCCGGCGCTCGTGAGCTGGCTGAGCAGTTCGCCGAGCGAAGCGTTCTTGCCGCCGACGCGATCAACGTCGGTCATGCGAAGCTGACTAAAGGGGAAAACGTAACGACCCTGTACCATGCTTATCCTCTTAAGCCCCAAGAACCGGGGCGGTGGTTCAATTGTGGGGGATTTTACCCGTTCCTAGCGCTTTATGCGCCGGAAAATGGGCCTACCCTGCATATTTTTTGATCTCGCAGGACAATTTCAGGGATTTTCCGCAGGTCCGGTCCGCCTCAATAGATGAAATCTAGACGCAGGCAGAGTGTCATTGTTCCCATCTAGGTAGTTTTGAGTAGAGCGAGGCACTTTCACGCGTCAGCGGATAAAATGATCCGATCCGGCCGGCAGGCGCCGCCCCCGCGGCCCCGCCCCGACCCATCCAGACCGTCTATATATAGAGAGCAAGCCCGTGGTCACCCAGCAGCTGCAGGACTTTGCGCGTCAGTCCGTCTACGACGCGCTTTCCGCCCTCTTTCTCCAGCCCGAGGCGAAGGGCGCCTACGAAAATTACGTCGAGGCGATGCGCGCGGCCGCAGGGCTCGCGGCCGAGCTCGGCACGAACGCCGCCCCGTTCGAGGAGGTGCTCGACGCCCCTGCGCCCGAGCCGCTTGAGCTCGAACGCGAGTACGCCAGGCTCTTTCTGGGCACGTGCAAGGGCACGGTGCCCCTTGCCGAATCCGCCTGGCTCCACAGGAACGAGATCCCGCTCTCCCAGCTCGAGTGCCGCAAGGCCTACGCTGACGCGGGGCTTGAGACCGCAGGCATCCTCGGCGTGCCCGAGGACCATCTCGGCCTGCAACTCGGGTTTCTCACCGTCCTGATCCTCAAGAACGAACCCGCAGCCGCCACCGCCTTCTTCGAGGCGCACGCCGCCAAATGGCTCCCCGCCTTCGCCGCAGCCGTTCGCGCACGCAGCGACGCCCGACTCTACGTACTGGCGGCCGGCGTCCTCGAGGGCGTCATCGAAATCGAAGCCGCCCTCGCCCAGAAGGCCTGACGGCAGGGAGGCCCAGACCTCCCCGTCTTCATCCACCCCGCCCCCTCTTTTCTTGGTAGACTGTCCGCTATTCCCATTGCGAATAGCGGACGGCTCTGCCCATGATCTCCCTTCACTTCACGACGCGTCTTCCGGGCTTCACGCTCGAGGCGGAGTGCGACCTGCCCGGCGACGGCTTCACGGCCGTGCTCGGCCCCTCGGGCTGCGGCAAGTCGACGCTCGCCGGCGGCATCGCGGGTCTCGTGAAGCCCGCATCGGGCACGATCAGCGTCAACGGTCGCGTCTTCAGGTCGGACGATCCGTGCATCGACCTTCCCGTCGAATCGCGCGGCGTCGGCTTCGTCTTCCAGACCCACAGGCTCTTTCCGCACCTCACCGTTCGCGAGAACCTGCTCTTCGGCAGGCGCTTCGGAGGGCGCCGCACCGCAGTCGACCAGGAGCGCCTCATCGAGGTGCTCGGCATTTCGCATCTTCTTTCACGCCGTCCCGACACGCTCTCGGGCGGCGAAAGCCAGCGCGTCGCGCTCGGGCGCGCCATTCTCGCCGCCGAGACGCTCCTCATCATGGACGAGCCGCTCGCAAGTCTCGACTCGGAGCGCAAGGCCGAGCTTCTCGGCTACTTCGAGCGCATTCCCGAAATCACGGGCATTCCCGTCCTCTACATCACGCACGCCGCCGACGAGGCCGAGAGGCTCGCGAAGACCGTCCTCACGATGAAGGACGGCCGCATCGCGGACATCCGCACGCCGGCCTGACACCGACCACTCCCAACCCAAGGACATCATCATGAAACTCAAGCCGCTTTTCATCTCCCTTGCCGCCGTCTCCGCTCTTGCCGCGGGCGCCGCGAACGCCGCGCAGGTCGTCGTCACGACGGGCGCAGGCTACGTCAAGATGGTCGACGCGCTCGCCGCGCTCTATCAGAAGGAGACGGGCGTCGCCGTCGAGAAGAGCTTCGGCGGCAACATCGGCCAGATGCTCGCCCAAGTGAAGCACGGCAGCTGCGTCAACGTCGTCATCTCCGACGAGGCGAGCCTCGAAAAGTTCCACGATGTGCTCGCACCCGACGCCAGGCGCCTCGGCGACACGCCGCTCGTCCTCGTCTGGCGCAAGGGGCTCGAGCTGAAGCGCCCCGAGGACATCGCGCTCGAGTCCGTCAAGACCGTCGCCTCGCCCAATCCGAAGGCCGCCGTCTACGGCCGCTCCGCCGCCAAATGGCTCAAGGCGACGGGGCTTGACGCGAAGGTCGCGCCCAAGCTTCAGGTCGTGGGCACCGTGCCGCAGGTCTACTCCTACGTGACGACGGGCAACATGGACGCAGGCTTCGTGAACCTCGCCGTACTCAAGTCCGGCACGGAGGCGCTCGGCGGCCACGCGGCCATCCGCGACGAAAGCGCCGTCGTGCACATGACCGTGCGTCCCGTGCGGGGCGCCGAGGCCGACGCCGACGTGAAGGCCTTCATGGACTTCCTCGCCTCCGAAAAGGCGAAGCCCGTCCTCAGAAAGTTCGGCATCGAATGAGGATGCCCGCGACGCACGCCCGCCATGATCGACCTGATTCTCAACGAGCCGCAACTCCTCTTCTCGCTTGCACTCACCGCGAAGACCTGCCTCATCACACTCGCGCTCTTTCTCGTCGCGGGGCCGCTCGCAGGCTACTACCTCGCGAGGACGCCGGGGCTCGCCCCGCGCGTCCTCGGCTTCGTCATCACGATTCCGCTCGTCTTTCCGCCCGTGGCGCTCGGCTACATGCTCTTGACGGCGCTCGGGCGCACGAGCCTCGTGGGCGGAGCGCTCGAACCCTTCGGCCTCTCGCTCATCTTCAACGAGACGGCCGTCGTGCTCGCGGGCTTCATTGCGGGCCTACCGCTCGTCGTGCGTCCGCTTCAGGCGGCGTTCGCCTCGCCGCGCCTCATCGAACTTGAGGAGGCCGCCCGCATCCACGGCGCGGGCAGGCGCGACGTCTTCCTCAGGATCACGCTCCCGCTCGTGCGGCCGAGTCTCGCGGCGGCGCTCCTTCTCGGCTGCGCCCGCGTCTCGGGCGAGGTGGGCATCACGATGATGCTCGGCGGCAACATCTCGGAGCGCACCAACACGCTCTCGCTCGAAATCTTCAACGCCGTCTCGCGCGCCGACTTCGACGCCGCGAACGCGCTCTGCCTCCTGCTCTCGCTCTTTGCGGCCGTCATCTTCCTTGCGGCCGAACTCCTCATCAGGCGCAGCCCAAGGCTCTGACCTCAAACGCCCGTGTGACGCGGGAAACCCTCAGACTCGACTCATCGGAAATGACCGATCGGTTAGAATGGAAGGATTACCCAATCCTTTTCATCTATCCGCCATGACAGACACCCAGAAGTGCGACCCCTGCCGACAGATCTTCATCGTGAGCGACGGCACCGCCATCACCGCCGAAACGCTCGCGCATTCGATCATGACGCAGTTCCCCGACCTCGACTACCACCAGACGCGCATCCCGTTCGTCAACACGGTCGAGAAGGCGCTTGAAACCGCTCAGCGCATCAATCAGGTGGAAAAGGAAGAAGGTCTTCGTCCGATCATCTTCACGACCTTCGTGGATCCGGACATCATGCGTACCTTCAACGAACACGTGAGCGGTCACATCATCGACCTCTTCCGCAAGTTCGTCGGCCCGCTCGAGACCGAGCTCGGCATGAAGAGCGCGCACTCCATCGGCCAGAGCCACCGCATCCGCGACGACGCGAAGTACAACCGCCGCATCGCCGCCATCGACTACACGCTGCAGCACGACGACGGCCAGACGAACCGCGGCCTCGACGAAGCGGACGTGATCCTCGTGGGCGTCTCCCGCTCGGGCAAGACTCCGACGTCGCTCTACCTCGCCATGCAGTTCGGCATCAAGGTCGCCAACTACCCGCTCATCCCCGAGGACTTCGACCGCGGCTCCCTGCCCGACGCCCTCATTCCGCTTCGCGAAAAACTCTTCGGTCTCTCCATCAAGCCCGAGCGCCTTTCCGAAATTCGCAACGAGCGCCGTCCGAACAGCCGCTACGCAAGCATCGAGAACTGCCGCCAGGAAATCGCCGACGCCGAAGGCCTGATGGCCCGCGAAGGCATCCGCTGGCTCAACTCCACGACGAAGTCGATCGAGGAAATCTCCGCCACGATCATGGCCGACCTCGGCCTCGACAAGCGCCGCAACTCCTGACGCCGACGACAGTTAAAACCCAAGAAGGCCCGGCTTCCTCTCGGAAGGCCGGGCCTTCTTTCTTTCCCGGGCCTCAGGCAGCTACGCCAGAAGCTGCGCCTGCGCAGGCGGCTCTCTCCAGGGGCCGTTCATGAGCTCCTCGTACACCTCAAACCAGCCGAGCCTCTCGACGGCTGACCTGAAGGGACCCTCGGCGAGCGGCGCACGGATGTCGATCTCCTCGCCCGTGACGGGATGCGGGAGCGTCATCCTCGCACAGTGGAGCATCAGGCGGTCCGCGCCGAACCATTGCGCGACCGCACGGTTGAGGGGGCCCTTCCCGTAGGTGGCGTCCCCGATGACGGGATGCGCAAGCCACTTGAGATGACGGCGGATCTGATGCCTTCTGCCCGTGAAGAGCTCGGCCTCGACGAGGCCGAGGCGGGTCGTCTCGAACCTGCCCGAGGGAACGGGCGCCTCGCCCCTTGCGCGCTCGATGAAGACCGTGCGCGCATCCTGAGGCTCCGACGGACTGCGGCGCTTCTTCAGATACGGATCCTCGGGGAGCGAGAGCGGATGGCGGCAGTCGACGGGTTCCTCGAGCCAGCCGCGCACGACGGCCGCATAGCGCTTCTTCACCTCGCCCGCCATCATGATGCGCCCGAGCCTCGAGGCCGTGTCCGCATCAAGCGCAAAGACGAGCACGCCCGACGTCCCGCGGTCGAGCCTGTGCACGGGCCAGACCCGACGGCCGAGCTGCTCGCGCACGCACTGCACGGCAAAGACCGTGTCGCCGTTGGCGATCTCGGTGCGGTGTACGAGAAGCTTCTCGGGCTTCATCACGGCACACATCACGTCGTCAAGATAAAGGACGGGAAGAACGGGAGGAACGGGCTCGGCCTGAACGGCCGCTTCGGCTTCAAATGACATCATGGAGAGGCGGAAATGGCGTCGGTTGACGGAACTGGCGCCCATCATACCCAAATCCGGGCCCTTTTCGGCGGGATTCGTCGACAAAACACGCCTCAGGACGTGCAGCGGCGGACCTTCACTTGCCGACATGAGGCCCCGGTCCGTGACCAGCATCCGGCATCCATTTGCCTTCGCCTGCGGCTCTAACGAAGAAAACGGAATGAAGCACAAGCGTCACGCCTTGATAATGTAACAATTTGTGTAGACATTTGCCAAATCGAAAACCAATCTATAAAATGCAGTCAATTTAGCCGCAGAAACGTCATCCCTTTCAAACCGACGTATCCGCGGCTTTTTCCTGAGTACTGACGGCAAATACCACTTTTGTTTTCGCTAACTGCGAAGGAGATGTTCTTAATGTCTACGCCAAACGCCCCCCTGACGATTCGCGACATGATCGAACCGGCCATCATGGCCGCCGGCGGCTGGGTCAACACCCACGCTCATGCAGACCGTGCCTACACCCTCAGCCCCGACGTTCTCGAGATGCGCCGCACCTGCACGCTTCAGCAGAAATGGGACGCCCTCGACGCCCTCAAGCGCAACTCCACGGAAGAAGACTTCTACCGCCGCTTCTCGATGTTCTTTGAAAACCAGATCGCTCAGGGCGTGTCCGCCCTCGCGACCTTCGTCGACATCGACCCGCAGTCTGAAGACCGCGCCATCAAGGCCGGTCTGCGTGCCCGCGAGCACTATCAGGACCAGCTGACCGTCAAGTTCGCCAACCAGACCCTCAAGGGCGTGATCCATCCGGAAGCCCGCAAGTGGTTCGACATCGGCGCTGAACTCGTCGACATCATCGGCGCGCTCCCGAAGCGCGACGAACGCGACTACGGCCGCGGCGACGAAGCCTTCGACATCATCATGGAAACGGCCAAGTCCCGCAACAAGATGGTCCACGTCCACGTCGACCAGTTCAACGAAAGCCTTGAATACGAAACCGAGCAGCTCTGCGAAAAGACCATCCAGCACGGCATGCAGGGCAAGGTCGTCGCCATTCACGGCATCTCGATCGCCGCTCACTCCCGCGCCTACCGCCAGCGTCTCTACACGCTCATGCGCGAAGCCGACGTGATGATGATCGCCTGCCCGACCGCCTGGATCGACACCCCGCGTTCCGAACAGATCGGCCCGATGCATAACTCTATGACCCCGGTCGACGAACTCGTCCCGGCCGGCATCACCGTCGCCCTCGGCACGGACAACGTCTGCGACGCCATGGTGCCCTGGAACGCCGGCGACATGTGGCACGAAATGACCACGCTCGCCACGGGCTGCCGCTTCGACTACTTCGACGAACTCGTCAAGATTGCCACGGTCAACGGCCGCAAGGCGATCGGCATCGACTAATTTTCAGGAAAGAGATATAGAAAATGTTCAAGTCCAAGATTGCTGAAAACATCCTCGCCGAACACCTCATCAACAACGGCGCCGTGTCCTTCCTGACGGAACGTCCGATGCGCCTCAAGTCCGGCCTGATCACGCCGATCTACGTCGACAACCGCCGCCTGACGGCCGTCCCGGAAGCCTGGCGCGACATCCTTGAAACGATGGCCACGAAGGTCGTCGAACTCGGTCTCGAATTCGACATCGTCGCAGGCGTCGAAGGCGCCGGCGTCTCCCACGCCGCCGCTCTGGCCTACCGCCTCAACAAGCCGAGCATCTTCGTTCGCCAGGCCGCCAAGACCTACGGCAACAAGAGCCGCGTCGAAGGCTGCGACATCGCCGGCAAGCGCGTCCTCCTCATCGAGGACCACATCTCCACCGGCCTCTCGCTCCTCTCCGCCGTCGAAGGCCTCAAGGCTGAAGGCGCCACGGTCACGGACTGCCTCGCCATCACCTCCTTCGGCATCGACGAGACCAACAAGCTCTTCGAAAAGCAGCAGGTCCGCTGCCACGAAATGATCGACTTCACGAAGGTCATCGACAAGGCCATCGAACTCGGCACGATCTCCGCCGACAAGAAGGAAGTCCTCAACGACTGGCTCGCCAATCCGTGGACCTGGGCCGCTCGTCACGCCCTCACCCCGATGGACAACGAAAACTAATTCCCGTCGATCGGTTTGAACAGTCCCGCGTTCTTTGAAAACGCGCGCGGGACAGTCGAAAGGAGCGCATTGCGAAAGCAGCGCTCCTTTTTTGCATCAAGTGCATGCCGCCGCGAAAATCACCCGCACATCCTCCCGAACAACAAACGTGAAATCGTGATTTCATTTCTGGTAAACTCGATTCATTAAGCTTCAACAGAAGCAGATAGGGTCTAGATTATGGACGTGTCCCTTCCGCATGCGTCACATACTGACGCACTCCGTCATATTCTTCCTTCGTGCAGATGCTGAAGCCCACCAAGGAGGAGAGAAACAAATGAATGCAGTTGTCCGCAACGGTTGCTGTGAGATCAGAGGCAGTTCAGGCAAGCCCCGTGTTACGCTTCCCCCGATGAACATCGCCGAAGCCACTCTTCACCGCGACCATGTCGCCGTCGTCCTGAGAAACGGCTACTGTCAGCTTTACAACACCGAAGGCAAGCTCGTCACGATGTACAGCGTCAACGACGCCAGGTCCGTCCGCTTCGTCGGCAACAACCAGCTGGCCATCTACCGTTGCAACGGTCGCGTTGAAATCCACGACTTCTCTGGCCGTCTCGTCCGCGTATCCACCTGATCAGGCCCCAGGACGTACCCAAAGCCGCAGATTCCGCAGGGGCCTGCGGCTTTTCTTCATCCACAGCATCCTGCCTGCGCAAGGATGCGTAACGTCTTGTTTCGGACCGTAGCCCTCATCCGCCCACCACATCCGCAATGGTGTATCGTGAGGATGTGGACTGAACGGAAGATCAGTCCGAAATGACCGTTTTTTCGACCCAAGACAAGAACAAAGCCATGACCCAGAAGAAACTCCTCGTGATCGGCCTTTTCAGCCTGACCGTCGCCCTCAGCGGCTGCGCCACCGACGGCAACTACTATCGTTCCGACGTCTACAGCTCCAGCCAGGTGAACCAGGCTCAGCGAGTGAACACGGTTGAAATCATCGCCGTCAATCCCGCTCAGGTGGCCGTGAACAACAGCGAGAACTCCGACCGTGCCCGCGCCACGGGCGCCATCCTCGGCGCGATCGCCGGCGCTGCCATCGGCAACCACAACAACCACTCGACCTCGTCTCGTGTTCTCGGCGGCCTTGCTGGCGGCGCGATCGGCGGTCTTGCAGGCGACGCCGTCGGCGGCTCCGGCACGACCTATGTCGACGGCGTGCAGCTCGTCTACCGCTCCTCCGACGGACAGGTCTACCAGTCCACGCAGGTCGGCCGCATCTGCGAATACAAGCTTGGCTCCGCCATCATGGCCTCGTCTCGCAGCGGCGAGACCCGCATCCAGCCGAACAACCCGTACGGCTGCGGCAAGCGCTGATCCGGGTTTTCTGAAGGAACTTTCATCATGAAGAAGCAGATCATGACGGTCGCCGCCCTCGGCGCCGCTCTTCTCGCCGCAGGCTGCACGACCAATGCCGACCGCCGCGCCGAACAGTACGCCGAAGCAGGCGGCCAGATGGAGTACAACATCGGCGTCGTGAAGGCCGAACAGGAACGCATCCAGGCCGAGGAATACTACGCCGAACAGGCACGCCAGAAGGCCGAGGCCCAGAAGCAGGCCGCCAAGGCGAAGGCCGACAAGGCCCGCGCCCAGGCGAACGCCAAGGCCAACGCCGCCAAGAAGGCCAAGCAGGACAAGCTTGACGCACTCGCCCTTCGCGAACGCGAGCTCAAGGTCCGCCTCGCCGAGCTGAAGGTTCAGGAGCGTGAAGCCCAGGTCGGCACGTCCGTTGCCGAAGAGGCCGTCCGCACCGAGAAAGCCCGTGAAAAAGTCGAGCTCGAGCTTGAGCGCACCCGCGCCGAAATCAAGAAACTCGACCAATAAGCCCGGTCAGGGCCCTCAGGCCTGAAACCTTGCACAAGGCCCCGCAGGATTCGCTCCTGCGGGGCCTTTCGTTTGTTCAAGCCGTTGCCGAGGTCATTCGAACAGGCTGTCGACCTGCCTTGCCTGAGCCTCCCTCGCCTTCTTCTCCTCGAGAAGCGCGTCCCAGACGGCCTCCTCCTTCTTCACGCCGTCGATGCCGGCGAAGAATTCAAGGGTGCCCTCCTCGACGGTGCCGCCCGCGGCCTTGTGATAGGGCGTGAAGCGGATGACGGCAGGCCAGACGTTGCGCGCAGGCGCCTCGCCCGCCTCGAATTCGCCGGGCTTGCCCGTGGGCCTGTAGCGCTTTTCAAGCGCAGGCAGCACGGAGGAAAATCCCACGGCGTCGCCGCGGCTCTGCAGGAAGAGGCGCGTGAGCCTGCCGCTGTCGGCGGCAATCCACGCCAGCGACTGGTATTCGCCCGGCACCCCGAAGCAGGGACCGCTGAGCGCATAGGTCGAGGAGCCGTCCTTCGCAAGGCTCGGCCCCAGGATGCGGCAGCGCTTGCCGTCGGCCTTCGCCTTGACGTCGGCCGCCGTCGAGATGCCGATCGAAAGTCCCGCAAAGCGCGGCGCGCGGTGAGCGGGATCGGCCTCGATCCAGGCGCGCGTCTCGCGGATCTGGCGCGCCGTTGCGCCGTACTCGACCGTGAAGTCGTCGCCCTTGACGGGGCCCACGGAGAGTTCCGCAGTCTTCGTGCGCCAGTAGTCGCGCCCGCCGTCCGCAGTCCAGATGCCGTCGGGATTCATCGAGGGCGTCATCTCCCTGAGGGCCTCGAGCACACGGGGACGCTCCTTCGCGGGAATCCTCAGGAAGACGTCGGAGAGAAGCCCGCCGTCCGTGTAGTAGACGAGAATGCTCGTGACCCCGAGATCGAAGTCCTGACCCGTGATGATGTGGCGCCTGCCGTAGCGTCCGTCGTCATAGAGGCGGGCATTCTTGCCGAAGACCTCCTCGACGTCCTTGAGGCTCGTCACGTAGGGCATGAAGTCCAGAAACGGCGGCACGATCGCAAGAGGCGACACCGCATCGGCCGTGCGCAGCTCGGCAGCACCGTCCGCTCCGGACCCGTCCGCACTCTCCGCGCCGGCGTCCTCGGATTTTTCCTCAGACCTTGCGTCAGCCACCCCGGTCTGTTCCCCGGCCGTTTCTGCAGCGGCTTCCTGAGCCGCATCCGTACGAGCCTCTTCGGCCTTCTCCCCTTCGGGCGAGGCCTCCCCCGTCTCCGAGGCGGAGGCGAGGCCGTTCACCACGCTGTCGAGCGCGTCCTCCGATTCCGAGTCCGCAGCGGATGCGGGCGTAGCCACGGGGGCGGCGGGAGACGCCGCCTGAGCTGCGGCGGGCGCTTCGGCCGCGATGACCGGCAGGGCCAGCGAGGCGATGGCAAGGGCGATGAGCTTTTTGTTCTGCATGTCGAGACCAGTGTGGGCCGCAGGCTCTGGGGCGGGCGGCGCGTCTTCAATAATGAGTTCTATATTAGCGGGATTTTGACGCAGGAACACGGAGAGCGCGGGGAGCGGCCCTCTCGCCGAGAGGCTTTCAGCCGCCCGTGCAATCCTCCCCGCATCACAAACCCCTCGGTCTCGGCCTGTCCCGCAGGCGTCCTCAGACCGCCTCAGTTTTATCACCGATACTGACCGTTACGTATTCCGATCGTCGCATCGGCTACAATGTGGCCGCTCTCCAATCCCGCCCGTCACCCGCCGACATGAAACGCCTTCTCCTTCCCGCCGTCCTTGCAACGATCCTTGCGGCCGGCTGCGCCCAGAATTCGACGCCCGCTCCGTACGGATCCTGCGCCACGCAGTCCTCCAAGCCCCAGGCCGTGCGCACGTCGGCGGCGCCCGAACTCAAGGCGAAGGCTCAGGCTGCGGCCGATGACGCGGGCAAGCCCGCCGCCTGCATCGTGGCGGCCCCGCTCTTTCGCCCCGACTTCCGCGCAGGCGTGAGGTTCGACGAAACGCTGCGCATGAGGATCTCCTTCTCGAAGGAGGCCGTGAGCGAAGGCGCCCCCGAACAGATTCCCGACTTCTCCGCCTCGATCATCGTCAAGGGCGACTCGATCAGCGCATCCCTCTCCGCGCTCAACACGCCCTTCTGGCGCATCAGCGCAACGCCCTCGACGACGGCCGAGTCCCGCCATCCGCTCCTTTCCTCGAGATTCCGCGCCAAGGGCCTCATCAGGGACCTCACCTTCATGTACTGGCCCGTGGACTCGATCAGGGCCTCCCTCGCCAAGACCTGCCCCGACTGCACGCTCTCCGTCTCGGGCTCGACCCGCACGCTCGCCCGAAGCGGCCAGCGCGTGCTCGAATCGAGCACCCGGGGCGGCGCCACGGTTCTAAGGAACTACCCTGAGGGATACGAGCTCTCCATCGAGCCCGAAAGCGCCCGATAATCGAAGGCGAATCCCGCAAAACGCCACGGCCGCAGTCATCTGCGGCCGTTTTTGCATGTCTTCGAACCTCCTCCTGCGCACGTCAGAAGGTGACACGATTCAGGGAAACGTCATCATTGCGTCATGGCATCGTCATGAAAAATGGCACACAATATAAGAATCGACATTCGTTGTGCTGCTACACAAGGACAATAGACACATGACTGATTCCAAGAACCCCCAGACCGAAGCCTCCGCCGCGACCGAAGCTGCCCCTCAGCAGGCCGCGCAGGCCGAAGCCGCGGGCAAGCCCGCCCGCCGCACGACCGCACGACGCACCGCCAGAAAGACGGCCGAGAAGGCCGTTGAGCAGCCTGCCGTGAAAGCCGAGGCTCCCGTCGCCCCCGAGGTCGTCGACGTTGACGATCCGTCCCTCTACATCAACCGCGAGATCAGCTGGATCGAATTCGACCGCAAGGTGCTCGAGACGGCCGCCGATCCGACGGTGCCGCTGCTGCAGCGCGTTCAGTTCCTCGCGATCTTCTTCAACAACCTCGACGAGTTCTACATGGTTCGCGTGATGAACCTGCAGCGCCAGGCCCGCATGGGTGCGGAGCCCACGGGCGCCGACAGGATGCCGCCCGCCCGCCAGCTCACCGAGATCCGCCGCAAGGTCACCGAAATGCTCGAGGTCGCCGAAGACCTCTGGCTCAAGACCCTCAAGCCCGCCCTCGAGAAGAAGGACATCAAGTTCGGCCGCTACTCGCAGCTCTCGCCGAAGCGCCGCAGCGCGCTTGACCGCTACTTCGACCGCCAGATCTTCCCGATCCTCACGCCGCAGGCCGTCGACGCGGGCCATCCCTTCCCGATGATCTCGAACACGAGCATCAACTTCGTGGTCGAACTCGAAGGCGTGCACGCCGACGAGCCGGGCAAGGTCCGCTTCGGCCGCGTGAAGTGCCCGAACAACGTCCCGCGCTTCCTCTTCCTGCCCGAAGACGCCGACGAGACGACGGTGCTTGACGTGCGCTCGCGCGAAGGCACGATCATCATGGTCGAGGACCTCATCATGCAGCGCATGGAGAAGCTCTTCCCGGGCTACCGCGTGCGCTCCCAGGGCCTCTTCCGCATCACCCGCAACACCGACGGCGAAATCGAGGAGGACGAGGCCGACGACCTGCTCGCGGCCGTGCGCGACTACGTCGAGCAGCGCCGCTTCGGCTCCATCGTGCGCCTCGAGCTCGAGCGCGGCATGCCGCAGTGCCTGCAGGACTTCCTCGTCAAGCATCTCGGTACGCGCCCCTATCAGGTGTTCAAGTCCAGAATGCCGCTCGCCTTCAGCGAGTTCATGGGCCTCGGCGGCATCGACCGCCCCGCGCTCAAGTACCCGCCCTTCCACCCGACGCTTCCCGAAGCGCTCGAGCCTGAAGCCGACACGTTCGCCGCGATCCGCAAGCGCGACCTGATGTTCTACCACCCGTACGAAACCTTCGGCGGCGTGCTCAACTTCCTGCAGAAGGCCGCGACCGATCCGAACGTCGTCGCCATCAAGCAGACGCTCTACCGCTGCGGCAGCGACTCGCCCGTGGTGAGGAGCCTCCTTGAGGCCCGCCGTCTCGGCAAGCAGGTCACGGCCGTCGTGGAGCTCAAGGCCCGCTTCGACGAAGAGCAGAACATCAACTGGGCCGAGGAGCTCGAAGCCGCCGGCGTCAACGTCGTCTACGGCTTCGCGGGCCTCAAGATCCACGCCAAGCTCTGCCTTGTCGTGCGCCGCGAACCCGAGGGCCTGCGCCGCTACGTGCATGTGGGCACCGGCAACTACAACGCCGGCTCCGCCAAGATCTACACCGACCTCGGCATCCTCACGGCCGACGATGCGATCTGCGACGACGTCCAGGATCTCTTCAACGTGATGACGGGCTGCGGCATCATCGACGAATACCGCAAGCTCTTCGTCTCCCCGAAGGGCACGCGTCCGAACATCGTCCGCCTCATCGAGGAGGAGGTCGCGCTGCACAAGAAGCACGGCGGCGGCCACATCATCCTCAAGTGCAACCAGCTCGTCGACCCGGGCATCGTGCGCGAACTCTACAAGGCCAGCCAGGCCGGCGTGCGCATCGAATGCATCGTGCGCGGCATCTGCTCGATCCGTCCGGGCATCCCCGGCGTCTCCGAGACGATCACCGTCCGCTCGATCGTCGGCCGCCTGCTCGAGCACGCCCGCATCTACTACTTCCGCCATGCGGGCAACGAGAAGATGTACGTGGGCAGCGCCGACCTGATGCCGCGAAACCTCAACGGCCGCATCGAAGTCCTCGCACCGGTCACGGATCCCGACATCCGCGCCAACGTGCTTGACCAGATCGTCCGTCCGCAGCTCGCCGACAACATCCACGCCTGGGAACTTCAGGCCGACGGCAGCTACATCAAGCAGCATCCCGCCGAGGGCGAGGCCGTCTACGACTCCCAGGAGGAGATCGGCCGAGTCCTCAACCTGATGAAGCGCCGCAAGTGATCCGCGCGCCTCATCCCGTCAGGCCTGTGATCTGAACCCGAAGCCCGCGGTCTCCTGCCGCGGGCTTCGCCGCATGTTCCCCATCGAGTGCGGCCTCACTTCACGATTTCGGGCTCGTTCGACGGGCTTCTTCTTTAGTACAATCTAAACCCGTTGAAAATGTAGAAACGCTCTGCTCCCGCAGAGCCTCAATCGCATGAAGTACCTGATTGTCGATGACCACGCGCTCGTGAGGAGCGCCCTTTCCATGATGCTTCTCGACCGGGATCCCTCGGCCGAAGTGCTGACGGCCGGCGACGTGCCTGCAGCCCTCGAGCTCATCGGGCGCGAAGGCGAGACCGCCGACCTGCTCATTCTCGACCTGAACCTGCCAGGCGTCGAAGGCACGGAGCTGATGGAGGAAATCGTCCGCCGCCAGCCCATGCTCAAGATCCTCGTCCTTTCGGGCCTCACCGACCGCGGCCGCATCATGCGCGTCCTGCAGCTCGGCGCAGCGGGCTTCGTGCCGAAGTCCCTCGACACCGACATGCTCACGAACGCCATTGAGTTCGTCCTCAAGGGCGGCGTCTTCATTCCGTCCAAGCTGCTCGCCGAGAGCCAGCGCGAGGGCTTCTTCTCCGAAACCGCCCGCTCGCTCCCGCACCTCTCGAGCGACGCCCCCAAGCTCACCGACCGCCAGAAGGACGTGCTGATGCTTCTCGCCAAGGGTGCACCCATCAAGCGCATCTGCCTCGAGCTCAACCTCTCCGAGGGCACCGTGAAGACCCACGTCGCCGCCATCTACCGCATCTTCGGCGCAAGCAACCGAACCGAGGCCCTTCTTGCAGCCCGCCGCGCGGGCTACAGCATCGAGATTTGACGATCCCGCCGCACAAGCCCTGAGGCCCCGCAGGACGAGAGTCCCGCGGGGCCTCTTCGTCTGCGTCTCCCCTTCCTTTCCCTTTGCGTCTCCGCCTCTCCGCTTCCCTTCCCGCGCAGGCCCCTCCACGAAGTGTGGGATTTTCACAACACTACTCCTCGCATGTTCGCGCTACGACACTTGTCCTAGAAACACGACATTCTTCCCAATCCGTTCGCACTAGTTCCAAAAACGGCACGCGGCTCCCCTCCCGTCCGAAACCTCCTGCAGCAGAACGAAACTTGAAGAACACACCCGGAAGTGCGCTTTTCCCTCGCCCTGAATTCCGCCTCACCTCAGACATTTGTAACCGCCGCACGAAGTTGAGCGAACGCGTCCTGAAAGCGGATACATTGAATCGACCAAGCGGTTCACTTCCGCATCCCCCACTCATACGGAGAACACACACATGTTCAAGAAGTCTTTCGCCGCGCTCGCCGTCCTCGGCTTCTGCGCCTCCTATGCCAACGCCTCCAGCGTCACCCTCTACGGTGTCGTTGACGAAGCCCTCGTCTTCACGCACGAAAAGTTCGACGTGACGGGTCAAGAAGGCACGAAGACCAACACCTTCGGTCTCGAAAGCGGCCTCAACGCTCCGTCCCGCTTCGGTCTTCGCGGCGTCGAAGACCTCGGCAACGGCCTTCAGGTGAGCTTCGTCGCCGAAAACAGCTTCAGCGCCGACGACGGCTCCCTCGGCATGGACCGCCTCTTCGGCCGCGAACTCTCCGCTACGGTCTCCGGCGACTTCGGCCGCGTGTCCCTCGGCCGCATGGGCGGCGTCGGCTCCTCCGCCGGCTCCTATGACCTCGTGTACGCCTATGGCGACGCCTTTGACGGCGGCGACAACAACATCTTCGGTCTTGCCGCCTCCAGCCGCTACGACAACATGGTGACCTACCAGACGCCCGACTTCGCCGGCGTCAAGGCCACGGTCCAGTACTCCTTCAACGAAGACTCCGTCAACGACAAGGACCGTGAAGGCTCCTCCGCCGTGAACCGCTACGCGTCCGCCGCCCTCACGGGTGACTTCGGCGCCCTCCAGACGGTTCTCGCCTACGAATTCCAGAACTACCAGTCCTTCGGCAAGGACGTCAACCCCAGCGTTGAAGACGGCCACACCGTCTACCTCGGCGGCAACTACGACTTCGGCGTCACCCGCCTCTTCGCGATGGCCCAGTACTTCAAGGGCCTGAGCGCCACTCAGCTCACGGCGATCGCCGATGAGACGAATGCTGAAACCGCCGACAACATGTGGAACGACGGCGCCAAGGGCTACGGCCTGCACCTCGGCACGGTCACGCCGGTCTTCGGCGGCGACCTCACGGCCGGCCTCTACTACGTCGACGCCAAGCTCCAGAAGGGCGAGCACAACGTGGGCAACTACGACGACGCCGACCTCACCTACTACGGCGCCGCCCTCCGCTACGGCTACCCGCTCTCCAAGCGCACGACCGTCTACACGGGCGTTGGCTACGGCGTCTCCAAGCTCGAAAGCAGCGCCAAGGACGTTGGTGATTACGAAGCCAAGAACCAGGTCGGCCAGGCCTACCTCGGTCTGACCCACATGTTCTGATCCTGATTCGACTTGAGTCCCGCTCAGGCGGGACTCGACACGGAACCAGACAAAAGGCCTGCCGTCCCATCACGGGGCGGCAGGCCTTTTTTGCGCATTCCGGGCGTGCGGCTTATTTTTCGCGGTCCTTCGAGCGGGACTCGAGGCCCTCCTGAAGCGAGACGGCGTGCTCGTTGAGAAGCTCGCTCGCGTCCTTCGCGCCCTCGCCGGCGGCGCCGAGGATTTCAGCGGCCTGACGGGTGGTTTCTTCAGGCATCTTCACGATGCGCTCGTGGATGTGCTCCTTCGTGCGGTCGACGACGCCCTTGGCCTCGTCGCTCAACTCGATCGTCTTGTCGGCGACCTTCGAGACGGCATTGGTGCCCGCCTCGCGGGCGGCCTCGATGTCCTCCTTGCTGCAGCCTGCGATGCAGGCGGCGACGGCGGCCGTCATGACGAGCAGCATGCTCTTCCTGATCATGGATCGATCCTTTTTTTCAAGTGTCCTGTGGATTGAAGGCCGGCCCGCCGCGGCGGGGCGGCCGTGTCACGACAGTATATCGACTCGCACTGCAAGCGCCTGCGCCGCAGAGGCTCTCAGCTCAAAAAAACTTGCAAGCGGATGTATGCGGAGCCTTCAGCGGGCCATCACGTCGAGAATGCCCGCGAGCTGCTCGTCGTACCAGGGATTGAAGGTGAGCTTCGCGCAGTTGCGCCCGTCGCCCGGCTGATGGCGCTCGCCCGAATACCAGATCTCGGCGCCTGCCTCGCAGGCCTTGGATTCGGCCTTCGACTGTCCGTTCCAGCAAAGGCGCTCCGCCCCCGATTCGCCGTACATGGGATTGTCGGGACGATACGTCATGGACATGTGCGAGAAGCTCGCGATGCGCTTCTCGGGCACCGCTTCGGGCAGGACGCGCACGTGCGCCGAAAGGCCCCTTGCGAACCTCTCCTCGCCGTACCAGAAGATGCGGGTCCGCGGATTCGGGAAGGCGCGGTCGAACCTCGCGAGCAGGTCCTCCGTCTCGACGAGTCCGTCGTGCTCCGCGAGCATCACGGCCGCCGGACCGCTCCAGGGCTTCTTCTCAAGGCGCTCAAGCACGTCGTCCGCCCGCACCATCGTGTCGTGGAAGGCCGCAAAGCCCTTCATCGGCACCACGAAGTACTGGAACGGATTGCGCCCGCCGTTGGGACGGCTCTCAGGCGTCACGAGCCAGTCCCTGAAGTTCGAGACGAAGGACGCCGCCCAGGCGAACGGCGGCCTCACCTCGACCGCGGGCGAGAAGAGCACGAAGCCCTTCGTCCTGCCGGGGTTCGCGTCCGCGTAGTCGAGCACGAGGTTGCACCCCGTCGAATAGCCGCCGAGCCACATCTCGTCGACCTCCCTCGACAGGATGTCGGCCTGCTCCTTCACGACGCGCCGCCAGTCGTCCGCCGTCGCGGGCATCATGTCGGCGGGCTGCGTGCCGCAGCCCGGCAGAAGCACCGTCCTCACCAGAATGCCGTTTGCCGCAAGCGACTGCGCAATGTCGGAGAAGGACCAGGGCGAGTCGCCGAGCCCGTGCACGAGCAGGATCCCGCGCCCGTCGGGATGCTCGGGGCGGTACTCCTTCGGCAGGTTCGCCTCGAGCTCCATCTTCCGGCCCTCGTCCGTGTCGAGCACGAAGCTGCGGTTGGCGCCGATCCAAGCCTTTGCGTCGGCCGCATACTGCGCGAAGCTCGTCTGGCCGAGCGGCATGACGTGCCTCTGCGCATCCTCGGCCGACGGCGCGGCACAGCCCGAGGCTGCGGCGATCGTGACGGAAAGCAGAATCGAGGCGGCGAGAATTCCGGAACGGACGAACATGAAGGACTCCTGAAAACGGGCGGGTGAGGACACTTTCTCACGTTCAGCCTGAAACCTCAAGTGCACGCCCGATCCCCGCACGCGCATGTGCCGCAGCGGGTCTGCGGCGCCGCACGCCCGACCCGTCCTCGACACGCTCCTCAACGTGCGCAGACGTCCTCAAAAAATCCTCGACCCGGCGCGCCTTAATCGGTACAATGCGGGGTTTGCTTTTTTCAACCAACACCAAGAAAGATATCCAACCAGAGACGCCATTATGAAAACGATCGAAAAGCCGAAGATGACCTGTCTGCAGCTCACGATGGCCGTGATGCTCAACATGCTCGGATCCTCCATCATCCTGATGCCGACGAAGCTCGCTGAAGTCGGCACGATGTCCATCCTGGCCTGGCTCGTCACCATCAGCGGTGCGACCACCATTGCCTACGTCTTTGCCAAGTGCGGCATGTTCAGCAAGAAGAGCGGCGGCATCGGCGGCTACGCCGCCTACGCCTTCGGCAAGTCCGGAAGCTTCATTGCGAACTTCAGCTACGGCGTCTCGCTCATCATTGCGAACCTCACCATCGCCATTTCGATCGTCGGCTATCTGATGGTGCTCTTCGAGTGGAACCTCACCCCGCTCGAAATGGGCATTGCAAGCATCATCGTGATCTGGCTCTGCTCGCTGCCCAACATCCGCGGCGCGCGCTTCATCGGCCAGCTCTCGCACTTCTCGAGCTACGGCATCCTGATTCCGATCCTGATCCTCACCGTGATCGGCTGGAACTGGTTCTCGGTCGACCGCTACATCGGCGCCTGGAACCCGCAGAACCTCTCGCTCTTCGACGGCATCTCCGCAGGCATCTCCATGACGCTCTGGGGCTTCCTCGGCCTTGAGACCGCCAGCGCGAACTCCGAGGCCGTGGAGGATCCCGAAAAGTCGGTCCCGCGCGCCATGGTGCTCGCCACGCTCGGCGCCGGCACCGTCTACGTGCTCGCCAACAACATCAGCTTCGGCATCGTCGACAACGAGCTCCTCTCGCACTCGACCGCGCCCTTCGGCCTCGTCTTCGCCACGATGTTCAGCCCCGAAATCGGCAAGTTCGTCATGGCCCTGATGGCGCTCGCCTGCGCGGGCTGCCTCACGAGCTGGCAGTTCACGATCGCCGAGGTCTTCCGCGTCTCCGCCCGCGAGGAATACTTCCCGAAGCTCTTCGCCAAGGTCACCCGCCTCAACGTGCCCGTGATCGGCATGGTCGTGATCCTGCTCCTGCAGTCCCTCGCCGCGCTCCTCACGATCGACCCGCGCCTCGAGCAGCAGTTCTACATCCTGAAGGACCTCGCCGTCGTGACGAACCTCGTCCCGTACCTGCTCGCCTTCGCCGCCGCCAACGTCATCGTGCACCGCGAGCCCGCAGACCCGAAGACCGCCTCTCGCATCACCATCGTCGCCACCATCGCCTCGGTCTACTCGCTTTACGCGCTTTACGCCTGCGGCGAGAGCGCCATGATGTGGGGCGCCCTCACGACCTTCGCGGGCATCTGGCTCTACGGCTTCGCCGCCAAGTCCCTTGAGATCAAGGGCCGCCTGCGCGGCGAGGAATAAGCCTCACCGCCTTCGGATCCATCCCGCAACCGTCAATGCAACTCGGGCGTGCCTCCCTTCGGAGACACGCCCGAGTTCTTTTCCGCCTCTTCGGCGTCCCTTCATCAGGGCGCCGCGTTCTCGGCCATCGGCCTCACGCGCATGATCGCCTCATTGAGGCTCTTTGCGTCGGCAGGCTTCTGAAGGATGTGCGGCAGCGACGAGGGCACCACGCGGCCCGTCTCGCGGCGCTTCCTGTACTCGCCCTCAATCAGGTCGACCGCAACGGCCGTGAGCATCACGGTGGGCACGGGGCGCTTCATGTGCGCCTCGATCATGCCCGCCGCCTCGAGTCCAGTGGGCTTCTCGGCCCCGAGGTTGTAGTCGCTCACGAGCGCGATCACGTTTTCGGTCTCAGCGGCGAGCCTGTAGAACTCCTCGCAGGGCTCGCCCGCATCGATCACCTCGGCGCCCCAGCTCTCGAGCATGCTCTTGAGGGCATCGCGCACGAAGCGGTTGTCCTCGAGAAGCAGGATCCTGCCCTTGAGGGCTCTGATCTCGCCGCCGATCGGCACGGCCTTCTCGAAGCGGTCGGCCTGCTCGGACTCGTCGATGCTGAAGGCGAGACGGAAGACGCTGCCTCGGCCCGGCTTCGAGCCGAGCGTAAGCTCAAGCCCGAGCTGTCTGGCGATGCCGCGCACGATCGAAAGCCCGAGACCGTAGCCCGAGCCCGGCGCCGCACGGCCCGCGGCTCCGCGGTAGAAGGTGCCGAAGATGCGGCTCCTGTCCTCGGCCGAGATGCCGGGACCGCAGTCGTAGACGCCGATCACGAGGCGGCTCCCCACCCGTCGCGCGCCGAGCACGATCTCGGGCACGCGGGCCTTTGCGGGATCGGAGTACGCGACGGCGTTGCTCACCAGATTCTTGAGGGCGCGCTTGACCATCGTGACGTCCGTGAGGATCGTCACGGGAGGCGCCGAGACGCGAAGCCTCAGACCCTTCTTTTCCGCGATCGGCCGGCACTCCTCGGCGAGTTCCTCGAGAAGCTCGCGCACGCTTGCATGCTCGGGATGGAGCTCCATCTGTCCGAACTCCATGCGCGTGACGGTGAGAACCTGCTCGACCAGGGTCGAGATGGCCGAAATCGAGAGCGCAAGCTGCTTGACGACGGGCTCGGTCTGAGGCGTCGCCCTGCGTCCGAGAATGTCGATGTAGATCCCCATGGCCTGAAGCGGCTGGCGGATGTCGTGATTGGCGGCCGCAAAGAACTTCGAGCGGCGCTCGCTCTCCTCCTCGGTCTGCCTGCGCGCCTTCTCCGCGCGCGCGATCTCGATCCTGAGGCGCTCGACGAGACGCTCGTTCTGGGCGGCCGTGATGATCGAGTTGACGACCATTTCGTTGAGCTTCCTGCCCGAATAGAGAATGAAGACCGTCGTGACGAGAATGATGAGCGCGATGAGGGTCTGGCTCACGCCGAACTGCACGGCGCCCGCCACGATGACGGGCGTGAGCGAGCAGAGCGTGAAGGCCGAGAGCGAAGGCAGCCAGCAGGAGTAGACGGGCCAGCTCGCGAACGTCACGGCCACGATGGTCGCGACCGTGATCATCTGGTGCGCCCCCTGGAAGGGGACCATCAGCGTGGGACCCGCCACGCCCCAGATGATGCCCGCCGAGACGGCGAGCGCCGTCCAGCGGCGGATCCACTTACGGATGTTGGCCTCGCGGTTCGCATCACGCCAGAAAAGACGCACATAGCGAAGCGACAGCCAGATCTGAATGAGGCCGCAGCAGAACCACACGGTGAGGAACACCTCGCTCACGCCGCTCTGCCAGTAGACGGCCGTAAGCGACGCCATGCCCGTGAACTGTGCCGTGAGGGCAACGGGAAAGAGCTTGAGGCTCGAGAGAATGAGCTTGGCGAGCGTGCCCGCCGTGATGTGGTGCACCGTGCTCGTCATGAAGAAGGCGCGCAGAAAGCGCCAGGTCTGCTCGCGGATCGGAAAGAAGTTCATGACGCGGCCTCCAGCGACACCCGTCCCTCATGCGACGAAAGCCTCACCCGCATCCCGATGGGAAGCGAGAGCTTCCTGTGAACATGCCCGAAGGGGCAGCCCGTCACGAAGGGAAGCCCCGTGCGGGCCCGCATGAAGTCGAGCGCGTGCGAGAGCCTGAAGTCGCCTTCCCAGCCTGCGGGCCTGTCCGCGCCCTGCAGGTCGCAGACGACGACCGCCTGCTGACGCCTCAGGATCCCCGCCATGTCGAGCGTGAGCAGCATGCGCTCGATCCTGTAGGCGGGCTCGGCCACGTCCTCGATGAAGAGAATGCCGTTTTCAACCTGAGGCATCCAGGGCGTGCCCGCCAGCGAGGCAATCATCGCCAGATTGCCGCCCCAGAGGACGCCCTCGGCATCTGCATCGTCCGTGTCGTCCGACTGCCACGTCGCCGCGAAGGGTCTGCGGCCGACGACGGCCAGAAGCCCCTCGATCGTGAGGGGATCGGGATCGATCAGGTCCCTGAGCGTCGGGCCCTGCCAGCTCGTGCGGCCCGTCCTCGCCAGAAGCGCGAGCTCGAAGGCCGTCACGTCCGAAAAACCGACGAAGGGCGTGGACGCGGCACCGATCCGCGCCCAGTCGAGCATGTCGAGAATGCGTCCGCAGCCGTAGCCGCCGCGCATCGCCATGACGAGGTCCGCATCGAGCTCCGTGAGCGCACAGGTCAGATCCCCGGCCCTGACGGCGTCGGGACCTGCAAAGCGCGCCTCCTCGAGATACGTGCCCTCAAGTTCGCGCACGCGAAAGCCGAGCGCCTCGGCGGCCGCGAACGCCCTGCGCCTGAGCGCCCAGTCAATGCCGCCCTCGTTCGTCACCCACTGTCGCGACGGCGCCGCGACGGCAAGCGTCAGTCCCTCGAAGGGCCTTGCGGAATCGGTCATCGGGCTTCTCCTTCGCCTTCCCTTTCGTTTTCCTTCGCGCTGCGGCGCGCGGCGAAGAAATCGGCGAGCAGCGTCTTCGCCTCCTGCGCCATGACGCCGCGCCTCACCCACGGGCGGTGGTTGACGCCGGGCAGCTCGAAGAGCGAGAGTGCGCCGCCCACGGCGCCCATGCGCTCGTCGGACGCGCCGAAGACGATGCGGCCGGGTCTTGCCTGCACGATCGCGCCCGCACACATCGGGCAGGGCTCGAGCGTGACGTAGAGCGTCGTCTCGGCAAGCCTGTGGTTCTTCATGACGCGGGCGCCCTCGCGCAGCACGAGCATTTCGGCGTGCGCCGTCGGATCGCCGTCGCGAAGCGTGCGGTTGCCCGCACGCGCGATGATCCTGCCGTCCGCAACAAGCACGGCGCCCACGGGCACCTCGCCCGCCTGCGCGGCGGCCCTCGCCTCGGCGAGCGCCTCGGTCATGAAGCGGCGGTCGGCCTCGTCGTCGACGGGCGGCTCGCCGCTGTTGACGGCGCGGTTCTTCGCCTGCAGCGCCTCGCGCGTTCGGGCGCGTCGTGCGGCAAGGATCGCCGCGGCGGTCTCGAGCTCATCGGTGAGCCTTGCGGCCGTCACGTTCGGGCGCGGCGCGAGTCCGTTGGCAAAGCCCTCGAACGTCTTCTCAAGAAGGCCCGACTCAAGAGCGGCTGCAACCAGTCCCTCGGGCGTTTCGTTCATCCAGGCGCCGGGCCCCGCAAGAAAGCGCTCCGCGGATGCGCGAACCGCCGCCTCGTCCGCCGCCTTCGGCAGAAAGAGGAGCCACGCGCCCGTGACGATGCGCAGATTGTCGGAGGAGGCCTTCGCGAGGCTCGCGATCGTGCTGCCCCTGCGGATGGAGAGCGCGCTGAACGCCTCGATGTCGGCGATGGAATAGTCCCTGACGATGAGAGAGTACATCTTCGGTCTCACCTTTTTTCGTGTCGAATATTGACGGGAAAGCGCCCGCTGAGGAGCGCGCGCGTAGAATGTTCCCGATTTGAAGAAAGTCCGTTTGGAACCTCATCACAAGGATTCATGATCGTGAAGAACAAGCTTGCTGCGGGCGCTCTGGCGCTCTCCCTTTTTGCGACTCCCATTGTAGCGGTTCAGGCCGCCTCCACTTCGGACACAAGCGAAGCGCTTGCCGACTGCCTCTACAAGCACGCCACCGCGAGCGACAAGCAGGTCCTCGTGCAGTGGGCCTACGTCACGCTCTCGAAGACCTCCGCCGCCAAGCAGATCCAGACGATTCCGTCGGCCAAGGTGAAGAGCGTCGAGTCGAGCGCCCAGAAGGCGCTGACGAACCTCGTCGTCGGCCGCTGCTCCTCGCCCGCCGTCAAGGTCCTCATGAAGAATCCCAAGAACGGCCTTCAGGAGACCATGACGCTGCTCGCGGGCAAGCTCGTCAACGCCGAAATCGAGCGCCGCGCCTCGCCCATCCTCTCGCTCACGATGACCGACCTGATGGGCCTCAGGAAGTAGGCTCCGGTCCCGCACATCGAGAAAAACCGCGAAAAGTCCGTCCTCCCGGCGGGCTTTTCCGCATTGACGAACGGGCGTCGACGCCCGATACTTGACTTTTTTCCGCCCAATCTCTGGAGATCCCGCATGCGCAAGCTCTGCCTCGTTCCCGCTCTTCTTCTGGCCGCCGCCGGCGCTTCGGCTGAAACGCCTGTCAAGCTCTGGAACGACTACGTCTACAACCAGCCCGTCGAGAGCGTGAAGGCCGAAGCCGGGATCTTCGACTGCTCGCAGCGCGGCCAGCAGATGTTCTGCCGCGCCAACGTCGAATTCGCGGGCCACAAGGACTGGGGCGAGGTGTTCTTCTTCACGAACGGCCGCCTCAAGGCCGTCTCGCTCTTCGCGCCGATCTCCCGCGCCCACTTCACCGATGCGGCCGCCGCCGTGCGCAAGACGGGCATGACGCCCGCCGTCCTCACGGACCACGAGGACAAGGTCGCCTTCGACTTCTTCCAGGCCAAGCTTCAGGCAAAGTCCATGGCCTCCATCGACCGCGAGCTCGCCACGAAGGAAACCGAGCTTCTCAAGGGCAAGAAGGTGGGCTACGTCTTCATCGACGCCAAGACGCTCCTTGAAAGCGTCAAGAGCGGCAACGTCACCAATGCCGCCCAGTTCTTCCAGATCCACGCCCCGCGCACCCTGCGCACCACCGAGATCCTGCTCGACGAACAGGGCGTTGCCGTGAGCTTCCGCGCCCCGATGGCCGTTCAGGACGAGACCGGCAAGAGCATGCTCGAAGAAAAGAAATCCAAATAAGCCCGACTTTCCGGCACACGCGACACGAAAGGCCGGCCTCCGCTGCGGAGGACCGGCCTTTCTTCATTTTTCAGAGTCTGCCTCGGGACTCTTACTTCGCTTCGGCGGCCTTTTCGCGGCTCGCGTGGCGGGCGCGCAGCACGTCGATCACGTCGGCGAGCTCGAGGTCCGCGTCGGCGAGGAGCACGAGCAGGTGATAGACGAGGTCGGCGGCCTCGTTCCTGAGCTCCTCCCTGTCGTGCACTGTGGCGGCGAGCGCCGTCTCGACGCCCTCTTCGCCCACCTTCTGCGCGATGCGCTTGGTGCCGCGGGCGTAGAGGCTGGCGGTGTAGGACGTGGCCGGATCGGCGGTGCGGCGGCTCTCAAGGAGCACCTCCAGATCGCGCAGGAAGTTCCACTTGTGTTCGACGGGCGAGAAGCAGCTCGGCGTACCGCGGTGGCAGGTCGGGCCGTCGGGATTGACGAGCACGAGGAGCGCGTCGCTGTCGCAGTCCGTGCCGATGTCGACGAGGTGCAGCCAGTTGCCGCTCGTCTCGCCCTTGGTCCAGAGGCGGCCCTTGGTACGGGACCAGAACGTGACCTTCTTCGTCTCGAGGGTCTTTTCAAGCGCCTCGGGGTTCATGCAGCCGAGCATGAGCACCCGGCCCGAGCAGGCGTCCTGCACGACGGCCGGAATCAGTCCGCCGGTCTTCTCCCAGTCAAGCGCCTTGATGTCTTCATTGGTCAGCATGTTCTCACCTCAATGTTGTTCTCGCGGAGATAGTTCTTCAGGTCTCCGATGTTGATGATCTTCTTGTGGAAGACGGAGGCGGCAAGCGCTCCGTCGACCTTCGCGTCGCGGAAGGCCTCGAGGAAGTGGACGGGCTCGCCCGCGCCGCCGCTCGCGATGAGCGGCACGCGGCAGACCGAGCGCACGGCGGCGAGCTGCCTGAGGTCGTAGCCGCGGCGCACGCCGTCCTGGTTCATCATGTTGAGCACGATCTCGCCCGCGCCGCGCTTCTGCACCTCCTCGACCCAGTCGAGGGTGCTCCACTGCGTGACGCGCGTCTTCTTTTCGTCGCCCGTGAACTGGTTGACGCGATACTCGTCCGAGCCTTCCTCGTGGCGGGAGTCGATCCCGACCACGACGCACTGCACGCCGAAGCGGTCCGCAAGGCGGGAGATGAGGTCGGGGTCGGCGAGCGCCGGCGAGTTGACGGAGATCTTGTCGGCGCCGTAGGCGAGAAGCCTGCCGGCGTCCTCGACCGTGCGGATGCCGCCCGCGACACAGAACGGGATGTCGATCGCCTCGGCGACGCGGCTGATCCAGCTCTTGTCGACGACGCGGCCGTCGGACGAGGCGGTGATGTCGTAGAAGACGAGCTCGTCGGCACCCTCTTCGGCATAGCGCTTTGCGAGCGGCACGATTTCGCCCACGACCTCGTGGCCGCGGAACTTGACGCCCTTGACGACGACGCCGTCCTTCACGTCAAGACAGGGGATTATGCGTTTGGCCAGCATTCAATAGCCTCTTCAACGGTAAAGCGTCCCTCGAGAAGCGCGCGGCCGACGATGACGCCGCAGGCGCCCGTCGTGCTGACCGCACGGATGTCGTCCAGCCCGCCGATGCCGCCCGAGGCCTGGAAGCCGATGGCGGGGAAGGCCTTCGAAAGGTCCGCATAGAGCGCGGCGTTGGAACCCGAGAGGGTGCCGTCGCGCGAGATGTCGGTGGTGAGCACGTGGCGCAGGCCCGCAGGCTCGAAGACGCGGATCAGATCCTCGATCACGACGCCCGAGTCCTCCTGCCAGCCGCTCACGGCGATGTTGCGGCGGCCCGCCGCGTCGATGCGCACGTCAAGCGCGAGCACGATGCGCTCGGCGCCGAAGGTCTTCATCCAGCGAAGAACCGCCTCCGTGCGCCTCACGGCGGTGGAGCCCACGACGACGCGGGCGGCGCCTGCATCAAGAAGCGCCCTCACGTCCTCCTCGCTCCTGACGCCGCCGCCCGTCTGCACGGGCACGGAGAGGTTCGAGAGAAGGTGCCTGAGAAGCGGGATCTGGCGTCTGGCCGGATCCTTCGCGCCCGTCAGATCCACGATGTGCAGGAGCTTCGCCCCTGCGGCCTCGTAGGCCTGAAGGCGCTCGAGGGGATCGTCGCCGTAGCTTCGCTCGGCGCCGTAGTCGCCCTGGTGCAGCCGCACGACGCGGCCGTCGATGAGGTCGATGGCGGGGATGATCATGCTTCGATTCCCAGGAAGTTTGCAATCAGGCGTGCGCCGGCGCGGCCGGAGCGTTCCGGATGGAACTGCACGCCCATGAAGTTTTCGTGTGCCGCAGCTGCCGTGAACTCCTCGCCGTACGTGCAGCGGGCGGCCGTGCAGGCGCCCGTGGGCATTGCGTAGCTGTGCACGAAGTAGAACCAGTCGCCGGGCTCGATGCCCCTGAAGAGGAGCCTCGCCTGAGGCGTGTCCTCGGGATAGACCCTGTTCCAGCCCATGTGCGGCAGCGGCAGGCCGTCGGCCCTGAGGGCGCGGACGTCGGCGTCGATGAGGCCGAGCAGGTCCACGCCGCCCGTCTCCTCGCTGCGGCGTCCGAGAATCTGTTCGCCGAGGCAGATGCCGAGCACGGGCTGCGTCGCCTCGCGGATGAGGTCCGCAAGGCCGCGCTCCTCGATGGCGGCCATCGCGGCGCGGGCCGTGCCCACGCCGGGCAGGAAGATGCGGTCGGCGGCGCGGATCTCGGCCGCCTCGCGCGTGATGATGGGCTCGACGCCGAGCCTCTTCACCGCAAAGGCGAGCGAAGAGAGGTTGGCGACGCCCGTATCAAGAATGACGGCACGCATCAGAGCACTCCCTTGGAGGACGGCAGGTCGCTCCCCTCGATTTTCACGGCGTCGCGCAGCGTGCGCCCGAACGCCTTGAAGAGTCCCTCGGCCACGTGGTGGTCGTTCCTGCCCTGCGCCTTGAGGTTGAGCGTCACGCCCATCGTCTGGGCGAGCGAGCGGAAGAAGTGCTCAACCATCTCGGTGGACATGTCGCCCACCTTGCGGTGCTTGAACTTCGCCTTGAAGGTGAGGTACGGCCTGCCCGAGATGTCGAGCGCGCAGCGCGCGAGCGTCTCGTCCATCGGCAGCAGGAAGCCGAAGCGGCGGATGCCGCGCTTGTCGCCGAGCGCCTCCTTGAGCGCCTCGCCGAGCGCAAGGCCGACGTCCTCGATCGTGTGGTGATCATCGATCTCAAGGTCGCCCACCGCACGCACGTGCAGCCTGATGCCGCCGTGCACGGCGATCTGCGTGAGCATGTGGTCGAAGAAGCCCACGCCCGTGTTGATCTCGTTCTTGCCCGAGCGGTCGAGCCAGGCTTCGACGACGATGCGGGTCTCCTTCGTGTTGCGCTCGACGCGGGCGTGACGGGCGGACTTCGCCGCATTCTCGATCTCGTCGGCGATCTCAGCCCAGCTGCGGCCGTCGGGGCCGACGCGAAGGCCCCTGAGGCCCATGTTGTCGGCGAGCTTCATGTCGGTCTCGCGGTCACCGATCACGTAGCAGTTCGCGACGTCGAGCACGCCGTCCTTGAGGTACTTCTTCACGAGGCCCGTTCCGGGCTTCCTGCACTCGCAGCCCTCGCCGGGCATGTGCGGGCAGATGAGCACCTCGTCGAAGCGGGCGCCCTGGCTCTCGAGGATCTGCATCATCAGTTCGTGCGGCCCCGTGAAGTCGGCCCTCGGAAAGCTCTTCGTGCCGAGCCCGTCCTGATTCGAGACCATGACGAGCTTCCAGCCCGCCTCGCGCAGGCGCTTCAGGGCGGGCAGAACGCCCTCGACGAACCTCATCTTCTCGAAGCGGTCGACCTGAAAGTCCTCGGGCTCCTCGAGAATGGTGCCGTCGCGGTCCACAAAGAGAATGCGCTCGTTCATGCGGCCTCCTTCAGAATCTCTACAAGTTCGGCGAGAAGACGCTCGTTCTCGTCCTTCGTGCCCACCGTGATGCGGATGCAGTTCTCGAGCGTCGGCTGGCGGCTCTGGTCGCGCAGGATGATGCCGCGGTCGCGCAGCGCCGTGAAGACGCGGGCGGCGTCGGCGAACTTCACGAGAAGGAAGTTCGAGGCGCTCGGATACACGGCCTCGACGCCCTCGAGGTCCTCAAGCGCAACCTCAAGCTCGCACTTGCGCATCACGCACTGGGCGGCGCGCCTGTGCATGAGGCTCACGCCCTCGGGCGAGAGCGCCTGCGCGGCGATGTCGGCGCAGGGCACGGGAATCGGATAGGGCGCGATCACCTTCCTCAGCATGCCGATGACGGCGGGCGAGGAAAGCAGGAACCCGCAGCGCAGGCCCGCCAGCGCAAAGGCCTTCGAGAGCGTGCGGATGATCACGACGTGCGGATAGTCCTTGAGAAGCTCGACGGCCGTGTTGGCGGGCGTAAATTCGATGTAGGCCTCGTCGATGACGAGAAGCGCCCTGCCCGCGGTGAGCTCGGCGAGCTTGCGCAGCATGCCCACGGGAATCAGCGTGCCCGTCGGATTGCCGGGCGAGCAGGCGAAGACGAGCTTGACGTCCGTCCTCTCCTCGATGACCTTGGCGGCCTCGGCCACGTCGGGCAGCCAGCCGCGGTCGGGCGAGGTGACGAGGTTCACGACCTCGGCGCCGTTCGTCTCGGCGGAGACGGCGTACATGCCGTAGGTGGGCGGAAACTGCAGGACGGCGTCCTCGCCGGGGCGGCAGAACGTGCGCACGAGAAGCTCGATGCCCTCGTCGCCGCCTCGCGTCACGAGGATCTGTTCGGGACTCACGCCCGCATAGGCCGCATAGCGTTCGACGACGGCCTCGGGCTGGGGCTCGGGATAGCGGTTGAAGAGCTTCGTCTGGGGCGCCATCGGCTCGGCCTCGGCCGATTCATTGGCGTTGAGCCAGACTTCGCCCGTCACGCCCGCGGCCTGCATGATGCGGCGCGCGGACTGGTAGGGCGTGAGCTTCTGCACGTCCGGCCGGGCCAGCAGGCCCGGATCGGCGGCGGTTCGTTCACAAAAGACGGCCATGACGGATCACTCCTTCGACTGCTTGATTCGGGCCATGCGCACGAGAACGGCGTTCATGTGCGCGTCGAGCTCTTCGGCGTGCGCAAGAAGCGCGATGGCGGGGCCGAGCTTTTCAAAGCCCTGCGGCGTCATTTCCTGAACGGTCATGCGCTTCGTGAAGTCGGCGAGCCCGAGACTCGAGTACGTGGCGGCATAGCCGTAGGTCGGAAGAACGTGGTTCGTGCCGGTGGCGTAGTCGCCGCCCGACTCGGGAGACCAGTCGCCCACGAAGACGGAGCCTGCGTTCTGCACGAGCGGCACCAGGTCGCGGGCGTTGCGCGTCTGGATGATGAGGTGTTCGGGCGCGTAGCGGTTCGAGACCTCCACGCACGCCTCGAGGTCCTTGACGAGGATGAGGCGGCTCGCAGACAGGGCCTTCGTCGCGATCTCGCGGCGCGGCAGGGCGGCGAGCTGCGAGGCGACCTCGCCCGCAACGGCTTCGGCGAGCTTGCGCGAGGGCGTCACGAGCACCACCTGGCTGTCGGGACCGTGTTCGGCCTGGGAGAGCAGGTCGGCCGCAACGAAGGCCGGATCGGCGCCTTCGTCGGCGATCACGAGCACCTCGGAGGGGCCCGCAGGCATGTCGATGGCGGCGCCGTCGGGACGGCTGCTCACCTGACGCTTGGCCTCGGTCACGTAGGCGTTGCCCGGACCGAAGATCTTGCCCACGCGCGGGATCGTCGCCGTGCCGAAGGCCATCGCGGCCACGGCCTGGGCGCCGCCCACCTGATAGATCTCGTCAATGCCGCAAAGGCGCGCGGCGGCGAGAATCGGATCGGCGATCGGAGGCGGCGAGCAGAGGATGACGCGGCCGCAGCCCGCGATCTTGGCGGGAATGCCGAGCATCAGCACCGTGGAAAAGAGCGGAGCCGTGCCGCCGGGAATGTAGAGGCCCACCGCGCCGATCGGGCGCGTGACCTGCTGGCAGACGACGCCGGGCATCGTCTCGACCGTGACGGGCTCAAGCACTTCGGCGCTGTGGAACTTCTCGATGTTGGCGGCCGCCGTCTTCAGGGCGGCCATGAAGTCCTCGGGCAGACGTGCGACGGCGGCGTCGACCTCCTCGGCCGAGACCCTGAAGTCCTTCACCTCGGTGCGGTCGAACTTCGCGGAGAATTCGCGAAGGGCCTCGTCGCCGCGCTCGCGCACGGCCTCGAGAATGCCCTCGACCACGGTCTTGATGCGGTCGCCCGCCATCACGGCGGGGCGGCGGAGGATCTCCTCGCGCTCCGTTTCATTGAGCGCGCCCCATTCGATCACGTCGTTGAAGTTGAACTGAGACATCTTGACTACTCCATCATTTTTTCAATCGGCAGGACGAGAATCGAGCTGGCGCCGAGCGCCTTGAGCTCCTCCATCGTTTCCCAGAAAAGGCTTTCGCTGCTCACCATGTGAAGGGCCACATGATCGTCGGACCCCGCAAGCGGCAGGATCGTCGGGTGCTCCGCGCCGGGCAGAAGCGCCGTCACTTCGGCGAGCTTCGCCTTCGGGGCGTGCAGCATGATGTACTTGCATTCTCGAGCCCTCGAGACGCCCTGCATGCGCACGAGAAGCTTCTCGACCAGGGCCTCCTTGTCGGCGTCGAGCGGTTCGCTCTTCGCGATGAGGCAGGCCTTCGAGCGGTAGACCACCTCCACTTCGCGCAGGCCGTTCGCCTCGAGCGTCGCGCCCGAGCTCACGAGGTCGCAGATCGCGTCGGCGAGCCCCGCACGCGGCGCCACCTCGACGGAGCCCGTCAGCAGACAGGGCCTGAACGTGAGGCCGCGCTCGTCGAAGCAGCGCTTGAGCAGCTGCGGATAGCTCGTCGCGATGCGGCAGCCGTCGAGGCTCTCAAGCCCCGCCCACTCCTGATCGGCAGGAATCGCGATCGAGAGGCGGCAGCCGCCGAAGTCGAAGCGGCGCAGCATCCTGAAGTCCGTGGACTGGCCCTGACTGCGGCGTGCGAGAACCGTTTCCTCGAGCACGTTTTCGCCGATGATGCCCAGATCCACGACCCCGTCCATCACGAGGCCGGGAATGTCGTCGTCCCTGACGCGCAGGATTTCGACCGGCATGTTCTCGGCCATCGCCAGCAGGCGCTGTGCGTGGTAGCGGACCTTGAGTCCGCAGCGTTCAAGAAGATCCTGCGAGTCGTCGGAAAGACGTCCCGACTTCTGCATTGCAATCCTCAGACGATTGGTTTCGGTCATTTGCTTCCCTGAAATTTGATTTGATGACTGTTGTCCGCCGAAGCGGAGCTTCGTGTCCGGCCCCTCGGCCGCCGCGCCCCGGATTGTGAAAAAGCCCCCGGAAGGCGTGCTTCCGGGGGCTTTGCTTGATTGTCCTGCTGTAGTCTCACTCCGCACCGCCGAAAGCATGAACCCATCCTCCCGACAGCGTTTCCGCGCCCGAGGGATGTCTTACGTATGGTGGTGATGGCGGCGAAGGGAGGAGAGGTACACTTTTTCGTGCTCCGGCTGTGTTTGTTGCGCTTGAATTCGTTTCCCGTCAAGCATGACTGCGCCTGACTTTCAACCATTATGGCACGCTGATCCCGCGCATCAAGCCCTCCGCTGGCCCTCGCAGCGGGAGAATCGCCTTCTCGTGCGAATCATCAGACCTTCTGGGCAGAAGTGCTTAGGCCGTTCTCCCGAAAAGGCTCACTTTTCGCGTGAAATCTCCTGTTTTCGCGCTCAACGTCACCCAAAATCCGAAAACTCACGGCAAAACCGAACGCTCGGCCGCACCTGTTCGGACGATTGGAAGAAGCACTTCAGACGGGACTCCGCGCCCCGCCCTTCTTCGTTTCACCGCACGAAGGCATCGGACAGGTCTGCGAGAGGATCGGGCAGGAGGCACGCTTGCCGCGCCCCTGCAGGAAAGGTAGAGTATCAGGCATGCATCCATGCTCCAAGTCCCGTATGAGGATCCGTCCAAATGCTCGAACGCCTTCGAAATCTCGTCCTTGAGGCCCTGCCTGAAGAGGGCCGCATCGAAAACCCGATGCCCTGCCTTGCCCTCACCAGATTCAACGGGCCGCAGAAGAGCCGCCAGTGCTTCTATCATCCGATGATGGCGCTGGTGCTCGGCGGCGAGAAGGAAAGCCTCATCGGCGGGCGGCCCGTCGTCTACGGCGCGGGAGAGGCGGCCGTCGTGGCGCTCGACCTTCCCGGCGCCTACCAGATCCGGAACGCCTCGGCCGAGCAGCCCTTCCTGTCGCTCTCCATTCGTCTTGACCGTGCGATCATCACGGAGCTCCTCACCGAGGCGCCCGAACTCAGGCCCGCCCCGAACGGCCGCGACGCACAGGAGAGCGTGAGCGTGGAGCACCTGCCCGACGAAATTCTCAATGCGCTCGTTCGCTACCTGGAGGCCATGCGCAGCCCGCGCCGCGCGGCGGTTCTCGGGCCCATGATCCTCAAGGAGATCCACTATCTGCTGCTCGAGGGGCCTCAGGGCCGGGTTCTGGCCGACGTCTGCTCGGAGGCCGCGCCGGGATCCCGCATCCTCACGGCCGTTCGCTGGCTTCGCGAGCACTTCGACGAGCCGCTCGACATCGCGACGATTTCGGAGCGCACCGCCATGGCGCCGTCGACCTTCCACCGCCAGTTCAGGGCCGTCACCTCGCTCTCGCCCGTGCAGTACCAGAAGCGCCTGCGCCTTCACGAGGCCCAGCGCCTGATGCTCGTCGAGTCCCTCGGCGTCGAGGCCGCGGCAAGACGCGTGGGCTACGAAAGCTGCTCGCAGTTCTCCCGCGAATACAAGCGCCTCTTCGGAGACGCGCCCGCCAGGGACATCAGGGAGAAGACGGTCGGCGCCTCCGACGCAGGGAAATGCGCCTCCGTGATGGAGGCCTGAGGCACGCCTCTCAAGATTGAGAGGATCGGGCAGGAACTTGAGACATCTCGGCATCGTCCCGAGAGCGCGTTTTTTCTACCATGACTGCAACGACGGAGCACAGGCTCCGCCGACCTCATGGAGAAACATCATGCAAAAGCGCCATCTTCTCGCCTCCGCCGCCCTTGCCGTCACCGCCCTCGGCTGCGGCGCCGCCTCACTCAGCAGGACCGCCGGGGCCGCCGAGTCCCCAAAACAGACGCCCGCCGACAATCGCCGCATCGCCGTCGTCTACTTCACGAAGACGGGCAACACGAAAAGTCTCGCCGAGGCGGTCCGACACATGACGGGCGCAGCGCTCTTTCGCGTTGAGACCGTCGAGCCCTATCCGGAAAGCTATGGTCCCGCCACCGAGATCGTGAAGGACGAGCTCGAGCGCGGCGTCATCCGTCCGATCAGGCCGCTCGCCTTCAATCCCGCCGACTACGACGTCGTCGTGCTCGCCACGCCCACGTGGTGGCACCACGCGGCGATGCCGCTGCAGACCTGGATCAAATCCGTCGACCTCAGCGGCAAGAAGATCCTCACCGCCAACACCCATGGTGGCGGCGGCCTCATGCACACCCGCGAGGACTTCGAGGCGCTGCTCGCAGGCCACAGGCTCGGCACGCACCTCACGGTCTACGGGGCCGTGCGCCCCCAAGACGCAAAGGTCCGCAGCTGGCTCGAGGAAAACGGCTGTCTCTGACGCCCGAAACACAATCACGGACAGGAATCCGACATGGAGAAGATTGAACTTTCCAACGGCGTGAAGATGCCCGCCATGAACTTCGGCGTCTACCAGATCACCGATCCCGCAGAATGCGAGGCCGCAGTCATCAACGCTCTCGAAGCGGGCTGGCGCGGCATCGACACAGCCGCCTCCTACCTCAACGAGAGGGCCGTCGGCCGCGCCGTCGCACGCTCGGGCATCCCGCGCTCCGAACTCTTCATCACCACGAAGCTCTGGGTGCAGGACGCTTCAGAAGCGAGCGCCGAGCGCGTCATCAGGCGCTCGCTCGAGCTGCTCGGAACGGTCACGATCGACTTGTACCTCATCCATCAGCCTTATGGCGACATTTACGGCGCATGGCGCACGATGGAGCGGTTTTACGAAGCGGGCGTCCTGAAGGCGATCGGCGTGAGCAACTTCCAGCCCGACCGCATCACGGACTTTGCGCTCAACCAGCGCATTCGCCCGATGGTCAATCAGATTGAAGTGAATCCGTTCTGCCAGCAGCGGGAGGCCGACGCCGTCAACCGCGCGCTCGGCGTCATGCCCTCGGCCTGGGCGCCCTTTGCCGAAGGCAGGGACGGCCTCTTTGAGAATCCCGTGCTCAGGGAGATCGCCGCAGACCGCGGCGCCACGGTCGCGCAGGTGGTGCTTGCGTGGCTTGCCGAACGCGGCATCATCTCGATCTCGAAGACCGTCTCGCCCGCACGCATGGCGGAGAACCTCGCCGCCTCAAACATGAAGCTCACGCCCGAGGACATGGCGAAAATCGCGACGCTCGACACGGGCACGAGCCGCTTCTTCTCTCATCGAGACCCGCAGATCGTCGAGTGGCTCTGCACCCGCAGGCTGCCTCTGGAGTAATCATCATGACCATCCGCTTCACGCTCATGCTGCCGGCAGCCTCCCTCGCCGCATCGCTCGCCGCCGCAGCTCCCCTCACGATCGCCGATCAGGGCAGCTTCGCCGCAGACGGCACCGTCATCGAGACGACGGCACGGCTCGACGAGATACTCGCCAAAGCCAGTCGGGTTGACCAGAAAAGCAGCGCTCACTTCTCCCGTTAGTACAAGGCTCTATATCCACAAAAGCCATGAAAGAGAAAACTCTTGACGCCACCAATGCAGGATCCATAGTTATTAGTAATCTCAACAAATAGGTTTCCAAAATCTCTCTAGCAAGAGCTATG